>Ga0209747_1000075_pt1 | contig 45218 bp, 40 predicted proteins | sample BarGraNGADG00311_FD_184498 | JGI IMG/M metagenome (GOLD analysis project Ga0209747, IMG submission 184498) | Arctic peat soil microbial communities from Barrow, Alaska - Barrow Graham LP Ref core NGADG0011-311 (SPAdes) (version 2) | ecosystem: Environmental > Terrestrial > Soil > Wetlands > Peat...
CCCACATGTAAAACCCGGCCTGATAGGGCGGTTTAAGCCGGTTTCTCCATTTGCCTCCTCCAGTGCCGACATTCTGTTACGACTCTTATCTTCCCCAAGTCTTCCTGTATGGTTAGCCGTTGTTCGTAGCCTCAATGATGCACGACCCCAGCATGTCACCTCCAAACCGCATTGTCTCCCGTTGGTCGCGGGAGAGTTTTCCCGCACTTGAATCCACCCTGCTTTCTATCCCTGTCTTTCACAAGCAGATGCCCTCGCGAATGCTGCCCAGGTTCGAGAATGGCCAATATAGTAATTCAGAGCTTGCTTTTTACAACCAGCAAGGTTGCAGTGCAGCAAGAACGGGCTGGATGGACTCAAATCGATACGTGGGCGCTTTCGATACAACTTGGCTTTCTCAATCTTCAAAACTGGTACTCGCACAGTTGTGACAGGCTTGTTGGCGTCCTATCATATTCACGCAAGGCGGGTGTGTTTTTGGTCGGTTATCAAGACGGTGATTAGCACGGAAGGCTTAAGACTGGGACAAACGAGGGCTGGCATGGGCCTGGTTTAGGACGCCGCCCTCTCAAGGCGGTAACAGGGGTTCAAATCCCCTATGCGCCACCACTCCAAATCCGACCTCCCGCCTAGGCATAGGGGATTTGAACAGAGAGGTCGATGTATCCGTCTCGCGGGGAGAGTATCTTCCCGCGAGTCTTCATTGGGGGAGAGCAGGCAGACCGAAGGTCTGCCGATGAGAGGGGGTAAGCTACCCCCTCTCATAAGGAGCGGAACCCTGATCAGCAAACCAGCGCCTACTGGAACTCACGCAGGGTGAAGCGACGGTTCATATCCCGTATGCGCGGCTCGCTCACGGGGCCGACGTGCCTGAACACTTCATCCCATTTCATGTTCGCAAACCTCCCCGAGTCTGACCTACTCCGCTTCTTCTACTGCCGTTGGGTCAGTCCTACCGCGCGGGGAAGGGTTGGCGCCGCGCTGATTGAAGGTAGAGGCTATGCAAGCGAAAGCGCGCCTACGATGAAATTTACGTTTCTGGGGACCCGGGGCTATATCGACCCGCGGCCCGAGCGCCACCACATGCACGCCTCCTGCAAGGTCACCTACCGAAAGACCACGCTCGTCCTCGACCGCGGCGAGGACTGGCTAAAGGTGCCGCTGGGGTTCAGGGCCGACGCCATCCTTGTAACGCACGCGCACCCTGACCACGCCTGGGGCCTCAAGAAGGGCGCACCCTGCCCGGTCTACGCGAGCGAAGAGTCGTGGGCCGTGATGAAGACGTTCGCGATCGATGACCGGCGACGCGCGCTGGACCGCCAGCCGATCACGCTCAAGGACATCACCTTCGAGGCTTTCAAGGTCGAGCACTCGACCCGGGCTCCGGCGGTCGGATACCGGATAACGGCGGGACGCCACTCAATCTTCTACGCACCCGACCTCGTCTACATCTACGATCGCGCGGACGCGCTGGACGGCGTCGACGTCTACGTGGGGGACGGCTCAACCGTTGACCGCTCTTTTGTAAGAAAGCGGCCGGACGCGCTGATCGGCCATTCTCCCATCCGGACCGAGCTCACCTGGTGCAAGAAGGAAGGCGTGCCATTAATGATTGTTACCCACTGCGGGGCGCAGATCGCCGGCGCCGAGGATGAGAACGCGGTGATCGCGCGCATCGAAGGGTTCGCCGAGGAGCGCGGGGTGAAAGTGATCGTGGCTTACGACGGGATGGAGTATTTCCTGCGTTAGCGCAAAATAGAGGTCAGGCTCATTTCTTGCATCGGCCTGCGAGAGCACCTGCAGATTGCGGAAAAGAGGCCGACGCAAGATATGAGCCTGACCTCTATTTTGCTATGTTGAATTACACGAGGTCGTTGAAGGTGAGGGTCCACATCGCGCTGCCGAGGATGCTGAAGATCCCGGCGAACGCCGCCGCTACAGCCCAGGCCAGAATGAAAGCGACAATGCTCGCCGCGATTATGAACGCGTTGTGGTGAACGTCGGCGGCGTTGAAGATCCACGAGAGCGGGGTCGCCAGCACGGCCAGAACGATCGCCATGACCACCGTGCCCATGATCGATATCACCGTCACATAGAGCCAGGTCAGGGCCACCTCGCGCCAGAATTCCTTGAAGAATATCCCCGCCATCTGGACCGATTCGACGATGCCCCTGTCGTCCAGGACCGCATACCTCAGTGAAAGCTCCAGCATCACGCTCAGGAGCACGGAGGCCACCAGCAACCCGACCCCGAGGACGAGCCCGGCCAGGCACGGCAGTACGAAGCCTTTCTTGCCGACTGTCCAGAAGAACAGGAGTGACGGCACCGTGATGATCCCGACGAGCAGGAGGTACCCGAGCACCAGCACGATCACTCGCACGAAGTGATCCCTCGCGACCCGCAGAGCGGCTGCGAGGCCCGCCGGCCGCCCATGCTCCACGTCCGAGACGCCCCAGATCGCAGCCGCCTGCGCGAACGCGCCGAGAGCGACCACGATCAACCCCGCGAAAAAGCCGACGACAAGGAAGATCGACCAGAACGCAAGGTTGCCGTGTGCGAAGTCCGTTATCCGCTGACCTATCCGGTGTATCGGGCTGAGCGCGGTAAGGCTTCGTGATATCGGGCTCTGCACCCAGAGGCTGAAGCCCTGCGACCCTCCGCCCGCGAGCGCGATGACGAAGGCGATCGGCCACAAAAACCTGTTGGTCCTGACGTAGAGCCACGCCCTCTTGAGGTTCTCAAAGCCGTCGTTGAGCAATGTCGAGCCTTTCGACCTGTCGGACTTGAATTTATACCTGACCCCAATTCAAGTTACGTCGCAGGAGAGGGTCCCTATCCCCTCGATGGTCACCTCGAGGTGGTCGCCGCTCTCGACCGGCCCGATGCCCGACGGCGTGCCGGTCATTATCACGTCGCCGGCGCACAGCGTCATGATGCCCGAAAGGAACGAGACCAGGTGCGGGACATCGAATATCATCAGCGAGGTGTTCGAGCGCTGCTTCTCCTCGCCGTTCAGGCTCAGGGCCAGGTCGAGATTGCCCGGGTCGATGTCGGTCTCAGCCCAGGGACCCAGAGGGCAGAACGTGTCGAAGCCCTTGGCCCGGGTCCACTGCCCGTCCTCGATCTGCAGGTCCCTGGCGGTTACGTCGATGCCGCACGTATACCCGAACACGTGCTCGAGCGCATTCTCTACGGAAACGTCGTGAGCCTCCCTGCTGATTATCACCGCGAGTTCCGCCTCGTAGTCGACGTGGGTCGAGCGCTCGGGGATGACGATCGAGCCGCCGGGATCCAGGATCGAGCTCGGCGGCTTGAGAAATATGGTGGGCTCGATGGCGGTCGGCATCCCAACCTCTTCGGCGTGCTCGCGGTAGTTCAGGCCGATGCCGATGATCTTTGTCGGCACTACAGGGGCGAGAAGCGATACCTGCTCCAGCGGCACTTTGTCGAACGCGGCCTGTTCCTCGTCGTACGGCTCCCACGCGATGGGCTGGATGCCGTCGTCCATGTAGACGCCGTATCCGATCGTTCCACCGGAGCTGAACCTCGCCAGCCGCATGCCCGACCTCCCGTTATCACGCCTCCGGCTGCTTCTTGTTCATCAGACCGAACTCGATCGAGTCCACAAGCGCCTGCCACGAAGCCTCGATGATGTTCTCGCTCACGCCTATGGTGCCCCAGGACTTGCTGCCGTCGCTCGACTCGATGAGTACGCGGGTCACCGCGGCCGTGCCCTTCTTCTCGTCCAGCACCCGCACCTTGTAGTCGGTGAGCTCGATGTCCTTGAGCGCCGGGAAGCTGCGGCCGATGGCAATCCGTATCGCGCGGTCGAGGGCGTTGACCGGGCCGTTCCCCTCGGCGGTTGCGATGAGCCTGCGCCCGCCGACGTGGATCTTCACGGTCGCCTCGGTCATCACCTTGCCGTCCTCGCGCTTCTCCATGATGACGCGGAACGACTCGAGCTTGAAATACTGCTTGTGCGTGCCGAGCGTCTTGCGCACCAGGATCTCGAAAGAGCCGTCGGCGGCCTCGAACTGGTAACCGACGCGCTCGAGCTCTTTGATCTGCTTGAGTATGTCGCGAAGCTGCTCGGGGTTAGCGTTGAGGTCGAAGCCGAGCTCCTTGGCCTTCAGCGTCAGCGTCGACTTGCCCGACAGCTCCGAGACCACGATGCGCTGGATGTTGCCGACCAGCTCCGGTCGGATGTGCTCGTACGTGCGGGACTCGCTCTTCACACCGCTCGCGTGGATGCCGCCCTTGTGGGCGAACGCGCTCATGCCGACGAATGGCTGGTGCGCGTCCGGGTGGATGTTCGCGAGCTCGCTCACGTAATGCGCGAGCTCGGTGAGGCCGGCGATCTGGTCGCGTGGCATGCAGTCGATTTCCATCTTGAGCGCCAGGTCCGGGATGACAGAGCACAGGTTGGCGTTCCCGCAGCGCTCGCCGTACCCGTTTATCGTGCCGTGCACCATCTTCGCGCCCTCGCGCACCGCGGCGAGCGAGTTGGCGACCGCGCACTCGGAGTCGTTGTGCGCGTGGATGGCGAGCGGCGCGGAAGTCTTGCCGCGAACGTCGCTCACGATCGACGCCACCTCGTGCGGAAGGGTGCCACCATTGGTGTCGCAGAGGGCCACCCAGTCCACTCCCCCGCTCGCGGCGGCCTCCACGCAGCGCAGAGCGTAAGCCGGGTTCTCCTTGTAAGCGTCGAAGAAGTGCTCGGCGTCGAAGATGACCTCGAGGCCCTTCTTCTTCAGGTACTTCACGGACTCTTTGATCATGTAGACGTTTTCGTCGAGGGAGATCTTGAGCGCCGTCTCCACGTGGAAGTCCCAGGACTTGCCCACTATGCAGACGGCCGGCGCGCCCGAGGCCACGAGCGCCTTCATCTCCTTGTCGCGGGACGCGGAGGTCAGCGCCCGGCGGGTCGACCCGAAGGCGACGAGCTTCGCGTTCTTGAGCTCGATCGCAGAGGCGGCCTCGAAGAACTCGAGGTCCTTGGGGTTGGACGCGGGGTATCCCCCTTCGACGTAGTGCATGCCGAAAGCGTCCAGGCGCTTGAGTATCTTTACCTTATCCTCGAGCGAGAACGACACGCCTTCACGGGCAGCTCCGTCCCGCAGCGTTGTGTCGTAGATCAGAACGTCGGGCAATGTATCCCTCTCCTCTTTTATTCTGCCTCTTGAGTGCGGGCTCTCAGCCCGCATTCCGTATCCGCGCCTGAGAGACGCGGCTCAAGATTTCGAGACGCGGCTCAAGAATTAATCTATCAGAGTTCCGTGGCCCTTCGTGAACTCCTTGAACTCCTTCATAAGCTTCACGGTCACCGGGCCCGGCAGGCCGTCGGCGATCGGCCTCTGGTCTATGTGCGTCACCGGCGCGATCTCGGCCGCGGTCCCGGTGAGGAAGCACTCGTCCGACGTATAGCACTCCACAAGCGAGAGCTGCTCCTCCCTGATCGGTATGTGCAGCTCCCCGCAGATCTGGAAGACGACCTGCCGCGTGATGCCGTTGAGCGCGCCCGCGTTGGTGGGCGGCGTGATGACCGATCCGTCGAGCACTATGAAGAAGTTGTCCACCACGCACTCGGTGATGAAGCCGCTGTCATTGAGCACCAGCCCCTCGTCCGCGCCGGCGTGCAGCACCTCGAAGTGCGCGAGTATGTGGTTCAGGTAGTTGAGCGACTTGATCTGCGGGCTCAGCGCGTCCGGGTTGCTGCGGCGCGTCGAGACCGTCACGAGATTCAGGCCGCGCTGGTAAACCTCGTCCGGATATATCTTGATGGTCGAGGCGATGATTATGATGTTGGGGTTTGCGGTCTTGGTGGGGCTCAGGCCGAGGTCGCCCTTGCCGCGCGTGACCACCAGGCGCACGTAGCCGTCCGTGATGCCGTTCACCTTCACGGTCTCGCAGACCTTCGCTTTGAGCTCCTCAGGAGTCACCGGGATCTCGAGGCGTATCACGCGGGCGCCGTTGTAGAGGCGCTTCAGATGCGCGTCCAGCATGAACACGTTCTTGTTGTAGACCCTGATGCCCTCGAACACGCCGTCGCCGTAGAGAAGGCCGTGGTCGAAGACCGATACCTTCGCGTCTTCCTCGTCCACAAATTTACCGTCGATGAATATCGTGAGCCCCATGTTCAGCCCTCAACTCCCCTCTCGCACGTACTTCGCTATGAGGTCGCCGACCTCGTCCGTTCCCATTCCCATCTTGCCTGCCGAAAGGCTCTTGATGTCCGAGCCCAGGGCCTTTATTATCGCGTCCTCGACCCGCAAGGCCGCGTCCTTCTCGCCCAGGAAGTCCAGCATCATCTGGACCGCGGCGATCGCCGCAAGCGGGTTGATCACGTTCTGGCCTGTGTACTTGGGCGCGGAGCCGCCGATCGGCTCGAACATCGACGTGCCCTGCGGGTTGAGGTTGCCTCCCGCGGCTATGCCCATGCCGCCCTGTATCATCGCGCCCAGGTCCGTGATGATGTCGCCGAACAGGTTGTCGGTCACTATGACGTCGAACCACTCGGGATTCTTCACCATCCACATGCAGGTGGCGTCCACGTGGGCGTAGTTGGTCGTGATGTCCGGGTACTCGAGCGCCACTTCGTTGAAGGTGCGCTCCCAGAGGTCCTGCGAGTAGGTGAGGACGTTCGTCTTGCCACAGAGCGTGAGCGTTCTGTCCTTGTCGCGCGCCTTGCAGGTCTCGAATGCGAACCGGACGCAGCGCTCGACGCCCATGCGCGTGTTCACCGACTCCTGGACCGCCACCTCGTTGGGCGTGCCTTTCCGGGTGAAGCCGCCCGAGCCCACGTACATGCCCTCGGTGTTCTCGCGGACCACGACCATGTCGATGTCCTCGGGGCCCTTGTCCTTGAGGGGGCAGTCGACGCCGGGATAGAGCTTCACCGGCCGCAGGTTGATGTACTGGTCCAGGTCGAAGCGCAGCTTGAGAAGGATGCCTTGCTCGAGGATGCCGGGCCTCACGTCGGGGTGCCCGATCGCGCCCAGGAAGATGGCTTTGAACTCCCTGAGCTCGTCGACCGCGCCCTCGGGCAGCGTCTCGCCGGTGGAGAGCCACCTGTCGCCGCCGTAGTCGAACTCCCTGGTCTCGAAGTTGAATCCGCAGGCTTCCGCCGCCGCCTCGAGGACCTTCAGGCCCTCGCGCACGACTTCCGGGCCGGTCCCGTCGCCTGGTATTACCGCGATCCTGTGCATCTGTCTCCGTTCCACTCTATGTTCAGCGTCAGGCCTTGTTCTTCACGTACTCTATCAGTCCACCGGCGTCCATAATCCGCTGCATGAAGGCCGGGTATGGCGCGACCGTGAACGTCTCCTTCGTCGTCAGGTCTTCAATTTTACCAGCGGCGAGGTCGACCCTCACTCGGTCGCCCTGCGATATCGCTTCGGCCGCCTCGGGCGATTCGATCAGCGGCAGCCCGATGTTCACCGCGTTGCGGTAGAATATGCGCGCGTAGGACTTCGCTATCACGCACGATATGCCCCCGCCCTTGATGGCCAGCGGCGCGTGCTCGCGCGACGAGCCCGAGCCGAAGTTCTCGGCCGCCACTATGATGTCACCCGGTTCGATCTTGCTCGTGAAGTCAGGGTCGTGACCCTCCATGAGGTGCTTGCCCAGCTCTTTTGGATCGTTCGAGACGAGATGCGTGGCCGGGATTATCAGGTCCGTATTCACGTGGTCGCCCAGCTTGTGGGCACTTCCCTCGAGCACTGCGCTCTCGCCCATCAGACTATCTCCCCCGGGTCCGTTATCGTGCCCGTGACCGCCGAAGCGGCGGCAACCGCGGGGTTCGAGAGGAAGACCTCGCTGGTGCGGTGCCCCATCCTGCCAACGAAGTTCCTGTTGGTCGTCGAGATCGCCTTCTCGCCAGCGGCGAGAACGCCCATGTGCCCGCCGAGGCACGGCCCGCATGTCGGCGGAGAGATGATGGCCCCGGCGTCGAGGAAGATGTCGAACAAGCCTTCTCTCATCGCCGCCCGGTATATCTTCGGGGTGCCGGGGATGATTATGAGCCTCACGCCGTCCGCGGCCTTCTTGCCCTTGAGGACTTCGGCCGCCTGCCTCAGGTCTTCCATCCGGCCGTTGGTGCAGGAGCCGATGACCACCTGGTCGAGCTTCACGTGCGGCGCCTCGGTGACGGCGATGGCGTTGCTCGGCAGTGAAGGCAGGGCGACCTGGGGCTCGAGCGCCGAGAGGTCGATGTCGATCTCGTCGATGTAGCCGTGCTCGTCAGGCTCGATGGCCATCTCCGAGGCGGTGACCCCGACGCCTGTCAGGTATTCTATCGAGAGACGGTCCGCCGGAAATATGCCGTTCTTGGCGCCAGCCTCAATCACCATGTTCGCGGCCGTCAGCCTGCCGTCCACGCTGAGATTCGCTATGCCCGGCCCGTCGAACTCCAGCGACCGGTAGGTAGCCCCATCGACGCCCAGCAGGCCGATCAGGTAGATGATCAGGTCCTTGCCGCCGACCCACTTGTGCGGGCGACCGGTTACCTTTACCAGGATGGCCTCAGGGACCTTCAACCATGTCTGCCCCGTCGCCATCGCCGCCGCTATGTCCGTCGAACCCATGCCGGTCGCGAACGCACCAAGCCCGCCGTAGGTGCAGGTATGGCTGTCCGCGCCGATGACCACCATCCCCGGCTCGATCAGGCCCTCCTCGGGGAGCAGGACGTGCTCGATGCCGACCTCCCCGCCGTCGTAGAAGTGCGCGATCTCCTTATCCAGCGCGAACCGCCGGACGTAGGCGCACTGGTCGGCGGAGGCTATATCGCGGTTGGGCGTGAAGTGGTCGAGGACGAGTACGACCTTGTCCTTGTCGAAGACTTCTTTTTGAGGCAGCTTGCCAAACTCCTCGATGGCGAGCGGCGCGGTAATGTCGTTCGCGAGCACCAGGTCCACCGGTATCTCGATGAACTCTCCGGGCGTGAGCGTCTCCCGCCCTGCGTGCTTTGCGAGTATCCGCCTGGTCTGGCTCACAATCCTCTCCCTGCCGCAACATAGAGGTCAGGCTTATTTCTTGCTACGGCCTCTTGCTCGTTTTGCATTCGACCTGCTCGTCAAGGCCGGCGCAATATATGAGCCTGACCTCTATGTTGCGTTTTACTTGCGGATTACTTTGTTTACCGCGTTCAGGTAAGCGCGGGCGCTCGCCTCGACGATGTCCGTCGAGACGCCGCGGCCGACGACCCTCCGGTCGTCGACGTCGAGCTGAACGGTCACGTCGCCCAAGGCGTCGAGCCCTCCCGTGATCGCCTCAACGGTAAAAGCGAAAAGCTTCGCGTCGATTTCCAGCGCCTCGCGGATGGCCTTGCAGACCGCGTCCACCATGCCATCACCGATGGCGCGCTCGGTGATGCGCTCGCCCTCGCGCTCGATGGTTATGGTAGCGCTCGGCGGCGCTTCTTTGCCGCCGCTGTGCACCTCGTAGGCTGTCAGCTTCCACTGCTGGCCCTCGGTCCTTATGAAGTCGAGAGCTATCGCCTCTATGTCCTCGCCCGACAGGGTGCTCTTCTTGTCGGCAAGCTCCTTGAAGCGAATGAACGCCTGGTTCAGTTCCTCCTCGCCGAGGAAGTAGCCGAGCCGCTCGAGCTGGTCTTTGAGCGCGTGCCTGCCCGAGTGCTTCCCGAGCACGATGTCGCTCTCGATGAGCCCGACGCTCGTGGCGTCCATGATCTCGTAGGTCGTGCGCTCCTTGAGCACGCCGTCCTGGTGGATGCCCGACTCGTGGGCGAAAGCGTTGCGCCCCACGATCGCCTTGTTGGGCTGGACCGGGTAGCCGGTCAGCAGGCTGACCAATCTACTCGAGCGGCTGATCTCGGTGGAGTTGATGCCTGTCTTCAGCCCCAGCAGGTCCTGCCGGACTTTGAGGGTCATCACAATCTCCTCGAGGCTCGCATTGCCAGCGCGCTCTCCGAGCCCGTTGACCGCGCACTCGACCTGTCTCGCCCCAGCCTCGCAAGCCGCCAGGGAGTTCGCCACCGCGAGCCCAAGGTCGTTGTGGCAGTGGACGCTGATCTCGACGGTCTCGATGCCCTTCACGTTCTCGCGGATGCCCACAATGAGCGCCGCGAACTCGTCGGGGATGGAATATCCGACCGTGTCGGGGATGTTCAGGACCGTCGCGCCCTCCTCGATCGCAGCCTCAAGGACCTTGTACAGGAACTCGGGCTCGCTTCGGGTCGCGTCCATCGGCGAGAACTCGACGTCCTCGCAGTACGAGCGCGCCAGCTTCACCGCCGCCCTGGCCATCTCGAGGACCTGCTCGCGCGTCTTGTGGAGCTGGTGCTCCAGATGAATGTCCGAGGTGCTGATGAATGTGTGTATCCTCGGGCGCGCCGCATCTTTCACAGCGTCCCACGCCCGGTCTATGTCATCCGACCGCGCGCGCGCCAGGGCGCACACGACCGACTTGTCTATCCGCGCGGCTATCTGCTTGACCGCCTCGTAATCGCCCACGCTCGTCGCGGGGAAGCCAGCCTCGATGATGTCCACGCCGAGGCGCTGCAACTGCTCGGCGATCTCGAGCTTCTCGCGCTCGCCGAGGCTGATGCCCGGGGACTGCTCCCCATCTCGCAGCGTCGTGTCGAATATATGTACGCGGTCTCCCATTGAGACCATCCTCCTAAAGGGTCAGGAACTGCGCCGTCTTGACGCCGTCCTGCGACTCGAGCTTCTCAAGTATCTCGGCCGTCAGCGGCGAGTCGACGTTGAGGCCCATGCCCGCGACGCCGTCGATCGCCCGGCGTCCGACCTGCAGGCCGCCGATGTTGATCCCGGTCTCACCCAGCACCGTGCCGACCTTGCCTATCATCCCCGGCCGGTCTTCGTAGGTCACGAACGCCATGTACCTGCTCGGGGCTATCTCTATCTCGAAATCAAGGACGTTCACGAACATCTCCTGGTTGACGCCCACAAGAGTCGCGCCGGCGATGACCGATGAGCCGTTCTCGCTCGCCGTTACCTGGATAAGGTTCACGTAGTCGCGCGAGCGCCTGCTCTTGCTCTCCTTGACCGTTATGCCACGCTCCATGGCCAGGATCGGCGCGTTGACGTAAGTGACCGTGTCCATCGAGATGCCCTCGAAAAAGCCCTTCAGAAAGGCGACCGTCAACAGCGATGTGTCGTACTCGCTGATGTCGCCGAGCGTTTCGATCTCGATCTCGCTTATCGCGCCTCGGGTCAGCTTCATGAAGAGGCGGCCCAGCTTCTCGCACAGAGGCATGAAAGGACGAAGCGCCTCCACGACCTCCTTGTGGGGCATCGTGAGGTTGACAGCGCCGCTCACGAACCCGCCGGTCAGCCCGGCGACGACCTGGTCGGCGATTGCGGCGCCCGCCTTGTACTGCGCCTCGCGAGTGCTCGCCCCGAGGTGCGGCGTCACTACCACCTGCGGCGTGTGGCACAGCGGATTTCCCTTGTCGGGCGGCTCGCTCTCGAAGACGTCTATCGCGGCGCCGGCGATACGCCCCTCATCGATGGCCTTGGCTAGCGCGAGCTCGTCGATCACGCCCCCACGGGAGACGTTGATGATTCGCGCGCCTGTCTTCGCCAACGCGAACTGCTTCGCCCCAAGCATGTGGTATGTATCCTTGTTCTTGGGGACGTGGAGCGTGATGAAGTCGGCTTCCTCCAGCACCTCTTCCACGCTCGGCTTCATCTCCATCCCCAGGGACTTGGCCTTCTGCGCCGATATGAACGGGTCAAAACCAATGAGCGTCATCCCGAAGCCCGACGCCCTTTCGGCGACCAGCGCGCCGATGCGGCCGACGCCGATGATGCCGAGGGTCTTTCCGTACAGCTCGACTCCCTGGTACTCTGCGCGCTTCCACTCGCCCCGCGACAGCGACGCGCACGCGGCCGGGATATTTCTCGCTGTGGCCATCAGCATGGCCATGGTGTGCTCGGCGGCCGAGATTATGTTGCTCTCGGGGACGTTCGCTACAAGGATGCCCCTCTTGGTCGCAGCCTCGACGTCTATGTTGTCCACGCCGATGCCGGCGCGGCCTATCACCTTGAGGTTGTCGGCCTTTGCAATCGCCTCGGCGTCCACTTTCGTGCCGCTCCGCACCACCAGCGCGTCGTAGCCGCCGATCTTTGCGAGGAAATCCTCGCGCGGCATGCTCTCGACGGCGTCGACGTCGAACTGCTCTTTGAGCCTCTCAACACCTTCGGCCGAGATCTTCTCCGCGACCAATACTCTCAATCTGGACTTGTGGTCCATCTGTATCCCCTGTCGTTGGGTCGTCGTCATCCCTATACGTTACACGTATCCCGGCGCCCTGGAGCCCCCGGGTTATTCGGCAAGGACCTTCAGCGCCGCGCCGACGCCGCTGCCGAGCTCAACCGGTTGGCCCAGTCTTTTCAGCGTGAGCTCCAGCGCAGCGACCTGCGTGACGATGTCAAACTCGTTGAAGTAACCCACGTGGGCGAGCCTGAATATCTTGCCCTTGAGCTTTCCCTGCCCGCCGGCGATGAACATGCCGAACTCGTTTCGCATGAACTTCGTGATGTCGCCCGCCGGCACGCCCTCGGGCGCCCACACGGACGTCGTCACGAAAGCGCGGGACCTGTCCTTCGCCAGAAAGCGGAGGCCGAGGGCCTCGACAGCGGCCTGCGTCGCGCGGGCCAGCCTCTCGTGGCGCGCGAACATCGCCTCGAGGCCCTCTTCCCTTATCATGCCGATCGCCACGTCCAGCGCCTGCACCAGCGTGATGGCCGGTGTGTACGGCGTCTCGGGCGGAGTCTTGGACTGCGATTTGCGCGCCGCCTTGAACGAGAAGTAGTAAGACGGGCACTTCGCGGTCTCCGCGGCCTTCCACGCCTTCTCGCTCACCGCGCAGAACGCGAGCCCCGGCGGTATCATGAGCGCTTTCTGCGAGCCGCTGACGCACAGGTCGATGCCCCAGTCGTCTGTCTTGAGGTCGACCGCGCCCAGGCCGCTTATCGCGTCCACCATGAACAGCGCGTTCGTCTTTGCGACTATGCTCCCGAACGCCTCGACGTCGTTCACAACGCCGGTCGAGGTCTCGCTCTGGGTCAGCAGCACGCCCCGGGTGTCGGGGTTCGCGGCAAGAGCCTTCTTGAGGTCGGCAGGGTCGGCACAGGCGCCCCACTCGAACTCGATCGCGACCACTTTCAGGCCGAAAGCCTGGCTGATCTCGACCAGCCTCTCCCCGAACTTGCCGCCCGCGAAGGCGATGACCTTGTCACCGGGCGAGAAGCAGCTTGCGATCGCGCCCTCCATGGCGCCGGTGCCGCTGGATGTGAACAGCAGCACATCGTTCCTTGTCTGGTACACGTACTTCAGCCCATCGAGCACGCGCTCGAGCAACACGCTGAAATCGGGCGAGCGGTGGTGGATCATGCTCACCTGGGCAAGCCCGACCTGCGGCGGCACCGGTGTCGGGCCCGGCGTGAATATGTAGTCTTTCTTCAACGGAACCTCCGCCCGTCTCTATTTCTTCAGCCAGCTCATCATGGAGCGCAGCTTCTTGCCCAGCTCCTCCAGCGGGTGCGCGGCCTCGACCTTGCGCATGGTCGCGAAGGATGCGCGGTTCGCCTGGTTCTCCAGGATCCACTCGCTTGCGAACCGACCGCTCTGGATCTCGTCCAGTATCACCTTCATCTCCTCGCGGACCGCCGGGCTGATGACCCTCGGGCCGCGCGTGATGTCACCGTACTCCGCCGTGTCGCTGACCCTTGCGCGCATCCCGCTGATGCCGTAGTTGTGGATCAGGTCGACGATCAGTTTCAGCTCGTGCAGGCACTCGAAGTACGCGACCTCGGGCTGGTAGCCGGCCGCTACCAGCGTGTCGAAGCCGGCCTTGATCAGCTCTGCTGTGCCCCCGCAGAGGACAGCCTGCTCGCCGAACAGGTCGGTCTCGGTCTCTTCCTTGAAGGTCGTCTCCAGGACGCCCGCACGCGCGGCTCCGATGCCGGCCGCGTACGCAAGGCCTCTCTCGAGAGCCATGCCCGTGTAGTCCTGCTCGATCGCAATCAGCGCCGGGACCCCGCCGCCTTCTTCGTAGACTTGGCGCACCATCGGGCCCGGCCCCTTCGGGGCGATCATTATGACGTCGACGTCGGCGGGCGGCACTATCTGGTTGTAGTGCACGTTGAAGCCGTGGGCGAAGAAGAGCGCGTTGCCGCTCTTGAGCCCGGGCCGTATGCACTCGTAGTAGCACTTGGCCTGCCTGTCATCGGGGATGAGCACCATGATGATGTCGGCGGCCGCGGCGGCTTCCTCGATCGGGAGGACGGTGAGGCCGGCTGTCTTGGCCTTCTCGGCGCTCGGGCTTCCGTCGCGGAGGCCCACCACCACGTCCATTCCGCTGTCCTTGAGGTTGAGGGAGTGCGCGTGCCCCTGGCTGCCATAACCGATGACAGCGATCTTCTGGCCTTTGAGGGCCTCAGGGTTCGCGTCCTTCTCGTAGTACATCGTCGCCATCTTCCGCCTCCTTGTCACAAATGCAAAAAGGGGTCAAACCTCTTTTTGCGCTTTTCATTTTCGTTTACGCAAAATGGGGGTCTGACCCCTGTTTTGCGCTCTTATCCTCTCGGCAGCGCGATCGCGCCGGTCCTCACGATCTCCACGACTCCGTAGGGCCTGAGCAGCTCCTCGAACGCCCGGAGCTTCGAGCCGGGCCCGGTGACCTCTATGCTCAGCGTTCCTTTGCCTACGTCGACTATCTTTCCGCGAAATATCTCCACTACCTCTATGACTTCCGCGCGGGTGCTGGGATCGGCCTTGACCTTGGCGAGCACCATCTCGCGCTGGACACTGTTGTCGTCAGGCAGGTCGACGACCTTGATGACGTTTATCAGCTTGTTCAGCTGCTTGTAGACCTGCTCGAGCGAGTGCTCCTCGACGTCCACGACGACTGTCATGCGGCTGATGTCGGGCTTGTCGGTGATCCCGACCGCCAGGCTGTCGATGTTGAACCCGCGCCGCGCGAACAGCCCCGCGACACGTGCCAGGACTCCCGGCTTGTTTTCGACCAGGACCGACAGGGTGTGCTTCACCGCTAACCTCCAATCATGTCGTCGAGCGACGCCCCGGGCGCCACCATCGGGAACACGTTCTCCTCCTGCTCCACAATGAAGTCGATGAGCACCGGGACCTTCTTCTCTTTGAAAGCTTCCTTGAGCGCAGGCTCGACCTCGTCCTTTGTCTCCACGCGCAGGCCCTTCGCGCCGTAAGCTTGTGCCAGCAGCACGAAATCGGGCGATTCCCCGCGCCTGAGGTGCGTATGCGAGTAGCGCTTGTTGAAGAACAGCTCCTGCCACTGCCGCACCATCCCCAGGTAGCCGTTGTTGATGACCGCGATGGTCACCGGCACCTCGTTGAGGACCGCGGTGGCAAGCTCCTGAGAGTTCATCTGGACGGACCCGTCGCCGGCGATGTTGACGACCTGCGCGCCGGGCATCCCTATCTTCGCCCCGATGGACGCCGGGAGCCCGAACCCCATGGTGCCGAGGCCGCCGGACGAGATGAACTGGCGCGGGACCGTCGACTTGTAGAACTGCGCGGCCCACATCTGGTGCTGGCCGACGTCGGTCACCACGGTCGCCTTGCCCTTGGTCACGCGGTAGATCTCATTCACCACGAACTGCGGGCGCAGCACGTCGCCCGGGGGCACGACCAGCGGGTATTCTTTCTTCCAGGCCTGGACCTGTTTGTGCCAGGGCCCAAGGTCGGGAAGCCCGCCCTCCTCGACCCTCGGCCTCAGTATGCCGAGCAGGTCTTTAAGGACCACCCTCGCGTCACCCACTATCGGCACGTCCACCGCGACGTTCTTGCCGATCTCCGCCGGGTCAATGTCGATGTGGATAATCTTCGCGTGCGGCGCGAACGTGTCCAGGCGGCCGGTTATGCGGTCGTCGAACCGCGCCCCTACCGCGATTATGAGGTCGGTCTCCATCATTACGTAGTTCGCGTACGACGTGCCGTGCATGCCGAGCATTCCGAGCGAGAGCTTGTCCGTCTCGGGGTATGCGCCCTTCGCCAGAAGAGTCGTCGTCACTGGCAGGCCCAACAGCTTCGCGAACTCGCGCAGCTCGCCCGACGCGCCGGCGGTTATGACGCCTCCACCGGCGTAGATCACAGGCCGCTTGCTCGAGGCGATCAGCCTCGCGGCTTCCTTGATCTGGCGTGTGTGCCCCTTCGTCGTCGGCTTGTACCCCGGCAGGCTCGCGGGCCCCTCCGGGTACTTGAAGTCGAACTCGGCGCGCTGGACGTCGGCCGGCAGGTCGATGACCACGGCGCCCGGCCGCCCCGTCGATGCGATGAGGAACGCTTCCTGGATCGTCCGCGCGATGTCGCGCGGGTCTGTTATCAGGTAATTGTGCTTCACTATCGGCAGCGTGATGCCGGTCGTGTCAGCCTCCTGGAAAGCGTCGGTGCCGATCACGTGGCTCGCGACCTGGCCCGCGATGGCAACCAGCGGGACCGAGTCCATGTTGGCTGTGGCGATTCCGGTCACGAGGTTGGTCGCACCAGGCCCGCTCGTCGACATGCACACCCCGACTTTGCCGGTCGCACGCGCATAGCCGTCAGCGGCGTGCGCCGCGCCCTGCTCGTGCCGGGTGAGAATATGGCGGATGGATGAATCGAGCAGCACGTCGTATGTAGGCATGATCTGGCCGCCGGGGTAGCCGAACATGACCTCGACGCCCTCTCTTTCGAGGCTTCTCATCAACGCCTGGGCGCCTGTCGCTTTCACTTCGATGACCCCCGTTCGATGTCGATGTTTGCGGGCTCGACGACCGCGCCGCTCGCAGCGCTTCCGACCATCGCGGCGTAGACGGCGAGGACCCCGTCGGTCACGCGTGGCGCGGGGGGCTCCCAGCCTTCCCGCCTGCGGTCGAACTCCTCGAAATCGATCAGCAGCTCCAGCCTGCGGCCGTCGATGTCCACCTCGATCATGTCGCCCTCGCGCACGAACGCGATCGGCCCGCCGGCCGCCGCCTCCGGGGACACGTGCCCGATCGCTCCGCCGCGCGTGCCTCCCGAGAACCTGCCGTCAGTGATGAGCAGCACCTCGTCTCCGAGGCCCATGCCCGCGATAGTGGCCGTCGGCTCGAGCATCTCGCGCATGCCGGGGCCTCCGCGAGGCCCTTCGTACCTGATGACGACGACGTCTCCGGGCTTGATCTCTCCAGCGCGGATCACGGCGATTGCTTCTTCTTCCGAATCGAAAACGCGGGCCGGCCCAGTATGCTGGCGCATCTTCTCACCCATCGCCGCTTCCTTGACGACGGCGCCGTCCGGCGCGAGGTTGCCTCGCAGGACCGCGAGCCCGCCCTTTGGAGCGTACGGGTTGTCGGCCGGGCGTATGACTTCTGTGTTGAGGCTCCTCCGCCCGCCCACGTTCTCGCGGAGGGTGCCGCCCGTGACCGTCGGTATGTCCAGGTCGACAGCGCCCACTGTCTCGAGCTCGCCCAGCACGGCGGGTATGCCGCCAGCCTCGTGCAGGTCCTCCATGTGGTGCGTGCCCGACGGCACGATCCTGCAGAGGTTGGGAGTGGTCGCGCAGATCCTGTCGACGTCATCGAGGTCGAGCTTGATCCCGAGCTCGTGGGCGATCGCCGGCAGGTGCAAAAGCGAGTTGGTCGACCCTCCGACCGCCATGTCCACGGCAAGGGCGTTCTTGAAGGCGTCCAGGGTCATTATCTGGTCCGGAGTCGTGCCGGCCTCGACCAGCCGCACGAGCGCCATGCCGGTCTCCTTTGCGATCCTGAGCCTGTCAGGGTCGACCGCGGGTATGGTGCCGTTCCCGGGGAGCGCCATGCCTAGCGCCTCGGAGAGGCAGTTCATGCTGTTCGCGGTGAACAATCCCGAGCAGCAGCCCGCACCCGGGCAGGCGCATAGTTCGTACTCGGCGAGCAGTTCGTCCGATACGTCCGCTGAAGCGGACGCCTCCATGACGCTGATGAGGTCGAGGTCCCCGTGGGCGTGCTTGCCGGCGAGCATCGGCCCACCGGACACCATGGCCGCCGGGACGTTCATCCTCGCCACCGCCATGAGCATGCCGGGGATGACCTTGTCGCAGTTCGGGATTATGACGACGCCGTCCAGCGCGTGGCCCCTGATCATGATCTCCACCGTGTAGCTGATGATCTCTCGGGATGGGAGAGAGAACTTCATACCCTCATGCCCCATCGCGAGCCCGTCGCAGACGCCGATGGTGTTGAAGAGCATCGGAGTAGCGCCGGCGAGCCGGATGCCCTCGCAAACGGCCTCGTTAATCTCGTCCAGGTGCATGTGGCCGGGAACCAGCTGGTTCGCGGAACCAGCGACACCGATCAGCGGGCGCGCGATCTCTTCGTCGGTGAGCCCGAGGGCGCGCAGCAAGGCGCGCTGGCCCGCTTTCTGCCGTCCCTTCTTGATCGTGTCGCTCCGCATGCCGCTCACCTTCGCTTGCCACCCTAGTTCTTCTTGAGGGCGGGCTCTCCAGCCCGCCTTCCGGACCGCGCCGCGCCTGAGAGACGCGGCTCAAGATTCGAGACGCGGCTCAAGAACTCCAGTTACATTGCTTCTATCGCTTGGACTATCGCCGCTGCCATCTCGCTGGTTTTAGCGTCTCCGCCTATGTCATATGTCACTACCTTGCGCTCGCCAATGACTTTGGACACGCCCGCGAGCACACGCTCAGCCGCCCCGGCCTGCCCGATGTGCTTGAGCATCAGGTAGCCTGAGAGTATCTGCGCCGTCGGGTCGACCTTGTCGAGCCCCGTGTACTTCGGGGCGCTTCCGTGCGCCGGCTCGAAGACCGCCATCTCGCCGTCGCCGAGGTTCGAGCTCGGGGCGATGCCCAGCCCTCCGATGAGCCCCGCGCACAGGTCGCTCAGTATGTCGCCGTACAGGTTCTCCATGACCATGACGTCGTACAGGTGCGGCTTCTGGACGAGCTGCATGCACATGTTGTCGACGATGCGCTCCTCGAACTCGATGTCGGGGTACTCCTTCGACATCTCCCGCCCGACGTCCAGGAAGAGCCCGTCCGTCAACTTCATGATGTTCGCCTTGTGGACGATGGTCAGCTTCTTGCGGTTGTTCCTGCGAATGTACTCGAACGCGTACCGGATGATGCGCTCGGACCCGGGCCGCGTGATGATCTTGATCGACTCGGCCACGTCCGGTGTGACCATGTGCTCGATCCCTGCGTACAGGTCTTCCATGTTCTCGCGCACGACGACGAGGTCGATGTCCGTGTAGGGCGTCTTGACCCCCGGGATGTAGAAGGCGGGACGCACGCACGCGTACAGGTCGAGCTTTTTGCGCAGCGCGACGTTCACGCTGCGGAACCCGCTGCCGACCGGCGTTGTTATTGGGCCCTTGTACGCCACGCGGTTCTCGCGGATGTTGTCCAGCACGGACTCGGGGAGCGGCGTGCCGTACTTGTCCATCACGTCCGCGCCGGCCTCCTGCCTGTCCCATTCGATCTCGGCGCCGGCCGCGTCCAGCACCTGCAGCGCGGCGTCGACCAGGGACGGGCCTACCCCGTCACCAGGTATGAGTGTCACTTTTCGCTTTGCCATCTCAGCCTTTCTGTCTCAATTCCTGCGCTATTCGAGCGCGAGCTGGCCGTGCTTTCGCATGTATTCGACCAGGCCGCCCTCGGAGAGTATGTCGAGCATCACCCGGGGCAGCGGAGGCGATTCGATCTCCGTCCCCTTGGTGAGGTTCTTGATCGTCCCGGCCTCCAGGTCGACCTCGAGCTCGTCCCCGTCGTCGATGCCCGACGTGTCGCACACGATCGCGGGAAGCCCGTTGTTTATCGAGTTCCTGAAGTAGATCCGCGCGAACGAGCTCGCCAGCACCGCCGCGACCCCCGCGTGCTTGATCGCCAGAGGGGCCTGCTCGCGCGACGAGCCGCAGCCGAAGTTCTTGCCGGCGACCATGAAATCGCCCTTCTTGAGCCGCTTGACGAAGTGCGGGTCGAGGTCCTCCATGACGTGCTTCGCCAACTCGTTCATGTCGAGTGTCTTGAACTTGTGACGGCCGGAGATGATGTAGTCGGTGTTGACGTCGTCCCCGAACCGGTGCGCTTTCCCTTTCATCACATGACCTTCCTGGGGTCTGTTATCTTTCCTGCGAGGCAGCTCGCCGCGACCGTCGCCGGCGACGCGAGGTAGATGAACGCCTCGGGGTTGCCCATGCGGCCTTTGAAGTTCCTGTTCGCCGTCGAGATCACGTTCTCGCCATCCGACGGTATGCCCTGGTGCGTTCCCACGCACGACGCACAGCCCGGGCACATCACGGACGCGCCGGCCTCAGTGAAGACCTCGATGAGCCCCTCGCGCAGGGCGTTGAGCATCACCTCGCGCGATGCGGGCGCGACTATCATCCGCACGCCCTTGGCGACCTTCTTCCCCTTCACGATCGCGGCGGCGGCGCGCAGGTCCTCGAGCCTGCCGTTGGTGCACGTGCCTATGAGGCCCTCGGCGATGGTTGTGCCTTCGACCTCCTCGACCGAGGTGACGTTGTCGACCGTGTGGGGTTTGGCTACCTGGGGGACCAGGTCCGTCACGTCGTATTCCTTGTGCTCCGCGTAGACCGCGTCAGCGTCGGGCGAGACGGGCTCGAACTCTTCGGTCGCCCGGCCCTCGAAGAACGCGAGCGTCTTCTCGTCGGCTTCCATCAGGCCGGCTTTCGCGCCCATCTCGACCGCGAGGTTGCTGATCGTCAGCCTGCCGTCGAGGCTCAGGTCACTAGTCGCCTGGCCGCCGATCTCAAGCGCCATGTACGTCGCGCCGTCGGCCGTGATGTCGCCGACCATCATCAGGGCTATGTCCTTTGAGTACACACCTTCGGGCAGCTTGCCCGTGAGGGTGATCTTCATGGTGTCCGGCACACGGAACCATAGAGAGCCCGAAAGCAGCCCCGCAGCGAGGTCTGTCGAGCCAACACCGGTGGCAAATGCGTTCACGGCGCCATAAGTGCACGTGTGCGAGTCGGCCCCGATGACCAGGCTCCCGGGGAGCGCGTGCGCCTTGTCGAGCATGACCTGGTGACACACACCCTCGCCCACGTCGTTGAGCTCGAGGTCGTACTTGTCCGCGAACTCGCGCATGAGCGTGTGCAACTGCGACACGGCCCGGAGCGGGCTCGGAGCGCTGTGGTCTATGCAGAGCGCGGCGTGCCCTTGCATTGCGACACGGTCGCCGCCCATGCCCTCGAACGACCGGATCGCCAGCGGCGCCGTCCCGTCCTGGGCCATCACAAAATCGAGCTCGGCGATCACGATGTCCCCCGCATGGGCGTCTTTTTCCGAGTGAGCCGACAGGATTTTTTCGGAAATTGTCTTTCCCAAGCTGTTTTTTCCCTCCAATAATCATTGTTCCCCTCTAAGGCACGAGGCCTCGGTGGGGAACTGCATAGCATTTAATTCTATTGGTTTTGCGCTCTTTTTGAAAGTTTGAGCGGTGTTCGCGGCCCGTTTGCCTCCGAGTCAGCGGCCCGGGCCTTTCGAAGCAGCCGTCAGGGCGATGACCAGGAGATCGGCGGCTGCCAATCGGCCGCGGGGAGCTCGATCCTCTTGATGGCTTTGCCGTGCTCGTCGTAGACCGCCACCGCCTTCTTGATGCGCGCCCCACCCGTGGCCCCGGCGAGATCCTCGAGCACAATGAAATCACTGCCGACCGGCGCTCCGGAAATGCTGGCGAACCAGCCGTTTGCGGGGGGTGGCACGGCGACGGCGATAGACGAGGCCAGTTCTCCCCTGACATCCACGAAGTAGACCGTCGTCGTGGGCGACGTGCCACTGCCCCTGGCAACAATGACGGCCAGGGTGTCGTCGTCGATCCAGTCGAAGCTGTCGACCGCGCCCTGTATGACCTGCCCCCGGTTGTCCCGCGTGGCACCGGGCACCAGGATCTTCTGCGACTTGAGGGGTTTGCCGTCCCGCCCGGTGGCCAGACCTGTCACCAGGGTCAGCGCCCTGTCCTCGGCGTACGCGAGCATGCCCGTGACCGGCGAGAAGCTCGCCCATGTCGCGTCCTGCGGCGCCGGCACCGAGCCCGAGCCGCCCGGGCCCTTGAACGGATAATCCAGCACCGCCCCGCTCTTGATGTCCACCATCTGCATCGTGCCCGAGGCGAGGAACCATATCTGGTTGCGGCGCGGCAGGAACCCGATCTGGCTTATCTGCGGATTGGGCTCTTTGATCTGGACCGCCCACTCAGCCTGCAGGCGCCCGCTGAAGGCACTCCGGCTCTGGACCTTCACGTTGTCGACCTTGCCCTTGGACGAGTGGCTCCAGCCGACAACGACCTCCTCGCGGCTCTCGGATGTGGACCACGCGGTGTATGCCTCGCCCTTCGGCGGCGCCGGGACGAACTCGCGGGCCGGCGGGCCGTTCAGCGGGACGAAAGCGATGCCCTTGTTGCGGCCCAGGAGTGACTCGGAGTTCTGAATCGTTCCGGGCAGGAGTTTCGGGACGACGAGGGCTGCGACGACGAGCGCCACGACCATCACGCTAAGGTAGACGAACGTCCTTGGCTGAGGGCGCCAGGCCTTGTTCTTTTCGACGTATCTTTTTACCTGGTCGACCCGTTGTTCCACGCGCGACTCGTCCATGAGCACATTATAGTCGCTCGGTTTGAATTACCCATTGCCATTTGATATATTCCTCTGGGACTACAAGGAGGGAGATGGTTATGGAGAATTTTCCGGAGGATCTCAAGTTTCACAAGGAACACATGTGGGTGCGCTCTGACGGCACCATTGGGATATCCTTCTTCGCGCAGGACCAGCTCGGCGAGATCGTCTTTATAGAGGTCCCCGAGCCCGGCGCGGACGTCGAAGCCGGCGAGGCTTTCGGCGAGATCGAATCGCGCAAGTCGGTATCGGACCTTTACGCGCCGCTGAACGGCACCATCAAGGAGGTCAACTCCGAGGTGCAGGACGCGCCGGAGATCATCAACGAGGACCCGTACGGCAAAGGCTGGATCGCGATCCTCGACTTCGCCGACAAAGCCGACCTGGACAACCTTCTGAACGCGGCCGAGTACAAAGAGCTCGTGAGCGGCGAAGAGGGTTAAGCTTCGAGAACGATCAAAAGGCGGGCTTCACGGCTCGCCTTTTTTCTTTGGACTGAGGCATCTTCAAAGACCGGCTATTTGTTCCTCAGCACCCCTCAAGTCAGGATTTGTTAAGATGTCTGCGTCGGCAAATATGGATACTGGGGATGTGCCAATTGGCTTCTGCAATCATGTCGCGTACTCCCATGCGGGCGAGAACTAGAATCTTCATTCATGGTTACATTGCCACTGGAATGATCGTGGTCTTGGCCTTCCTGTTTTCGGGATGCAGCCCCGGCAATTCCGCCTCTGCGCTTAGCGCACGGGAAATCCTGGACAGGTGTGTAAAGAAAACTGAGTCGTGCTCGACCGTGCATGAACATGCCCGTTTCGCTCGGTCGCGGGACGTTTGACATGACCCAATTCACTCAATATGACAATTACAACTCGCCAGTTGACACTGCCCTGCCCGCCGAAGCACTCAATGCAAAAACCCCGGCGAAGCAAGGTGTTTCTTTTCCCTCTGTATTCGGCTACACACATTAGCGGGCAATTAGGCACAGGGGTTGGGTCGTTTGCGCAGCCTCCGCAGCGCCCGGATCCCGGCAGACTGAATGAGTTGTAGATCTTCACGCGTGTGATATTCGAAGGGGCCAGCCGAAAAGCGAGGACCAGCAAGCAAACGAGCTGACTCCGGTGCCCTCAGCAAAAACGCATAATCGGGTCTGACCCCATTATGCGTTTATCCTGCGTTCAGCTTCTTTTTGATGAGGTCGGAGGCCATCTCGGGGTTGGCTTTGCCGCGGGTCTTCTTCATGACCTGGCCCATCAGGAACTTGAGCGCCTGCTCCTTGCCCTCGCGCATGTCGTTCGCGGCGTCGGGGTTTGTAGCGATGACCTCGTCCACGACGGACTCGATCTCCGAGCCGTCGGCGATCTGGGAGAGGCCCTTCGCCTCGACGATCTCGCTCGGCCCCTTGCCGGTCTCGAACGCCTCACGAAGGACTTCTTTCGCCATCTTGCCCGAGATGATGCGCTGCGCGACCAGCGCCACCAGCTCGCCGAGGCCGTGCGGCTTGAGCGGACACGCCTCGATCGGGACTGTCGCTTCCTTGAGCATGGCGGCGAGGTCACCTGCAATCCACTTGGCCAGGGCCACCGGGTCCTGCCCGCTCACAACGGCCTCCTCGAAGTAGTCCGCCATCGCCTTCTCGCTGGTGAGCATGTTCGCGATCTCGGGCTGCAGGCCGAACTTGTGCTCGAAGCGGCGCAGCCTCTCGACCGGCAGCTCGGGCATCCGGGCCTTGATCGCCTCGACCCACGCCTTGTCTGGCTCGACCGGCACGAGGTCCGGCTCGGGGAAGTAGCGGTAGTCGAAGGCCTCTTCCTTGCTGCGCAGCGGGCTGGTCTGGCCGGCGTCGTCGTCCCAGTGCCTCGTCTCTTGGACGATGACCTCGCCCTCCTTGAGGGCGAAGCGCTGGCGCTCCTCCTCGTACGTGAGCGCGCGGAACATGGCGCGGAACGAGTTCATGTTCTTGATCTCGACCTTCGTGCCCATCTTGCCGTCCACCGCGATCGAGATGTTGGCGTCACAGCGCAGCGAGCCCTCCTCCATCTTGCAGTCGCTGATGCCCAGGTACTCGAGGGTCGCGCGCAGCATCTGCATGAACGCGCGCGCCTCCTCTGGGCTGCGCAGGTCGGGCTCGGTGACGATCTCGGCCAGCGGGATGCCCGCGCGGTTGAAGTCCTCGAGGCTGTGCTCGGCCCCGTGGATGCGGCCGCTCTCGCCGATGTGGACGCTCTTGCCGGTGTCCTCCTCGAGGTGGACTCGTGTGATGCCGACCCGGCGCTTGTAGTCCTCCATCTCGACCTCGAGCCAGCCGTCGTGGCTCAGCGGGATGTCGTACTGCGATATCTGGAAGTCCTTGGGCATGTCGGGATAGAAGTAGTTCTTGCGGTGGAAGATGGACCGCTCGGTGATCCCGCAGTTGAGCGCGAGCGCCAGCAGTATGGTGTCGCCGACCGCCTCGCGGTTCATCACGGGCAGCGAGCCTGGATGGCCGAGGCACACCGGGCACGTCTTGGTGTTCGGGTCGCCCCCGAAGGTCGCCTCGCAGCCGCAGAACATCTTCGAGTTTGTATTGAGCTCGGTATGTATCTCCAGGCCGATTATCGTCTCGTTTTCCATCACGTCACCTTCTCTGCGCCAAGGCCCGCCGGGCGCGGGTCGAAGCAGGTCTCGCGCTCGAGCGCATAGGCGAGGTTCAGTATCTTCTGCTCGGACAGCGGCGGCCCCATGATCTGGAACCCGACCGGAAGGCCGTCGGCGAGCCCGCACGGCAGGCTCAGCCCCGGGATGCCCGCGAGGTTGACCGGGATCGTGCAGATGTCCGAGAGGTACATGGTCAGCGGGTCGTCCATCTTCTCGCCCAGCTTGAAAGCGGTGGTCGGCGAGGTCGGCGAGACCAGAAGGTCGTACTCGTCGAACGCCCTGCCGTAGTCGCGCACGATCAGGGTGCGTATCTTCTGGGCTTTCGCGTAGTACTCGTCGTAGTAGCCGGCCGAAAGCGCGTAAGTGCCGAGCATTATGCGGCGCTTCACCTCGGGCCCGAACCCCTCGGCGCGCGTGGCGTCATACATGTCCCACACGTCGTTGAAGTCGCCTTCGGCGCGGTAGCCGTATCGCACGCCGTCAAACCTCGCCAGGTTGCTTGACGCTTCCGCCGGGGCAATGAGGTAGTAAGAAGAGAGGCCGTTCTCGAAGCTCGGGAGCGACACCTCGTCCGTGTGCACCCCGAGCGACTCGAGCACGTCCATCGTCGCGCGGATCTGCTCGAGGACACCCGGGTCGATGCCCTCGCTCGAGAGCTCCTTCACGATCGCGACCTTCATGCCCTTGACGTCGTCCGTGAGCTTGCCCAGGTAATCGCGCGCCGGCTCCTCGATAGAAGTCGAGTCGCGCGGGTCGTGCCCGGAGACTATGCCCAGCAGCGCGGCGCAGTCTGACACGTTGCGCGTCATCGGCCCCACCTGGTCGAGCGAGGAAGCGAAAGCCACCAGCCCGTATCGCGATACGAGCCCGTACGTCGGCTTCAGCCCTACGATGCCGCACAGCGACGCAGGCTGGCGGATGCTGCCGCCAGTGTCCGAGCCCAGCGCCCACGGCGCCTCGCCAGCGGCGACTGCCGCCGCCGAACCACCGCTCGAGCCGCCGGGGACCCGCTCGAGGTCCCACGGGTTTCGCGTAGGGCCGAAGTAAGAGTTCTCGGTCGACGAGCCCATCGCGAACTCGTCCATGTTCGCCTTGCCGAGCATGACGGCGCCGGCGGCCTTGACCCTCTCCACCGCCGTCGCGTCGTAGACCGGCACAAAGTTCTCGAGCATCCGCGAGCCGCACGTCGTGTTGAACCCGCGGGTGGAGAGAACGTCCTTGATCGCCATGGGCACCCCGGCGTAGGAGCCGACCCGCTCTGAGCGGGCGATGTCCTCGTCGATGTGCTTGGCGCTCGCCCGCGCCGCCTCCGAGTAGACGTTCACGTACGCGTGGACGCGCGGCTCGACCTCTTCGATGCGCTCGAGGAAAGTGTCGGTCACCCTCAGCGCCGAGACTTCTCTGTTCTTGATCAACCCGGCGAGCTCGACAGCGCTCCGGTTCAATATGTCCATGCTATCGCCTCAAATGATCCTTGGTACTTTGAAAGCGCCGCCCTCGGCCCAAGGCGCGTTGCTTATGACTTCCTCGACCGGGAGGGACGGCCGGATCTCGTCCTCTCTGAAGACGTTCACCATCGGGAGAGTGTGGCTCGTCGGCGGGATCCCCTCGGTGTCGACGGAGCTGATGACGGCCGCGTGCTCGAGCACGTCGGAGAGCTGGCGCCTGAAAGTGTCCTTCTCCTCCGCGCTCAGGCGCAGCCTCGCAAGCTTGGCCACATGCTCGACGTCTTCAATGCTGATCGCCATCTCGTACCCCCGTAAGAATCGCGGCTAATCCCCCGTCATGCGCTTGAACTCAGCCTCGTCGATGACCTGAACGCCCAGCTCAAGCGCTTTTTCCAGCTTCGACCCCGGGTCCGCGCCCGCCAGCACGTAGTCCGTCTTTTTGCTGACCGAGCTGGTCACCCGTCCACCGAGTCCCTCTATTATCTCCGAAGCTTGCTCTCTGGTGAAATCGTCGAGGCCGCCGGTCAGGACGAAGGACTTGCCCTCGAGCGGCCCGGCCGTTGCCGCCTCGCTCACCTCGTCAGCCATGCGAACGCCCCCGCGCTTCAGCTTGTCGATGACCTTGAGATTCTCGTCCTGGTCGAAGAAGAACGCGATGCTCTCGGCGATGCGGGGCCCGATCCCTTCGATCGTCTCCAGCTCTTCCGCGTTCGCGGCGGCCAGCAGGTCCATGGACGGGGACTTCTCTGTGATCACCCGCGCCACGTGGCTGCCGACGTGCCTGATGCCGAGCCCGTACACGAGCCTCCACAGCGGCCGGTCCCTCGCGGCGTCGATGGCGCCCATGAGGTTGTCGATCGCTTTTTCCTTGTAGCCCGGCAGCGCGCCGATCTGCTCGCGAGTGAGGAAGAATATGTCGCCGACGTCCTTGATGAAGCCATTGTCGAGCAGCTGGGACACGGTCACCGCGCCAAGCCCGTCGATGTCCATCGCTCCGCGTCCGCCGAAGTGGAGTATGCGCTCGAAGGTCTGCGCGGGGCATGCGATGTTCGTGCACCTGGTGACGGCCTCTCCCTCTTCGCGCTCCGCGAGCGAGTGGCACACCGGGCATCGTTCCGGCATCTTCCAGACCTTCTCGGTGCCCGTCCGCACGTCCTTGACCACGCCCACGATCTCGGGGATTACGTCCCCGGCCTTTCGCACGATCACGCGGTCGCCGATGCGCACGTCCTTGCGCTTGACCTCGTCGGAGTTGTGCAAGGTCGCGTGGGTTATCGTCGAGCCGGCCACAAATACTGGCTCGAGCACCGCGACGGGGGTGAGGGCCCCGGTGCGCCCGACGCCGACCATGATGCCCTCGACCGTGGTCGTCTTCTCCTCGGGCGGGAACTTGAAGGCGATAGCCCACCGAGGGCTCTTGCTTGTGTACCCCAGCACTCGCTGCTGTTCCAGCGAGTCCACCTTGATGACCACGCCGTCGATCTCGTAGGCGAGGCTGCGCCGCTTGCCCTGCCACTCCTCGCAGAACTCGAAGGCGTCAGCGACGGTATCGACCTTGACGTTGTGCTCGCCGAGCCTGAAGCCCAGCTTGCCCAGGTAGGCGAGAACCTCCCACTGGTCGGGAGGCACCGCTTCCGTCGAGTAAGCGATCGCGAAGGTCACCGTCGAGAGGTTTCGCTTAGCGGTCACGGCCGGGTTGAGCTGGCGGAGCGACCCGGCGGCGGCGTTCCTGGGATTGGCGAACGGCGGCTCGCCTTTCTCCAGGCGCTCCTCGTTCAGGTGAAGGAATGACGCCTCCGGCATGTATACCTCGCCGACCACCTCGATCAGAGCGGGTATGTCATCGCCCATCAGCCGCAGCGGTATTGCGGATACCGTACGCAGGTTCGGCGTTATGTCCTCGCCGGCCTCGCCGTCGCCTCTCGTGGCGCCCTGGGTGAACAGGCCATCCTCGTAGGTAAGGGCCACCGCAATCCCGTCCATCTTGAGCTCGCACACGAAGTCGGCCTCGTCGGCCCCCTCGCCCAGGACTTTGCGCACCCTGTCCGCGAAAGCCTGGAGCTCCTCGAGCGTGAAAGCGTTGTCGAGGCTCATCATGCGCCCCCGGTGCTTGACGGCCTTGAACCCGGCCGCTGGAGGAGGCCCGACGCGCTGCGTCGGTGAATCGGGGGTTATGAGGTCGGGAAAACGCTCCTCGAGGTCGAGCAGCTTCCGGTACATCTCATCGTACTCGGCGTCGCTCGTAACCGGGCTGTCGAGTACGTAGTACCGGTAGATGTGATAGTTGAGGTCTTTTCGGAGCTGTTGCGCCTCCGCGGCGACCTCGGGCGTCAGTGTCTGGGCCATGTCACAATTTCTTGAAATCGCCCGGCGGCCAGAAAATAGCCAGGGCTCTGCCCACGATGTCTTTATCGGGGACGAAGCCGAACGTGCGCGAGTCGAACGAGTTGCCCTCGTTATCCCCCATCACGAAGATGCTGTTGTCCGGCACGATCTGTGTGAACTTCTGCGCGACGTAGTGGTTCGTGCTCCTGTGCACGTACTGGTCGTTGACGATGACGTCGCCGTTCTCGATCGTGAGGCGGTCTCCACTAATGGCCACCACGCGCTTGATCAGCATCTCCGGCGTGCCGGGGATGTTCTTGAGAACGACTACGTCCCCGCGGTTCGGCGCGGAGTTGCCCCGGTAAGGTATGACGAAGACCCGGTCGCCGTCGTGCAGCGTCGGCATCATCGACTGGCCGTGCACTATGTATGGCTTTCCTACGAACACGAGCAGCATGAAGACCGTGAGCAGGATGAAGAACGGTATCAACAGCAGCGCAGTGGCGCCGACGAGCCCGAGGCGCTTGAAGAGCCGGTGGGCCGTGGACTGCTCTGGGCTCGGCTGGACGGGAGGACCGTACGGGAGGCCAGGCGGAAAGTACCCGGGCGGATACTGGCCGGGCGGAAAGCCATACGGCGGCATATGCCCCGGGGGCAACTGCCCGGGTGGCATCTGCACCCGCTTGTCTGCGCCTCTTCTGCCCATTTTCTCGCCCAAGAACTACCTCGCGACTTGTTCTGTGACTGTCCGGCGCGCCGGGCCTTATCCTGCGTCCCGGTGCTTGACCTGATTATACCAGCGGGCCCCCACAACCCTCGGGTCAGGCTATTTCCAACTTTCCCCACGCGCCCATCGAACCCTGCAGTATTATGACGACGCCGTCCACGAGTTCGTGCCCGGAGGCCAGTTCAAGCCCGTCCGGGATGTCCTCGGGCCGGAGCAGGATGTTGCCGATGGCGGTGGCGGCGGCGTCGGCGATAGTCGCGGTCCTCGCCAGCACGGTCACCGCGTCCGCCGCGCCGAGGGAGACCGAGGGTCCGACTGTCGCGCTGCTCGTGCACAGGCCGACGCCGTCGGGGCAGGCATCGACGACCACGTTCACGGACGGGGAGCCCGCGCCCGCAAATATGCGCACAGTCCTTCTCTTGCCCCCGGCGATGAAGAGGTCTCCCCCGTTCTCGACGATCACCTCGCCGGACGATCCCAGCAGGTCGGCGCCCACGAACTGGGCGATCGCGCCGGCGACCGAAGCCATGGGGCCGACGTCGAAGGCCTCCGCGGCCTCGGCCATGGCGGTGACTATTGCCGGAGCGTCTGACGCCACTGGTACCGGGCGGAATGAAGTCCCGAAGCTGAAATGCTTCTCCAGGTATGCCTCCAGCTCGAGGCGGTGCGTGGCGAGCGATTCGGAGGCGGCTGCGGAGAGGCCCCCGGTGGTGCACACATACAGGTCGCTCTCACCGAGGACTACTGGATAGCACCTCAGGCCCGGCTCTATGACCGAGCGGTAAGCGCGCTCGAGGTAGGGTTCGTCTTCCATGGTAATGATTTAGCCACATCTGTCACGGCGCGCCAAGGGCATGTCTTGTGCTCCATCGGGGGCAGACCCCTCTGGGGCGTGTTTACAGCCCGTCGGAAACCGGAATAATTTTGCGACAGAGAGGTCTGACCCCGGTGGCGCACCCGCTTGACGGAAAGTGAGCTGAACGCCCTTATTTGTCATCGCTCATGGGCTGATATTGCGCTCGGTTGTACGATATAATTGCGCCGGATGGAATCTGAATACAGGCCATAAGCCTGCGAAAACGGGAACGCCGCTCCCGGTTCAAGAAATAAGCTGCGTAGACCATCTGAATTGCCGGCCGGCGAGGCCGGTAGAGCCGGACCGCATGGCAATGTGCCGCACGTTTCGACGCGCGTGGCGCAGGCACGTACTGAGATTCCATCGGCTGCAAAAGTCTGGAAGGAAACCAGGCGCGCCCGCACGCGGTCGCCTGTCAACGAGGGGGGCAGATGGAAAAGGAATGCACCTGTACCAACAGGTTCGCTGACATCGACGACCTTGGCCCCGTCGAGGAGATCGTCGAGCGCTACGGCAAGGAGAAGGGCGCCCTTATCCCGCTCCTCCAGGAAGCGCAGGACGCGTACGGCTACCTCGACGAGAAGATCATGCGCGAGATCGCGATACGGGCCGGCTACCAGTTGAGCCAGGTCTATGGCGTCGCGACATTCTTCGCGCAGTTCCGGCTCAAGCCCATCGGCGAGTACCTGATCAAGGTCTGCCACGGGACCGCCTGTCACGTCGCGGGGGCCACTCAGATCACTGCCGAGGTCTCGAACCAGCTCGGCGTGAAGGAAGGCGACACGACTCCCGACAACAAGTTCACCCTGGAATCGGTCATGTGCCTGGGCGCCTGCGCGCTCGCGCCCATCATGGTGGTGGGCGACGACACGCACGGAAAGCTCAAGCCGACCGGGATCAAGAAGATCCTCAAGCAGTACGCCGGCACCTCCGGCTCCAAGGAAGAGGAAGAATAATGAGTGGCAACGGGCATAAATACAAGGTCGTCCTGGGCTACGGCACCTGCGGGATCGCCGCCGGCGCCACCGCGGTCAAAGACGCGCTCGAGGAAACGGTCAAGGCGAACGACTACGACGTCGACCTCGACATCGCCGGCTGCATGGGCCTGTGCTTCAAGGAGCCGGTCATCGAGATCTTCGACCGCGAGGGCGGCTCTGTCATCTATGGCGACATGACGGCCAAGAAGGTGCCGCAGCTGCTCGAGGAGCACGTCGGCAAGGGCCAGCTCATCGAGGACTGGATCATCAAGAAGAGCGACGACCCCTCGGCTATAGAGGGTGACTTCCTGGAGAACCAGCACCGCGTGGTCCTTCGCAACTGCGGCAAGATCAACCCCGAGAGCATCGACGAATACGAGGAGATCGGCGGCTACGAAGCCGCGCGCAAAGCCCTCACCGCGATGACCCCCGACGAGGTGATCGAAGAAGTCTCGGCCTCGGGCATCAGGGGCAGGGGCGGCGCGGGCTTCCCGACCGGTACCAAGTGGGGCTTTGCCAGGAAGTCGCCCGGGGACGAGAAGTACCTCATCTGCAACGCGGATGAGGGCGACCCGGGGGCCTTCATGGACCGCAGCGTGCTCGAGGGCGACACGCACTCCCTGATAGAGGGCATGATACTCGCCGGGTACGCGATCGGCGCAGAGAACGGGCTAATATACTGCCGCGCCGAGTATCCGCTCGCGCTCAAGCGGCTGGACATCGCCATCGGCGCGTGCCGCGAGAAAGGTTACCTCGGTAAGAACATATTCGGCACAGATACGAATTTCGACATTAAAGTGAAGAAGGGCGCCGGCGCGTTCGTGTGCGGTGAGGAGACCGCCATGATGGCGTCGATCGAGGGGCAGCGCGGGATGCCGCGTCCCCGGCCGCCTTTCCCTGCGAACTCGGGCCTCTGGGCCAAGCCAACCAATATCAACAACGTAGAGACCCTGGCGGCGATCCCGTGGATCCTCGCCAACGGCGGCGCCGAGTACGCTAAGACCGGCACTGAGAAGAGCAAGGGCACCAAGGTGTTCTGCCTCGCCGGCAAGGTTCGTCGGACCGGCCTCGCCGAGGTCCCGATGGGATACACGCTCAAGCAGGTGATCTTCGACATCGGCGGCGGCATACCCGGCGGGCACGAGTTCAAGGCGGTCCAGATGGGCGGGCCCTCGGGCGGCTGCCTGCCTGCTGAGAAGCTCGACACCCAGGTCGACTACGACCAGATCACCGCGGCGGGAGCGATCATCGGCTCCGGCGGCATGATCGTGGCAGACGATCGCACGTGCATGGTCGACCTCGCGCGCTACTTCCTGTCCTTCACGCAGGACGAGTCCTGCGGCAAGTGCACGCCGTGCCGCATCGGCACCAAGCGCATGCTCGAGATCCTCGAGCGCATCTGCGAGGGCAAAGGCAAGCCCGAGGACATCGACAAGCTCACGAACCTTGCTGCCGACATCAAGGCCGCGAGCCTGTGCGCCCTGGGCGGCACCGCGCCCAACCCGGTGCTGACCACGCTCAGGTACTTCAAGAACGAGTACGAGGACCACATCTTCAACCACAAATGCACTGCAGGGTCCTGCCCCGCGCTGATCACGCTGAGCATCGACCCCGAGACCTGCACGGGCTGCGGGGCATGCGTGAAGGTGTGCCCGACCGATGCGATCACTGGCGAGAAGAAGCAGCCGCACGTGATAGACGAGGAAGCCTGCATCAGGTGCAAGATGTGCCTGTCCAGGTGCCCCACGGAGTCCATCATCGCTGAGTAAAAGAGTTACATTTGACCGTTATGCAACGGGAGGTTTGAGGTGGAACAGATTACAGTGGAGATCGACGGGGCGAAAGTCTCCGGCCCGAAGGGTTCCACGATACTGGACATGGCCAAGGCCGGCGGAATAGACATCCCCACGCTCTGCTATGACCCGCGGCTCACCCCCTACGGCGCCTGCCGGCTGTGCCTGGTCGAAGTCGAGGGCGCGAGGGGCCTTCTCCCCGCCTGCTACGCCGAGGCCACCGAAGGGATGGTTGTCAGCACGAAGACGGAGCAGCTCGAGCGCATCCGCAAGACGCTGGTCGAGCTCCTTGTGTCCGATCACCCGATGGAGTGCCAGGGGTGCTCGAAGTCAGGCCGCTGTGAGCTTCAGAAGCTCGCCAACCGCTACGGGGTCACCGACAACTCGGCATTCGAGGGCGAGATCCACGAGTACGAGTTGCTCGAGGAGAACCCGTTCGTAATGCGCGACTATAACAAGTGCATCATGTGCGGGCGATGCATCAGGATCTGCCGCGAGGTCCAGGGCGTCGGTGTCTACGACTTCGTGAACCGCGGCTTCAAAGCGATTCCCGGGACACCCTACGACAAGCCGATGCAGGAAACGCCTTGCGAGTTCTGCGGCCAGTGTATCTCCACCTGCCCGACCGGCGCGCTGAAGGCGAGGCCGTATGAGGGCGAGGGGCGCGTGGCGGCGCGCGACATGCTGCGCAACGCGTGCGCCTACTTCAAGATGTCCGAGGAAGACATGATGGAGGCGCTGGGCTTGGAAGGCTGGGTCGTGCGCACCACGTGCGCGTACTGCGGCTGCGGCTGCCAGCTCGACCTGCACGTGATCGACAACAAGGTGGTGGAGGTGACGTCGCCGCTGATGGTGGGCGCCGGGCAGGGCAACCTCTGCGTGAAGGGGCGCTTCGGGTACGACTTCATCGACAGCGACGAGCGCCTCACCAAACCGCTCGTGAAGAAGGGCGACAAGTTCGTCGAGGTCGAATGGGACGAAGCTCTCGACCTGGTGGCGAAGAAGCTCGGCGACATCAAGAAGAAGAGCGGGCCCGACTCCATCGGGGTGCTTTCGTCCGCCAGGATAACCAACGAGGAGAACTACTTAGTTCAGAAGTTCACGCGCGCGGTGGTGGGGACAAACAATGTCGACCACTGCGCTCGATTGTGACACGCTCCAACAGTCGCCGGTCTGGCGAAAACGTTTGGTAGCGGTGCGATGACCAACACGATGGACGACATCGCCGAAGCGAAAGCGATCCTCGTCATCGGGTCGAACACGACAGAAGCCCACCCGATAATCGGCCTGCGCATAAAGAAAGCGGTCATGCAGAACGACTGCAAGCTGATCGTCGCGGAGCCCAGGCACATCAGGCTGTGCTACTACGCCGACAAGTGGCTCCAGCACAAGCCGGGCACGGACGTGGCCCTCATCAACGGCATGATGAACGTCATCATCGCCGAGGACCTCTATGACAAGGAGTTCGTCGCCGAGCGGACCGAAGGGTTCGAGGAGCTCGCCGAGCTCGTGAAGGAGTACACCCCCGAGAAGGCCGCGGAGATCTGCGGCGTGGACGCGGACGACATCCGCGAGGCGGCAAGGACGTTCGCGAACGCAGAGTGCGCGGCGATAGTCTACGCGATGGGCATCACCCAGCACACGACGGGAACGGACAACGTCGTGACCCTCGCCAACCTCTCCATGATGACGGGCAACATCGGCAAGCGCGGGGCGGGGGTCAACCCTCTGCGCGGCCAGAACAACGTGCAGGGCGCCTGCGACGTCGGCGCGCTCCCCAACGTGTACACGGGATACCGCTCCGTGACCGACCCCGAAGTGCGCAAGCAGTTCGAGGACGCGTGGGGCGTGAAGCTCCCTGAGGAGCCCGGGCTCACCGCAACCGAGATGATCGACGCGGCATCGAAGGGCGACCTCAAGGCGATGTACATCATCGGCGAGAACCCGATGCTCTCGGACGCGAACATCAAGCACGCGGAGAAAGCCCTCAATAAGCTCGACTTCCTGGTCGTGCAGGACATATTCATGACGGAGACCGCGGAGCTGGCGGACGTCGTCCTGCCCACCGCTTCGTTCGCTGAGAAAGAAGGCACCTTCAGTGCCACCGACAGGCGTGTGCAGAGGGTGCGAAAGGCCGTCGAGCCGCCGGGCGAGGCGAAGACCGACTACGAGATCGTGGGCGAGATATCGAAGCGGATGGGCTACGAGATGGCGACGGTCGAGGCGGCCGGGGTCATGGACGAGCTGGCCTCGCTCACTCCGCAGTATGCGGGCTACAGCCTCGCGAGGCTGGACGCGCTGCCCGACGGGGTCTCGCTCCACTGGCCCGTTCCCGACGCGGAGCACGAGGGCACGCCCATCCTGCATACCAAGTTCTTCACCAGGGGCAAGGGCTGGTTCTGCCCGGTGCCGTACAAGGCTCCCGCCGAAGAGGCCGATGCGGATTACCCGCTGGTGCTCACAACCGGCAGGGTGCTGTGGCAGTACCACACCGGCACCATGACCCGCAAATCCGAGGGTATCAACGAGATCGACCCGCACGGGAAGGTCTGGATCAGCCCGGGCGACGCGGAGAAGTTCGGGATCGCGGAAGGCAAAGAGGTCGTCGTCAGCACGCGGCGAGGCGAGATCGACATCGAGGCGATGGTGACCGAGAGGATGCCGAACGGCGTCATCTTCATACCGTTCCACTACGTGGAGTCGGCGGCGAACATGCTGACGAACAACGTTGTGGACCCCGTGTCCAAGGTGCCTGAGTTCAAGGTCAGCGCCGCTAAGGTGAAGGCGAAATAGTCGGCATGGATGAGACTCTGGTAGAGGTCAAAGAGAAGGCGAAAGAGGCCGTCGGGCGCGACGAGGACGTGAAGATCCTCGCGTTCCTGTGCAACTGGTGCTCGTACGCGGGCGCCGACCTCGCGGGCGTCTCGAGGCTGCAGTACCCGCCGAACGTCGTCGACATCAGGGTCATGTGCACCGGCACGATCTCACCGTATTTCGTTCTCAAGGCGTTCCAGGAGGGCATCGACGGCGTGCTGATCGCCGGGTGCCACATCGGGGACTGCCACTACGGCAAGGGCAATTACGCGACGGCGAAGCGGTTCAGGCTTCTTAAGGACCTGCTGATGAAGGTCGGCATCGACCCGCGGCGGATCAGGCTGGAGTGGGTGAGCGCGGCCGAGGGCGCGAAGTTCCAGGAGCTCATCACGTCGTTCACCGAGCAGGTGAAGGCCGCCGGCAAGTCGCCGCTCGGGCTCAAAGACCGGTTGCTGCCGAGTGCCGAGCAGACCGGCATATCCGAGCCGCTCAGCATAACCGTGGACGAGGACTGGCGGCCGGGTGCGGCGGAAGAAGCTCTGGCGAAGTCCGTGCGCGAGGCGCTGTCGAGTGGGAGCGCGTCCGCGGCGGTCGTTTTGACTGTGGTCGATAGAGACCTCGTCCCGCGGCTCGTGAAGAGCGCGGAAGATCGCGCGATCGACGACCTGTACGCCGGCGACACGCGGTACCCCATGGCATCTTTCGCGATCATGCTGTTGCCGCTCGTTGAGGGCAAGCTGGCCGTGCCAGTCCGCGAGTGCGACCGGCGTATGATCGTTGAGCTCAAGAAGCACAACCAGATAGATCCGGACCGCCTCGTGCTGCTGGGCGTGCAGTGCTCGCAGGCAGTCGCGGACGCGTGCGGGTGCGGACACCCGTCGGTCCCTGAGGAGATCGCGATCATGGACGCGATTGCAAGCCCGGCTGAGCCCTCTCCCCCGCCGGAGACGCTTGCCGAGGACGCGGGCGAGCGGCTGGACTTCTGGATGGGGAACTTCTCGAACTGCATAAGGTGCATGGGCTGCCGGAACATCTGCCCGATGTGCTACTGCACCGAGTGCGCGCTGGACAACCCCGACATCATCGGAGCGGATTCAAAGCCGCCCGACATCCCTATATTCCACCTCATACGCGCAATCGACATGGCCGACCGCTGCATCGACTGCGGGATGTGCGAGGAGATCTGCCCCGCCGACATCCCCCTTCGCCAGCTCTACAGGCAGGCGCGCGAGGTGGTCAAAGAGGCCTTCGGCTACGAGCCCGGCCTTAACCCCGACGAAACCAGCCCGATAAAAATGCTTGGCGAACCAGCGAATCTCCCCAACGCAAAATAGAGGTCAGGCTCAAATATTGCGTCGGCCAAGGAATATTCTCCTCCGTAATTCCACCTAACATATTGCCATTAGCTTGTATTGCTAGTATGCTTTTGGCTTGCAATGCACTACCCAAGAAACGCCTTACCCGAAGCGATATACCACGTCATGTCTCGAGGTAACCGCAAGCAGGACATCTTCCTGTCGAGTTTGGACAGAGAAATCTTCATCCACTTGGTTGAGACCGCAGTGACAGATTTCTCGTGGAAGTGCCACTCTTATTGCATCATGACAAATCACTATCACCTCTTGATTGAGACAACCACCGGGGGACTCTCAGATGGAATGCACATGATCAATAGTGGTTATTCAGGGGCTTTTAACAAACGTTATCAGAAGAACGGTCATGTCTTTCAAGGACGATTCAGATCTCGACTGATCAAGGATGACGCAGATTTCCTCACGGTAGTCAGGTACATGGCGCTGAACCCCGTCAAAGCGGGTCTAGCAGTAGACCCGGTTGGCTGGAAATGGAGCAGTTATGGCGCCCTCGCCGGCAACAGGTCAAATGCAGGATTCCTGGACGTCGATCTGGTCAGATCGTTCTTTGCTTCACCAGGTAATGACGGCAACGATGGCTACCGTGCTTTCATCGCAGAGCGAATTCCGGACGCATTAGCCGGGAATCTGGGACACCTTCCAACTCTTATTGAGTTATTCGCAAGCTGCACTGATGCAGAAAGCAAGAAATGTTCAATGTCAGAAGCACATTTCGATTTCGGATACACCATGAGCGATATCGCGGATTTCCTTGGTGTGTCCTGTTCAGCCGTAAGCAGGGCAATAAAGTCTTTTCACTCTAGGTGAGTTTGAACCGCAGACCCCTAATGAAAGGAGCACGAGGGTGGCACAAGACCACCCTCGCATCTCTTTCATCAATTAACCAGTAACCTCAAGTTAATGTGGCCGACGCAAAATATAAGCCTGACCTCTATTTTGCGTTTGACCTCTATTAGGTTACAACTCCAAGTAGCTGGCGGCGAAGAGCGTCTCTTCGTGGAAGAGCTTGACTGTCTTCTTGATCGCCAGCTGGAGAGGGTCGCTCAGGTCGAGCTCGCCCGGCTTCAGGCCCTCTGCGATCTGAACCAGGTCGTACTCCTTGCTCTCCATGCGCGCGACCGCCATGAGCTTGTCGTCATTGGGGTCGACGATGGCCCCATCCATGCCGTGGCCCATCAGCGCAGCCAGGAAGATGCGGTTCACGAACTCGGCATCCTCGCTCGTGAGGCCGGCCTTGTTGCTCACGTTCGAGAGGCCACAAACGAGGTGCGGCTTCTCCGGGAGCTCCGAGAACATCTGCGTCGCGTCGAGCAGCGCATGCACCTGGTCCTGGGCAACGCCGATCGGCAGGACGATCGGGTCGATCCAGTAGTCATCGTGGCCGATGCCGGCCGCCTCGAAAGCCATCATGAGGTTGTAACCGTTGGTCACGCGCTCCTCCGCATCGCGCGGCACGCCGGCCTCGCTCGTGCAGAGCCCAACAACCTTCGCCTTGTACTCGATCACGAGCGGGATGAGCCTGTCCATGCGCTCCTGGACGCTCGATACCGAGTTGACGATCTTGGGGTTCTTGCCGACCTTCAGCCCGGCCTCCATCGCGTCCATGTTCATCGTGTCGAGCGACAGCGGAAGGTCCGTGACCTCCTCGATCGTCTCCACCATCCACTGCATGATCTCCGGGCCGTTTTTCGTCGCGGGCCCGAGGTTGATGTCTATGCAGTCGGGCTTGCCCTCGAGCTGGAGCTTCACCATTTCCTGGATGGGCCCCTTCTCGCGGGCGACCATGGCCTCCTTGATCTTTGTGGTGATCACGTTGACCTTCTCGGCGATGATATACATCTCTACCTCCTTGCCATCTCCTTGCGTAACTTATCTAATGCGCGTCGCGCTTTTCGAGCATCTCGTGCGCGAAGTAAGAGCTCCGCACCAGCGGCCCCGAAGCGACTGCGTCGAAGCCCATCAAAAGGGCCTTCTCCTTCAGCCCCTCGAACTCGCCAGGCTCCCAGTAGCGCGCCACCGGCAGGTTCTCCTGTGACGGCCTCAGGTACTGCCCGGCGGTTACGAGCCTGCACCCCGCGTCCAGCAGGTCGCCCAACAAGTCGAACACTTCCTTCTCGGTCTCGCCGAGCCCGACCATGAACCCGCTCTTGGTCGGGAGTCCCGCCCGGGCCGATCGCTCCAGCACCTCGAGCGACCTTCGGTAGTCGGCCTGCGGCCGCACCTCGCGGTAGAGCCGGCTGACTGTCTCGACGTTGTGGTTGAACACGTCCGGCCCACAATCGATGACCACGTCGACGTCCGGCAAACTCCCCCGGAAATCCGGCACGAGCACCTCGACCGTCGCCCCCGGGAGCGCATCCCTGACGGCCACGACCGTCGCTGCAAAATGCCCGGCGCCTCCGTCGGGCAGATCGTCCCTCGTGACCGAGGTGACGACCACATGCTTCAGGCCCATCGCCGCCGCGGCGCGTCCGACCCGGCCGGGCTCAAGGGCGTCCAAGGGCTCACAACCGCCGGTCGGAACCGCGCAGAACCCGCAGCCCCTCGTGCACCGCGCGCCCATTATCATGAACGTCGCGGTCCCAGCCTGGTAGCACTCCCCCCGGTTGGGGCACTTCGCCCCCACGCACACCGTGTTGAGGTGCTCGTCCTCGAGGACTCCCTCGACCCGGGCCACTTCCGGCCCGCTCCGCACTTCGCGGAGCAGCCAGCGCGGCATCCGGTCCTGCGCTATGAGTACCGCCCCCGCATCTTCTCGGAGACTTCCCTCGTCAGCGCCAGCGCCCGCTCGGCGATCTCCACGCTAGCAGACCCGAGCCCGCAGGACGGCGACACCATCGATTGGCGCGCCAGTGCATTGCGATCGACGCCTTTGCCCTCCAGCACGTCGAACCCGCCCTCGAGCATCGCCACCAGCTCGTCGGACGACACCGACATGACGTTCTCGTCCTTGGGGATCACTCCCCACGCCACGGACCCGCCCCGCCCGATGTGCCCGCCGATCTCCCGGTCGTAGGCCACGAAAGGCTCCATGTACTCGTACGCGTCGAAGTGGACGATGTCCACGCCCGTCGCGAAAACGAGCGACCAGTCGGTGTTACCACAACAATGCACGCCGGTTATGTCGGCCCCGCAGCCCTCCAGGCACTCCTTGATGTCTCCCACGACCTGCTCCGGGCTGACGCTTATGAGCGCCGAGCCCACCGAGTGCAGGTAAGGCTCGTCATAGAACATGACCACCTTCGCGCCCGGCGCGGCCTTCCTGAGCTCCCGGCTCTGCCAGGCCCCCTTCATCGTCAGTGCCTTGACGATTGCCTGCTCGAGGTCGGGGTGGTACAGGCTGGCCTTCTTGTTCTGATCCGTGACCGTGAGGCCGAAAGATATCGGCCCCGTCACGTGCCCTTTCACGTAAGGCCTGGACGCCAGCTCGGTCGCGAAAGTCCCACCTGTCAAGGCGTGCAGCCCGGCCGCGTAGTCTTTGGTGATCCTGAACCTTTCCAGGTCACCGTCTATCACGGCCTGGTAGAACTCTTCGAGCTCCGCGGAAAGCGACTCGTCCACCTGGAACCACAGCCGTTTCCCGGAGGCATCCACCCTTATGCCCGGCATGCCCTCAGAGTACTGTGCGTACATGTTCTCTCTGAAGCTCAAGCGGGGCAGCTGCGGCCAGGCGGCTACCTCCGGGAACGCCTCGAGCATGAGCCTCGTGGCCAGCTCGGCGTCGACGTGTGGCAAGCTTCCGATAGCGATCATCGCGAACCGCGGCTCGAATGCCATCTTCCTACAGAGCGTTGATGTCCAGCTCTGCCTCTTCGAGGATCCTCGGAACAACGCCTTCCTTCCCGATGGCCATGATGTGCACGCCGTCGGCGAGGTTCTCCTCGCGGATCCGCTTGATGTGCCGCGCCATGATCTTGATGCCGACGTCGATGGCCTTGCCCTTCTCGGCGGCCGAGAGCTCATCGATGAGGTCGTCGGGCACAACAACGCCCGGCACGTTCTTGTTCATGTACTTGGCCATGCCCGCCGACGTCAGCAGGACGAGTCCCGCCTGCATCTTGATCGGGTACTGGCGCGCGATCTTCATGAAGCTCGCGAAGTTGTCCATGTCGTAGATCGCCTGGGTCTGGAACCACTCCGCGCCCGCGTTGACCTTCTTCTCGAACTTGATCAGCTGGGGCTCGATGGGCACTGCTTCGGGGGTGACGATTGCGCCCTTGTAGAACTTCACAGGCGCGTTCATCTCGTTGCCGCCGAGGTCGTTGCCCTCTTCCATCGTGCGGATCAGGTTGAGGAGCTGGACCGACTCGAGGTCGAAGACCGCTTTGCAGTCCTTGTGGTCGCCGGTCGGGACGCTGTCACCGGTCAGGCACAGCACGCTGCGCACGCCCCGCGTGTACGCGAAGAGAAGCTCGTTCTCGAGCGACATGCGGTTGCGGTCGCGGCAGGTGATCTGAAGGTTCGGCTCGCCGCCGCGCTCCAGGATTATCAGTGCCGTCGCCAGCGACGGGTACCTCATCACCGAGCTCTGGTTGTCGGTGATGTTCATGGCGTGGACCTTGTCCTTGAGGAGGTCAACGTTCTCGATGACCTCTTCGATGTCCGGGCCCTTCGGGGGTCCGATCTCACCGGAGACGAGGAACTTGCCAGACTCGAGAACTTCCTGAATAGAATGCTTCTTGTTCTCTATGCAGAGCTCTTCCCATACTTTCTCTACGCTCATTCTATTCACCGCCCTTCTTGCGCTCGAGCACAAGCCGACCGGGCTTCAGGACGGGGTTCCAGTTCTTGGGTGGCTGGTACTCCTTCATCTTGCTCAGCTTGCCCTCTTTCTCGAGCTGCTGGTAGATGAGCGTCCATGCGCAGTCCTTCTCCGGGTCTACTTCGCACTTTCCATCATTGGTGCCACCGCACGGGCCGTTGAGTATGCCCTTGTGGCAACGGGTCACGGGGCAGATGGCCCCGGTCACGTCGAGGATGCAGTCGCCACAGAGGCGGCACTTCTCCTCGAACTGCCCGACGCGCATGACGTTCCCCAGGAACAGGGAGTCGTTGGCCGGGTAGCACGGCTTTTCCGTCGCGTCGCGCGTCGACTGGACGCCCGCGCCGCAGCCCATGCACAGGATCGCGTCGGCCTTGCCGACCTCGTCCTTGTGAGCGCGGAACTCCTTGGCGACGTCGAGCTCCTGGCAGCCGGTCTCCATGATGACGTTGCCGGTCACCTCTTTGCCCTCTGCCGTGAGCTTCTCGGTCATCTCCTTGATCTGGTCCTCGCCGCCCGTCTCGGCGACGGTGGCGCAGTCGCCGCAACCCACCAGGAAGACGGCCTTGGCGTCCTCCAGCTCTTTGAGGATAGCCTCAAAGGCCTTTTGTTTCGTTACGATCATTTGCTCCTCCTATGTGACTTACAACCGTACACTACTGGCTACCGACGAAGTTGCGCAGGTAGGACGAGATGTCCGCCGCCTCGCGCGGCCCGACGAGGATCTCCCAGTCGGGGAGCTCTTCGTCCAGCTCTCCCGAGATCTGTGCCACGTAACCAGGTATGATCAGCTTCGAGTGGTTAACCTTGTCCTTGATGCCCGACGTGTTGATGAACTTCGCGATGGCATCCGGCACGAACTTGCCGGCCGCCCACGCCGTCAGGACCGACTGGCCCTCTGAGTCGACGACGCCCAGCCACGCGTCCACCTTCGACGACTCGATCTCACCGGACACTATGAAGTAAGTGAGAGAGAAGTTCGTCGTGACCATAACCGGCGAGTCGGGGCCGGGCGAGCCGATCTCGTAGATCTTGCTGTCCACGGCCATCGGCTTCTGGGGGTCGGTGTACACATTCTGGATCTCGACCTGCAGCGGGTACTGCAGCCACGACTCAGCGCTCGAGAGCACGACGATGTCCGAGTACTTCGCGATGTAGACGCCCGCGTGAGCGCCCTGGAGGAACTCGTCGTCGGTCTCTTCGGCCGGCAGCGTGATGATCGGGTACCCGAACGCCTTGAACTTTGCGTTGAGTGCCCCTCTCCTGATCGCGATTATCGCGGCGAAGGTGTCCTTGAAGGTGCGCGTGCCCGGGTCGAGCACGATGTCCTTCAGGCCCATGCCCGTAGCCTTGTCGGATAGCTCGGCGAGGTCGTCCAGGCTCGAGCCCTTGATTACCAGGGGAAGCCCCTTGTCCAGGGCGATGGCGCCCATCGCGTCGATGTTCGCCGAAGTCGCGCAGAAGAGCAGCGGGTTCTTGTCCCCGATGACCTCAACGGCCGCCTTCATCACGTCGGCATCCTCCGTCATCGGCATCAGCGCGCACTCGGTCATCCCGGCGACCTTGGAGACGAAGTCCTTGAACTTGCCCGCGTCGCCTGACTCGCACTTGAGCGCGATCAGCTTGACCTCGAGGTGCTGGCCTACCCGGTCCCACTCGTCCGCGTTGATGGCGTCTACCTTTGCCTTCATTTCGTCATCCGACATCGCGTCAGATATCATGACCCCCATTCCCGGCGGGTTTACGAACCTCTTCTCGTGACGGAAGAGGACGAGCTCCTCACCGGTCTTGAACTCCTTGGCCCCCTGGCCGATTATGATCCCCCGTACTGGCGGGGCCGCCGCGTCGGCCAGAGCTGCCTGCGCCTCTTCAGAAACGTGCGGGCAGTCCTCGAGCTTTGCCTGACCACCGGCCAGCTTCATGGCGAACGCCAGGCAGGTCGGAAGCTTGCAATCTCCGCAGTTCGTCTTGGGGAGCAGCTTGAAAATATCGAGACCGCTCAGTGCCATCTCCCTACTCCTTTCGTCTTATCTCGCATCGAACAATGTCTGATGATCTCCCCTGTCACCTTTCCTCCCCGGCCGGGGAGGAAAGGAAGGGGTGTGCTTCTATCTATCCGAGCATCGGGTCCATCGTGAGCGCCGGGTGGCCCTTCTCCGTCAGGTACGGAAGGATCGCTTCCTCGCTGACGCCGACCGTCTCGTCGGCGATTTGGTCCAGGAAGTCGGGTGTGCCCAGGTCATCGGCCCTCTTCTGCATCTGCTCGCGCAGGGTCTCCTTGAGCTCCTTGGGCATCCAGACGACGCGGTGGAAGCCGCCGTCAGCGCTTATGAACTTCTTGGAGGTGATGTAGACCTTGCCGATGCCCACAAAGCCGGGGGTCACGTTACCGCCGCCGACCGAGCCCGCGAGCGTCGAGAACGACATGCCGCACGGGGTCTCCTTGCCGGTGAACTCGCGGTTGACGATCATCACGCCGTTGGCGATCGGCAGGAACGCCACGATGCATTCAAAGCACCCGCACGATGTCATCGGATCCTCCATCATCGTGTAAGCGTTGAACTTGTCCAGCTTCTGGCCGGAGTTGTCATACACAAACTTGTTGACATTGACCCACTGGCCTTTCGCCTCGTCTATCGCGTCGCCCTTCGGAATGGGCTGGTTCGGGCCTAGCGGGTCTATCTCATAGGCCGCTTTGCAGTCGAGCCAGTTGTACGCGCCGCATAAGCCGAGTCGCTCGGGCGTGACCACGCAGACGTGGGTGGGAGCGAACGACTGGCACAGCGTGCACGAGTAGAATATGTCGGTAGTCTCGTCCGTCATGCCGGCGGTGCGCTCGTCGCGCACGGCGTACCTCTCACGCGCCTTGGCGAGCCACTCGAGTGTCTGCGGCTC
>Ga0209747_1000077_pt1 | contig 45079 bp, 45 predicted proteins | sample BarGraNGADG00311_FD_184498 | JGI IMG/M metagenome (GOLD analysis project Ga0209747, IMG submission 184498) | Arctic peat soil microbial communities from Barrow, Alaska - Barrow Graham LP Ref core NGADG0011-311 (SPAdes) (version 2) | ecosystem: Environmental > Terrestrial > Soil > Wetlands > Peat...
TAGCCGCCCTCGAGGTAGTCGACGCCCAAGAGCAGCCGGTCCTCGTTCTGGCGCCTGCGGGCCCGCCTCGCACGGTCGGGCGCCCTCGGCAACGCGATCCTCACCGTCCTCTCGCGCGGCAAGCTGGGCGAGTCCGACTGGGAGGAGATCGAGGAGACCCTGCTGTTGGCCGACGTCGGCATGGGGCCGACCACCGAACTCATGGCGATCCTGCGCACCGAGGCGAAGGTGCTGGGGGAGTCCGACCCGGCAGCCCTGCGCGCCGTGCTGCGGCGCGAGCTCGTGAAGCTCGTGGACCCCACCATGGATCGCACCCTCAACATCGCCCCGGTCGTGGGCGACGACGGCGAGCCCCACCCCGCCACGATCCTGGTGGTCGGCGTGAACGGCACCGGCAAGACCACGACCGTGGGCAAGCTGGCCCGCGTGCTGGTCGCGGAGGATCACAGCGTGGTCCTCGGTGCGGCCGACACGTTCCGCGCCGCCGCGGCCGACCAGCTCTCCACGTGGGGAGCACGGGTGGGCGTCGAGGTGGTGCGCTCCGAGAAGGAGGGCGCGGACCCGGCGTCCGTGGCCTTCGACGCCGTGCGCGTGGGCCGGGAGCGGCGCGCCGACGTCGTACTGGTGGACACGGCCGGACGGCTGCAGAACAAGTCCGACCTCATGGACGAACTGGGCAAGATCAAGCGGGTCATGGGCCGGGGCGCACCCGTCCGCGAGGTGCTGCTGGTGCTGGACGCCACCACCGGGCAGAACGGCCTCCGTCAGGCCCAGGTGTTCTCCGAGGTGGTGGATGTGACCGGTCTCGTCCTCACCAAGCTCGACGGCACCGCCAAGGGCGGCATCGTCATCGCCGTGCAGCGCGAGCTCGGCGTGCCGGTGAAGTACGTCGGCCTCGGCGAGGGGGCGGACGACCTCGCCCCGTTCGACGCCGAGGGGTTCGTGGACGCGCTCCTGAGCTGAGACCCTCGACACAATCCGGCGTGGGAAACACGAACGTCACCTGCCCTGGACTTTTGTCACAGACTCGAAACACGCAGGTGCACGTCCCGAAACCTCGATCCTGAAACGTTGTTCCCAGCCAGCCGAGCGTGCTGGAACAGGAGGAACACATGGAACTCGACACCGGAGCAACCGCCTGGATGCTCATGTCCGCGTCGCTGGTTCTGCTCATGACACCAGCACTCGCCTTCTTCTACGGAGGCATGTCCCGGGCCAAATCGGTCCTCAACATGATGATGATGTCGTTCTCGGCGATCGGCGTCATCGTCATCATCTACGTCCTGTGGGGGTGGTCGATGTCGTACGGGGGTGGGGACATCGGCGGCATCATCGGGAACCCGTTCGACCAGTTCGGCCTGCAGGGCACGATCTACGGCGAGGGCGGTGAGTTCCTCATCGATGGCTTCGGCGTCCCGGTCGTGGTCGGCGTCGCCTTCCAGGTGACGTTCGCGATCATCACCACCGCCCTCATCTCCGGCGCGATCGCCGACCGCGTGAAGTTCTCGACGTGGCTCGTCTTCGTCGCCGCCTGGGTGACCCTGTCCTACTTCCCGATGGCCCACATGGTCTGGGGTGGCGGCCTGCTCTCCGGCGCCGGACCGTTCGCCGGGATCGCGGCCCCCATCGACTTCGCGGGCGGCACGGTGGTGCACATCAACGCCGGCATCGCCGGCCTGGTGCTGGCCCTCGTGGTGGGCAAGCGCAAGGGCTTCGGCAGCGAGGTCATGCGGCCGCACAACCTGCCCTTCGTGATGCTCGGCGCGGCGCTGCTGTGGTTCGGGTGGTTCGGCTTCAACGCCGGGTCCGCCTTCACGGCCGACGGCCTCGCGGGCCTCGCCTGGGTCAACACCACGGTCGCCACCGGCGCCTCCATGCTCGGCTGGCTCCTCGTGGAGAGGTTCCGCGACGGGCACGCCACCTCGCTCGGCGCCGCATCGGGCGTCGTTGCCGGGCTCGTGGCCATCACGCCGGCGGCGGGTTCCGTCTCCCCGCTCGGGTCCATCGCCCTCGGCCTCATCGCCGGTGCGCTGTGCGCCCTGGCCGTGAGCCTGAAGTACCGGTTCGGCTACGATGACTCCCTCGACGTCGTCGGCGTCCACCTCGTGGGCGGCCTCACCGGCACCGTCCTGATCGGCTTCCTGTCCACCTCGACGGGCCTCCTGTACGGCGGCGGGTTCAACCAGCTGGCGGTCCAGGTCATCATCGCCGTGGTCGCGATGGCCGTCTCCGGCCTGATCACCTACGTGATCGCCGTCGCGCTGAAGGCCACCATGGGGTGGAGGATCTCCGAGGCGGACGAGGTGTCGGGGATCGACTCGGCGGAGCACCGCGAGACCGCATACGAAGCAATCGGCGCCAACCGCTAAGGAGCGACAGCCATGAAACTCATCACTGCAATCATCCAGCCACACCGCCTCGACGAGGTGAAGGACGCCCTCGAGACCGTCGGTGTCCAGGGAATGACCATCTCGGAGGCCTCCGGCTTCGGTCGGCAGAAGGGTCACACCGAGGTCTACCGCGGTGCGGAGTACAAGGTGGACACCGTCCCCAAGATCCGCCTCGACATCGTCGTGGACGACGTCGACGTGGAGGGCGTCGTGAACGCCATCGGCAGCGCGGCCCAGTCCGGGCGTATCGGTGACGGCAAGATCTGGGTCACCACGGTCGAGGAGATGGTGCGGGTCCGCACCTCCGAGCGAGGGGTCGCGGCCATCTGATGTCCGCCCAATCGGTCCCGGTCCCGCTGGTCTCCACGCTGGGCCGGGACCGATTGGCATGCGAGGCCCCGAGCCCCGCCGAGTATGCCGCAGGCCCGCAGGCGGGGGTCAGCTACCGCCTCCGGCTCGCGGGACTGGTCGACGCCGCACTGCGGGAACTCTTCGACGGCGCCGTGGCAGCCTGCGGCCTCACCGGCACCGGAGTCGCGCTCGCGGTCGTCGGGTCAAACGGCCGGCGTGACGGCGGGCCCTGCTCCGACCTCGACTGCCTGCTGATCCACGACGCCCACACCCTCTCCGCGGCCGACGTCGAGCGGCTCGCGACCGCCCTGTGGTACCCGATCTGGGACGCGGGCCTCAAGCTCGACCACTCGGTGCGCACGCTCGCCCAGTGCCGGCAGATCGCCTCGGCGGACCTGCCGGCCGCCGTCGGGCTGCTCGACATCCGCCACCTCGCGGGCGACCAGATGGTAACCCACCGGGCGGCCAGCGCCGTGCTCGAGGACTGGCGCCGCGCCGCCCGCCGGCGCCTCGGTGAACTCCTCACCTCCGTCAGCAGGCGCGCCGAACGGCACGGCGAGCTCGCCTACCTCATCGAGCCCGACCTGAAGGAGGCCCGCGGGGGACTGCGCGACGCCGTCGTGATCAACGCCCTCGTCGCGTCCTGGCTCACCGACCGCCCCCACGGCGCGCTCGACGACGCCTACCACCACGTGCTCGACGTCCGCGACTGCCTGCAACGCGCCACCCGCCGGCCGAACACGCGCCTCATCCTGCCGGAGCACGACGGCATCGCGGAGGCGCTCGGCATGGACGGCTCGGGCGTGGCCAGTGCCGCCACCGGCGCGGACGAACTGCTCGCCACGAACGCGGAAGCGGCGCGCCTCATCTCGGGCGCCCTCGACGCCACCGTCCGCCGGGCCCGGCAGGCACTGCGCCGCCCCTCCCCGGCCGGGCTGCGCGGCCCGACCCTCATCCGCGGGCGTCGCGCCGCCCCCCGCCTGCGGGCGCTCGGCGACGGGCTCGTGGAGCACGACGGCGAAGTGGTGCTCGCCGTGGGCGCCGACCCCGCCACGGACCCGGGTCTCGCCATGCGGGCCGGGGCGATCTCGGCTCGCACCGGGCTGCCGCTGTCGCCGCCCACGCTGGAGTCCCTGAAGGCGTCCCCCCGCCTCCCCGAGCCGTGGCCGGCGGCGGTGCGGGAGGACTTCCTGGCCATCATCGGCTCGGGGGAGCGGCAGGTGGCCGTGCTGGAGGAGCTCGACCTCGCCGGCCTCCTCACCAGGTGGGTGCCGGAGTGGGCCCTGGTTCGCAACCGCCCCCAGCGCGCCGCGATCCACCGCCACACGGTGGACCGGCACATGGTCGAGGCCTGTGCCACCGCCGGCCCGCTCGCGCGCGGCCTCCCCGAGGCGGACCGCGTGACGCTCCTGCTGGCCGCCCTCTTCCACGACATCGGGAAGGTTCCGGGCGGTGGCGACCACAGCGAGGAGGGCGCCGCCATGGTGTGGCCGATCCTCATTCGGATGGGGTTCGCGGACGTGGCCCCGGACATCGAGCACCTGGTGCGGCACCATCTCATGCTCGCGGACATCGCCACCACCGACGACCCGGCGGACCCGGCGGTGGTCGCGCGGGTCGCGGGCGTCGTCGGCAGCCGGCGCCTGCTGCGCATCCTCGCCGCCCTCACGGAGGCCGACGCCCGGGCCGTGGGGGAGCGGGCCTGGACCGTCTGGAGGGCGCAGCTGGTCGGTGAGCTGGTGGCGCGGGTGGACGCGCACCTGGCGGCGGTCCCGGCCGGAACGTGACCTGCGTCCCCCTCGCCCGGGGGACGAGGTGCGCGGCGTGGGCGTTACCCTTGGAGGTATCGTCCGCCCACGAAAGGCAGGCCCCGCTTGTTCGCCACGCTCTCCGATCGCATCACGGCCTCATTCAGGTCACTGCGCGGCAAGGGTCGTATCACGGCCGAGGACATCGACGAGACGATCTCCCAGATCCGGCGCGCACTCCTCGACGCCGACGTGGCACTGCCCGCCGTCCGGGTCTTCACGGCGAAGGTGCGCGAGCGCGCCGAGGGCGCCGAGCTGTCGCAGGCCCTCAAGCCGGGCCAGCAGATCATCAAGATCGTCAACGAGGAACTCATCGACATCCTCGGGGGCGAGTCCCGCGAGTTGGTGTTCGCCAAGGTCCCGCCGACCGTGATCATGCTCGCGGGTCTCCAGGGCTCCGGCAAGACCACGCTGGCGGGCAAGCTCGGCCTCTGGCTGAAGAACCAGGGCCACACGCCGCTGCTGGTGGCCGCTGACCTCCAGCGACCCAACGCGGTCACCCAGCTGCAGATCGTCGGCGAACAGGCGGGCGTGGCCGTGTGGGCGCCATCCCCGGGCAACGGCGTCGGCGACCCGGTGGAGGTGGCCCGCACCGGTCTGGCCACGGCGCGCACCCGGATGTACGACGTCGTCATCGTCGACACGGCAGGCCGGCTCGGCATCGACACCGAGATGATGACCCAGGCGGCCAACATCCGCGACGCCGTCGACCCGGACGAGATCCTCTTCGTCCTCGACGCCATGATCGGCCAGGACGCGGTCAACACGTCCCTGGCCTTCCAGGAGGGCGTGGGCTTCACGGGCGTGGTCCTCACCAAGCTCGACGGCGACGCCCGCGGTGGCGCCGCGCTGTCCGTCCGCACGGTCACGGGCGAGCCGGTGCTGTTCGCATCGACGGGTGAGAAGCTCTCCGACTTCGAGCGCTTCCACGCTGACCGCATGGCCTCTCGCATCCTCGATATGGGTGACCTCCTCACCCTCATCGAGCAGGCCGAGCGTGCCTTCGACCAGGCCGAGACCGAGAAGATGGCCGCCAAGCTGGCGGGCGAGGGCGAGTTCACGCTCGACGACTTCCTGAGCCAGCTCCAGCAGGTCCGGAAGATGGGCTCGATGAAGAAGATGCTCGGGATGCTCCCGGGCATGGGCCAGATGCGCGAGCAGCTGGAGAACTTCGACGAGCGCGAGGTGGACCGGGTCGAGGCGATCGTGCGGTCGATGACACCGGCCGAGCGGGCGGACGTCAAGCTCCTCAACGGGTCGCGCCGCTCCCGCATCGCGAAGGGCTCGGGCACCACGGTCACCGAGGTGAACCAGCTGGTGGAGCGCTTCGACCAGGCGAAGACCATGATGAAGCACATGGCGAGGGCCGGGGGGGTGCCCGGGATGGGGAACATGCCCGGCATGGGCAAGAAGTCCAAGGGCCGGATGGCGCCCCAGAAGGCCGCGCCGCGCGGGAAGTCCGGTAACCCGGCCAAGCGCGCCCGCCAGGAGGTCGAACTGCAGCAGCGTGCCACGGAGAAGGCGCAGCCGGGGAGCGCCCTGGGGGTGGGCCGGGCACAGCCCGCGTTCGACCCCTCCCAGTTCGAGCTGCCGGCCGGATTCGACAAGTACCTCAGGTGACCGCCCTCCGCCTCACGGGGATCATCCTCGAAGGGCGCGGGCAGGGCGCCACCGAGCATGCCGAGGCGTGGGTGGTGGACGGACGGATCACCTACGTGCCGCCGCCCCGTGGCACGGACATGGAGACGCTGCTGGAGGGCGTCACCCTGCCGGGCCTCGTGGACGTGCACTCCCACATCGGGCTCGGGCCCGCGGGGGCGGTGTCCCACGAGACCGCCGCGGAGCAGGCCGTGACGGACCGGGGGACCGGTGTGCTCCTCATCCGCGACGCCGGGTCACCCTCCGACACCGCGTGGGTCCACGGTCGCGCCGACCTGCCGCGCCTCATCCGGGCCGGCCGTCACCTCGCGCGGCCCCGCCGGTACCTGCCGCACCTCGCCGAGGAACTCGACGACGTCGGGGACCTCCCGGCGGCGATGGCGCGAAACGCCGGCGCCGGCGACGGCTGGGTGAAGGTGGTGGCCGACTGGCTCGACCGCTCGGAGGGCGCCGGCTCGGTGGTGCGTCCGTTGTGGCCCGCCGCCGTCCTGGCCGACGGCGTCGCCGCGGCGCACGAGAACGGCGCGCGCGTCACGGCGCACACCTTCTCCCACGAGGCGATCGACCCGCTGCTCGACGCCGGCGTGGACTGCATCGAGCACGGCACCGGCATGGACCGCGACCAGATCGCCGAGGCCGCCAGGCGCGGCATCCCCGTGACGCCCACGATGCTGCAGGTGGACAACTTCGCGGCCTTCGCCGACGCCGGGGCGGCGAGGTTCCCGCGGTACGCGGAGCAGATGCGGGCGATGTTCCACCGCCGCGACGAGCAACTACGCACGTTCGTGGACGCGGGCGTCCAGCTGCTGCCCGGCTCCGACGCGGGCGGCTCGATTCCCCACGGGGTGCTCCCGCGCGAGCTCGCGCGCTGGGTCGCCGGGGGAGTCCCGCCCGCGCACGTGGTCGCGTTCGCGACGTGGCGAGCGCGCGCGTACCTCGGGGTCGGGGCGCTGGCGGAGGGCGGGAGCGCCGACCTCGTGGTGTATGTGGACGACCCGCGCGACGACGTCAGCGCGCTGGAACGCCCGCGCGCCGTCGTCCTGCGCGGCGCGCGCGTCTGACCTCCGGCCGAGAGCGCACCGGGTACTCGCCGTGTCCCCCTTGACACCTCCTTCCCTCTGTGGTTAGTTAGTGAGGTAACGAACCAAGGAAGGAGGGTCATGGACGCATTCGACGACCGCTCGCCGATCTACCTGCAGATCGCGGAAGGGGTCCGGGGCGCCATCCTCTCGGGGCAACTGGAGGAGGGTGACCAGGTCATGTCGACAACGCAGTACGCGACCACGTACCGCATCAACCCCGCCACCGCGGCGAAGGCCATGGGCGAACTCGTGGAGGAGGGCCTGCTCCACAAGCGCCGGGGGGTGGGCATGTTCGTCGCGCCGGGGGCGCGGGAGCGGTTGCGGGCCGAGCGGCGCGCGAACTTCTTCGCGGACGCCCTCCAGCCGGTGCTCGACGAGGCCATCCTCCTCGGCATCACCACGACCGAGATCGTCAACCACATCAAGGGGGAGAAATGACCACCGCATCCACCACCTCCGGCGCCACGGCGCCGCTCGGGGTGGACATCGCCGGGCTCTCGTACCGCTTCGGCTCCACCGTCGCACTCGCGGACGTGACCTGTGCAGTTCGTCCGGGCACCATCACCGGGCTGGTCGGACGCAACGGCGCCGGCAAGACCACGCTGGCCGCACTTGTCGCCGCGCTGCGACCGGTCCAGACCGGCACCGTCCTGGTGGGCGGCAGGCCGGTGTGGGAGGACCCGGACGTCACGAGCCGCATCTGCCTGATGCGGGACAAGGGCGCCATCGTGGAGGACGAGAGGATCGGCACGAGCCTCCGGATCGCGGCCATGCTCCGCCCGCACTGGGACGGGGAGTACGCCCTGGCGCTGCTGGACCGCTTCGAGGTGCCGGTGCGGCGCAAGCCGCAACAGCTCTCACGGGGCAAACGCTCCGCGCTCGGCGCCGCCGTCGCGCTCGCCTCCCGCTGCGAGCTCACGATCTTCGACGAGGTCTACCTCGGGATGGACGCCGTCGCCCGCCGCATGTTCTACGACGAGCTGATGGCCGACTACATCGCGCACCCGCGCACCGTCATCCTGTCCTCCCACCTCCTGGACGAGGTCGAGGACCTCATGGAGGACGTCATCGTCCTCGACCGCGGCCGGGTCGTGGCCGCCGGGGACACCGACGCGGTACGACAGGCGCACTCGCGGCCCGGCGAGCTCGCCTCCCTGACCGACGTCCTCATCCAGCTCAGCACCCCTTCGTCCGCCAGGAGCGCATCATGACCACCACGGCCACGCAGACAAGGGTCCTCGCCCGCTGGTTCGCCACGGGTTCCAGCAAGGTCCTCGCCTTCGCCCTCGCCATCGCCACCCTCGTCTCGGTGGCCGTGTGGGCACTTGCCACCGTCCAGGGCTGGACCGTGCCGATCGAACCGGTTGACGGTGAGGGGCAGGTTTTCTTCGAGTTCTCGACGACCGCGTTCGGCATCCCGCTCGCTGCCGTCGGGATCGCGGCATTCGTGCTGTCCATCGTCCAGACCGCGAGCTACACCCGATCCCTCGTCGCCTCCGGCGCCACCCGTGCGAGTGTTGCGGGCGCGACGCTCCTCAACGGGGCGTTGATGGTGGTACTCGTCAACGTGCTCGCCGCAGTGGTCCTCGCCCTCGAGGCGCGGTTCGCCGGTGGCTGGGTCGGCTCCACCTTCGGACTGGCGCCCGGGGCGACCTTCGCCGACGGCGTCCCCGTGCTCGTCCACGCGCTCGGGCAGGTGGCGTTCGCCGTCGTGGCGGGCATGACGATCGCCGCGGTTTTCCTCCGCTGGCCGTGGTGGGTGGGCGTCGGGACGCTCGCGATCGTCCTGTGGGGACTGCCCCTCCTCGCTTTCTGGTTCGAGCCGCTGGCGGCGCTGGGAGCGGCAGCGGTGAGCTGGCCGGGCGCGATGCCGCTGGGGGTGGTGGCGCTCGCCGGAGCGTACTGGGTCGTGATGCGCGGATTGCGGATCCCCTAGCGCACCCCGGGGCGGTGGCCGGGTGGGTGTGGTCCAGGATCACATCCACCCGGACGTGTCCCAGAGCCGGCCGTGTTCGCCCATCGCCGCGGTTTCTGGCAGAATCGGGAAGCGTACTCGGTCCGGCAGGGCCCTCTCACCCGCCGAGGCTGTGTCCCGAGTAGCGGCTCACCCGAAACCCACCGGGCCATGTCGCGCTCAACACCACAGATCAGGAGAGACCACACCAGTGGCAGTCAAGATTCGACTCAAGCGCATGGGCAAGATCCGTGCGCCCTTCTACCGCGTCGTCGTCATGGACTCGCGGACCAAGCGTGACGGTCGCGCCATCGAGGAGATCGGGAAGTACCACCCGACCGAGGACCCGTCCTACATCGAGATCGACGGCCCGCGCGCCCAGTACTGGCTCGGTGTCGGCGCGCAGCCCAGCGAGCAGGTGCTCGCCCTGCTGAAGATCACCGGTGACTGGCAGAAGTTCAAGGGACTCGAGGGCCAGGAGGGCACGCTGCGGACCAAGGTGTCCACGGCGGATGCCGCCGCCGCCGTCAAGGCCACCGAGGACAAGGCCGAACTCGCCAAGGCGAAGGCCGCCGAGACCCGGTCCGCCCAGCAGGCCGCCGCCGCGGTTCCCGTGGCTGACGCGCCAGCTGCCGAGGCCGGGACAACCGACGAGGAAGCCTGATGCTGGCTGACGCGCTGGAGCACCTGGTGCGCGGCATCGTGGACCACCCGGACGATGTCCGGGTGTCCTCCAAGCCCATGCGCCGTGGCGAGCTCCTGGAGGTCCGGGTCCACCCCGAGGACCTCGGTCGCGTCATCGGGCGCTCGGGCCGCACCGCCCGCGCGCTGCGCACCGTGATCAACGCCCTCGCGAAGGGCCCGGTGCGGGTCGACGTCGTCGAGACCGACGCGAGCTGAACCAACCGAGAGGACCCGGCCCCCAGGGGCCGGGTCCTTCGTCATGGCGCCCGCGCCGCCGGGCCGGGAGGGCGGGCGATAATGGGGCCATGCAACTCACCGTCGCCGTCGTGGCGGGCGCCCACGGACTGAAGGGCCACGTCAAGCTGGAGGTCCGCACCGACGACCCCGCCCTGCGCTTCCAGCCGGGCGTGGTGCTGGACACGGACGACCCGGACCACCCGGAGCTGACCATTGCCGAGGTGCGCAGCGCCTCGGGGTCCTGGAATGTGCGCTTCGCCAAGGTCACCGACCGGAGTGGTGCCGAGGCGCTGCGTGGCACCGAGCTCTCCATCGAGACCGAGGAGTGGGAGTCCGACGACGAGGAGTGGTACGACCACGAGATCGTCGGACTGCCGGCCCGCACGCCCGCGGGCGACGACCTCGGCGTCGTGAGCGACGTGGAGCACGGGGCGGCGCAGGACCTGCTGGTGGTCCGCACCCCCGACGGGCGCGAGGTCCGGGTCCCGTTCGTGACGGCGCTGGTCCCCGGCGTCTCGCGTGAGGGCGTGACCATCGACGCGCCCGACGGGCTGTTCGACGACGAGGAGGCGTGATGCGCATCGACGTCGTCACCATCTTCCCCGAGTACCTCGACGCGCTGCGCCTCTCCCTCGTCGGCAAGGCGGCGGCCGGCGGCACGCTCGACCTCGCCGTCCACGACCTGCGGGACTGGACGGAGGACCGGCACCACACGGTCGACGACACGCCGGTCGGCGGCGGCGCCGGCATGGTCATGAAGCCGGACGTGTGGGGGCGCGCGCTCGACGACGTGCTGGCGGCGGAAAGCGGCCCGCGCACCGTGCTCGCCGTCCCGACGCCGTCGGGCACCCCGCTGACGCAGCGGGTCGTGGAGGACCTTGCGACGGCCGACCGCCTCGTGATCGCCTGCGGGCGCTACGAGGGCATCGACGCGCGCGTGGCGGAGCACTACGCCACGCGGTGCGAGGTGCTGGAGTACTCGATCGGCGACTACGTGCTGAACGGCGGGGAGGTGGCCGCGCTCGTGCTGGTCGAGGCCGTGGCGCGCCTCATCCCCGGCGTGCTGGGCAACCCGGACTCGCTGGACGAGGAGTCCCACGGGGCGGCCGGCCTGCTCGAGTACCCGGTGTACACGCGGCCGGTCTCGTGGCGCGGGCTCGACGTGCCGGAGATGCTCCTCTCCGGGCACCACGGTCGCATCGCCCGCTGGCGCCGGGACCGTGCGCTGGAACGCACCGCCCGGCGTCGGCCCGACATGTTCGCCCGCCTCGACGGCGAGCAACTGCTCCGGGAGGACCGCGCGGCGCTCGCGGCCCTTGGTTTCGCCCGCACACCGCAGGGGCCGCGACCCCTGGTCATCCGGGAGGGCCGGCCGTCAGAGGCGGGGGAGCTCTCGGCGCTCGCCGCGGAGACGTTCCCGCTCGCGTGCCCCGAGTACCTTCCCGCCGCGGACATCGCGGAGTTCGTGCGCGCGAACCTCAGCCCCGAGCGCTTCACGGAGTACCTCTCCGATGCCGGCAGGTACCTCGTCCTCGTGGCCGAGCTCGACGGCGAGTTGGCGGGCTACACCCTGTCCGTCCTTCCGTTGACAGCCGGCGAGCCGCCCTACGCGCCCGACGTCGAGCGGGTGGTCCCCCTACGGCCGGTCGCGGAACTCTCGAAGATCTACGTGCGGGAGGACAGGCACGGCAGTGGCCTCTCGCAGGCGCTGATGGACGCCACGGTGGCGGCCCTCGCGCGCCGGACCGTGGAGGGCGCGCCGCTCGCCGGCGTCTGGCTGGGTACCAACGCGAAGAACCGCCGTGCCCGCAGGTTCTACGCGAACACGGGCTTCACCCACGTGGGCGGGCGGCGGTTCACCGTTGGCGGACGTGTCGAGAACGACGCCGTCTACCTCCGGGCGCTGGTGGCACCGGACTCGTGACGTGTGGCAGACTGGTCCGGCATGCGTCACTGGTGCCAAGCACCAGGAACCCGGTCTGCCGCAGGGGACGGTTTCCATCTCGCGTGACGCGAACACGATCCACGGGCGCTTCCCGCCCCCTGAATCGCGCGTGGCCTGCGGCACGAGCGGAAAGTGAACTGACATGCAGAAGCTGGACCACGTCGATGCCAAGTCGCTACGCGACGACATCCCGGCATTCCGTCCCGGCGACACCGTCAAGGTGCACGTCAAGGTCGTCGAGGGCACCCGCTCCCGCGTCCAGGTATTCCAGGGCGTCGTGATCGCCCGCTCCGGCTCCGGCGTCCGCGAGACCTTCAAGGTCCGCAAGGTCTCCTTCGGGGTGGGTGTGGAGCGCACCTTCCCGGTGCACTCGCCGTCGATCGACCACATCGAGGTCGTCACGCGGGGCGACGTCCGCCGCGCGAAGCTCTACTACCTGCGCAACCTGCGCGGCAAGGCCGCCAAGATCAAGGAGAAGCGGGACAACACCGCGAAGTGATGTCGCTGCCGCCCGGCCCTGTGGGCCGGGCGGTTCTCACTCTCCCACGACCGTTAGGCTGAGCAGGTGAACGATCCAGCACCCGAGGGCATGCCCGAGAGCATCGCCCCGGCCGATCGTCCCCGGATCGCCGACCGCATCCAGCCCGGCACCCAACCACGGCACGACCGGAACAGTGCCGCGGCAGCCCGCCTCGCCTGGTTGCGGGAGACCGTCATGGTGATCGCGATCGCCCTGGCCATCTCGCTCGTGGTCAAGACCTTCCTCGTGCAGGCGTTCTACATCCCCTCCTCGTCCATGGAGGACACGCTCGCCATCAACGACCGCATCCTGGTCAACAAGCTGGTCCCCGCGACGGGCGACATCACCCGGGGCGACGTGGTCGTGTTCACGGACCCGGGGGGCTGGCTGGGCGCGGCGCCGGCCGAGCCGAACGTGGCCAAGCGCGTCATCGTCGACGTCCTCACCTTCATCGGGATCATCCCGCACGACGCCGGGGAGCACCTCATCAAGCGCGTCATCGGCCTCCCGGGCGACGAGGTCAGCTGCTGCACCCTGGACGGGCAGCTTTCCGTGAACGGGACCGCCATCGACGAGCCCTACCTGAAGCCCGGGGTGACGCCGTCGGACTACGACTTCGAGGTGGTCGTGCCGGAGGGCTCCCTCTGGGTGATGGGCGACAACCGCTCGAACTCCGCGGACTCCCGTGCGCACCTGGGCGACCCCGGTGGCGGCTTCGTCCCCCTGGGCAACGTGGTGGGCCGCGCCGTCGTGGTCATGTGGCCCCTCGACCGGATGGGTTCCCTCGGCGGGGGCCAGGACTCCTTCGCCGCGGTCGCCGACCCGCGGTAGGACGACGCCGTGCCGAGCCCGAGCCGCGACCTCGAGCGGAAGCTGCTGCGGCGTCACGCCTGTGTGGTCGGGATCGACGAGGTGGGGCGCGGCGCCCTCGCGGGCCCCGTGAGCGTGGGGGTTGCCGTCGTCCAGCGCTCCACGAGGGCCAGGTTCCCAGAAGGACTGCGTGACTCCAAGCTGCTGACCGCTCCCGCGCGCGAGGGACTCTGCGCGCCGATCCGCTCGTGGGCCGCCGCGTGCACGGTGGGGCACGCGAGCCCTGCCGAGATCGATGCGGTGGGGATCATGGCGGCGCTGCGGCTCGCGGCCGCCCGCGCCGTCGCGCAGGTCCGCGCCGCGGGTTTCGCCCCCACCGCCGTCATCCTCGACGGCAACCACAACTGGCTCCTCCCGGACCTCTTCGACGACGCCGCGTTGCGGGACTCCCTCGCCTTCGAGGAGGTGGTCCTGGCCGTCAAGGCGGACGTGTCCTGTGCCGTCGTCGCGGCGGCGAGCGTGGTGGCCAAGGTGGAGCGTGACGGCCTCATGTGCCGGCTCACGGACCCCGGGTACGACTGGGTCCACAACAAGGGGTACGGCGCCGCGGCCCACCTCGAAGCGCTCGCCCGCCTCGGACCGTGCGACCACCACCGCCGGTCCTGGCACCTCCCGGGCATCGCCTCCGGCGAGGCCGCCGGTGTGGCCGCTGGTGCGGGGGTGGACGGGGCGCCGCCGGTCCAGGTGGCATGATGGTCAGGTGAGCGCCGAGGACCTCGAGAACTACGAAACCAACTTGGAGTTGGAGCTCTACCGCGAGTACCGCGACGTGGCCCCCATGTTCAACTACGTGGTCGAGACCGAGCGGCGCTTCTACCTCGCGAACCAGGTGGACCTCAAGCCGCGCAGCGCCGGCGGCGAGGTATTCTTCGAGCTGAAGCTCACCGACGCCTGGGTGTGGGACGTCTACCGCTCCGCCCGCTTCGTGAAGTCCGTGTCCGTGGTGACGTTCAAGGACGTCAACATCGAGGAGCTGCAGCGCCCTGAGATGAACATCTAGGGTCGGACACTCGTCCTTCCACAGTCGCCGTTGGGGGAGCCGTACCCACAGGTCGCCGGGCGCTCCCGGTCCCGTCCATCCCACCTCGGGCAGGATCGCCGCAGAGGTGAGAGATGACGAAACAGAACAACGCCGTCGGCGCGTACGGCGAGCGGCTCGCATGCCGGTACCTGCTGGACCTGGGATACGAGGTGCTCGCGCAGAACTGGCGGTGCCCGCAGGGGGAGATCGACATCGTGGCGACCGACCCGCAGGGCAACCTCGCGATCGTCGAGGTGAAGACCCGGCGCACCGACGACCGCGGGACCGGGGCGCAGGCCGTCACGAGTTCGAAGCTTGCTCGGCTGCGCCGGCTGTGCGCCGTGTGGCTCGGGGAGCACCCCCATCACGGGCGGGTGCGGATCGACGTGATCAGCATCCTCCTCCCGCTGCGCGGCACCCCGGCCATCGACCACTTCACGGGGGTGGCCTGGTGAACATGGGCCGCGCCCGCGCCGTGGGTCTCATCGGCCTCGAGGGCACCGTCATCGAGGTGGAGGCGCAGCTCGCCGCCGGCTTGCCCGCCTTCCGGATCGTGGGCCTGCCGGATGCCGCCCTGGGGGAGGCGCGGGAGCGGGTCCGGGCGGCGCTGCACAGCTGCGGCACCCACCTCCCGGACCGCCGGATCACGGTCAACCTCTCCCCGGCGTCGCTGCCGAAGACGGGAACGGGTTTCGACCTGGCGATCGCCGTCGCCGTTGTGGCGACCGGGGCCATGCCCGGGCGCGAGGAGGCCCGCCGGACGGTGCACCTCGGCGAGCTCGGGCTCGACGGCCGCGTGCACCCGGTGCGCGGCGTGCTGCCGATGGTGGCCTGCGCGGTCGCCGCCGGGCACCCGAACGTGGTGGTGAGCAGGGGCAACGCCCTGGAGGCCGCGCTGGTCCCCGGCGCCCGGGTGGAGGCCGTGGACCACCTGGGGGACGTCCTGGCGCTGTACGGGATCCGCCTCGACCGGGCGCCCGACCTCGAACCCGCCGCTCGCACGGTACCGGGGGACGAGCCAGCCGGGTCCCCGGACATGGCCGACGTCGTCGGCCAGGGCGAGGCGCGCTTCGCGTTGGAGGTCGCCGCGGCCGGCGGTCACCACCTCCTGATGCTCGGCCCACCGGGCGCGGGCAAGACGATGCTCGCCTGCCGCCTGCCCTCGATCCTCCCGGACCTCGACGACGACGACGCCGTCGCGGTGACGTCCATCCACTCGATCGCGGGCACCTTCATGCCGTCGCACGGCCTCATCCGCCGCCCGCCTTTCGAGGCGCCGCACCACACCGCGTCGCCGGCCTCGATCATCGGGGGAGGGAACGGGGTCCCGCGGCCCGGGGCCGTGTCCAAGTCCCACTGCGGGACGCTCTTCCTCGACGAGGCCCCGGAGTTCCCGCCTGCCGTGCTCCAGACGCTGCGCCAGCCGCTGGAGAGCGGGCAGATCGTGTTGCACCGGGCGCGCGCGGCCGCGCGCTACCCGGCACGGTTCCAACTGGTCATGGCCGCGAACCCGTGCCCCTGTGGGTCGGACCGGGACTGCCGCTGCTCGGCCGGTCTCCGGCGGCGGTACATCGGCCGACTCAGCGGGCCCCTGATCGACCGCGTGGACATGCGCGTGACGGTCCCGCGGCTGACCCGGGCGCGCGCCGTGCTGGGCGGCCTGGGCGAGCCGTCCGACGTCGTCGCCGCCCGTGTCGCCGCTGCCCGCCGCCTGCAGGTCGAGCGGTACCGGTACCAGCCCTGGTCCCTCAACTCGGCGGCGCCCGGGCGCTACCTGCGGGGACCCGACGCCGTCATCGACACGGACGTGCGCCGCCTGCTCGAGCGCTCCGTGGAGAAGGGGACGCTGACGATGCGCGGTCTCGACCGGGTGCTCCGGATCGCGTGGACCCTGGCGGACCTCGCCGGCGCGGACCGACCGGACCTTGCGCTCGTGGGGCAGGCGCTGTGCCTGCGGACGGGGGGCGACGATGCGCCTGCCATTTGACATCACGGACCCCGTCCTCGCCTGGGCCGCATGGAGCCGCATCGCCGAGCCCGGCGACGACCGGGCGGGCGTCGTGGTGCGTGACCTCGGACCGTCCACCGCGCTCGACTGGCTGAGCGGCAACGCCGGGCGGGCGGGGAGCCTACCGCCCGCCACCCGGACCATGGTGGAGCGCTGGGCCCCGCGGCTGGACGGGCTGGACATCCGGCGCGAACTGGAGGTGCTGCACCGGCTGGGCGGCCACCTGCTGGTGCCCGACGCGCCGGGGTGGCCCTCCGCCTTCGCGGACCTGGGCACGGCCGCCCCCATGGCGCTGTGGGTGCGGTCGCGGGAGCGCGTCACCCTCGACTTCCCGGCGGGCGGCTCGATCTCGATCGTCGGCTCGCGGGCGTCCACCCGGTACGGCGAGACCACGGCGGCGGAGTTCGCGCTCACGCTCGCGGAGGACGGTGTTGCGGTGGTGTCCGGTGGGGCGTACGGCATCGACGCGGCGGCACACCGGGGCGCGCTCGCGGCGCGCGGCGGCGCGCCCACGCTCGCCCTGCTGGCGGGGGGAGTGGACCGGCTCTACCCGGCGGGCAACGAGGGGCTGCTGCACACGATCGCCCAGACCGGGGCACTCGTGGCGGAGTCCCCGCCGGGCTCGGTGCCCGGGCGCCACCGGTTCCTCGCGCGCAACCGCCTGATTGCCGCGCTGACCGGCGGGACGCTCGTGGTGGAGGCGGGTGCCCGCTCCGGCGCCATCTCGACGGCGAACCACGCCGCCGCACTCCTGCGGCCCGTTGGGGCCGTCCCGGGCCCGGTGACCTCGGCGGCGTCGGCCGGGTGCCACTGGCTGATCCGCGAGGGCCGGGCGGTGTGCGTGACGTCGGCGGCGGAGGCCCGCGAGCTGGTGTCGCCGGTGGGGGACTACCTCGCACCCGAGCCGCTGGTGGCGCCGGGGCTGCTCGACGACCTGGCCCCCGACCAGTCGCGGGTGCTCGACGCCATGCCGGTACGCACCTCCGCCGAGGTGGAGTCGATCGCCCGGGCCGCGGGACTCGCGCCCGCGGAGGTCCGCGGCGCCCTCGGGCTCCTCGAACTCGCGGGCAGGGTGCGCCGGTCCGGGAATCGGTGGGGCCGCGTGGCATCCTGAGGGCATGGACGTCGAGGAGACGCTGGCCGCGTTCGAGCGGCACCTCGGCCTCGAGCGCGGCCTGAGCGCACACACCGTCCGGGCGTACTCCTCCGACATCCGGTCACTGCTGGCCTTCGTCCATGGGCCTGACGCCGTGGTCGCGGACCCCGGCGACCTCACCCTTGTGGCGGTCCGGGGCTGGCTGGCCCAGGCTGCCGACGAGGGCCGCTCCCGCGCCACCCTCGCGCGGCACGCCGCCGCCGCGCGGACCTTCAGCGGCTGGGCACACCACACCGGGCTGCTCGCCACCGACGTGACACTCCGGCTCTCCTCGCCCAGGGCGGTGAATGCCCTGCCCACCGTGCTCGCCCAGGACGACGCCGCGGCCCTGCTCGACTTCGCGCGGGAGCTCGCCGCGGGCGGGGAGCCGACCCTCGTGCGGGACTGGGCGGCCCTGGAGCTGCTGTACGCCTCCGGGTTGCGCATCGGCGAGCTGACCGGCATGGACCTCGGCGCCGCGGACTTCGCCACCCGGACGGTGCGCGTGCTGGGAAAGGGCAACAAGGAGCGCGTGGTCCCCTTCGGGGGCCCCGCCGCACGGGCCCTCACCGCGTGGCTCGGGGTCCGGCACCAGCTCGCCACCGAGGGGAGCGGGACGGCGATGTTCCTCGGCGCGCGGGGCGGACGGCTGGACCCGCGGACGCTGCGCGGCGAGCTGCACCGCCTCACGGCGCGCGCGGGCGTGAAGGACCTCGCGCCGCACGGGCTGCGGCATTCGACCGCAACCCACCTGCTGGAGGGTGGCTCCGACCTGCGGACCGTCCAGGAGCTGCTCGGGCACTCGTCCCTGCGGACGACGCAGCGCTATACCCACGTCACCCCGGAACGGCTGCGCGCCGCCTTCACCCAGGCCCACCCGCGCGCCTGAGACCGTCTCAGCCCACCGGGTAGAGCCGGATCACCGTGTCCGTGAAGAGCGTCAGGGGGTCGATATAGGTGTCCGCACCCCGGCGGGCACCCACGTGCAGGCAGCCCCCATCGCAGTGCCCGGGTTCCAGGGTCCCGATCACCTCGCCCCGGGAGACCCACTGCCCGGTGGCGACGGCCGGGAGGACGGGCTCGTACGTGGTGCGGATGCCGTCGGCGTGGTCGATGGACACCACGTGGCGGTCCACCACCCAGCCCGCGAACGCGACGACGCCGTCGCCGGCCGCACGCACCGGCGCACCGGCCTCCAGGCGCAGGTCGGCGCCGCGGTGCCCGGTGCCCCAGGGGACGGCCGGGCCGGAGAAGGGCCGCACCACCGCGACCTCGACGCCGGTCGGCCAGTCGTACGCCGCGCCGGCCGCGAGTGGCCTCCGCGCCTCCGGGGCCCAGCGGGACTCCAGCGCGGCCAGGTCCGCGGGGGGAGGGTCCGCGGTCGCGCCGTCGGGCAACATGGAGAGTCCGAGGGCGATCACGGCGAGCGCGTGCACGAGAGTCATGGCCGCAAGCATCCACCGGGGACGCTCCCGCCGTGGCGCGCCGCCTGACAACCTGTGGACGACGTCGCACCAGGGCGGGTGCTTCCACCGGCCGCGATCCGTTAGGATTGTCAGCGCAACCTCCAGGTTGACTACGCGCACCTGCACTCGGCGTCGAGCCGGATGCGGGGCAACGGTCCCCACGCCCCCTCGGGGGAGTGGTGCGTCCCGGATCGCAGGTGCCAGGACTGGCGGCCACACGGCCGCATGACAACCGTGAAAATTGGGCCGGTTCGCCGGCCCACAATCGTGCGGGCACGCGCCCGTACCGAAAGGACGCGCCATGGCCGTCGTCACAGTGCGCCAGCTCCTCGAGAGCGGCGTCCACTTCGGGCACCAGACCCGCAGGTGGAACCCCAAGATGAAGCGTTTCATCCTCACCGAGCGAAACGGCATCTACATCATCGACCTGAAGAAGTCGCTCGCCGACATCGACCGCGCCTACGAGTTCGTCAAGGAGACCGTCGCCCACGGGGGCACCATCCTCTTCGTCGGCACCAAGAAGCAGGCGCAGGAGGCCGTGTCCGAACAGGCGCGGCGCGTGGGAATGCCCTACGTGAACCACCGCTGGCTCGGCGGCATGCTGACCAACTTCACCACGGTCAACAAGCGCCTCCAGCGCCTCAAGGAGCTCGAGCAGATCGACTTCGGCGACGTGGCCGCCTCCGGCCGCACCAAGAAGGAACTCCTGATGATGCACCGGGAGATGGACAAGCTGGAGCGCACCCTGGGCGGTATCCGCGAGATGGGGCGCGTCCCCTCCGCCATCTGGGTGGTGGACACCAAGAAGGAGCACCTCGCGATCGCCGAGGCCCGCAAGCTGAACATCCCGATCGTCGGCATCCTGGACACCAACTGCGACCCCGATGAGGTCGACTTCGGCATCCCCGGCAACGACGATGCGATCCGCGCCGTCGGCCTGCTGACCCGCGTGGTGGCCGACGCCGTCGCCGAGGGCCTCGTCGCCCGCCACAGCGCCCGCTCGGGCGCCCCCGACGTCGCCGAGCCGCTGGCCGAGTGGGAGCGCGAGCTCCTCGGTGCCGCCGACGAGACGCCCGTCGCCCCGGTGCCGGACGCCGTCGTCGCGCCGGACGCCGTCGTCGTGCCCGAGGCCGCCGTCGTGCCCGAGGTGGCCGCCTCCCCCGCCTCCCCCGCCTCCCCCGAGTCCCCCGAGTCCCCGGAGTCCCCCGAGTCCCCCGAGTCCGCGTCCTCCCCCGAGGACGTGGCCGCGGAGGCCGCCGAGACCGAAGCCGACAAGGCCTGAAGAAGAGAAGGTAACAATGGCCAATTACACTGCCGCTGACATCAAGGCACTGCGCGAGAAGACCGGCGCGGGCATGCTCGACGTCAAGAAGGCCCTCGACGAGGCCGAGGGGAACGCCGAGAAGGCGCTGGAGATCATTCGCGTGAAGGGGCTGAAGGGCATCGCCAAGCGCGAGGGCCGTGCGGCCTCCGAAGGCCTAGTCGCCGCTGAGGTGCGGGACGTTGACGGCCGGCAGGTCGGCACGCTCGTCGAGATCAACTGCGAGACCGACTTCGTCGCCAAGAACGCGAAGTTCGTCGCGCTGGGCGACGAGGCCGTGGCGCTCGCCGCCCAGAGCGGTGCCACGAGCCCCGCTGACCTCGAGGCCGCCGGCTTCAGCATCACGGAGTCCGCTGCCACCATCGGCGAGAAGCTCCAGGTGCGCCGGATCGCGCATGTCACGGGTGAGCACGTCGAGGCGTACATGCACCGCACGGCAAGGGACCTGCCCCCGCAGGTCGGGGTCCTCGTGGCCACCGACGCCGCTGGTGCGGCCGTCGCCCACGACGTCGCGATGCACATCGCGGCGTACTCCCCGCTCTACCTCTCCCGCGAGGACGTCCCCGCGGCGACGATCGAGTCCGAGCGTCACATCGCCGAGGAGACGGCCCGCAACGAGGGCAAGCCGGAGGCGGCGCTCACGAAGATCGTGGAGGGCCGCATGAACGGCTTCTTCAAGGAGAACGTCCTGCTGGACCAGGCCTACGCCCGCGACCCCAAGCAGACGATCAGCCAGGTCGTGGCCGCCTCCGGCGGCACGATCCTGGGTTTCGTGAGGTTCCGCGTCGGAGCCTGACGCACGCATGGTGGCCCCGGACCGCACGGACCGGGGCCACACCCATACCACAACGAGAGAGGACGCTCATGAGCGAGGAATCACGGCGAGTGCTGCTGAAGCTGTCCGGCGAGGTCTTCGGCGGCGGGGCCGTCGGCTTGGACCCCGACGTGGTCTCCGCCGTTGCCCGCGAGATCTCGGTGGCGAACGGTGAGGGCATCCAGATCGCGATCGTGGTCGGTGGGGGCAACTTCTTCCGCGGCGCGGAACTGTCCCGCCGGGGGCTCGACCGGTCCCGCGCCGACTACATGGGCATGCTGGGCACCGTGATGAACGCGCTCGCGCTGCAGGACTTCCTGGAGCAGGCGGGCGTGCGGACGCGGGTCCAGACCGCCATCGCCATGGGCCAGGTGGCGGAGCCGTACATCCCGCTGCGAGCGATCCGACACCTGGAGAAGGGCCGCGTCGTGGTGTTCGGCGCGGGTGCGGGCCTGCCGTTCTTCTCGACGGACACCGTGGCCGCCCAGCGTGCCCTGGAGACCCACTGCACCGAGGTGCTGGTGGGCAAGAGCGGGGTGGACGGCGTGTACACGGCGGACCCCCGCACGGACCCGACCGCGGAGAAGCTGGACCACATCACCTATCGCGAGGCGCTCGCCCGCGGCCTCAAGGTGGTGGACGCCGCCGCGTTCTCCCTCTGCATGGAGAACGGACTGGACATGCGCGTCTTCGGCATGGGCGAGCCCGGGAACGTCACACGCGCCCTGCGCGGTGAGAAGATAGGCACACTGGTCTCCCCCACCTGACAGACCACAAGGAGTGAACGTGATCGACGAGACCCTCTTCGAGGCCGAGGAGAAGATGGAGAAGGCTGTCGCCTTCGCGCGCGAGGAGTTCTCGAACATCCGCACAGGCAGGGCCACGGCCGCGATGTTCAACAAGATCCGCGTGGAGTACTACGGATCCCCGACCCCGCTGCAGCAACTGGCGTCCTTCAACATCCCGGAGGCCCGTACCGTGCTGATCAACCCGTTCGACCGCTCGTCGACGCAGGCGATCATCAGGGCGATCCGCGACTCGGACCTGGGCGTGAACCCCACCGATGACGGGTCGCACATCCGCATCGTGCTCCCCATCCTGACGGAGGAGCGCCGCCGGGAGTACGTGAAGATGGCCAAGCACAAGGCCGAGGAGGCGCGGGTGACCATCCGGTCCGTGCGCCACCGCTCGAAGGACGTCCTCGAGAAGCTCAAGAAGGACGGTGACACCGGCGAGGACGAAGTCGCCCGCGCCGAGAAGGAACTCGACTCGCTGACACGGAAGTACGTCGAACACGTCGACGAACTCCTCGTCGGCAAGGAGAAAGAACTGCTCGAGGTCTGACACGGTGACCGAACCCACAGGCCACACCAGCGCGCTGCGCCGCATCCTCGCCGCGCGTGAGGTGGCTGCATCGCGGCTCGTCGAACCCCCGCCCCCGAAGCCCGCCGCGCCGGCGTCGCGGGCGGGTCGCGACCTGCGCGCGGCGACCGCCGTCGGCGTCGGCCTGCTCGCCGTGGTCGTACTCACGCTCCTCTTCCGCGTCGAACTGTTCGTGCTGTTCGCGATCATCGCCTGCCTGGTCGCGGACTTCGAGCTGACGCGTGCCATGGCGACGCGGCGCATCCGAGTCCCGATCCTGCCGCTCTGGGTGGGCACCGTGGGGATGCTGATCTCGGCATGGGTGGGCGGGCCCGGGGCGCTCGTGACCGCACTGGTCCTCACGGCGGGCACCATCTTCGTGTGGCGGCTGCTTGACGGCGGCGGCCTCGACGCCGTCCGTGACGCCTCGGCCGGCATCTTCATCGCCTCCTACGCGCCGTTCCTCGCGGGCTTCGCCGTCCTGATGGCGGCCTTCGACCGCGGCCCGCTGCTGGTCGCCACGTTCATCCTCATGGTCATCGGCAACGACCTCGGCGGCTACATCGCCGGCGTGCTCTTCGGCAGGCACCCAATGGCCCCCACGATCAGCCCGAAGAAATCCTGGGAGGGGTTCGCCGGCTCCGTGGTGCTGTCGAGCACCCTGGGGGCGTTCATGCTCGCCGTCGTGCTCGGGGCGCCCTGGTGGAGCGGCGTGGCCCTCGGGGTGCTCACCGTCCTCACGGCCACCACGGGCGACCTTGCCGAGTCGCTCATCAAGCGGGACCTCGGCCTCAAGGACCTCGGGCACATCCTCCCCGGGCACGGTGGCGTCATGGACCGGCTGGACTCGCTGCTGGTGACGGCCCCCGTCTGCTACCTGGTGTTCAGTCTGGCGGTGGTCACATGAGTGAACCCGTCACCGCCGCTCCGGTCGAGTCCCTCGACCCGGCCCACCGCCTCCCGCTCACCTTCACCGCCAGGCGGCGGGGGAAGGCGCCGCGCCACCTCGCGGACCTCTCCACGGACGAGCGCCGGGAGGTGGCCGTCGCCGCGGGGCTCCCGGCGTACCGTGCGGACCAGCTCTCCCGTCACTACTTCGTCCACCTCACGCGCGACCCCGAGGCGATGACGGACCTGCCCGCCGCCGTCCGGGACCGGCTCACCGAGGCGCTCCTGCCCCCGCTGGTGACCGAGGTCCGCACCCTCACCGCGGACCGGGGCGCCACGATCAAGACCCTCTGGCGGCTGCACGACGCCACCACCGTGGAGTCGGTCCTCATGGCCTACCCGGGGCGCAACACCGTCTGCATCTCCTCCGAGGTCGGCTGCGGGATGGCCTGCCCGTTCTGCGCCACCGGACAGATGGGCCTCACCCGCAACCTGTCCGCGGCCGAGATCGTGGAGCAGGTGCGGCTCGCGGCCGCGACCTGCGCGGACGGCACCCTCACCGGGGAGCCCTCGCGGCTGTCCAACGTCGTGTTCATGGGCATGGGCGAGCCGCTGGCCAACTACAACGCCGTCATGGGCGCGGTCCGGCGCCTCACCGACCCCGCACCCCGCGGCTTCGGGATCTCCGCCCGGAGCGTCGTCGTCTCCACGGTCGGCCTCGTCCCCCAGATCGACCGGCTGGCGGCGGAGGGCATCCCCGTCACGCTCGCCGTCTCCCTGCATGCGCCCGACGACGCCCTGCGGGACGACCTGATCCCCGTCAACTCGCGGTGGAAGGTGGGCGAACTGCTCGACGCCGCCAGGCGGTACTTCGAGACCACGGGTCGGCGCGTCTCGATCGAGTACGCGCTGATCAAGGACATCAACGACCAGAAGTGGCGCGCCCAGCTCCTTGCCGACGAGCTCAACCGCCGCGGCCGCGGCTGGGTGCACGTCAACCCCATCCCACTGAACCCCACCCCGGGTTCGATGTGGACGGCCTCGACCCGCGCGGTGGAGGCAACTTTCGTGGACACGCTCACAAAGGCGGGCATCACGACGACGGTGCGGGACACTCGGGGGAGTGACATCGACGGCGCGTGCGGGCAATTGGCCGCACAGGTTCTCGAGGGAGGAGAGCGATGAAGGACCTGTTCCCGCGGGTGCGGAGGTGGCAGCGGGGCTACCACCCCGGTCAGGTTGACGCGTTCTTCGAGCGGGCACGGGCGGCCTACGAGGGCAAGCCCGGCTCCGAGGCCGTGGGGGAGGAGGACGTCCGCGGGGCCGCCTTCGACATGGTGGTGGACGGCTACCAGACAGCGACGGTCGACGCCGCCCTCGACCGGCTCGAGGCCGCCATGGTGCGACGGCGGCGCGCGGAGTTCACCGCGGAGCGCACCGAGGACGAGTGGATGGCGGAGGCGATCGTTCGCGCCACCAGCCTCTACCCGCGGCTGGAGCGCCCCGCCGGGGAGCGGTTCGCCGACGCAAACGGGCACGGCTACGCCAAGGAGGATGTCGACGCCGTCTGTGACAGCCTGATCGACTACTTCGAGGACGGCACCCCCATCTCCGCCCAGGCTGTCCGCCGTGCCACCTTCAGGCGCGCACGCTCCGCCAAGGCATACGACGAGGCGGTGGTCGACACCTTCCTCGACCGTGCCGTCGAGGTGCTCCTCGCGGTCGAATGAGCACCGACGTCCTGCTGCTGGGCTCCACCGGCTCGATCGGCACCCAGGCGCTCGACGTGATCGAGCACGAGGCGATGACGGTCCGGGGCCTCGCCGCCGGCGGGGCGAACCTCGCGCTGCTGGCACGCCAGGTGGCGCACTTCCGCCCGCCCGTGGTCGCCGTCGCGCGCACGGGTGCGGCGCGGGAGCTGCGGGACGCGTTGCGGGACGCCGGGCACACCGGCCAGGTCGAGGTGCTCGAAGGTCCCGACGCCGCCAGTGACCTCGCCGCGACCGCCCGGCCGGAGTGGCGCGTGCTGAATGGCATGACCGGGTCGGTGGGGCTGGAGCCCACGCTCGCGGCGCTGCGGACCGGCGCCACGCTGGCGCTCGCCAACAAGGAGTCGCTCGTCGTCGGCGGCGACCTTGTGCGGCGGGCGCAGCAGCGGCCCGGCCAGGTGGTGCCGGTCGACTCCGAGCACTCGGCGATCGCCCAGGCGCTGCGCAGCGGGCGCCACCAGCGCGGGATGTGCGCCACGGAGGTGGACGGCTCCAGTGAGGTCCGCCGCCTGGTCCTCACCGCGTCGGGCGGACCCTTCCGGGGCCGGACGCGTGCCGAACTCGCGGGCGTCACGGCCGCCCAGGCGCTGCGCCACCCCACCTGGTCCATGGGTCCGGTGGTGACGATCAACTCCTCGACGCTCGTGAACAAGGGGCTCGAGCTCATCGAGGCGCACCTGCTGTTCGACGTCCCACCGGAGGACATCGCCGTGACGGTGCACCCCCAGTCGATGATCCACTCGATGGTGGAGTTCGTGGACGGCTCCACGATCGCGCAGGCCTCACCCCCGGACATGCGCCTGCCCATCGCGCTCGGCCTCACCTGGCCCGAGCGGCACTACCCCGTGGCCATGCTGGACTTCACGAAGCCGATGGCGTGGACGTTCGAGCCCGTCGACGACGTGACCTTCCCCGCGATCACGCTCGCCCGCCAGGCGGTCCGGGAGTCCGCGACGCACCCCGCGGTGCTGAACGCCGCCAACGAGGAGTGCGTCGCGGCATTCCTGGCCGGGCGGCTCGCATACCTCGCCATCGTCGAGGTCGTGGCCGAGGCCCTCGCGGCGCACGCGGGAACACCACGGGGCAGCGTGACGTTGGACATCGTGAACGCCGCGCAGCAGTGGGCGCGCGAGTTCGCGGGGCGCGCGATCGCGCGCCGCGCCGCCGGCTGAGGAGAACAGCGTGAGTTTCGCCATCGGCGTGATCATCTTCGTCATCGGGCTGCTCGTCTCCATCGCGCTGCACGAGGTGGGGCACCTGGTCCCGGCCAAGCTGTTCGGCGTCAAGGTGCCGGAATATTCCGTGGGCTTCGGCCGGACGCTGTGGTCCACCCGGCGGGGGGACACGGAGTACGGCGTGAAGCTCCTTCCGCTCGGGGGTTACGTCCGCCTCGCGGGGATGTACCCGCCCGCCGCCGGTGCGCCCGAGCGCAGGGCGAACGGCCAGCTGACCCTTGCGGAGGAGGCGCGGCGGGACACCCGCGCGGACCTCGCGCCCGGCGAGGAGCACCGCGCGTTCTCCGCGCTGAGCGTCCCGAGGAAGCTCGTGGTGATGGCCGGCGGGCCGCTCATGAACCTCCTCATCGCCGCCGTGCTGCTCACGGTGATGCTCGTGGGCATCGGCACGTCGTTCGCCACCTCCACGCTCGCCGTGGTCCAGCCCTGCGTCTCGAGCGCCGACTGCACCGCCGCGGACCCCGCCTCACCGGCGGCCACGGCGGGCTTCCAGCCCGGTGACCGGGTGCTCACCTGGGGCGGCACCGAGGTCGCCGCCTGGACGGACATCTCCACCCTGATCCGTGACGGGGGGACGGCACCCGTGGACGTCGTCGTGTCGCGCGCGGGCCAGGAGGTGGCGCTCACGGTGGTCCCGGTGGAGCTGGAGCGCCCCGTGTACGACGCCAACGGGAAGGCGGTCCTCCAGGACGGCGTCCCCGTCACGGAGGCGCTGCCCTACGTCGGGATCTCCCCCGCCAGCGAGCTCCGGCGGCAGTCCATCACGGCGGTGCCGCCGCTCCTGGTCGACGTGACCGCCCAGACCTTCGGGGTGATCCTGCACCTGCCGCAGCAACTGTGGGGCGTTGCCCAGTCCCTGGTGACCGGCGAGGAACGCGACGCCTCCGTCATCGGCATCGTCGGGGTGGGGAGGTTCGCGGGGGAGATCACCTCCGTGGAATCCGACAAGTACGGGATCGCCGCCCGCGCGGTGGACCTGATGGGCCTGCTCGTGTCCCTCAACATCGCGCTCTTCGCCTTCAACGTCATCCCGCTGCCCCCGCTCGACGGCGGCCACATCGCCGGGGCGCTCGTCGAGGGGGCCCGGCGCGGCTGGGCGCGCGTGCGGGGCATGACCGCGCCGCGGCCGGTCGACATGGCGCGCCTCCTGCCGCTCACGTACGGCGTCGTCGCGGTGCTGGTCGGCATGGGCGTGCTGCTGGCACTGGCGGACATCGTTCGGCCCGTGACCCTCTGAGCCCGACGGCCCACGTGGGGCAAGGGGTACATTGGTGTCCGTGAGCATCCCGATCAGCCTTGGCCTCCCCAGCGTCAAGGAGGAGCCGCCCGTCCTCGCCCCTCGCAGGCCGACCCGCAGGATCCGGGTGGGCGACGTCGAGGTCGGCGGGGGGGCGCCGATCTCCGTGCAGTCGATGACCACAACCAAGACCTGGGACATCAACGCGACCCTGCAGCAGATCGCGGAGCTGACGGCCTCCGGGTGCGACATCGTGCGCGTGGCCTGCCCCACGGACAAGGACGCCGAGGCGCTGCCGATCATCGCGATGAAGTCCCAGATCCCCGTGATCGCGGACATCCACTTCCAGCCGCGATACGTCTTCGCGGCGATCGAGGCCGGCTGCGGCGCCGTGCGGGTGAACCCCGGCAACATCAAGAAGTTCGACGACCAGGTGAAGGAGATCGCCCAGGCCGCGAAGGACCACGGCACCTCCATCCGCATCGGCGTCAATGCCGGCTCCCTGGACCCGCGGCTCCTGCAGAAGTACGGCCGGGCCACGCCCGAGGCGCTCGTGGAGTCCGCCGTCTGGGAGGCCTCGCTCTTCGAGGAGCACGACTTCCACGACTTCAAGATCTCGGTGAAGCACAACGACCCGGTCGTCATGGTCCGCGCCTACGAGATGCTCTCCGAGCGCGGCGACTGGCCGCTCCACCTCGGTGTCACCGAGGCCGGGCCCGCCTTCCAGGGGACCATCAAGTCCGCCGTCGCGTTCGGTGCGCTCCTCTCCCGCGGCATCGGGGACACCATCCGCGTCTCGCTCTCCGCTCCTCCGGTCGAGGAGGTAAAAGTCGGCAACCAGATCCTCGAGTCGCTCAACCTGCGACCCCGCAAGCTGGAGATCGTCTCCTGCCCGTCCTGCGGGCGGGCACAGGTGGACGTCTACGAACTGGCCAACGCCGTCAGCGCCGCCCTCGAGGGGATGACAGTGCCGCTCCGCGTCGCCGTGATGGGCTGCGTCGTGAACGGGCCGGGCGAGGCGCGCGAGGCGGACCTCGGGGTGGCCTCGGGAAACGGCAAGGGCCAGATCTTCGTCAAGGGCGAAGTGATCGCCACCGTGCCGGAGGACCAGATCGTGGAGACCCTCATCGCGGAGGCGAACCGTATCGCGGCCGAGATGGAAGCCGCGGGAGCCTCCGGGGGTTCGCCCGCGGTCTCCGTGAGCTGAGTGCGCGGCCTCTGGCCCCGAGCCTCCGCGCGGGTCCGCCCGCTCGCGGAACCCGATCGCGCCGAGGTGCTGGAACTCCTTGAGCGGGACCCCGTCACCTCGATCCTCGCGGCGGTCCACCTGGACACGCTCGGGCGTGGGTACGACGGCGCGCAACTGCTGGGGATCGACGACGGCGACCGGCTGTTGGCCGTGTGCTGGGCGGGCGCCAACATGGTCCCCGTCGGCGACGTCGACGCGATGGCCCCGCTCGCCGCTCACGTGCGGCGCCGCAGCAGGCGCTCCTCGTCGATCGTCGGGAGCTCCGTACTCGTGGAGGCCCTGTGGTCCGAGCTCTCCGGCTCATGGCCGACCCCGCGGGAGGTGCGTGGCACCCAGCCCGCCCTGGCGATCAGCGAGTCCCCGCGGGTGCCCCGCGAGCCGCGGGTGCGGGTGGCCCGGCCGGTGGACTTCGACATCCTCTTCCCGGCCTCGGTGGCGATGTTCACCGAGGAGGTGGGGTACGACCCCACGCGCAGCGGCGGCGGATACGCCCAGTACGTGCGTGGGCTCCTCGCGAACGCGCGCTCATACGTGGTCACGGACAGGGTCGACGGCGCCACCGCCGTGGTGTTCAAGGCGGACATCGGGGCACTCTGGGACAACCTCGCGCAGATCCAGGGGGTGTGGGTGCACCCGCTCTGGCGTGGGAAGGGGCTCGCCACCGCCGCGATGGCGTCCGTGGTGGACCACATCCGCGCGAACGTCGCCACCACCGTCTCGCTGTACGTGAACGACTACAACGCGACCGCCCGCGCCGTCTACGAAAAGGTCGGCTTCACGGCGGCCGGCACCTACTCGACCATCCTCTTCTGACGGCCGGGGCGAGCCCCCGTTCCGGGTACCCTGTCCTCATGCCTTTGACGATGTCCTCCCTGTTCGTGCGCACCCTGCGCGAAGACCCGGTTGACGCCGAGGTGGCCAGCCACAAGCTGCTGGTCCGCGCCGGCTACATCCGCCGCGCCGCGCCGGGCATCTACACGTGGCTACCGCTCGGCCTGCGGGTGCTCGGCAAGATCGAGGCGGTCGTGCGCGAGGAGATGGACGCGATCGGGGGCCAGGAGGTGCACTTCCCGGCACTGCTGCCCCGCGAGCCCTACGAGGAGACCGGCCGCTGGACCACCTACGGGCCCAACCTCTTCCGGCTCAAGGACCGCAAGGAGAACGACTACCTGCTCGCCCCCACCCACGAGGAGATGTTCACCCTCCTGGTGAAGGACATGTGTTCGTCCTACAAGGACCTTCCCCTCGCCCTCTACCAGATCCAGACCAAGTACCGTGACGAGGCCCGCCCCCGCGCCGGGCTCCTGCGCGGCCGCGAGTTCATCATGAAGGACGCCTACTCCTTCGACCTCGACGATGACGGCCTGGATGCCGCCTATGCGGCGCAGCGCGCCGCCTACCAGCGCATCTTCGCGCGTCTCGGCCTTGACTTCGTCATCTGCTCCGCGATGTCCGGTGCCATGGGAGGTTCCCGGTCCGAAGAGTTCCTGCACCCCACCCCGGTCGGCGAGGACACCTTCGTGCGTTCCCCGGGCGGGTACGCGGCCAACGTCGAGGCGGTGACCACCGTGGCGCCGCCCACGCGGGACTTCACCCACATGCAGCCGGCGCAGAAGCTTGCCACCCCCGGGGCGGAAACCATCGAGTCGCTCGTCACCTTCGCGAACCTGCACTACCCCAGGGAGGACCGCGCGTGGGTGGCGCGTGACACCCTCAAGGTCCTGGTCCTCGCGGTCACCCACCCCGACGGCGAGCGCGAGGTGGTCGTCGTCGGTGTCCCCGGAGACCGTAACGCGGACCCGAAGCGCATGGAGGCGGCCTTCGCCCCCGCCGAGGTGGAGACGGCGGGCGAGGCCGACTTCACGGCGCACCCGGAACTGGTGAAGGGCTACATCGGCCCCGCCGTGCTCGGACCCAACGGGGCACCACGCGTCGGCACGGGCGGCGCCGTGCGTTTCCTCCTCGACCCGCGCATCGTGGCCGGCACCTCGTGGATCGCGGGCGGCAACGAGCCGGGCACCCACGACTTCGGCCTGGTTGCCGGACGCGACTTCACCGGGGACGGCACCATCGAGGTCGCGGAGGTGCGGACCGGTGACCCCGCCCCCGACGGCTCGGGCCCGCTCGAGATCGCGCGCGGCATCGAGGTCGGCCACATCTTCCAGCTCGGCCGCAAGTACGCCTCCGCGCTGGGACTCTCGGTCCTCGACCAGAACGGCAAGGCGTCCGTTGTGACCATGGGCTCCTACGGGATCGGCATCTCGCGCGCGGTTGCCGCGATCGCCGAGGCGCACCATGACGACTTCGGCCTCGCCTGGCCCATCCAGGTGGCGCCCGCCCATGTCCACATCATCGCGACCGGCAAGGAGGCCGAGGTCTTCGACGCCGCGCGCGAACTGGCCGTCGCGCTCGAGGCCGACGGTGTCGAGGTGCTGTACGACGACCGGCCGCGCGTGAGCGCGGGCGTCAAGTTCGCGGACTCGGAGCTGCTGGGGGTGCCGTTCGTCGTCGTGGTCGGCCGGGGACTCGCCGAGGGCACGGTCGAGGTGCGGGAGCGGCGCGCAGGGAACCGCCGCGCGGTGCCGGTCGCGGACGCCGTCGCCGTCGTGGCACGGACCGTGCGGGACGCGCTCGCCGCCGCGGCGATCTGACCGTCAGGACGCCAGCCCCGGCAGCGCGCCGAGCTCCTGGCCGCGCCGGGACGCCTCGAGCGCGCAGCTGAGCGCGGCGTCGAGCATGCCCGCGCGGTCGTCCGAGTCGCCGACGGCGGCAACGAGGAGCACCGCCAGGTCGCGGTGCAGGGTGGCGGCGTCGTCCTCTGTCACTGGGTAGTACGGTTCCCGCGGGTCCGCTGCCGTGCCCAGCCACCCGTTCGCCGCGACGATCCCCTCGGCAAGCGACCGGAACTCCCCGGCCCGCGCGACGAACCGCTCCGCCTCGGCCGCCGCGTCCGCTGCCTGCTCCCGCGCGGCGAGGGTCTCCAGCCGGTAAGCCGCGGCGTCCAGGGCCCGGGCGACGGCCGGATCGGGGGTGTCCAGCGACCCGGGGAGCGGGGTGACCGCCCCGGGCGTGCCGAGGGCGACGGCGAGGCGGTCCGCGTCCACCGTCCTCGCCGTGGCGATGGCGGCGTAGAGGGTTGCGATCTCCGGGTCGCCGCCAGCCAGGGCGGCGGCGGCGACGTCCGGCGTGGTGGCGGTGAGCGAATCCAGCAGGCCCGCGGCCCCCGGGCCGATGACGACGTCGGCGGTGGCGTCCGCCGTCGGGGTGGGGCCGTCCCCGGCGGGCCAGGCCACCCACACGCCCCCCAGTGCGTCCAGCTGGGCACTGGCGTGGGTGGCGACCGCGGCGACGAGGTCCGCGTGCTCGCCCTCCGGTTCAACGGCCGCGAACTGTCGCGCGCGCAGCGCCTCGCGCTGGCGCACCACCTCCGCGGCGTCCGGCGAGGAGGGCACGGGATCGGGCGAGTCGAGGCGCACGCCGCACCCGGTGAGCGCCACGAGGGCGAGGAGGAGGCCCAGCAGTCTCGTCGTCACCCCCCGATCCTGCCACCGACCGGCCCGGTGCACCCGCATCGGCCCACGGGCTACCATGGGGGTCGAGAACTTCAGAAGGAGGTCGAGATGGCACGCGAGCTGCAGGACACGCTCACTTCACACCTCGGTCCGGTCGTGGCCGGCGCGGGACTCCTCCTCGAGGGCGTGAAGGTGGCCTCGGCCGGACGGCGCAAGCTGGTACGCGCCGTCGTCGACCTCCCGGACGGCCCCGGCGGCGTCTCGTCGGACGCGCTGATCGAGGTCTCCCGCCTGATCTCCCAGGCCCTCGACGAGGCCGACCTCGTCCCGGGCAGCTACACGCTCGAGGTCACCACCCCGGGTGTGGACCGGCCGCTGACCGAACCACGCCACTTCCGGCGGGCCGTGGGGCGGCTCGTCGAGGTCACCACGCCGGCGGGCACGCGGGCCGGCCGCCTGACCGAGGTGACGCCGGACACCATCGTGCTTGGGGATGCGGTGATCGCCCTCGCTGACATCAGCGCGGCTCTCACCCAGGTGGAACTCACGAGGGAGGACTGACATGGACATCGACATGAACGCCCTGCGGATGGTCGAGACCGACCGCGGCATCCCGATGCCCGTGCTCCTGTCCGCCATCGAGGAGGCGCTCCTGGTGGCGTACCACCGCCAGCCGGGTGCGATCCCGGAGGCGCGGGTGGAGGTGGACCGCAAGACCGGCGCGGTCCTGGTGATGGCCACCGAGTTCGACGAGGAGGGCAACGCGATCGGCGAGTTCGACGACACCCCCTCCGGTTTCGGCCGGATCGCCGCCGCCACCGCCCGCTCCGTCATCATGCAGCGGCTGCGGGACGCCGAGGACACCCAGATCATGGGCGTCTACCGTGGGAAGGCGGGCGACACGATCGCCGGGGTGATCCAGGCCGACCGGTCCACCCGCAATGTCATGGTCAATGTGGGCGACCTCGAGGCGGTCCTGCCGGTGCACGAGCAGGTCGCGGGCGAGAAGTACAACCATGGCGACCGGATCCGCTGCTACGTGGTGGACGTCTCCCGCGGCCCCAAGGGCCCCTCGATCACCCTGTCGCGCTCCCACCCGAACCTCGTGCGCCGCCTCTTCGCGCTGGAGGTCCCCGAGGTGGCCGACGGGACGGTGGAGATCGCCGCGGTCGCGCGTGAGGCCGGGCACCGCACCAAGATGGCGGTCATGTCCCCCATCCCGGGCTTCAACGCGAAGGGCGCGTGCATCGGCCCGATGGGCCAGCGTGTGCGCGCCGTCATGAGCGAACTGCAGGGCGAGAAGATCGACATCGTCACATGGTCGGACGACCCCGCGGAGTTCGTGGCGGCGGCGCTCTCGCCGGCGCGGGTCACCTCGGTGGAGATCGTCAGCTACGACACGCGGACTGCCCGCGTCGTGGTCCCCGACTACCAGCTCTCCCTCGCGATCGGCAAGGAGGGACAGAACGCGCGGCTCGCCGCCCGCCTCACCGGCTGGCGCATCGACATCCACTCGGACACCGAGGCGCCGCCGCCCTCGCCCCGGTCGCCGGGAGACGACGCGGCGAGTGTGAGCGACGACGCCGCCGCCCAGGACGGGCCCGTTGCCCCGTAGGCCGGGCGGACGCGCTACACTTCGAGAGGCTCATGTTCCACCGGTGCGGACCTGTGTGGGATGCCAGGAACGTGATGCCAGCTCGAACCTTGTTCGCCTGGTGGGCCGCGATGACCTTGTCGTCGTGGACTCCGGGACGATGCCGGGTCGAGGGGCTTGGCTGCATCCCCGCAGCGAATGCCTCGAAAATGCACGTCGACGTCGCAGCTTCGACCGGGCCCTCCGGGGCCGGTTCCGGCTGGACGGCGTCGCCGATCAACTCCGGTTGATCGCCACATGACCGGGCCGGAGACGGCCACGACCCCAGAAAGCGGGTTGGAAGCTGATGGGCACCCGATGAGTACCCAGCGATGAGCTGCCAGCACATTTGACGGTCTGTTCCTGCCTCGGAACGGACCGAGACAGGAGAATCAGTGGCAAAGCTGCGTGTCCACGAGCTCGCGAAAGAGCTCGGAGTCGACAGCAAAACCGTGCTCGCGAAACTGAGCGAGCTCGGAGAATTCGTGAAGTCGGCGTCGTCCACCGTGGAGGCGCCCGTTGTCCGGCGCCTCCGGGAGTCGTTCCCGGCCACCCCCGCCGGGGGAGCGCCCGCGGGCGGTACCCCTTCCCAGGGGCGCGCGCCGGCGATCCAGCGTCCCCAGCGGCCATCCCCGGCAAGCCCGGCCCCGGCCGACACCGTCACGGGCGCGCCCTCACGGCCCGGACCCCGGAAGCCCGCCGAGCCTGAGGCCCCCGTCGCCGTCCCGGTGATGGCGGCACCCGCACAGGCTGCTCCGGCGCGACCCGAGCCGTCGCTGTTCCGCGAGCCCGCACCGGAGGTGTCCGCACCGCAGCCGCAGTCGGCCCCCCAGCCGCAGCCGGCCCCCCAGCCGGAGGTGGTGGAACAGCCGCGTCGCGAGGCGCAACCGGACGCCCCGCGGCCCGGCGCGCCCCGCCCCGCCGCCGCTCCGCGCCCAGCGACCGGCGGCCGTCCGGCCGGAGGAGCCTCCCGTCCGGGCAATAACCCGTTCGCCTCGCACCAGGGCATGCCGCGTCCCGGCGGCTCCGGTGCGTCCCGCCCGGGCAACAACCCGTTCGCCGCACACCAGGGCATGCCGCGTCCCGGCGGCTCCGGTGGGCCACGTCCTCAGGCGGGCACACCGCGCCCCGCCCCCGGTGCGCGTCCGCCCCGTCCCGGCGCCCCGGCTGCCGGCGGCGCCGGCCGCCCGGCCGCCCGTCCCGGCGGCGCCCGCCCGAACCCCGGCATGATGCCGGGCCAGAGCGGCGTTGTCCGCCCGGCTGCGCCCGGGCGCCCGGCCGCCGGTGGTGGCCGTGGCCGCCCCGGCGGTCCCGGCGGTCCCGGACGCGGTGCGCCCGGCGGCACGACCACAGGCGCGCCGACCGCGGCTCCCGGGGGTTTCCCGGGCCGCGGTGGTACCGGCAGGGGCCGCGGCAACACCCAGGGCGCCTTCGGGCGCACCGACGGCCGTCCCGCTCGCGGACGGAAGTCCAAGCGCGCGAAGCGGCAGGAGTTCGAACAGCAGCAGGCGCCCATGATCGGCGGGGTGCAGATCCCGCGCGGTGAAGGTGCCGAGGTGCGGATCCGCGCCGGCGCGTCCCTCGCGGACTTCGCCGACAAGATCGACGTCAATCCGGCGTCGCTCGTCACGGTGCTGTTCCACCTGGGCGAGATGGCCACCGCCACCCAGTCGCTCGACGAGGACACGTTCCAGACGCTGGGGGCCGAACTCGGCTACACCATCGTCGTGGTCTCGCCAGAGGACGAGGACAAGGCGCTGCTGGAGTCCTTCGACATCGACCTCGAGGGCGAGCTGGCCGACGAGACCGACGAGGACCTCATGGAGCGTCCGCCGGTGGTCACCGTCATGGGTCACGTCGACCACGGCAAGACCAAGCTGCTGGACGCGATCCGGTCCACCGACGTCGTCGCCGGCGAGGCGGGCGGGATCACGCAGCACATCGGCGCCTACCAGGTGCGTGTCGACCACGAGGGCATCGACCGTGCGATCACGTTCATCGACACCCCGGGCCACGAGGCGTTCACCGCCATGCGTGCCCGCGGCGCCGAAGTCACGGACATCGCGATCCTCGTGGTCGCGGCGGACGACGGCGTGATGCCGCAGACCGTCGAGGCCCTGAACCATGCGCAGGCGGCGGGTGTGCCGATCGTCGTGGCGGTCAACAAGATCGACCGCGAGGGCGCCAACCCGTCGAAGATCCGGCAGCAGCTCACCGAGTTCAACCTGGTGGCCGAGGAGTACGGCGGCGACACCATGTTCGTGGACGTCTCCGCCCTCAAGCGGATCGGCATCGACGAACTGCTGGAGGCGGTCCTGCTGACCGCTGACGCGGCCCTGGACATGCGCGCCAACCCGAACAAGGACGCGCGCGGTGTGGCCATCGAGGCGAACCTCGACAAGGGTCGCGGCCCCGTCGCCACAGTGCTGGTGCAATCCGGCACGCTGCACGTCGGTGACGCGATCGTCGCGGGCACGGCCCACGGCCGCGTTCGTGCGATGTTCGACGAGCACGGCAACGCGCTCCCGTTCGCCGAGCCGTCCCGGCCCGTCCAGGTCCTCGGGCTCACCTCGGTGCCCCGCGCCGGCGACTCCTTCCTGGTGGCGCCGGACGACCGCACGGCACGGCAGATCGCCGCGAAGCGTGAGGCCGCCGAGCGGGCCGCGACCCTGGCCAAGCGCCGGAAGCGCATCTCGCTCGAGTCCTTCGACGAGGCGCTCAAGCAGGGCAAGGTCGAGACCCTCAACCTGATCATCAAGGGCGACGTGTCCGGTGCCGTCGAGGCACTGGAGGACGCGCTGCTCAAGATCGAGGTGGGCGAGGACGTCGAGTTGCGGATCATCCACCGCGGCGTCGGGGCCATCACGCAGAACGACGTCAACCTGGCCACCGTGGACAACGCGGTGATCATCGGCTTCAACGTCCGGCCCGCCGAACGCGTTGCCGAACTCGCCGACCGCGAGGGCGTCGACCTGAAGTTCTACACGGTCATCTACAACGCCATCGAAGAGGTCGAGGCAGCGCTGAAGGGCATGCTCAAGCCGATCTTCGAGGAGGTCCAACTGGGCACCGCGGAGGTCCGCCAGGTGTTCCGCTCGTCCAAGTTCGGCAACATCGCCGGGTCGATCGTCCGGTCGGGCTCGATCAGGCGTGGCTCGAAGGCGCGATTGCTGCGCAACGGCATCGTGCTGGCGGACAACTTCGAGATCCAGTCGCTGCGGCGCGAGAAGGATGACGTCACCGAGGTCCGCGAGGGCTTCGAGTGCGGCATCGGCATGGGGAACCGGGACGTCCAGGAGGGCGACGTCATCGAGACCTTCGAGATGCGCGAGAAGCCGCGCGCCTGATCGCCGGCCCGCCACGGCCCCCGCACCACCATGCGGGGGCCGTGGCGCGTCGGGATCCAGTGCCCACCTCGCGATGCACGCGCTGCGCGAGCGGCCCGACGGCTGGTTCCGCCGACCGCATAGGGTAGGGGCATGGCTGAACCAGCACGCGCCCGCAAGCTCGCCGACCGCATCCGGGAGATCGTCGCCCTGATGCTCGAGTCGCGCATCAAGGACCCGCGCCTGGGCTTCGTGACGATCACGGAGGCCCGGATCTCGGCGGACCTGCAGCACGCGACGGTCTTCTACACCGTGTACGGCAGCCCGGAGGACCGCGCGAACACGGTGGCCGCACTGGCGTCCGCGCGCGGCCTGATCCGCTCGGAGGTGGGCAAGCAGACCGGCCTGCGCCTCACCCCGACCCTCGACTTCGTCCTCGACGCCGTCCCCGAAGCCGCGGCCTCTCTCGAGGAGCGGCTGCGTGAGGCGGCGGCGCGTGACGCCGAGGTCGCCGCACTGGCGGAGGGCGCCAGCTACGCCGGCGACGCCGACCCGTACAAGCGGCCCGCCGAGCCCGAGGACGAATGAGCTCCACCCCGCCCGACGGGGTGGTGCTCGTCGACAAGCCCGCCGGGATGACCTCCCACGACGTCGTCGCCCGGATGCGCCGCCTGTGCGGCACCCGGAAGGTGGGCCACGCCGGCACCCTTGACCCCATGGCGACGGGGCTGCTCGTGATCGGGGTCGGGCGCGCGACCCGGCTGCTCACCTTTCTCGTCGGCGCCACCAAGGTGTACACCGCGACCGTGCGTCTCGGCCAGGCCACGGTCACCGACGACGCCGACGGGCCGGTCACGTCGAACGTGGGGGTTCCCGACCCGGCCCGGGTCCTCGAGTCGCTGCCCGCCGCCCTCGACGGCTTGCGCGGCGACATCCTCCAGGTTCCCTCCGCGGTGAGCGCCATCAAGGTGGGCGGGGAACGTTCCTACGCCCGGGTCCGCGCCGGCGAGGACGTCCAGCTGGACGCCCGGCCGGTCACGATCTCCCGCCTCGACGTCCTGGGCGCCACCCCCGCGCGGGCCGTCGACGGCACAGCCGTGCTCGACGTCGACGTCGTGGTCGGGTGCTCGTCCGGCACCTACGTCCGCGCGCTCGCCCGGGACCTCGGGACCGCGCTCGGCGCCGGCGGCCACCTGACGGCGCTGCGGCGCACCGCCGTCGGGGTGTTCGACGTGGCCGAGGCCCGCACGCTCGACGCGCTCGCGGCGGAGGCGGACGCCGGCGCCGTGGGACTCACCCCCATGACGACGATCGCGGTGCGGTGCTTCCCGGCGCTCCCGCTGGCGCAGGACGCCGCCGTGGCGCTGCGATACGGCAAATCAGTGGCGCCCGCCCCGGCACCCGGGCTCCACGCGGCCCTCGCACCCGACGGGCACCTCATCGCGCTGGTGGAGAACCACGACGACGTGGCGCGTGCCCGGCTCGTGGTCGATCCGGCCTAGAATCAACTCCCAGCACCGGAACGTGACCAGAGGAGAGCCCAGTGCACGTTTGGCACGGCGCCGAGGAGGTCCCCCCGCTGTCCGGGTCCGTGGTCACGCTGGGGATGTTCGCCGGGATGCACCGCGGCCACCAGGCGGTGGTCCGCCGGACGGCGGAACTGGCGGACCGGCTCGGGGTGCCCGCCGTGGCGATCACGTTCACGCCGCACCCGATCCGGGTGCACCACCCGGACCGCTACCTCATCCAGCTCACGAACCTCGGGCAGCGCATCGGGGCGCTCGAGCGGTTCGGTATCGACGCCACGCTCCTGCTCACCTACACCCGTGAGTTCGCCAGGAACACGGCGGAGGAGTTCGTCCGGGACTACGTCGTCGGGCTCCTGAAGGCCAGGGCCGTCGTCGTCGGCGAGGACGCCCGGTTCGGGGCGGGCAACGCCGGGGACGAGCACACGCTGCGCGACCTCGGCGCGACGTACGGCTTCGAGGCCGTCGTGCTCCGCGACCTCGTGGACCCGGAGACGGGCCGGCGCTGGTCCTCCACCTGGGCGCGCGAGGCGCTCGCCAGTGGCGACGTCGTCACCGCGTCACGGATCCTCGGCCGCCCGCACCTGGTGCGCGGCGAGGTGGTCCACGGCGCGCGGCGGGGCCGCGAGCTCGGCTACCCGACCGCGAACCTGGACACGGACGACATCGGGGTGGTCCCCGCCGACGGCGTGTACGCCGGCTGGCTCACCGATGGCGACACCCGCTACCCGGCGGCCATCTCGGTGGGCACCAACCCGACGTTCGACGGCGTCAAGCGCGCCGTCGAGGCCCACGTCCTGGGCCGGCACGACCTCGATCTCTACGACCACGTGGTCACGGTCGAGTTCACCAACTGGATCCGCCCAATGCTGACCTTCAGCGGCGTCGAGCCGCTGCTCGAGCGGATGGCTGAGGACGTCCGCGAGACGGCCGACCTCCTGGGGGTGCCGCGCCCCGCCGCGCCGCACCACGCACCGCCCGCGTGAGCCGCTTCACCTCACCCCCGGCGCCGGGCGGTGGGGCGGGCTGGTAAGCTGGCAAGGCCGTTAGACCGGCCACGGTTGCGTCATGCCCGGGTGAACATGCCCCGGCGCTCCGTGCAGCGACAAGAAGGAGAACTCGTGCCCCTCGCACCTGACGTCAAGCAGAAGATCATGTCCGAGTACGCCACCCACGAGGGTGACACCGGTTCCCCCGAGGTCCAGATCGCGCTGCTCTCGCAGCGGATCAGGGACCTTACCGAACACTTCAAGACCCACAAGCACGACCACCACTCCCGTCGCGGGCTCATGCTCCTCGTGGGGCAGCGCCGCCGCCTCCTCGGGTACCTCCAGGAGGTCGACATCGAGCGTTACCGCTCGCTGATCGAGCGCCTCGGCCTGCGTCGCTAGACCACCGCCCCGGCCCGGACCGAGCGGTCCGGGCCGGTGGCGCACCCGCATCACAACCAGTACCGCGCCCACGGTTCGGTCCTCGGTGGTGGCTTCCGGAAACTTCGTCCGTGAGCTTCGATCGATGGCTAGCCGGCCGGCCGGTCGAAGCAGAACGGAAGGAAACCCCATGGAGGGTCCCGAAATCAAATTTGCTGAGGCAACCATCGAGAATGGTTCCCACGGCACCCGCACCGTCCGGTTCGAAACCGGGCGCCTCGCCCGCCAGGCCGCCGGCTCCGCCGTCGTCTACCTCGACGAGGACACGATGATCCTGTCCGCCACCACGGTGGGCAAGCACCCGAAGGACCAGTTCGACTTCTTCCCGCTCACGGTGGACGTGGAGGAGCGCCAGTACGCCGCGGGCAAGATCCCCGGCTCGTTCTTCCGCCGCGAGGGCCGCCCGTCCACGGACGCGATCCTGGCGTGCCGGCTCATCGACCGGCCGCTGCGCCCCGCCTTCGTGAAGGGGCTGCGCAACGAGGTCCAGATCGTCGAGACGATCCTGGCGCTCCACCCCGACGACGCGTACGACGTCGTCGCCATCAACGCCGCGTCGATGTCGACCCAGATCTCCGGGCTGCCCTTCTCGGGCCCGATCGGCGGGGTGCGCATTGCCCTCGTCGGCGGCCAGTGGGTGGGCTTCCCGCGCTACTCCGAGCTGGAGAACGCGGTCTTCTCTATGGTCGTGGCCGGACGGGTCGTCGGTGACGACGTCGCCGTCATGATGGTCGAGGCCGAGGCGACCGACGCCGCCTGGAACCTCATCCAGGGCGGCGCCCAGGCGCCGACCGAGGAGGTCGTCGCCGGCGGCCTCGAGGCGGCCAAGCCGTTCATCCGCGCGCTCTGCGAGGCGCAGGCCAGCCTGGCGGCCGAGGCCGCGAAGCCGACGGCGGAGTTCCCCCGCTTCCCCGACTACGAGCAGGACGTCCTCGACGTCGTCGAGAGCCGCGTCCGCGCGGAGATCGACGAGGCCATCCGCATCGGCGACAAGCAGGAGCGCGAGACCCGCCTCGAGGGGATCCGCCACGCGGTCCTCGCGGAGCTCGCCGAGCAGTTCGCCGGCCGGGACAAGGAGATCTCGGCGGCCGTCCGCTCGGTCACCAAGACGATGGTCCGTGCTCGCGTCCTGACGGAGGGCAAGCGCATGGACGGGCGCGGCCTGCGGGACATCCGCACGCTCTCCGCCGAGGTCGAGGTACTTCCCCGCGTGCACGGCTCGGCGTTGTTCGAGCGTGGCGAGACCCAGATCCTGGGCGTCACCACCCTCAACATGCTGCGCATGGAGCAGCAGATCGACTCGCTCTCGCCGGTGACGCGCAAGCGCTACATGCACAACTACAACTTCCCGCCGTACTCGACCGGTGAGACCGGCCGCGTCGGCAGCCCGAAGCGCCGCGAGATCGGCCACGGGGCGCTCGCCGAGCGCGCGCTCATGCCGGTGCTGCCCACCCGCGAGGAGTTCCCCTACGCGATCCGGCAGGTCTCCGAGGCCCTCGGCTCGAACGGGTCCACCTCGATGGGCTCCGTCTGCGCCTCCACCCTCTCGCTGCTCAACGCGGGCGTGCCGCTGCGCGCCCCCGTGGCGGGCATCGCGATGGGCCTCATGAGCGACACCATCGACGGTGAGACGCGCTTCGCGGCGCTCACCGACATCCTCGGGGCCGAGGATGCCTACGGCGACATGGACTTCAAGGTCGCCGGCACACGCGAGTTCATCACCGCCATCCAGCTGGACACCAAACTGGACGGCATCCCGGCGTCCGTGCTGGCCGCGGCGCTCACCCAGGCCCGCGAGGCCCGCCTGTACATCCTCGACGTCATGAACGAGGCGATTGACTCCCCGGACGAGATGGCCCCCACCGCGCCGCGCGTGATCACGGTCCAGGTGCCGATCGACAAGATCGGCGAGGTCATCGGGCCGAAGGGCAAGATGATCAACCAGATCCAGGAGGAGACCGGCGCCGACATCACGATCGAGGACGACGGCACCGTGTACATCGGCGCCATCGACGGGCCCTCCGCCGAGGCTGCCCGCGCCATGGTCAACGCGATCGCGAACCCGCAGATGCCGGAGATCGGCGAGCGCTTCATCGGCACGGTGGTCAAGACCACCACGTTCGGTGCGTTCGTCTCGCTGAGCCCCGGGAAGGACGGCCTGCTGCACATCTCGCAGGTCCGCCGCCTGGTCGGGGGCAAGCGCGTCGAGGACGTCGAGGAGGTGCTCCCGGTCGGCTCGAAGGTCGAGGTGGAGCTCGCCGAGATCGACTCGCGCGGCAAGCTCTCCCTGCACGCCGTCGTCGACGGCGAGGCGGGGCCGGCCGAGCCGGCCGAGCGTGAGGACCGCCGTGGCGGCGGCGACCGTGGCGGCCGCGAGCGTTCCGACCGCGGCGAGCGTCCCGACCGGGGCGAGCGTCCCGACCGGGGCGAGCGTCGCCCGCGGCAGCGCACCCGCCGCTTCGACGAAGGCCAGCCCTCCGACTCCCAGCCGTCCGCGGTCGAGTCGCTCGGTTCCGACGCGTACGGCGACGGCCAGCCGGAGTAACGCATGAGGCGATGAGGGGCCCGGGTCGCCGACCCGGGCCCCTCGTTCGTCCCCGGGGCCGGCCCGCTCCTGATCGGGCATACAATTGCGGGGATGTCGCCGTCAACCCGGTCCGCCGTGCCGCTCGGCACCAGCGCGGACGCCTCCGTGTACGTTTCCGCGCGCACGGTCGCAATACGCCGCCCCACGCAGCAGATGCACGACGTCACACGGGCAGGGGCGAGGGGCGTTCCCTGATGGTCACCTCCTCCAGTCACACGGCAGGCCCTCGTACGAAGTCCCAGGGCCTGGACCGGGCCGTCGTATGGTCCGTCACGCTGCAAATGATCAGCATTCCGCTGATGCTCCTGCTCCTGGTCGGTGTCGCGCTCGCTGCGTCATCCATGGGGATTGTGCTCGGGAGTGACGAGGACCTGGCGGCCCAGCGCGCGCTCGTCGCTGCCTACGTGGTCCTCGTGCTCGCCCCGCTGGTCGCCTCGGTGGTGGTCGGGCTCGTCGGCTGGCGCAGGCGTCGCCGGACGTCCGCACTGGCGGCCGCGTCCGTGAGCGCCGCTGTCATCGTCCTTTTCATGCTGGTTGTCGGAACGCTGGTGTAGCGGTCCTCGCGCAGGGACTGTCCGCGGCAGGGAGCGACCCAAGCCGCAGGACGCGAGGCCCGGGTCGCGGGAGCAGGTCGGGGCCATATTGTTGCAAAACAGTAACCAAACCAGACACCGTGGCGGCCCGGTTCGTGGGAGATTAGGTTCGGTGTGAACCGGACCTATCACGGCGAAGGAGCCCTCATGAGCAGGAGCAAGGCAATACGTCTCACAGCAGTCCTCGGCGCGACGGCGCTCTTGGCGACCGGATGTCTGGGTGGCGGTGGTGACAAAGGCGGCACAGCCTCAGCCTCAGTGGAGATTGTCGGAGCGTTCTCCGGCTCTCAGCAGGTCGGGTTCGAGGCCGACATCGCGAAGATCTCGGAGGACTTGGGCATCGACATCACGTATGTCTCGACCAACCAGTTCGAGGTCGTGCTGCCGAGCCGGGTACAGGGTGGGAACGAGCCGGACATCGCGATCTTCCCCCAGCCCGGCCTCCTGAAGGACCTCGTGGCCTCCGGCGACATCGTCTCGCTCGCGGATGCCGGCGTCGACGTCGCCGCCGCGACGGACGCCGCTGTGCCGGGAATCATCGACACCGCCACGGTGGACGACGTCGTGTACGGCCTCCCGTACTCGATCAACGGCAAGAGCCTCGTGTGGTATCCGTCGCCCGAGTTCGAGGACGCCGGCTACGTCCCGGCCAAAACCCACCAGGAGCTCGTGGCGCTGTCCGACCAGATCAAGGCTGACGGCACCGCTCCCTGGTGCTTCGGTGTCGACGTCGGCTGGCCGGGCACGGACTGGATGGAGGAGTACGTCCTCCGCGTCGGTGGTCCTGAGGTCTACGACCAGTGGGTCAGCCACGAGATCCCGTTCAACGACCCGATCGTGAAGCAGGCCGGCGAGGCCGTCGCCGAGCTTCTGCTCGTGGATGGCGCCGTGTACGGCGGCAAGCAGGCCATCACCGCGAACACCTTCGACGTGGCTGACGACGGTCTGTGGACCGACCCGCCGAGCTGCTTCCTGCACCGGCAGGGCAACTTCATCACGTCCTTCTTCCCCGATGACATCCAGGCCGACCTCGCCGCGAACACCAAAATGTTCATCCTGCCGCCGTACGAGGGTGGCTACGAGGGTCAGCCGATCCTCGGTGGAGGCGACTTCATGGCCATGTTCGACACGAAGAACGAGGCTGCGGCGCAGGTCCTCGAGGCGATCGCATCGGCAAAGTTCGGTGCCGAGTCGGCTCAGACCGGTGCATGGATCTCCCCGTACGTTGCATTCGACAAGACCCTGTACGCCAACGAGACGCTGGCGTCGGTCGCTGACCTGATCTACACCGCCGACGTCTTCCGGTTCGACGGCTCCGACCAGATGCCGGGCGAGGTGGGCAACGGCACCTTCTGGACCGGGATGGTCGAGTGGATGGGCGGCCAGAAGGATCTCGACACGGTCCTCAACGAGATCGAAAACAGTTGGCCCAAGAGCTGACACCCACATGGCTGGCGGCGGCTACCC
>Ga0209747_1000078_pt1 | contig 43838 bp, 35 predicted proteins | sample BarGraNGADG00311_FD_184498 | JGI IMG/M metagenome (GOLD analysis project Ga0209747, IMG submission 184498) | Arctic peat soil microbial communities from Barrow, Alaska - Barrow Graham LP Ref core NGADG0011-311 (SPAdes) (version 2) | ecosystem: Environmental > Terrestrial > Soil > Wetlands > Peat...
GCACCAATTAAGTCCTGATGAGAGGAATTTTTCGATTTGATGATATTGAGGAATCAGAAGTAAGATATTTATTTTTGGCTGTCGGTTAATGACCCATATATGTAGAGTGAATGATACTGAGGACTGAAATTGTGCAATTCGCTGGCTGTATTTATAATCTCATTAATTCTTGGGTCACAGAATTCAATAACTTTCCCTGTTTCAATATCAATAAGATGATCGTGTTGCCCGCACTGATATGCTCTTTCAAATTGAGCTATATTCTTTCCAAACTGATGTTTAATTACCAGATTACAGCTAAGCAATAACTCAATTGTGTTATATAATGTAGCTCTGCTTACCCGGTAGTTTTTATTCTTCATGAAGATGTAAAGCGACTCTATATCAAAATGACCAGTTCGGGAATAAATCTCATCAAGTATTGCAAATCTCTCTGGGGTCTTTCTGTGCCCTTTCTTTTCAAGATATTCAGTGAAGATTTTCTTAACGGTTAATTTGGTATCGTCACTAATCATATTTGATCTAATTTAAAATAATAACAAAAGTATGCATTTTTATCATAAAACGGATGTTGACCTGATGAATAATTATTTTACGAAATCTTCTACTCTCTTAACGTTTTCAATTCCATTTATATTTGAAATTTTAAGGATCAGGTTGTTTAGGTCTTTTGTATGGTGAACGTATAAATCAATTGTACCTTCAAAGATTCCATTCTGAACAGTAATATTAATATTTGTCATATTTACTTTCAGCTCGGAGGAGATAATATTGGTTATGTCATTTACAAGCCCTATCCTGTCGATACCGACCATACTTATTCTTGCTATAAAAGAAACTAATTTGTGGATAGCCCATTTAACAGCAATAATACGGTTCCCTTCGTTCGACATAATCCTAATTGCAACAGGGCATTTGGGTTTGTGAATTACAATCGCACCTTCAGGTGAATGGTAACCTATAACCTCATCACCCGGAATAGGGTTACAGCATTTTGCTATTTCGTAAGACTGTTCTGAATTATCTACATTTTCCCTAAGCAGGAATGGTACGCTATTATCAATTTTATCCTGTGGAATTTCGGAATCTTGTTTCTCTTTCTTCGATCCAATGAGTTTTAACTCCCAGTATTTAATAACATTTTTAGAAAGAGACTTGGTAATTATCTTTTTTATGTTGTTGAGGTTAAATCTTCCAAGTCCGATTCCTGAATAGAGATCATCTTTATTTAAAGCTTCAAATGAAAGTAGTAGATTCTTAAGAATTTCAGCATTAGAAGTCAGACCCAGTTCTTTCAGTTTATTTTCAAGAATTTCCATTCCTTTTTGAATGCTGTCTTTTGACTCATTCTTTAAAGCATTTTTTATAGCTTCTTTAGCTTTTGATGTTCTGACAAATGCAAGCCATTCTTTTTCAGGTTTAGCTATTTTGGAAGTTATAATCTCTACCTGATCGCCACTCATCAGAATAGTGTTTATAGGATTCAGTTTATAATTTATTTTTGCACCAATAGCTATATTACCTACTTCAGTATGTATTTCGTATGCAAAATCGAGAGCTGATGCTCCTTTTGGCAGACTGACAAGAGTACCTTTCGGTGTAAAAACCATTATTTCAGAAGAGAAAAGGTTCATTTTAAATTCATCAAGGAACTCAATTGGATCTTCATGCGGGTTCTCGAGCATAAGGCGGATTTTTTTTATCCATTTATCCAGCTCGCTTTCCTGCGATTCATCTCCTTTGTATTTCCAATGTGCCGCATATCCTCTTTCTGCAATCTCGTCCATCCTTTTACTTCTGATCTGTACCTCGACCCAGTTTCCTTGCGGCCCCATTACAGTTAAATGTAATGCTTCGTATCCATTTGGTTTAGGGCGGCTTACCCAATCGCGAAGCCTGTCGGGTTTAGGAAGATATGACTCAGTAATGCTTGAATAAATATTCCAGCATTGGGTTTTTTCAGGGATCCCGTCTACCGGTTCAAAAACAATTCTTATAGCAAGAACATCATAAACCTCTTCAAAAGGAACATTTTTTGCCTGCATTTTTTTCCAGATGGAAAAGATAGATTTTGGTCTTCCGCTGATGTCAAATTTCAAGCCCGTTTCGGTGAGCTTTTCAATGATAGGTAATGAGAATTTATTTATGAGCGAAACATACTTCTTCTCACTATGCTTTAACTTCGTGGAAATCTCTTCATAGATTTGTGGTTGCCGGAATTTGAAGCTCAAATCTTCCAATTCACTTTTTATAGCATACAATCCAAGTCTGTGAGCAAGAGGAGCATAAAGGAAAATTGTCTCACCGGCAACTTTCATCTTTTTATGTTCAGGCATCGAATCGAGTGTTCGCATGTTATGCAGTCGGTCTGCAATTTTTATCAGAATCACCCTCAAATCGTCAGAAAGTGTCAGCAGCATTTTTCTGAAGTTCTCGGCTTGGAGGGAAGATGAGTTTTCTTTATTGTAAGTGCCCGATATCTTAGTTAGTCCATCAATTAATGAGGCTATTTTCGGATCAAAATCCCTTTTAACATCATCAAGCGAATACTCTGTATCCTCAACAACATCGTGGAGAAGTGCAACAGCAATCGATTTTGCTCCCAAACCAATTTCCTGGTTAACTATTTTTGCTACAGAAATAGGATGGATAATATAAGGCTCTCCAGACTTCCTCCTCATATTCCAATGCGCTTCATTGGCAATCTTAAAAGCTTTGTCAATCAGCTCCCTGTCACCGGGTTTGCCACACCTGAGAAGATTATTTACCAGAGAATCATATTCTTTCTGAATACGCGTTTTATCCTCATCATCAAAAATGTCCTTGTTCCCCATAAAAGTCCTTTGCGCACCTTTTTATGCAAGGTACAAAGATAACTTTTCCCGATTAAAATTGTGCTGAAAAGAACAAAGGAGTAGTGTAATTTTATTATTCCGATTAATTTGCCCCCCAACCTCTGAAGGCTGGGCGTTTTGCCCCCCAACCCCTTTGAAGGGGGGCTAAGAAAAGAGAGGGATTTTTGAACCCCCTTTAGGGGGCAGGGGGCAAAAACGAGGTAATAATCTGAGCATTTTCGTATTATAGAAGTGCTTCTGATTATTTGTTAATTATTGTAACTGTACCTGTCTTTGAAATACTTTTTCCCGAGGGCGTAACTACCTTTAAATACCACAAACAGACATCCTGTGGCCGAGGAGTCCCATTTTGCATACCGTCCCAAACTGCCATGTAATCATTTGATTCGAACAGAACCTTTCCCTGCCTGTTGGTAATAACAAAATGGTAATTCTTAGGTGTAAAGGATAATACCGGCTGGAAGAATGCATTTACTGTACCACTGTTTGGTGTGAAAACATTCGGTACTGTGATTACTTCCATTGGAAGAGTACAAACACGCGAGGAGAAACTTTCTTCAGTTATTCCGTATGAGTTTGACTTTTCCGAAGCACTTATGTAAAAACAAACTTCCTTGTCGGTTATTTCGTACATTATTTGTTTATAATCAATTGTGAACGTTGTATCGCCAGGAGAGATTGATGATTTTTCCTCAAAACCATTTCCTGTGTTTATAAACATCTTGCCAGACAATAAATTTCCAGATATTTTTTTAAACAAATTCCACGAAAAGTTTAGATTATTACCCGATTTTTCTAATGAAAGTACGATGTTAGATGCCAGTTCTGAAACCATTACTGGATTATTGCAGTTATTTATTGCAGAAAGCCTGTAATAGTAAACTGTATCAGTATTTGCCTGGACATCTGTAAATTTAACTTTTCCATTAACTGAGACGGGTAGCGCTATACTCTTAAAAATTCCGGAAGTCCCGCTTCTTCTTTCAAGCCGGAAGTGTGAGATCTCTGATAATGGATCGATCGTATAAGAGAGAGCGATTCTGTTTTCATTGGTTACAGTCACCTGATCTGCATTTATCCATACCGGTGGTCTTTGCATCCTTGTCGATAAACAGGTTGTTTTATTTGATGTGGAGAATGTTCCGTCCTCAAGATTTGCCCTTACAACAAAACAATATTCTGAATTAGTTATGAAGTCGCTTAAGGTAAAACTATTCTTGTCAGATCCAATAGTACCTGCTTCAGTGAAGCTATTGCCGTTAATAGAAACAAGTAAAGAATAGCTTGTAACTTTTTTTGGAAAAGAAGAATAGCTATTCCACGATATTGCAATTTTTTTATTGCAAGTATCAATTGTTGCATTTGCAAATATTGTACTAAGAACATTTGAAAGCTCACTTGGACATCCAAACCTTCTTGAGATTCCGGGTGTTCCGGGCAATCTGTATGCCGCAACTACAAAAGATGTACTAAAATATTTATAAGCAGTACTTATATAATTATAGCTCGTTAATGAAGAATTCCATAATGTATCTTTTGCTGTTGCATCCCCGTTTTCAGAAGTATATATTATATAGGCAGCTACATCGGATGAGCTACTTAATGTCCAGCTTAATTCAACCTTTCCTGATTCGGGCTCAACAGAAACTAATGAAAGAACCGGTGGTGAAGGAACAAAACAATAAGTCTGGGAATAAGCATTATATGAAAAAAAACAGCTTAAAAAGAAAACCATTAACCGTAAAGTCCCGATAGGTATGTATCTTTTCAGAATTCGTGTAATCGAAATATAAAATTTATTTTTGATTTCTTCCGGGTTTTTAACCCCCTTCCCAACCTTCCCCCACGGGGGAAGGAGCAAAACCTTTCCCCCGTGAGGGAAATTAGAAAGGGGGTAATAATCAACAAAGAAAACTATTTTTTTTGCTACCGAAGTTCTGAAGTATAACATAGCTATCGGGATCAAAGAAACATTGCGGTTAAAAAAAATCTTCGCAGGAGTTGTTTTTTTCATTTTTCACCAACTGTGACCTGGTATAAATCATCGATATTATAATACGTCTTAGCCAGTTCAGTTATTTCATCAGGATCAATTGTTTTTATCTTTTCAGCAAGTCTGAAATAGTAATTATTATCAAGTCCGAATTCCCAGGCTGACTTAAAACTTTCTGCCAATGCAAAAGGTCCGTCGAACATCCTTAACATCTCACCTGACATATAATTCCTTACAATAGTCAACTCCTCCTTTTCAACCGGAGTGCTTTGCAAAAGATGTATCTCTTTGTATATCTCTGCTAACGTTTTCTGACAGTTATTAGTACCTACATCTGTTGAAATAACTTTATACCCGGTAAGATCAAGTGAAGATACTGCAGAGCTTATGCCATATGTATAGCCTTTTTCTTCCCGAATGTTTTTCATCAACCGGGAACCGAAATATCCACCCAGAACAGAGTCGAGAATTTTCAGACCAGGATAGTCAGGATGCCTTTTGTTGATAGTGGTGGAACCTATTCTTATGGCCGATTGCACTGAACCAGGTTTATCGATATGAACTTTTCTTTTCTTTTCTCCTTTTAGTATATTCCCTGACTCCTCAGTGTAAATATTTTGTGTCTTAATATCACCAAAATAATAATTTAGCAGTTCAAAAGTTTTTTCATGTAATTTACCTGATATTATAACAGCCATATTATCAGGTGTATAATATTTTGCATGAAAATCTTTTAGAATGGCCGGATTAATATTTTCAAAATCACTTTCTGACAATTGATGGCCATAAGGATGATGCCTGCCAAAAACAGATTCAAAAAACTGATCTATTGCCAGATTCTGAACTTTTTCCCTGTTTACTTGATACCAGCGAAGTCGTTTTTTCATTAATGAGTTGAGTTCGGGTTCGGAGAAGACAGGACGAAAGAGTATCTCGCGGCTGAGTTCAAGAACCTTATCAATATGTTTACTAAGAAAAAATATAACTATTCCGGCACGATCTTTTTCTGCTGAAAGATTAAGAAATGCACCATGAAAATCGAGAATCCTGTTTAGTTCTTCAGAAGAGTAATTTTGAGAGCCTTCTGAGAGCATCCTGTTAGTTGTGGATGCGAGGAGAGGCAGATATTCATTTACCTGACCGGCTTTGAAAGTAAATTCCAGACGCATTATATCTTCTGTTCCTGCATCAATAAGATAAACAGGTACACCATTATTCAACCGTAAAGATATCGCGTCAGGGATAACTACTTTTTCTACCGGAAACGCATGTGGCTGAATTCTTTGAAGGATATTCATTATTTGTCCTTTCGGGTTGATTTGTAATATAATGTGCTGCAGTTCGATGGAATAAAGTATTTAGTGGCTGCCTCAATGATCCTTTCCTGACTTACCTTTCTATAGGTGTCAACTTCCTGGTTAATCAGGTCAGGATTACCCAGTAATTCGCAGTATGCCAGGTTCATTGCTTTGTTCAGAATACTTGTATTGGAAAAAACCGTAGACGATTCAAATTTATTCTTTACTTTTTCAACTTCATACTCGATTTCAGAGGTGTCACATAGATCATTAATTACCTCATTTACAGCTTCTTCTGCATGCTGAATGTCAATGTCTTTCATGAGTTTACCCTGAATTGTTATCAGCCCAGGTTCTATATCTGAAGAGATGTAAGCATTAATTTCGCTGAAAAGTTTCTTTTCTCTTACCAGTTTAGTATATAATCTTCCTGATTCACCCCCTGCCAAAAGATCTGTGATCAGATCGAGAGTATAGAAATCAGTACTCATTCTGGGACCAATATGCCATACTTTATAAAGAGCATCTGAGGGAACATCTTTCTCAATAGATATTATCCTTTCTTCCTTCTGTAACGGCTCCTCAGGCAGGTTTCTCGATTGCACTTTTCTTTTTCCGATGGGGCCAAACCATTTTTGGGTAAGTTTAAATGCAAGATCAAAATTGATGTTTCCCGATAGTGTCAGTATTGCATTATTAGGGGCATAATGTGAAAAGAAGAAGTTTTTTACATTATCAAGATCAGCATTCTCAATATGAGTGATATCCATTCCGATTGTGGGCCAGCGGTATGGATGTACTTTATAGGCAAGTGGTCTGAGTTTTAGTAATGCATCTCCGTAGGGCTGATTCAAATAACGTTGATTGAATTCCTCTATTACTACATTTTTCTGATTATCGAGATTTTTCTGAGAAAAATCGAGTTCAAGCATACGGTCCGATTCGAGCCAGAAGCCGGTTTCAATATTTTCAGAAGGAATAGTCAGATAATAGTTTGTTAAATCATTGTTTGTGAAAGCATTATTTTCACCACCAACCAACTGAAGGGGTGAATCATAATCAGGGATGTTTACAGAACCTCCAAACATCAGGTGCTCAAATAGATGAGCTAGTCCTGTCATGCCCGGATCCTCATCCTTTGATCCGACATTATACAGGATATTCATTGCAACAAGAGGCGTCGATTTGTCTTCGTGAACCAAAACTCTTAATCCGTTTTCAAGAGTGAATCTCCGATATTTTATCATAATGACAAACTTAATTAAAAAACAGCGAAGCTTTAGTATTGTTTTTATATTTGCACAATTATGTCCAGATACTTTAATTTCAAAAAAATATTTCATTCCAGGCTTGTTAATGTTGATCAGGTTAAGATAGTCTACTTCCTTAGCCTCGTAGTCGGATTGCTAAGTGCACTTGCCGCAGCCCTGCTTAAGAACACAATTCATTTTACGCATAATCTTATTACTAAAGGTATAACCATTGAATCCGGAAGTTACCTTTATCTTATTTATCCGCTTATCGGAATGTTTCTGACATTACTTTTTGTTCGTTATATTGTAAAGGATAAAATTGGACATGGCATCAGCAAGATACTTTATTCCATTTCAAGGAATAGAAGCTATCTGAAGGCTCATAATACATGGACCTCCATTCTGGCGAGTACTCTCACTATTGGTTTTGGTGGTTCTGTAGGAGCTGAAGCACCTATTGTATTGACAGGTTCAGCAATTGGTTCAACTTTAGGAAGAGCGTTTAGATTGAATTATAAAAACATTACACTTCTTGTAGGGTGTGGTGCAGCCGGAGCAATTTCCGGGATTTTTAAAGCTCCGATTGCAGGGATTGTTTTCGTTCTGGAAATACTTTTTCTCGATTTAACTATTTCTTCAATAGTGCCGCTATTAATTGCATCTGTGACTGCTGCCACGGTTGCCTATTTTCTAATGGGAGATACTGTGTTGTTTACTTTTAATGTCGTAGAAGCATTTAGTATTTCAAATATTCCATGGTACATTTTGCTGGGAATAATATCAGGTATGATATCTCTGTATTTTTCAAAAATGACACTTTTCCTTGAAAGTAATTATGAGAAAATCAGAAATACTTATATAAGGCTTATTCTCGGAGGAATTATTCTTGGAGGACTGGTTTATTTGTTTCCACCATTTTTCGGAGAAGGTTATGATACAATAATGTCACTTCTTCAGGGTAATTCGGAATTAATACTGAATAACACAATTTTTGAACAGTTTTCTGACCACTTTCTCGTAATAATTCTGTTTATGATGGGTCTTGTTTTGCTTAAGGTTGTTGCAACAAGCTCAACCAATGGCGCAGGAGGAGTAGGGGGGATATTTGCACCTACATTATTCATTGGTGGTGTAAATGGATTCCTGGTCGCAAGCATTTTAAAGAAATTTATAAATGTGGATATTCCGGATAACAGGTTTGTTCTTGTAGGTATGGCTGGTATGATGGCTGGTGTTATGCATGCCCCACTTACAGCAATATTTCTGATTGCTGAAATTACAGGAGGATATAATCTTCTTATTCCACTTATTATTACATCAACTGTAGCGTACATTACAACAAGAAGTTTTGAAAAACATTCAATTTACCATGTTCAATTGGCAAAAAGAGGCGAACTGATTACGCATGATAAAGACAAAGCAGTAATGACACGCATGAACTGGAAAAATGAAATTGAAACTGATTTACTTAAGGTTAAACCATCGGATACTCTTGGTGAATTGGTCAAAATAATTGCCAGATCCAAAAGAAACCTTTTTCCGGTGGTAGATGAATATAATATTCTTGAAGGAATTGTTTGTCTGGATGATGTACGGGAGATTATGTTCCGTCAGGAATTGTACAATTCTACCTTTGTTAAAGACCTCATGACCATTCCACCCTCCTACATTGATAAAAAGGAGAGCATCGAAACTGTTATGAACACTTTTAGGAAAACCGATGCCTGGAATCTGCCGGTTCTGGATGATGGTTATTACGTTGGATTTATTTCAAAATCAAGAATTTTCTCAACTTACCGTGAATTACTTATAGAGTTTTCAGACGAATAGAAATCCTAAAAAACATATTTTATGAAAAGAGATACACTCATTTTTGACCTTATTGAAAAAGAACGTCAGCGTCAGATAAATGGCATTGAGTTAATCGCTTCCGAAAACTTTGTTAGTCTTCAGGTGCTCGAAGCCATGGGGTCGGTAATGACAAATAAATATGCAGAAGGCTATCCGGGGCATCGTTATTATGGAGGCTGTGAAATTGTTGACCAATCGGAGCAGATAGCTATTGACAGACTTAAGCAGCTATTCGATGCTGAATACGCTAACGTCCAGCCTCATTCGGGAGCTCAGGCAAATATGGCAGTATTTATGACTGTTTTAAAACCAGGCGATACCTTTATGGGATTAAACCTGGCTCATGGCGGACATCTTTCGCATGGTTCTTCGGTTAATTTTTCAGGTCTGTTTTATAAACCTATAGCTTACAACGTTAAAGAGGAAAACGGACTTGTTGATTACGATATGATGGAGGAGACCGCACTGAAAGAAAAGCCAAAGATGATTATCGGAGGCGCCTCAGCATACTCCCGTGAGTGGGATTATGAGAGAATGAGAAAGATCGCTGACATGATCGGAGCTATTTTTCTTGTAGATATGGCACATCCGGCAGGTTTGATAGCTGCAGGACTCCTTAAGAATCCTCTTAAATATGCTCATATTGTGACTTCAACAACTCATAAAACACTTCGTGGACCAAGAGGTGGTATAATCCTGATGGGTAAGGATTTTGAAAATCCTTGGGGTATTGCCACTCCAAAAGGAGAGATAAGAATGATGTCATCCCTTTTAAATTCAGCAGTCTTCCCTGGTACACAAGGTGGGCCACTTGAGCATGTAATAGCCTCTAAGGCAGTCTCTTTTGGCGAAGCGCTCGATCCAAAGTTTGCAGAGTATCAGGTAAGAGTAAAAAAGAATGCATCAGTAATGGCAAAAGCTTTTATGGATAAAGGTTATAAAGTTATATCTGATGGTACTGATAATCATCTTATGTTAATTGATCTAAGAACCAAATTTCCTGAAATTTCGGGGAAAAAAGTTGAAAACACACTGGTGCTTTCACATATTACTGTAAATAAGAATATGGTTCCTTTCGACAGCCGGTCACCGTTTCTTACTTCTGGCTTACGGGTAGGTACACCTGCAATTACAACTCGCGGACTGACTGAGGAACATATGGGGGTAATTGTAGACCTTATTGATGAAGTAATCTCGAATATTGAAAATTCAATTGTTATTCAAAAAGTTGGAGAAAAAGTAATTAAAATGATGAAATCCTTACCTCTTTTTTCGATGTAATCTGAATAATAAATTCATAGATTACTATAATTCGACTGATTTGGATTTTTTATTTTAACTTTACAGGTGCCTATTATAAAACATTCTATCGATGAGTAAGCAGAAACTTATTTTTGTGGTTGATGATGATCCTTTTATTAACAAATTGGTTGTTAAGCGGTTTACATCGGAAGGTTACCATTTGGAGGCTTTTGAATACGGTGAAGATTGCCTCAAAGCTTTAGATCAATCACCCGATCTTATAATTCTGGACTATTTTTTTGTTAATAAAGAAAGGGAAGTAATGAACGGGATGGAGGTTTTTGACAGAATTAAGAAATTAAAACCCAATCTTCCAGTTATCATGCTTTCAGGCCAGGAAAAAGGAGAAATAGTTCTTGAACTTGCCAGAAAAGGAATTGACGATTATATTATCAAAGACAGTAATCTGATTGATAATCTGAATGTTGCAATAACAGAATTGTTTGATAGGATGCAATAAATTTTATTTTAGGATAAAATTATAGGTTATCGTACCCTTTTGGGTAACCGGCGCATCAGCCTTCATTGCAAAACGTGCTTCAAGGGCAGCATCTTTCGCGACTTTTAACAGGTATTCATCAAGAGTTGTAGACCCTTTAATGCCGGGTGTAGCCTGGGTTACTTTACCTGATCTGTCAACGCTAACCTCAACCACTACTCTTCCCTCGCCCTGATAATCATATTTAGGTGGAGGTAATTTCTGAACTCCCCGTCCCCCCAGCTCGTAAGAAATCCCGCTATTGCCTGTTCCACTACCTTCACCTCGCACTTTAGAATCTACAGAACCAGTTAAAGAGCCCTGGTTTCCTGGACCACCAGCAATGCCTTCGCTAGTGGAAGAAGTTCCAGCATTTTTTGAGTTAGCCAGAGCATTTTTAGTCCTGTTTATGATATCAGACTGACGTTGCTGTTCTGCTTCAAAACGCTTCTTTTCAAGATCAGCCTGTTTTTTCAATATTTTTTCTGCTGCGAGCTGTTCTTTGATTTTTTTATCGGCTTCAGCTTTCTCGAGTTTCCTCTTTACTGCTTCAGGATCAATCTTTTTAACTTCAGGAGCCTCCTCAGTGTTTTGGGTAAGAAGAGGGTCTTCTTCCGTTTTCACAGCTGCTTTGGTTGCGGCAGGAGTGGAGGCATCTGTCTGATTAGCAGGAGGAGATGGTTCAATCATTCCCAATCCGGTTTCATCGGTACCGAAATTTACCATAATACCCTCTTCCATTTTCGGTCGCGGCGGTACAGAGAAACTGACAAGTACCAACAAAGCAAACAAAACCAGATGGATAAGAGCTGTTCCTGCAATTCCTTTCCCTTTTTCGGAAGGAAATTTATGGAGATCGTTATTTGGGTGAGGTTGCAATTATTAACTTATAATTATTTGATTGTGCAATATTCAAAACTTTTACGACATTTTCAAAGGGAACACTTTTATCTGCATGAAGTGAAATATAAGTGTCGGGTTTATTTCCAAGTTTTTGTTTCAGGACTGCCTCAAGATCTTCAATTTTTACCGGTTGCATTTCAACAAAGTAATTAAGATCACTTGTTATTGATACTGTTGTGAGTGGTTTTGCTGATGTTTGGTTACTACCTTTAGGTAATAAAAGTTTAATTGCAGAGGGATGGACAAGTGTTGAAGTTAACATAAAGAAAATAAGCAAATTAAATACGACATCGGTCATGCCCACCGAACTGAAATTAATACTAATCTTGTTTCTTTGAGAAAGTGCCATATTAACGTACAGTTTTTACCGGTTCATTTAAAATATCCATAAATTCCGTTAGTGTTGCTTCAAGGTTAAATACAACTTTTTCTACTTTCACAACAAGTGTATTATATGCAAAATAACCAATTATCCCAACGATAAGGCCTGCAACGGTAGTTATAAGTGCTGTATAGATCCCATCGGACATCATTGAAACATCTATATTATTTCCTGCCTGCGACATTGCATAAAATGATTGTACCATTCCGATAACTGTTCCCAGGAAACCGAGCATTGGTTCTGCTCCAGTGATAGTAGCCAGGGTAGGGAACCCTTTTTCGAGTTTTGAAATTTCAAGTTTTCCGACGTTTTCAATTGCGGTACTGATATCCTGCAACGGTCTTCCTAAACGTGTTATTCCTTTTTCAACCATTCTTGCTGACGGGCTGTCGGTCGATTTGCAAAGTACAACGGCTGCATCTATCTTCCCATCATGAATATAGTCTTTAATTCTGTTCATAAAGTTAACATCTTCCTTAGTAGCTTTTTTTATAACATAATATCTTTCAATAAATATATATGCAGCAACAAATGATAATAATATAATCGGTATCATTACCCATCCTCCCTTAATAGCCAGATCGAACAGAGTTAATTTCATTGCAGCTGCTTTTTCAACAGGAGCTGCCACATCCTGCATTACGAACTCTAAAAATGCCATATTCTTAAATTTGTTAATTAGTTTCTAAAATTTTCAATAAGAGTCATTTAAAGTTTAAAATAATGCCCGAAGTTATTAAAAAACGGTACGATACTCCGCACAATTGCACTGTGTTAATAACAATAGAAGAATAATTATTAACTATCCAGATCAATTATGGCTCAATTATAACAAGATTATTCTTTATTTATTGTTGGTTCCTCTTTCTTCTTTTTATCGACTTTCACTCTCTTTTTGAATAGATCATAAAACTTATTAAAATCCTGTTTGTAGAAAATTCCGACTCCCTGTGTATAGCCTTCGGTTCTTCCCGTATATGGATTATTATACCTGTTGAAGACTTTGAATTTTATCCTCTCTGTTATTGTGGTTTCAATATCGAAGTCGCCTGTTATAGGGGCATTTGGATTACCCGGAGTACCAGAACTATTACTTGTATTAGTACCTGTCCCTCTCAAATCTATATTACTGTTTATTTTTACTTTATCATTCAGCAATTGTGTCGATAAAGCTAATTGAACCTCTTGTGGATTCATTGCATCATATCCAGGCCTGTAATTAACCATAATATCGAAATCCTGATTTATTTGCGATAGCCAGTTGCTTAACTGGTTTGAGAGCATTTCGAATGTTGTGGCTGCCATTGCAGTCGTTCCTAGTGTTGTAGTAGAACTGATTGCTGATCCCATTGATATAAAGTTACCCAATATTAGCAGAGAAAAAACCTGTCGGTTTAATTCCTCTTCTGTCGAAATAGCATTCCTGAGGTATGTTCTGGTTTCCTCGTCGGCAAAAGGTAAATAAATATCGAATCCGACTATCGGATTGAATAGGCGGCCAGACAAACTAAGTTGAGGTTCAACAGATATTCTTTCAGTATAATTTGGATCCTGGAGTATCGGGAAAAGTGAGGTTTTTAAGTTTTTATAGATAGCTTTCAATTCAATTTCTGCGTCCTTAACATCTCCAAAAAACATAATTCTGCCTCCGTTTTCCACACTGAAGGTCTTATTCAAATAATTGGCAAGAGTGAAAGTATAGTCGCCACTTTCTATAATATAATCGCCATATATATTGAAATCGCCATTGCTGTTGATGTTTACGTTTAGATTCTCGCTTGAACCGTGGCCTTTCATTACATCACCCGCCTTTGAATCGAATATTAGCTGTATCTCGGCGTCAGGAGTGACCTCAAGATTCAGATTCAGGTCCATCCCGATCTGATTTGAAGCAGCTGATGCGCTTCTGATCGAATCAATTATAAACTTATTTCGTTTAGCAGTATCTGATTTTAAAAATGAAATGAAGGAGTATTCAGATACTGAAAGATCGGTATTGAGAGGTATGATAAATTTGGTGTTTGGACCGGTTTTTGCCGAAATATCAAATGAAAGCGAATTTGGACCACTTTTAATTATTACAACTCCGGAAGAAACATAAGCAGTTCCAAAAAAAAGTGGATTGTCTTTTGGAACTGTATTTAATACCAGAAATTTATTTGCATTCATGTAAATTCTCAGATCAGCATAGTAATCATGCAGGTTATTATGGTTAACAGAACCTGAGAGAGTCGCAATGTTGCCATCTTTGTCAGTGAGTTTTATATTGTTGAACTTAAACCCGTTTTTATCGAATCGGATGGTATCGTTTATTTTGTATTTTGTCTGCAGATAATTGATCTTCATAGAAGCGTTCTCGGCCATCACTGCTCCTGTAAGAGTAAGTTTCCCCGGTTCTCCGGTGAACGTGGCCTTACCTGAAGCTGATCCGGATATCTCTGAAGCAAATGTATTAAGCAAAGGATTAAGAAAATCTATCGGGAGTTTGGTAGCATTGGCTGAGAGAACTATTTTTTTTAATGCAGGGTCGTACGATCCTTCAATATCAAACATTTTTACCCCGTTGAGGTCATTGCTGGCATTGATTTTAATAACATTTTTTGTTAAATCAAAGTCTGAAAAAATTGATATATTTCCGTATTCACTGCCAAGCAGGGAAAAATTATTCAACAAAAGATTTCCTTCGAGTAATAAATTCTTATAGACATTAGTGAAAAGAATCCGGCCGTTAAGACGACCCTTAATATTGAGGGCAATCATATCAGGATCGTTATTTTTATTCAGGAGATAATTCAATGGTGAAATATCTATTCCTTTAAATTCCAGATGAAGGGTGTCGGAAAGATTCTCTGATACAGAACCATCAATAAGGTAGTGTCTGTCTTGATTGCTTATGTAGAGTTTATTAATTTTTATTGCATTAGAATCCAGAGTGAAAGATGATTGACTAAACTTCCATAGGTTGTTTGCAGAATAGATGTCACTTGAATCAATATCGACAGTTAGTAGAGCATTTCTTTTTATATCAGCATTTCTTGTAAATGCTCCTCTTGCAACTATTTTTCCACGGTTTAAAGTTTTTTCCTTGTTATCCCAATCTAACGAAAAAATAAAATTATCGGGCTTGGTTTTGAGATTAACGGAGAGGTTTTTAATCTCAGACATTCCTATGATTAAAACAGATGAGCTGGATAATTCAACCGATGGCTCATTTCCTGAGATAATAGATTTAAAAGAAAAATCTTTTATAATATTATTTTTAATGGACAGTAATTTTGCCTCCCCTCGTAAACTGATTAGACTATCAGTAAAAAGGGTACCCTTAAGAAAACTTTTATCAGATACTAAAACACCTGTATTGAAAAAGGCATTAATCTTATCCGTGTTCTTAAAATTTATTTCAAAGGAGAAGTTATTCTTTTTTAATTCATTTCGTTGAACAGAGCGAGTAAACTGAGAAGGCATCATAGTGGATAAAGTAGAATTCAGCAGAGCCCCAAGAGCAGCAAAATTGTAATAACCTCTGATATCACCATCAACAAAATCAGTTCTCAGACTTAATGCCGGCTTATTGTTTTCCGTGAACGTTCTGATTGAAAAGTCAGAAAGCTCCAGGTTGTTGCCAAATTTCCTGAACTTTGAATTTAAAAGTTTTATCTCACCATCGAGGTTGTCGATACTATTACCTGTAAATTTGGCGGAGAGGACCATTTTTACTGAGGCAGTTGTGTCGAGTTTGTCAATATTGAGCTTAAATAGTCTGGCGTCAGCAATATTGAGGTTAAAATCAAATTCAGGTAATTTCTTATTGAAATTTAACAATCCCAATAGACTCAGCCTGATATTCTCATCAACAATATTTACACTTCCATCCCAGGTCTTTTCTGTAAATAGTCCATTCAGGTCAATATTCCTGTATCTGTAATTGTTTATTTCAATACTGTCAATTTTGGCGGTCAGATTTCCCGCAAACTTTTTTAAAGAATTAGCGTAACCATCGACATTGGCCTTCATGCTGACCTTTCCGAATAATTTTGTATTGCCTGTCAGTTCGCCAACATCAATATCACTTCCCGTAACAAGCCCTTTTATTTTATATTTCTCTGATGCTTCAGGCCTTAGCGAAATGTCAGTCCGAATGTTTCCAAGACTTGTTCTTATCTCACCGTATGTTACAAAATCTGTAATAAATCCTGTGAAACTGCCATTAAAAGAGATATTCCCGAGCTTAAAAAGTACTTCTGGGATAATAATGTCAGTTTTCCCGGGAATTTTGATCCTCTCAAAATCTTTTGCATTGGTTTTAAGGCTGTTAACGCCTATATAAATAAAAGCATTATTAATGCTTGGGAGCCCGGAAAGGTCAAAGTCGCATTTAAGATGAGTATAGTCACGATATATTATGTCGATATTGCGACCTCTAAGCTCAGATATTGTACCAAATATTTTTCCTGATAACCAAACCGACTCATTTATCCCATCCGGTATTGGTATAAAATATTCCAGATCTGAAGTACTTATCAGGGATTTTTCAATGATCAAATCTAATTTTACATCTTTTATAAAATTACTGAATGAACCCGACGAATCGGCAACCAGACCTAACCGTGTAATGTTAATAATACTGCTATCGCAATTTATAGACAGCGCTTTTAATAGTATGTTTTCACTGGAAATGGTCACTGATGATGTAAGTCTTTTCAAAGAAAATCCCCCCGATTCTTTTAATCCCAGGTTATAAATATTAAAAGAAGTAGTATCATTCTCTATTTTGAAGTCTTCAATAATCCCGTTTATCCCGGTGATATTCAAGTTGTTAAAATCTATTTTAGTATTGCTCTTTATACCTGTACGATCAATAAGTGAAAACCGGGCATCACTTATATCAATCTGGTCGATAGAGAAAAAACTTTTATTTATTAGTGTTGAGTCTGCCGGGCTCTTGATAATATCCATATACCAGGAAAGATTGTTAATTCCGGCTGAATCTGTTATGAACTTAACAACTGGTTTCAACACTGAAACTCTTCCCAGCCTGAATGTTGAATTACGGAGATCAATTGTCTTAATGTTTGCTCTTACGTTTTGAGAATAGATCAGCGTATCATTATTCTGATCTTTAATTAGTAAATCATAAATATTTAAATTGTTAAAAAATTTGTATTCAATTCTGCCGACTGAAATCGAAGATTTTAGATAGTCTGAGAAGTGATTTGTTATCCTTTTAACGAGAAAAGTCTGAACCTGAGAACTCTGTAAAACAAGATAAAATACAGTCGGAAGCGTAATTAATACCCCGAAAATAATAATAAAATACTTAATTGATTTTTTAATAATTTTGAGCATCAAAAAGGCTTCTAGAATCAGTAAACAAAATAACCTAAAATATATCAAAAAAAAAAGTATTGATGGCAGTTACAATCTTAGCAATAGAATCGTCGTGCGATGATACATCCGTCGCTGTTGTAAGAGATGGTTGTGTACTCTCAAATCTTATTGCCAACCAGGATATTCATATGATGTATGGAGGTGTTGTACCCGAACTTGCTTCACGGGCTCATCAGGCAAATATTGTTCCTGTTACCCATCAGGCCGTAATTAAGGCCGGAATAAAAATTGAAGATATAAATGCTGTTGCTTTTACCAGAGGACCCGGCCTGCTGGGTTCACTGCTCGTAGGTACCTCTTTTGCCAAAGGCTTTGCCCTGGCGCAAAACATTCCTTTGATTGAAGTGAACCATCTTCAGGCTCACGTTATGTCGCACTTCATTCTGGAAAAGGATAAGGAAACAAAATTGCCATCATTTCCTTTCATGTGCTTACTTGTATCGGGCGGACACACCCGTATTATTGTGATGAAAAGTCATCTGGATATGGAGGTTATAGGAAATACAATTGATGATGCAGCAGGTGAGGCATTTGATAAATGTGGAAAAGTAATGGGTCTTTCTTATCCTGCTGGTCCATTAATTGATAAGTTGGCCGGGGAGGGGAATAAACATGCATTCATCTTTGCAAAACCTATTGTGAAAGGTCTTGATTTTAGTTTCAGCGGTCTGAAAACAAGCTTTCTCTATTTCCTTCGCGACCGGATAAAAGAAAATCCCGGTTTCATTGAAAACAATAAAGCCGATTTATGCGCATCTCTTCAGCATGTTATAGTAAGCATTCTTATTAGTAAACTGGTTAAGGCTTCATTACAAACAGGAATAAGAGAAATAGGAATTGCCGGCGGAGTATCTGCAAACTCAGGATTAAGGAATTCGATGAAAGAAGAAGCTGAAAAAAGAAAATGGAACCTGTTTATTCCTGAATTGAAGTATACAACTGATAATGCTGCCATGATAGGAATTACCGGATATTATAAATATCTTAGGGGTGAATTTTCAAAACAAGACGTTACGCCACTGGCCAGATTATAATGATTTTTCTAAATAGTTCTACTTTGACAGATTAGAAAAATCAACCTGTTTTTGCCCTTAATCCCTAAAGGGAACAGGTTGATTTTTTAGCTTGCTCCCTTTAGGGTCGGGGCAAACAAGCTGAAAAATCAGATTAAAAGGTAATCTGTCAAAGTAGAAATAGGCTTGAAAATCAATAATACTATAACTATTACTGTTAACACTAACATAAAATAATTAAATTCGGGACAAAATAATTGAGATGGATGAGTTGAGGATTTCTCCGACGAAGAATACACCGGAAATAATATTAAATCCGGAAGGGGTAATTAAAATCAGAGGGCGTTCAATCCATGAGAATGTAACTGATTTCTTCACTCCGGTTGAGGCTTGGATAAGCGGATATATTCTTTCCCCGGCGGAAGTTACCTATGTGGATCTGAATTTCGAGTATTTCAACAGTGCTAGTGCAAAAGTGCTTATACATCTGCTTCAAAAGATCACTTATGTCTCACTGAAACATAAAAAATTTGTCTTTAATTGGTACTTCGAGGATGGCGATGAGGATATACTCGAACGCGGGGAATATTTTTCTTCAGTACTCGACGTCCCATTCAATTTTATTAAGATAAAATAATCTTATTTCTTGTTGCGCTTTTTTGTTGTTTCCCGATATGCTCTGAAAAAAATATAAGAACCTGTAAGGAAAGAAAATCCAAGTCCTAAAATCAATATAAAAGCAACGACTGAAGGTTTTTCCATACCGGGAATCGGGTTTTTGAGCCTGAATATATACCCAAATACTGTGTAACCCAGAATTATAATTGAAGTGGCAAAACTTATAATTATTGTTGTGACATCAAAAATTCTTGTGGATTTGTAGAATTTACTGTCTTTGAAGGCAGTATAAGATGTTCTGGCGTATGAAGTGGCACGTCTTCTCGATCTTTCCTGACGGTATTTTCTCCAATCCTCCATAGTCTGACGATAGGACTCATCATCATTTGCTGCCTTACCGTGATTAGAAATAAGAAATTCGTAGGCTTCAGTAGCGCTGATAAACAGGTCTTTTGCATCAGGTGAAGGATTAATATCAGGATGGTAAAGGCGTGCTTTTTTCCTATAAGCAATTTTTATTTCTTCCAGTGAGGCATTTGCCGGCAAACTCAATATTTTGTAATAATCAATTATTGCCATATTGGCTTATGGGAGGAGATAGCTCCCTGACAAATAAATTTTATTTTACAATTCCTGTGAATCCCATGAAAGCCATTGCGAGAATACCTGCAATTACAAGCGATAAAGAAACACCCTTCATTCCCTTTGGTATATCAATAAGTTCCAATTGTTCGCGTATACCTGCAAGGATTATTAATGCAAGTCCGAATCCGACTGAGATGGAGGCACCATAAACGACACCTTCTATAAGGTTGTAGTCTTTTTTGATAACAAGTATTGCAACGCCTAGTACTGCACAGTTAGTAGTAATTAAGGGAAGGAATATGCCAAGTGCCTGATACAAAGGCTGACTTACTTTTTTTAGAATGATCTCTACCATCTGAACAAGTGCAGCAATAACCAAAATAAATGTAATGGTTTGCATGAACGCTAAACCAAGTTTGTCAAGTACATAAATCTGAATCAGATATGTTACCATGGTAGCCAGAACAATAACGAAAGTTACTGCCCCTGCCATGCCCAGCGCTGTACCAACCTTGTTTGACACACCAAGAAAGGGACATATTCCAATTGTCTGTGCCAGTACAACATTATTTATTAAGACAGCTGATATTATTATTAATAAATATTCCATTTCCGTTTCTGTTTAAGTTCTTCTTAATTTGTTTATAAGTGCAATCAGATATCCCAGTGCCCAGAAAGCCCCTGGTGCAAGAATAAATAATAGAATTCCGTCACCCTGAATAAATTTATATCCCAATATTGAGCCACTGCCAATAATTTCTCTGAACGCGCCCAGTATCCCTAGTGCCATAGTAAAACCGAGTCCCATACCCGCACCGTCAATCAGAGATGATAAAACTGTATTTTTACAGGCAAATGCTTCAGCCCTTCCCAGAACAATACAGTTAACCACAATCAGGGGAATAAATATCCCGAGTTTTTCATACAGACCGGGTACATAAGCCTGCATTAAGAGATCAACAACAGTTACAAACGAGGCAATTATCACAACAAAAGCAGGAATTCTGACTTTATCCGGAATGACATTTGATAATAAGGAAATAACTCCGTTTGATCCAATCAGGACAAATGTTGTGGCTATTCCCATTCCCATTCCGTTTAAGGAAGATGATGTAGTTGCCAGGGTAGGGCAGGTTCCAAGAACCAGAACCAGAATTGGGTTTTCTTTGAGGAACCCCTTTGTGAAATTAGTTATTTGATTCATTTCAGACCTCCTTTTTGTAGGGTATTATATGCACGTTGTATTGCATCGCAAAATGCTCTTGAGCTTATCGTGGCAGCAGTAATTGCATCAACCTGCCCGCCATCTTTTTTTACTTTCAGGAAAAATCCGGATGGATTTTTACCATTGAACTGATCCTTGAATTTAGGTTCGGTCATTTTTGTGCCCAAACCCGGAGTCTCTTTCTGTTCCAGAACCGAAATATTAATTATTGTTCCATCGGGTCTGAAACCTGCCATCAGGTTTATATTTCCGCTGAAGCCTTTATTTGTGTAAGTATTCACTGCATATCCGACAATTTCACCATCTTTTTTTGCAGGATAGATTTCAAGACTGTCTCCTTCCCCTGTAGCCAGCCTGTACATCTCATCATTTGGATTATTGGTAAATTCAGGTACAACCAGTTTTATAGCTGAAAGCTTTTTATTCAAAACAGAAAGCTCAATTGGCACCTTTGTCATTTGATATACAAAACCAAGACAAGCTGCGGCTCCGAGTGATATCAAAGTCAGTGATAGCACCATATTTTTAAATGTCGATTCGGTCTTAGCCATTTTTTATAACCTCCCCAAATCGTTTAGGTTTAATATAAGTATTCATAAGCGGAACAAATGCGTTCATGATAAGTATTGCAAAAGAAACACCCTCAGGATATGCTCCCCATACCCGAATAATTACAGTAAGGATACCAATACCACAACCATATATTATCATCGATTTCGGGTTCATGGGTGAAGTAACATAATCGGTTGCCATGAAGATCGCACCCAGCAAAACCCCACCTGCAAGTAGGTGAAACATCGGATCAGCATTCTTTTCGGGATTAATAAGCCACAATATTGTTGTGAATATTGCTATGCTTCCTAAAATGGAAACCGGTATATGCCAGGTAATAATTTTTTTAATAAGAAGATATGCAAATCCGATCAGCAAAGCAATCGCAGCCACTTCTCCGATCGATCCGCCCATCTTTCCCAGAAACATCTGGAGAGTAGTCGGAACTTTTTCCATCAGTTGACTAATCGATTCTCCGTTTTTTAAGCCCTCCTTGATAATGGCAAGCGGTGTAGCACCTGTAACTGCATCGGTATACCCGGTTGTTAACCCTAGAGGAACAGGCCAACTGGTCATCTGCACAGGAAAAGAGATAAGCATAAATACACGTCCGACAAGGGCTGGATTAAATGGATTGTTCCCGAGTCCGCCAAATGTCATCTTAGCAATTCCGATTGCAACAAGACTTCCAATAATTATAATGAAAACAGGAATATTTGAAGGCAGATTGAAGGCGAGTAGAAGCCCGGTTACAAGAGCAGATCCATCAGTAATCGAAATTGGCTTTTTAAGTATAAATCGCTGAATCAGGTATTCGAAGAGGATACATGAAATGACTGAAGTTGCAGTAACAATTAAAGCTCCTAATCCAAAATAGTAAAACGATGCAAATAATGCTGGCATAAGCGCAATGACTACACCATACATCAGTTTCCTTGTTGTTTCCTTTCCGTGCACATGTGGCGACGGTGACATATTAAGTAAATTACTCATTTGTAATATTTTGTACCTGATTATTTCATATTTCGTTCTCTTGCCATCTTTATAACAGTAGACTTTCCCAGCCTTATATAGTCAAGAAGAGGGCGTCCTGCCGGACAAGTATAGCTGCACGATCCACATTCTATACAATCTGTTATCCTTTCTTTTTCAGCTCTTTCGAACAAACTTTTTTCTGAAAGAGTCATCAGAAGAAATGGTTCAAGATTATAACTGCAGGCTGAAATACATTTTGCACACCTGATGCACGGATTAATTACCGATCTTTCAGATTCTTTACGCGGAAAGAGTACTATACCCGATGTACCCTTTACCACGGGAACATTAGCGTTACTAACTGCCTTTCCCATCATAGGGCCACCATTCACAATTTTCCCGGTATCGTCGGGCATACCACCGGCAGCATCAATAAGTTTGCTGATAGGTGTTCCGATTCTGACAAAATAGTTTCCTGGTTGGGTTAGAGACTTGCCACTTATTGTAACTACTCTTTCGAAAAGAGGTTTATTCTTCTGAACAGCTTCATAAACTGCATATGCTGTTCCAACATTATAAACCATAATACCTACATCTATCGGGAGATGACCAGAAGGCACTTCTCTGTTTATCAGGGCTTTAATTAGCTGTTTTTCAGCACCCTGAGGATATTTTACTTTTAGGGCATGTATCGATATTCCTTTATGCTTTGCTGCCAGTTTTGTCAAATGATCAATCGCATCAGTCTTATTGTTTTCAATACCAATCTGTGCGGATTCGACCTTAAGCGTTTTCATTAGTATCCTGACACCAATAAGAATCTCTTCTCCTCTTTCCAGCATAAGACGATGATCTGATGTGAGAAAGGGCTCGCACTCAACTCCGTTTATTATTAGCAGATCACATTTTTTGCCGGCCGGAACAGTAAGTTTCACATGCGAAGGAAATGTTGCCCCTCCCAGACCAACAATGCCTGATTCAAGACACTTTTTAATTATATCTTCCGGCGACATCTTTATCTCCGAATCAATTACACTATTTCGGTTAATGGTCTCCATCCATTCATCACCAGTCACGTCAATAACAATAGCTGTTTGTTTATAACCTGAAGTATCGGTTATTGAATCAATTTTTTTGATTGTCCCTGAAACGGATGAGTGAATATTTGATGAAACAAACCCTTTACTCGTGGCGATAACCTGTCCTGTTTTAACATAATCGCCCTTGTTAACTATAATGGTTGCCGGCGCCCCGATATGCTGAGAAACAGGAATATTAACGCTTTCAGGAATAGGAAGAATTACAATAGGAATATTGGCGGTAAGCTTGTTTTCGGAGGGATGAATACCCCCAAGAGGAAATGTTTTCAACACTATTTTATTTTTGAATAATTAATTGTAGTTATCAGTTAACAGTCACTGTTTCTGCTTCAACTTTTAACTTTCGCGGAGGAAAGTTAAGCTCAATAATAGCATTAGTAGGACACTCAGCAACACATTTTCTGCAGAATGTGCATTTCTTCGCATCGATATAAGCAAGACTATTTTCAATAGTAATTGCATCAAACTCACAAACCTTAAAGCATTTTTTACAGTCAATGCATGCTGCTTTACATGCTCTTATTGCAGGAGCGCCTTTATCGCAATTGGAGCATGCAACATATATTTTTCTGTCTTTTTTTGATTTTTTACGAAGTTCAATAATGGTTCTGGGACATGCTTTAACGCACGCACCACAGGCTACACATTTGTCGTCGATAATAATTGGCAACTCAGTTGTGGGATCCATGTATATTGCATCGAAGATACAGGATCTTACACAGTCCCCGTTTCCAAGGCACCCATAGCTACAATCAGTCTCTCCTACATATAAATTGTTTGATATTCTGCAATCTGAAGCTCCGTCATATTTTGAAGTACGCGGCCTGAATTCTGGTGTTCCATTACATAATAACACTGCAACAAGAGGATCGACAACTGGAGCTGTTTTCCCCAGATAATTTGCTACTATGCCCATCACTTCAGCACCACCAACCGGACAGTTAAGTCCATCAAAAGTTTCAGCTTTTACTAATGCCTCTGCAAAATTACGACAACCTGTAAATCCGCAACCACCACAATTGACTCCCGGAAGGATAGCCTGAACCTCATCAATTCTGGGATCTTCAAATACTTTGAATTTTTGTGCAACAAAATAGAGTATAACAGCCGATATGAGCGCAAGCAGACTCAGACTTACAATTGTTATCAGTAACGTAGAACTCATCATTTAAGCTTTTAACGTAAAGGTAAATTTTTTATTAATCCTGTTCCTGAAAAAGTAAAGTACGGTATAATAAGGTATAAGAATTGCAAGTGAGATTAATCCCGCAAATAATTCGGGAAATTTCAGCGATATCAGGATGATAAGTGTCATAACAACTGAAACTAATGGTAGCAGGTAACCCAGAACCAGCGCAGCATATCCCATAGACTGTTTCATAAGAATTGTTACCAGATCACCGGGTTTTACATTATAACTGCCCGATACCTCAATAATCTTTTCTTCTTTACCGGATAGTGAACACGATCCTTCTGCGTTACATCCTGAGCATGCAGAAGCAACAGAAATGCTGACAATAACTGACTTATCATCAACCTTTTGCACTATTCCCTCATGATTAATGGTACCCTGATTGTTTGTACTCTTCATTATCTGTCCAAAAAAATCAATCGCAAATTTAAAATTAACATACAATTGCAGCCTGTTTTTTATCAGTTTTTATAAGAGTTTTACTATTTATAATGGCTATAAATAGTGATTTTTAACTTATACTACTCCATGATTGTGTCTGACTGAAAAGCCGTTTAAGTTCAGATCTGAAAATCAGGTTTTGACTATTTTCAAGAGTGGGGTCTTTTTCAAGAATTTCTTCGGCGATATGTCTGACATACTCAATAATCTGCCCATCTCGGGCCAGATTTGCAATTTTAAGATCAAATGGAATACCGCTTTGCTGTGTTCCTTCAATGTCACCGGGTCCGCGGAGTTGAAGATCGGTCTCAGCAATTTCAAACCCATCGTTTGAACTAATCATTACTTCAATTCTTTTGGATGCCTCCTTTGATAATTTATCGGAGCTCATAAGTATGCAATAAGACTGGTCGGCTCCTCTTCCTACCCGCCCTCTTAATTGATGTAACTGGGATAGACCAAACCTTTCTGCGCTTTCAATTATCATTACAGTTGCATTTGGTATATCGACACCTACTTCAATAACTGTAGTTGCTATGAGAATATGAGCATGACCTTCCTTGAACAGCTTCATCGACAACTCCTTGTCTGAGGGAGTCATCTTTCCATGAACAATGCTTATGCAGTATTTTGGAGCAGGGAAGGCTCTGGAGACTGTGTCCCATCCATCCTCAAGATCCTTATAATCCATTGATTCGGATTCTTTTATAAGAGGATATACAATGTAAATCTGTCTGTTTTCAGCAATCTGATTTCTAATAAATCCGAATACTTTATTTCTTTCCAAATCTGTAAAATGCATAGTTTTTACAGGAACTCTTCCCGGTGGTAGTTCATCAATAACTGACACATCGAGATCTCCGTAGAAAGTCATAGCCAGAGTTCTTGGAATAGGAGTAGCCGTCATTACAAGAATATGTGGAGGGTTCAGGTTCTTCTCCCAGAGTTGAGCCCGTTGTGCAACACCAAACCGGTGCTGCTCATCAATTATTACTAATCCCAGGTTTTTAAACTGGACATTATCCTCGAGCAAAGCATGTGTGCCTATTAATATATGGAGTGATCCATCAAGAAGTGTTTCTGCTATCAGTTTACGCGCCGCTTTTTTTGAAGAGCCGGTAAGAAGATCTATTTTGATATTGATTCCTTCTAAAAACTTGCCGATTGTACGAAAATGCTGATTTGCAAGAATTTCGGTTGGTGCCATTAAACAAGCCTGATAACCATTGTCTAAGGCAATGAGCATACTCATAAGCGCAACAAGTGTTTTTCCGCTGCCTACATCACCCTGAAGCAGACGGTTCATTTGTTTTCCCGATCCAAGATCCTTTCTGATCTCTTTTATTACACGTTTCTGAGCATCTGTCAGAGTAAATTTTAAATTCTTATAATAGAAATTATTGAAATTATCTCCAACATTCGAAAAAACAAATCCCTTATATTTTAGGTTCCGGTTTGTTTTAAACCTAAGGATGTTTAACTGGATATAAAACAATTCTTCAAATTTCAGCCGGTGCCTGGCCTTTTCCAGCTCTTCAGGGTTAGCAGGAAAATGAATCTTTTGAAGCGATTCATGAATATCCATCAGTTTATATTTGGAAATAATGTACTGAGGTAATGTTTCTGGCAGTCTGACCTTAATTTGCTTCAGGAGAGTTCCTATAAGTTTACTGATCGTTTTTGAAGTAAGGAACTGGTTTTTTAGTTTTTCCGTACTACTATACTGAGCCTGTAGTGACGAGTTAAGTCTTTCTGCTATTATATTGACTGCTTCAATTTCAGGATGAATAATGTTTACGATTCCATTAAAAACGCCTGGTTTCCCGAATACTATGAATTCTACTCCCGGAGTGAAATTTCCTGTAATCCATTTTCCACCCTTGAACCAGATTAGCTTAATCGTACCTGTTTCATCCTGGAAATCAGCAACTAATCTTTTCCCTGGTCCCTGACCTTCTGTTGAATATCCTTTTATTACACCTTTTATCTGAACATATGGAAGATCAGGATCCAGTTCTGAAATTTTATAAAACCGGGTCCGGTCTATATATTTATAGGGAAAGTAATAAAGAAGATCGCGGAATGTAAATATATTCAGCTCCTTATTAAAAAGGTCCGCCTTTTTCGGACCCACTCCTGATAAATAAGTAATGTCTGTATCGAGAAATTCTTGTTTAATCATAATGCATTCATTTCTATATCCTTCCCAACCTTTCCCCCTGGGGAAATTAGAAAGGGGGTAGTAATCACAAAAGGACACTACAGTTTGTGTTCATTTGTGTTACTTTGTGTAAGACTTTGTGTTCTTTGTGGTTCAGGGCTTTTTTTTACCACAAAAGTACACTAAGGTTCACAAAGAACTTTTTTTAGAATTACATTCCGAAAATACCTATTTTTGAAAAGCAATCCTAATAATTTAGTTAATACTGAAATGACTTTTTTCAACTTAGTCAAGTATCTGAAATACATTCTTCTATCAAAGCATAAATACGGATATGGAATACATAGTCCGTTTGTTTTTGATCTTGTGTCGAGGGTCTTCCGGAATAAAATTGATACTGACATTGTCTGTAGTATTGAAAAGGTCAGAAAGAAATTGATCGCTGACCGCCGGTTCATTGTTGTAAATGACCTTGGAACCGGTTCAGCAAAAATGAAAACAAACATAAAAAGAGTGTCAGATATTGCAAGATATTCACCAGTGACTAAAAAATATGGTGTTTTGTTATCAAATATGGCTGCAGAATTTGGAAATCCTCTGATAGTTGAATTTGGTACTTCATTTGGAATAAGTACAATGTATCTGGCTTCATCTTGCAGTGGTGCTGTTGTACAAACGATGGAAGGCTGTAGGGCTATATCTGAAATTGCGATTAATAATTTCAAAGAAGCCGGACTCAATAACATAAATGTTTTTACCGGATCGTTTGATGAAGTATGGTCAGATACAATCAGTAGTGGTATTAAGCCCGGACTTATTTTTATTGACGGGAATCACAGAAAAGAGCCTGTTTTGAAATATTTTAAACAAATATCAGAGATATCAGATAATAAAACCGTTGTAATAATTGATGATATCTATTTTTCTGAAGAAATGGGGGAGGCCTGGAACGAAATAAAGCTTTCAGAAAATGTTACTCTTACAATTGATATTTTCAGGATGGGAATTGTATTCTTCAGGGAAGGGATGAACTATAAGAACTATACGATCAGATATTAACAAAAATTAAGAATATATAATTTATTATTTGACTAATTTAATCTAATTTCGAAAATTCAAATTTTAGGTATTATGGACAAAGTAATTGAGATTAAGAATATTGTTAAGAACTACGTAATCGGAGAAGTGATTGTACAGGCTTTAAGATCAGTCACGATTAATATTGATAGAAATGAGTATGTTGCAATTATGGGTCCTTCGGGGTCAGGTAAATCAACGCTAATGAACCTTGTAGGATGCCTCGATACTCCTTCCAGTGGTTCTTATATTCTTAATGGTATTGACGTGAGTAAAATGGAAGATGATTATCTTGCAGAAATCAGAAATAAGGAGATAGGTTTTATATTTCAGACATTTAACCTTCTTCCGCGTTATACTGCTCTTGAAAATGTTACTTTACCTCTGATTTATGCAGGAGTATCCAAAGCAGATAGAGAAAAAGTAGCAATTAAGACTCTTGATCAGGTTGGTCTTTCAGACAGAATGTTGCATAAGCCAAATGAACTCTCTGGAGGACAGCGCCAGCGTGTCGCAATAGCAAGAGCTCTGGTAAACAATCCTTCAATTATCCTTGCAGATGAGCCAACAGGAAACCTCGACAGTAAGACTTCGATTGATATCATGAATTTGCTCGATGATATTCACAAAAAAGGGAATACTGTTATTGTTGTAACACACGAGGAGGATATCGCAATGCATGCTGCCCGTATTATCAGATTATTCGACGGCGAGGTTTCTCAGGATTATCGTAACGAACGATATAAAAAAGCATAGAGTATATTTTCTGACGTTATCTTAGGGTGGTTTGCTTTTATTCTAAACCATGAAAATTTATACCCTTACGGGCGATGATGGTACAACTTCCTTATCGGGAGGTAAAAGGATTCCGAAACAATCTGTCAGAGTAGATGCCTATGGCTCTGTAGATGAGCTTATCGCATGGATTGGTTTATTACGCGACCACAAAGAAAACATCAATCGTAAAGATCTTCTTGTATACATTCAAAGTCAGCTTATGTATTGTACTGCTGCATTGGCAGCCGACAACAATAATAGAAAGGCTAAATTAATATTACCTGATCCTGATTGTCTGTCAGTTCTCGAAAAAGAAATTGACAAGATGGAAGAGAGCCTGCCTGAACTAAGTAATTTTATACTGCCTGGAGGAAATTTGCTTGTATCGTATTGTCATATAGCCAGATGTATATGCCGCAGGGCAGAAAGAGCAGTTTTAAGACTAAATGAATCCGAAAAATCACCTGAAATTGTTAATAAATTTCTTAACCGACTTTCAGATTATTTGTTTGTATTATCCCGTAAAATTGGGTTAGAGCTTGATATTGAAGAGATTAAGTGGCTAGGTTTATAAATATAAAAACTTAAAAAAGGTATTGTTTTTTAAGTAAAATAATATTTATATTTGCAAACTTTGTTTAAAGCTTAACTTAATCAGGAAAATATGTATTGGACACTTGAATTGGCATCAAAACTTGAGGATGCTCCATGGCCTGCCACTAAGGATGAGCTGATTGATTTTGCCATAAGATCGGGTGCTCCGATGGAAGTTATTGAAAATCTGCAGGAAATTGAGGATGAGGGTGATATTTATGAAAGTATTGAAGATATCTGGCCCGATTATCCAAGTAAGGACGACTTCTTTTTTAATGAAGATGAATATTAAAGAAGAGGCTGATCTCATGTGAGTCAGCCTCTTTTTTATTTATTGAATATATCAGTCATTTTCCTGGGTCGCAAACTCTCAAACCAGTTAAAACCTTTGAGGCGAAGCTCTAACGGTTTTCCGGTTTCAGGAGGATCAATTTGTCCTTCAGGACTTTGAAATTCGTAAATCTCCGATATTTTACCCTTAACAACGTAAACCTCAAAGTTGGCACATTTAGTTTGGTTTACTCCTGCAAGATCCTCTCCGTCAAGCAGATAGTAAATTGATTCACCATTACCTTTAATGTCTATTTTATATAATTCATTTTTCTTAAAAAAGCCTGTTAAGTTTCTGCCCTTTATCTGGTTAAATCTTATCGTATCTATCTGGCTTGTTATAAATGCTGCATTGTATAATTCCAACCTGTCTGTCTGCCGGTTTTTAGTAAATATTGCCATAGAGTCGGAGGTAAGTTGGTTTTCTTCAGACCATATTACAGGATAGGTATATAATCTGATAACGGAATCCTGAAATGAATATGAAAGAGAATCGCATTTGGCCTGAAGACTTTTGCTGAAAATACGGCATCCATGGTATGCCTTCATTAATCTGTATCCTCTTGAGGTTGAATCATAAAGAGTAGTGGCTCTGATTGTGTCGGCGTGCAGAAAAAGTGAGTCCCCTTTTGAAATTTGAATGAATACAGCTTTGTCTGTAACCATAAATTTTTCAGGTCGTTTATAATACCAGGCATAATTCCCCTTTATTGCCAGACTATTGGTTGTGTCTTCAATAATAACATTGCGGTATGCTTCACCATAACCAGTACTGTCATTGAAGAATAATGAATCGCCATGGATTATCTGTTTTCTATTATCAATCATTGAATTTTTCCAGACTGAAGTAACTTTATTTTTTGTGTCATACCATCCTTTTTCACAGTACAGATTAATGCTGTCTCCAACCAGGGTGGTTGGTCCTGTAAAGATTGAGGTTTCTGTTTTAGTATTGTAATCCATTGTATCAGCAGTCATTACATATTCAGGATTTACAATTTTAACGCTATCTTTAAAATGAAACAGACTTTCAGAAACATAATAGACGCCAATTATGCTTGTCAGAGTGTTATCCGCATTTGTTATCCTGCCATTTTCGTTATAGCGGGCGATTTTATTTTTTACATCATAATTTATTGCTTCGGTAAACAGATGTGTCTCTTTATCAATTAATTCAACTTTGCCGGTTACTATTGCTATTTCACTCTTTCCGTCGTAAAAGAGGTAATTGCCATAGAGATCGAGAGTATCTCCCTGTTCAATATGGACTTTACTGAAAGCTTTTACCTGATTTTTGGTCCTGTAATAGTAGGCACTATCACAATACATGGTCACTTCCTTGTGCCTGATTTTAACATTTCCTAAAAGACGGGTGAGATCCGGATCTATATTCGGGTTCTGCATCATGAAATCCGAATAGATGACCTCAATTTTTGTCATTCCTTTTTTGGAAGGGACAATATCCTGCGAATAACCCTTAAAAGGAATAAATACCAAAAAAAGCAGATACAGAATATGCTTTATATCAGATAGTTTTATTGAGGGCATTAATGATTTTATTTCAACCATCCTGTTTGCAAGAAGTCACAAGATCTGAACTCTTCACTTATTTTAATATAAGTGACCAGAATTTTTTCTTTGATCCATTTATCGTAAACTTTTGTCCGTTCAGTCATTAAAGCTGAGTTGAAGAGACTCTGATAATCATCTTTAAGGTTAGCTGTATGGGCTGGTGATTCATTATCAAGCTTAACTATTCTGAAAACTACATTATTATTATCATCTGTTGTCTTGAAGGGGTTAGAGATTTCACCAACCTTCATATCTCTGATCTTCATGTACATATCCTTATTCAATTCTTCGAGAGTGAACCATGTAATTCTCTCGGAAGGATTTATGCTCACTAATTTACCGCCATTTATCCTGCTGTCTTTGTGGGTTGAATACCTGAATGCAGCATCTGCAAATTTTATACTGTCTTTTCTAATCTGGTTGGCCAGACTGTCGAGTTTTGCAATCGCCCTGGCTTCCTGTTCCGGTTTAACTTTTGATCTGATGAGAATATGCCGTGTGTTAACAAGGTCGCCTTTGCGATCAATAAGTTGAATTATATGGAACCCGACTTTTGTCTCAACGATTTTAGAAACAGTATTCTTGGTAAGACTGAAAGCAACATCAGCATACTCTTTTTCAAGTTCACCTCTTGTAAGGTATCCTACTTCTCCTCCGTTTCTTGCTGATCCCGGATCCTCAGAGTACAAAATAGCTTCTACACTAAAACTTTTTCCTCCCAGTATCTCGCTTCGTATGTCAAGCAGCTTCTGACGGGCTTCAGCTTTATTCTCTTCATTTGCCGGTGGATCCACCTGAATAATGCTTAATTCATATTTGGCAGGAAGAACGGGGAGACTATCTTTTGGAATAGAGGCGTAATATCTTTTTAAAGCATTTGGTGTAACTGTTACATTCTTGGCTACTTTGCTTTGTACTTCCCTTACAATCTCCTGTTCCAGCATCGTTTTCTTTATATCCCTGCGAATTTCTATCATACTCTTCTTGAAATATGCAACTAAAGCCTCTTCACTGCCTGCACGCCTTATTGCATCATTCATACGCATATTAAGATCACCCTCAATGGCATCATCAGTAACAATGATGCTATCGATCCTTGCCTGATCAAGGAACAGTTTTGAAACAAGAATTTCATGGAACACATCACACCTCAACTGGTCGATTGGAGTTTTGTTACCGCCACGTCTCATATCTGCAATGGTGTTTTCCACGTCCGAAAGATAAATAACCTCATTACCTACAATTGCAGCAACAGATTCGACAAGCTTTTGAGCGTTTATTACAACGCCGGGTAGAAATAAACATATCAGAACCAGGCAAAATTTTAATCTTCTTTTCATATTTAATATATCTTAAAACTATTTTCTTTAAGTGCATCGTTATAAATCCCATTCTCGAGCGATTGGAGAAACTCAATTCTACGCGAATTCCATATTATTCTCTTTATATCATTTTTAATGTATTCGTAAGGGGCCACTGAGCCTATCAGTCTATAATCCCTTATTGAGATCAAACAGACTGAACCAGAGTCACTTGTTTCATAAAAAGTGTTTCTTTTCAGAAAGCTTTCCTCATTCTCAATATCTTGTTGCAATTCAACCAATAACTTGTCCATTGATACCCATTCTTCATCAAAGTCATCAAATTTCTCGGCAAACTGATAACAATAACTTTCAAGTTGCTGAAGATCTTTTTGATCATTTGAGCGAGCCAGAATTTTAATCTTTTCTATATTCGGAGTTTCAACAGGTAATTTAATGAAAAGTGCCTTAACAATGTTAGTACTGAGAATAAAACTCTTTTCATTGGCAGCATAATAATTCTCGAGTTCATTGTCAGTTAAAACTGTATCCATTTTTTCAAGCATCATCTGCCTCTGATACTGATATATTACAAGGTTTGTTCTGGTTTCATCAAGTTGTTTAACAATTTCATCCTTTAAAGCAGGCGATAAATTCTCTTCAGCTTTTTGTAGAAGCAGTTCTCTTTTTGCCCATTTATTTATGTAATTCTGTATCACAGATGTACTGTCTGTCTTATTTATCCCATTCAGAATTACATTAGGTATTTCATCGAAATAGAGTATATCCTTTCCAACTTCAGCCACCGCAATTCTTTTTACTATGTTCTTATTGTTACTGCACCCAGCCAATAAAAAAACTGTCATTAAAATAATTACTGTTTTATTCATTGTTCAATTTCTTCTTCACCCCATTAAGTACCAAACTGTCAATCTTAACGCTATATTTCTCCTTTAATTGTTTTATCCATTCACTCTCAAGGAATTCCTGAAATCCTTTGATCATTTCTCCCTGAATTTCTCCGAATTTTGAGGGAATGGGTTCAATAATTTTTGTAATATTTAAAATTGATGAGAAACCCTTATAACTGAATGATTGTGAGCCTGAAATCCATTGCAGGTTATCAATTTCGGGATTATCTCCTTTATACCATGTACCCACTTTAATAATAAGCAACGTATCGTTAATTTTGTTAAAATGTTTTAGGAGTTGAAAATCTTTATCGGGCTTCTTAGAATATTTTTTATAAAATGATAAGAGTGATTTTTCACCATACGGTGACCGGAGTGTATAAATCTTTGCCTCAATTCCTTTTTTTGACAGGTAGTTATTCTTGTGATCTTCATAATATTTGTGCAAACCCAGAGAATCATCAGTTACCCTGTTCCAGACCTTTTTGCCTGATATCTCAAACAAAAGTATCCCATCGTGGAATTCGTTCATCAGATACCTGAATTCAGGATATTTTTGTTCAAGAAGTGAATTTTCATAAGCAATTAATTGATCAGCTGCTCTTGTTTCGATCGAACTATTTATAAACACAGAAGAGTCTTTTGTAATTACCATATCTCCTCGCTTTTCAATATAATTGGTAAACTCATTAATTGTAAGATGTTGATTAGCAAATGAATAAATATCTCCTTCCGGAAGGGTCGCCCGGTCATATTTTTTTAATCCCTGAATAATAAGTGTATCAGTGTTTTCGAGGAACCAGTTATATGCAATTTCATTTATACTGAATTTATATTCTTTTTTCAGTTTTTCTATAAAGGATTTCTGACTTATTGAATTAAGATATGATTGGTTTATCTTACTTTCAAGAAAAGATTTTGATTCTTCAAACGAACCAGGGACTTTCCTGCCCAACAATTTTATGATATGCCATCCGTAGATTGTCCTGACCGGTTTTGTGTACTTACCTGTATCAGTAATGGAAAATGCTGCTTCAGAAAAATCGCTGATAATTTCTCCGGTTCCAAACCAGTCGAGTTCTCCTCCATTAACAGATGATTCTTTATGATCAGAATATTTTTTCGCAAGTTCTCCAAACGGCGCTCCTTCCTGTAGTTTATTATAAACCATATTAATCTCTTCCTCAGCCTGTTTTGCTTCTTTCTCTCCGGTTCCGGGAGGGACAGCTTTCATAATATGGGCTACTTTAATTCTGCCTTTTGAAGTACGCTTATCTGCTATTTTTATTATATGGTATCCATACGGGGTTCTGACAGGCATTGAAATTTCTCCTTTCTTCAAAGTATATGCAGCATCTTCAAATGGCATTATCATTTGAAATGCAGAGAAATAGCCAAGATTACCGCCGTTTACTTTAACTGACTGATCGTCTGAAGTTCCCCGGGCAACCTGTTCAAAAGGTTCTCCTTTTATTATTATTTCCCTGATATCGATAGCTTTTTTCCAGGCTTTAAGCGTATCCTCAGCAGAAGCTTCAGGTGGAACAGTAATCAAAATATGCCAGGCATTTATTTCTGTCAGTGACCTTTGATAAGCTTTTTTAAGTAACTCATCCTTTGTCTTTGTGTCGGTAAGGTAGTTCTGTGCAAGCTGATTCCTGTAACCATTCAGCTCATTCCTGAATGACCTTGTTGTATCAAATCCTTCACTTATAGCATCAGCCACTTTTAGCTTAAAAACAATAAATTGTTGCAGATACTCATCAATATCCGTTTTTTTCCCGGGGTCCAGACTCTTTTTATACATTCTGATAAATTCACCCGATTGAATTTTATTGACACCAACAGTCATCAGGACGCTGGAATTCGAATCCTGTGCCTGCGAAAATGCCGGCAACACAATTAAGATAATAATTAGAAAAGTTGATCTGATCTTCATCAGGATTAGCTGGTGCCTGTTATTCAAATGATTTTCTGCTATAATTTGGAGCCTCTCGCGTGATGGACACATCGTGCGGATGACTTTCAATAATTCCTGAATTAGTTACCCGTACAAATTTGCTATCCTTTTTGAGTATACTGATGTTTTTTGCACCAAGGTAGCCCATTCCTGCCCTTAAGCCTCCTGTCATCTGGTATATAACTTCTGAAAGTGTTCCTTTGTAAGGCACCCGTGCAGCAATTCCTTCAGGAACGAGTTTTTGAATATCATCCTCCATATCCTGAAAATAACGGTCCTTCGACCCCTGCTGCATAGCCTCAATAGACCCCATTCCTCTGTATGCCTTAAACTTACGCCCGTTATAAATTATTGTCTCTCCGGGAGATTCTTCGACACCTGCGAAAAGAGAGCCTGCCATAACAGAATCAGCGCCGGCTGCAATGGCTTTGATAATATCTCCGGAATATCTGATCCCTCCGTCTGCTATTACCGGAATTCCGGAGCCTTCAATAGCTTTCGCAACATTATAAATTGCGGAAAGCTGTGGAATGCCAACACCGGCAATTATTCTGGTAGTGCAGATTGAGCCAGGTCCTATGCCTACCTTAACAGCATCTGCTCCTTCCTTAATAAGAATTTTTGCTGCTTCAGCAGTGCCTATATTCCCGGCAATAACATCTATACCCGGGTAGTTTCTTTTTATTTCCTTCAGAATATTAATAACATTTACAGAATGTGCATGTGCCGTATCGATAGAAATAGCATCCACGTCTGCATTTATTAAGGCTTCAACTCTTTGCAGAGTATCAGCAGCTATACCTACTGCACCTGCCACCCGGAGTCTTCCTTTAGCATCTTTGCATGAATTAGGCCGGTCTTTGGTTTTTGTTATGTCTTTGTAAGTAATCAAACCGATCAGTTTGCCTGATTCGTCAATCATTGGAAGCTTTTCTATTTTATGTTTCTGAAGTATTCTTGCTGCTGCTTCAAGATTAGTCTGATGATTTGTTGTGATCAGACTTGTAGTCATTACCTCAGTTATTTTCCGGGCGCGGTTATTTTCGAACCGGAGATCCCTGTTTGTAACGATACCTTTCAGGATCCCATTATTGTCGATTACAGGTATGCCTCCGATCTTATACTCCTTCATCAGATTCATCGCTTCGCCAACTGTAGCATCGAGGTTAATGGTAATGGGGTCGAATATCATAACATTCTCAGCACGTTTTACACGTTTTATCTGCGCTGCCTGCTTTTCGATTGACATATTTTTATGGATCACTCCGATGCCACCCTCCATAGCAATAGCGATTGCAAGCTCTTCCTCTGTAACCGTATCCATAGCAGCTGAAACAATAGGTGTATTTATCCTTATGTTTCTGGTGAACATGGAGCTGAGTTCTACTTCTCTTGGAAGTACCTCAGAATATGAAGGAATAAGAAGAACATCATCAAATGTTAAACCTTCATAAAGGATTTTATCTATCAAAAATGACATCAGATGAGATTTTTAGTTTTTGCTGGCGCAAATTACGAAAAAAATCAGAACTCTTAAAACATCTCTTTCATTTAGCTATTATAAAAAATTGACTTACAGTTACTACATTTGTAAATGACACAATCATCAGTGAATATTGAACCTTACAGACAAATTTTAACCCGATACTGGGGATTCGCAGCATTCAAACCTTTACAGGAAGATATAATAAAATCGATTGCTGAGGGAAGGGATACTCTTGGACTAATGCCTACCGGTGGTGGCAAATCTATCACCTTTCAGGTACCTGCTCTTGCTCATGAAGGAATATGCCTGGTTATTACTCCGTTGATTGCACTGATGAAGGATCAGGTAAATCGTCTTAATAGTCTGGAAATTAAATCTATAGCTATTCATTCAGGAATGTCGTCCGAGGAGATAGATATCTCTCTCGAAAATGCAATTTATGGAGATTATAAGTTTCTCTATGTTTCTCCTGAGAGAATTTCAACAAGGATTTTTCAGGGAAAGGTATCAAGACTAAATCTCTCTCTGGTTGCAATCGATGAAGCTCACTGTATCTCGCAATGGGGATACGATTTCAGACCTTCATACCTGAAAATTGCCTCACTCAGAGATTATATTTCTGATAAAGTTCCTTTTCTTGCCCTCACAGCTTCAGCAACTCCGCAGGTTATTGAGGATATAATGAACAAACTTTCGTTCAGGAAGAAAAATGTTCTGAGGACCAGCTTCGACAGAAAAAACATTTCTTACCTCGTTCGGAAAGTTGAAGATAAGGCAACCTATCTTATTAAAACTCTGCAAAAAGCAAAGGGAAGCGGTATTGTATATGTTCGAAGCAGGAAAAGATGCAAAGAGGTTGCAGAACTTCTTCTGGCCAATGGAATAAGCGCCGATTTCTACCATGCGGGACTGCCGATTGAGATACGCGATAAAAAGCAATCATCATGGACAGTAGGAGAGACCAGGGTAATTGTATCTACTAATGCTTTCGGAATGGGAATTGATAAGGCGGAAGTAAGATTTGTTATACACTGGGATATCCCCGATTCAATTGAAAATTATTTTCAGGAGAGTGGGAGGGCCGGCCGCGATAATAAGCCTGCCTCTGCTGTCCTTCTTTATTCGCTCGCCGATAAAAGTCGTCTCCTCGACACAATCAGAAAAAAATTTCCGCCCATTGAAAAAATCAAAGATATTTACGAAGCAATATGTAATTTTCTTCAAGTTCCTCTGGGCTCTGGCAAAGACAATGTTTTTGATTTTAATATGTCGGAATTTGTTTCAAAATACCGGTTACCCGTAATTGAAACATATAACAGCCTTCAGTTTCTTCAGAGGGAAGGATATATGGAATTCACTGAGGAGATTAATAACCCTTCAAGGGTGCATTTTGTCATAAGTCGCGACGATCTGTACAAATTTCAGGTGGCAAATGAATCATTCGATGGATTTATAAAGCTGCTTTTAAGATCTTACACAGGGATGTTTACGGAATTCGTTGCAATAAACGAGGAGACTCTTTCCAGAAAATCAGCTGCCACCCGCGATACAATTTATCAATACCTTGTAAAATTATCATCTCTCAATATAATTCGTTTTATACCGGGGAAAAAAACCGCTCTGGTAATCTTCACTGAAGAGCGGCTTGGTCGCAAAGCCCTGTTAATTTCTCCTGACAACTATCATCATGTAAAGGAAAAATATGAGATCAGGGTTAACACAATAATAGAATATGCAGATTCTGATAACCGATGCCGTTCAGTTACCCTCCTTAATTATTTTGGTGAAGATGCTGACAGGTGCGGTATCTGCGATGTTTGCCGTGAAAGAAATGAACTTGACCTGAGTAAATATGAGTTTGATCTGATCCTCGAAGAGATTAAAATTCATCTTGGAGAGAAAAATCCTGATGCTGAAGAACTTGTAAGAATGATGGAGCATCCTGAAGATAAAGTTATAAAAGTAATACGCTGGCTTCTCGATCATAATAAAATAGTTCAGGATAAAGATCATAAACTTATATGGGTAAGCACATGAAGAAATAAGATAATCACAATAAAGTATAGCTTATATTTTTTGTTACAGGAAAAAAGATTAATCTTTGATATGCTTTAATAATACTTAATATTTGAATTATGATTAATAAATTATTACCAGACAAGGTTTATTCACTTATCTCAGTGTTTTCACTTGTTATCCTGTTGTTAGTGCAGTATCCTGCATTTGGACAAACAGGAACAAAGTCTTTTGCTTTTGAAAAGGCAGATCGCGGCCTTATTGCGGTGGTTACCGATAATAAACAGGTATATCTGGGTTGGCGGCTCCTAAACAATGATCCTGCAAATGTTGGTTTCAACATTTATCGTATCACGGCAGGAGCGAAAGCCGTTAAAATTAATGCTGAGCCAATTACCGGAAGCACCAACTTTACGGATTCAAATGCACCTATGGGCCAGCCTAATGAATGGTATGTTACTCCGGTGGTTAATAACAAGGAACTTACTGCCTCCGAAAAAACATCACTGGCAGCTAATGCAGTCCCTCAACCTTACAAATCATTTAAGCTTCAGGGAAACTACAGCCCCAATAAAGTGGGCATCGCTGATTTGAACGGTGACGGAGTTTACGATCTTATTATAAAGCAACCATCGGGCTCCGTTGATCCGGGAACTTTCCGCAGAAGTCAGGACACTTATAAATTTGAGGCTTACGATGGAAAAACCGGAAATTTTATGTGGCGCCACGATCTGGGCTGGAATATGGACATGGGTATATGGTTCACTCCTTCCATTGTATTTGATCTGGACGGTGACGGAAAAGCCGAAGTGGCCATGAAATCATCCTCTTACGCTGCAACACTTGAATCTTCTTTTGCCGAAGACAGCAGCTTTATAATGAAAGGGCCCGAATACTGCTCAATCCTGGATGGAGTAACCGGAAAGGAAATTGACAAGGTGGACTGGATTTCAAGAGGGAATGACAAAGGAATTGAATGGGGAGATCCCCGTGGGAACAGGGTGAACCGTAATCTGATCGGAGTAGCGTATCTCGATGGTAAAAGACCCAGCTTACTGGTATGCCGGGGAACTTATACTGTGATGAGAATTGACGCCTATAATCTGGTAAATAAAAAGCTTCAGAAAGTATGGAGCTGGTCAGGAGACAATGAAACCCCAAAAGTACAGGGGCAGGGATTCCATGGGATGCATGTATACGATGTGGATAATGACGGAAAAGACGAAATATTGCTCGGAGATGCTGTATTAGACGACAATGGAAAGATACTCTGGAATATGAACATGGGCCATCCTGATATTTGTTATCTGGCTGATATTGACTATGACAGGCCCGGGTTAGAAATTTTTTATGCTTTTGAGCGCGCTCAAAAACAGAATGGAATCTGCGTTGTGGATCCTGCAACAGGGAAAATCATCTGGGGCATGGATATACCCATTACTCACCTCCACGACTGGGGTATGATTGGAGACATTATCCCCACAGAGCCAGGTATGGAGTTGTTTGCAATGGAAAAAGACAAGTCCAAGTCCTTTCTCTATAATAGCAAGGGAAAACTACTTTCTGATGGAAAGGAATTGGGGGGCGGAAATACTGCCAGGGCATTTTACTGGAAAGATGGTCAAATCAAGGTTTATTATCCATTCAGCTATCGTGCTACCGGAAACCCGATTATGGAATATAAGGGAAACAAACTCGGAGATATTCCCGGACAGATTGTTGCAATTGCCGACGTACTGGGTGACTGGCGTGAAGAAATTATCACAGCTTTAGATGGAGAAGTTCGTATCTACACTACTACTATTCCTTCTACATCTCGCAGGGTTAATCTTATGCAGGACCCACTTTACCGCAAGTATGTGGCAATGGTGTCTATGGGATATTTTTATCCCCCGCAGTTAGGTCGATCCTGGTAAACATTCAGAAGTACCGAAAGAATAAAAAGAGAGATAAACAAAATTTATCTCTCTTTTTTTGTTAGTGTTAGGCGTTGTATGACTATTTATCCTTTTCCAACAGGAAATCCGGCCCATGTACAGGCAAGATGCATAAGCAGTTCAGTTTTCAGCTGTTCGCGGATTGCAGTATTCGTTTGATCATAAAAAACATTATTCCATTCGTTGGGATCTTTGATCTGGTCATACAATTCACCTTTGATTTTATCAGGTGAGAATTTTACTTTACTTATTCTCAAAAAAATTCATTTTTATAAATTTTATGAATGTTTCATAATCTGCAGGCAAGGCTCCATGGCCTCCGGCGTGCATGAAATAGCCAAGAGTATTTAATATAGGTTGTCCGGCCGCTGGCATAACATCAGTTCCGAGGCCTTTTACACCCAGTAATTTGAATACCGGTTCAGCTGCAACGGCAGCCAGGAACTCACCCTTAGGATCGGACCAGTTATCTTTGTCGCCTGTCTGCAACAATAGAGGCCTCGGCGCCATTAAGGCTACCAGCATGTTAGCATCTACGGGAAAATCATTCGGATTCTTAGCCCATTTAGCATAGTTCCCGCAAAACTGGTAAAAGTATCTTGTCGAATCAGACATGTGTCGCATTGTCTCGCCATAATTACGTCTGGCAATAGCTGCACCTCCCTCGCCTGAACAGCTTGCAATCACCAACCCGAAACGGGTATCGCGGGCGCCGGTCCATAAAACTGTTTTTCCAAGTCTGGATACTCCGAACAAAGCAACCCGCTTTGAATCAATCTGTTTATCTGTTTCAAAATAATCCATGGCACGGCTTAGTCCCCACGACCAGGCTGAAATAGCGCCCCATTCATCGGGTGCAGGTGAAGACAATCCGGCTTTCAGATAATAACCCCTGATCCCATATTTAATTCCTGTAGGAAAATCAGGCTCGATGTCACCATAACCTATTGTAGCAAATCCAATTCCCTGGGAAATAAACTGATCTATATTTACCTTTCCGAATTGTCCTCCGGCAGGCGCCTGAACTCTTTTTCCGTCCTTGCTCCAAACAAATGATTTTTTCACACCAGTATCTGTTGTGACATTCGCATTTGGAGAAAAGCTGATATTCAGAAACAAGGGCACCGGTTTGGTAGCGTTTGCCGGTAAGTAGATCAGAATATCCATCTTGTAATTTGAAGTATCTTTCGTAAAATAGACAGTTACCTGTTTGCGAATAGCTTTCTCGTCAAAAGCTGGGGTACCTTTATCGAACACATTAAAGGTCATGTCTTTTGGGACTCCCGGAGCGCGTCCATACTCATTCTCTTCGATCAGACGAACTATCTCGGGTCTGCGTTCATTATACCAGGTTTTTGCATCCTTAACTGTTTTTCCATTAAGCAGTACCAATGGATCGGGGAGAGTGTAAGTTCCCACCAGCGCTTCATCATAGTTAACAGGGATTCCGGCTACGACAGCTGGCGGAGGATTTTGACCAAATGCCACTGAGCAACAAATAGTTGCTGTTAATAAAATAACGGCAGATTTAATTTTATTTAGTTTCATACGTAAATAATTAGTTAATCCTTATTAATTCGTGTTTTTTGATTCTTCTCTAGAGTTGGATATTTTCGGAACCAAAAATATGGTCTGGTAAAACTAGCGAAAAATATAATATAATATTTCTTGTCTTTTCAACCTCATCCAGTTGATCAGAAATTTAACTTTGATTTTAATGCTCTGATCGAACCCACATGTAAAATGACTTGATCGAAACCGGGCTTTTTATACATGTGGGTTTCTTCATATTGTACGCTACAGCAGCGTTAATCTGGTCTCCTGCAGTTCCTTTAAGGTAATTTCTTAGCATTCTGTGATCATGTTTCAAGTGTGATATAAGTCCTTCTATTCCTGCTCTTGATCTGCATCGCTCTTCTCTTTTCTTTTTCAGGTAGTAGCTCTCTGTCTTGAGTGCCTTAGGCATCACAATGTCTACCTCCGGTAGGTTGTGCCTACCCGAACCTCTAGATTACAATTACCATCGAAAATATCTTTGTATTGATATATTTTCAGTAGAAAAGTACAAAAAATATCATCCAAAATGAATCGTCGCAGAATTTCAGATTCGGTATTCGGGCCAGATGCTCCGCATCCAATCGAGTCCTTTGGATGCAGCTGTAACACCATCCGGATCCGGTGTTATTTCCAAAGAAACAGCCTTATTATAGCCTATTTCAATAAGACAGGCACCCACCGCTGAAAAGTCTACCTTACCCGAACCGGGATACTTCCGATCACTATCAGATATATGGATATGGCCAATACGCCCT
>Ga0209747_1000080_pt1 | contig 43580 bp, 38 predicted proteins | sample BarGraNGADG00311_FD_184498 | JGI IMG/M metagenome (GOLD analysis project Ga0209747, IMG submission 184498) | Arctic peat soil microbial communities from Barrow, Alaska - Barrow Graham LP Ref core NGADG0011-311 (SPAdes) (version 2) | ecosystem: Environmental > Terrestrial > Soil > Wetlands > Peat...
TTCCCTGCCCGCCCGCCATTATCACTGCTTTCATTAGGGCTGCCTTCCTTTTTGCAGTTAACTAACGTAACTCATTACGAGGACAAGCGTAGGCTCCGGAATCTCTTCCTTGCTTAAATAGATGGGCCCTTCATTAATTCTCTCGACATTTTTGAAGTTCTTGATGAAGGGCTCTTCCGTCCCCAGCGGTATTTTCCCGGCCGGCGTGCCGTAATGCATCGGTATCACTATGCGGGGGCGAAGTACTCGGACCACCTCCACCGCCATATCGGCATCAATAGTAAATACTCCACCAACCGGGATGAAGAGGACGTCCGTATCGTGCAACCCCTTTGCCAGCTCTGCGCTTGGGATATGGCCGAGATCTCCGAGGTGCACAAAGGTCACCTCTTTCATTTCAACCCGGAAAATTATGTTAAGACCCCGTTGTGATCCTCCACTCTGGTCGTGGAAGGCCTGCAAGCCGGTTATCCGGACGTTGTCCGGACTGTAGCTGCCCGGCTTGTTCAGTATTGCCGGATTGCCCCTTACGATATCGCTATTGTTATGATCGCCGTGACCGTGGCTCACCATTACCACGTCCGCTTCAACGTCCGGGCGGCCGTATCCCACCATGTCGTTATCAAAGGGATCGAAGAGTAATTTTACTTCGGAATCCTCAAGGAGAAACATCGAGTGCCCGAACCAGGTAATTCTTACAGAATTTGTCAGATCTTTCTTATCGACAAAATTATGACTCGTCGGCGAGACCATCTGCCACCTCTTCCCGCTTTCTTAACAACTTTATTCCCCGGCTAACATAGATGTAACCACTGAGGTAGGAGAAGACAATTCCCGCGATGAAGATTATAAAGCCGACGATATTTACGTTGCTTGCCGTGTTCCAGAGGATAAAGACGCATATCGCCGTGAATAAGAGTGCGGTCGCCAGTTTTCCCGTCCAGTGTACGGCCAGTTTCTCCCTCACCGCCTTGTCGGTTATACCGACAACGGGCGCGCCTATGAGCATTAGTACGTCTCTGCCAACGATGAGGACTCCCATCCATAATGGCATGAATTGGCGCACCATGAGGGCAATTAGTACGGATATCACCAAAAGGCGATCGGCCAGCGGATCGACCAGCTTGCCGAACTCGGAAATGGTGTCGGTACGGCGCGCAATCTGACCATCGATAAAGTCGGTTGAGGCCGCGAAAAGGAACACACCGAGGGCCCAGGCATGGGCGGCATCCATTCTGTCGGGCGCTGCGATTGCAATCAGCCAGAGGATTACCGGGATCAAGATGATGCGCATGCAGGTGAAAAAGTTGGCGATGTTCCTCTTGATCATTTTACCTCCGAATCTGATTTTAGCCGGCTCCTCAGCGACAGCTCTCGGTTATTCACGCGCCAATATTAAAGGGCGGAAGTCATCCCGCCCGCATCTCGCTGGTCGGGATGGCCGGATTTGAACCGGCGACCTCTTGACCCCCAGTCAAGCGCGCTAACCAAGCTGCGCTACATCCCGAGCTTTGTTTTCACGGATTTATTCTATAGTGGGCAAAATGCATTTGCAAAGATGCCGCGACGGCGGCTGTGTCGATTTAAGCCTTATCCGCGGCCTTCTTTTCGGCTCCCCCATCATGCGAAGCGGCATGATCGCTCCCGTCGTCCCCGCCATCTCTCAGGTTGCCGCCTTCGTCCAGATTGCCCACCGGCGAAGGACCCCAGACATGGCTGGCATCGGTATCGTATTCGGGAGTATAGAGGCAGGCCATATTGCGGCCCATTTGCTTGGCCCGGTAAAGAGCTCTGTCCGCTTTTTCGATAAGATCCGCACTGTCGAGGGCATCCTGCGGCAGATTGGCCACACCCAACGAAACCGTCAGATTGCCTCCCGGTTGGCCTTCCTCAAATGAGAAGGCATAATCTTGTATAACGCGGCGGATACGTTCTGCCATCGAGAAGGCTTCCTGCTTGCCGACTTCCGGAATTATCACAGAAAATTCCTCTCCCCCATAACGGAATACGGTATCGACATCCCTGGTATTCTGCCGGAGCAGTCCGGCCAGGATGCGTAGTAGCTCATCTCCCCTGGGGTGTCCGTTGTGATCGTTGTAGTCTTTGAAAAAATCGATATCAAGCATGATGAAGGAAAGCGGTCTCGAGTAACGCACGGAACGCCTGACCTCTTCGCCAAGGACCCTCTTCAAGTACCTGACGTTATATAGACCCGTAAGGCCGTCGGTTATGGCGAGCCGGTTAATTTCTTCAAACAGCAGCGCGCTTTCCACAGCCATCCCTATCTGCTCACCGATGGCATTCGCCAGGGTAGAGTCGTCATCGTCGAAGGCATCGCGGGCATCGCTGGCCATATGAAGGATGCCATAGGTATTTTTTGCCGAACGGATAGGCACGCATAAGACGGACCTCGTATCCTCATCTATCGACATGTTAGGGCATCTTCCCTCATCCGCCACGTCGCGACACAGGAAGGCGGTATCGTATTTCATGACGTAGCACTTTTCGATTTTCTCGAAAGGCTGGCTGAGATGGCGTTCGATGTACTCTTCGCTGTACCCTAAGCTCCTGACCGTCTCCAGCAGCCCGGTCTGGTTGTTCACAATATTTATCAGCGCCTTGTCGACCCGGAAAAGTCCCTTGATAACATCGAGTGCCAGATTATACAACTTCTCCATGCTGGATACGGTATTGATGGCATCGACGACCCTTATCAGGCTGGTCAACTGGGCCACTTTCTCCTCACTTTTCCGGAAAAGGAGCGCATTGTCGAGAAAAACGGATATCTGTGGAGCAAGCAATTCCAAGAAATTCAAGTCTCTACGAGAGAAGCCTTTTCGATTCATCTTATTCGCAAGCACTATAAGGCCGATATCCTTTCCCCGAGTTGATAGAGGGTAGGAGATGAGGTCAAAGACTTTATAGTCGGGAAGTATCGCAGCATCGATACTCTTTGAGGCGCGACGTGAAATAAAGACGGGTTTCGAATCCCGAAAGCTGTCGGATAGAAGCCCCGGGAGGGCTATATCCAATTTGAGGCCCGCTGCCACATCAGGATTGAACCCTCTTGCCGGCTCTTGTGCCGCCAGATATCCGCCTTCGTCGTTGTAAAGCAAGACGACCACGACTTGAGCCTGCAGGGTCTCCCCCACCCGCTCCGTCATCTCGTTCAGCACAGTGGAAAGGGCGGGGCCCTTGCTCGGACTCTGCGAAACATCGTGAAACATCTTGAGCTTTTTGTTGCCGCTCAATAATGCCATACCCTGAAACCTCCAGATTCAATATTAACACCGGCCGGCGGCTTTGTTGATGTTCAATAGGGAAGTCAGCCTTGCCCGGCTTTGCCACTTCCTTGCGCCGCATTTTCGTCTTGTCGATAATCACGATAAGCATGCCTTAAAGCGGGGGGAAGCGCGGCCACAATCCGATAACCGTTGTCCTCTTGATGAAAGCTCATGACGTTGCCTTTGCGATAAATCGTGGAAAGGAGGTCGCCTCGCTCGTAAGGAATGAAGAGGGTAACCAAACCGGCATTTTCCAGGTTAGAATACATTTTTTCTCTCAGCGATTCGAGCCCTTCTCCGCTCCAGGCCGAAGCAAGCAGTCCATATGGCATCTTCTTGGGCACCTCAGCTCTTTCCTCCTCGCCGAGCAAGTCAACTTTGTTGAGGACGTAGATAGTCGGCATTTCGGTCGCATCGATTTCGTTGAGCACCTTTTCCACCGCTTCAATCTTGCCTTCGATGTTTTGTGAAGAGGCATCGACGACATGCAGCAGGACATCGGCCTCCTTGACTTCCTCGAGAGTCGACTTAAAGGCCTCGACGAGTTGATGCGGGAGGTGACTGATAAAACCGACCGTATCGGTCAAGACCGCATGGCGATTGCCGGGCAGCACGACCCGCCTGGTGGTCGGATCGAGGGTTGAGAAGAGTTGGTCCTCGACCACGGCGGCCGCACCGGTAAGAGCATTGAGTATCGAGGACTTGCCGGCGTTGGTGTAGCCTACGAGGGCAAAGGTGGGCACGGCCTGCTTCTCGCGCCGCTTGCGTTTGATGCGCCGGACGCGCGAGAAGTCGTTTAGCTCTCTGTCCAGCGTCTTGATGCGGGTGCTGATTCTCCTGCGATCCACCTCGAGCTTGGTCTCACCCGGGCCTCTGGTCCCGATGCCACCTCCCAGCCGACTCAGTTCGGCTCCCCTTCCTATGAGGCGGGTGAGCTGATAGCGAAGCTGTGCCATTTCAACTTGCGCCTTGCCTTCCTTGGAATGGGCATGCAGCGCGAAAATATCCAATATAAGCGCAGTACGATCGATCACCTTCACGTTGAGTTCATTCTCGAGGTTGCGCTGTTGCGAGGGTGACAGCTCCTGATCGAAGACCACCAGATCGGCGCCTTTTTCCTTGATCTCGACTGCAAGTTCCGCCAATTTGCCCTTTCCGAGAAGAGTGGCGGCATCCGGCCTCGACCGGGTCTGGATTAGCGAGCCTGTGACCTGAGCGCCGGCCGTTTCGGCCAGGGATTCCAACTCGGACAGGCTCTCTTCTGCCTCCTCCATACTGGTTTCGCCCCATCGAACGCTGACGAGGATCGCCCCCTCTTTCTCCTCATCCTCGGTTATATGCCCCTTTAATGCCATTATTTACCAGCATTCATCCCTTAAGTGAATTAATTCCATCCGCCCTTATCATGCGAAGGCCAGTTTGAGTCGTTCTATGCCTTCCTCCAGACGTTCATCCGGTAAGGTCAACGAGAAACGGATATATCCCTCGCCATGATCTCCGTAGGCCGACCCCGGCGCCACTACAATCGCCGTTCTATCCAGCAGTTCTCGGGTAAACCCCTGCGAATCGAAGCCATCGGGCACCTTCATCCATACATAGAGCGTCGCCTTGGGGAGATCCGGCTGCCAGCCGATATCCCGCAGCGCTCCTACCAGTCTATCTCTCCTACGCTTATAGACTTCACGATTATGCCGAACACAATCTTGCGGCCCCTCGAGGGCTTCGACTCCCGCGAGCTGTACGGCGCTGAATACTCCCGAGTCAATATTGGTCTTCACCCTGCCGAAAGCCTCGATGATATTCTTGCCGCCAATCGCGAAACCAATCCTCCAACCTGTCATATTGTAAGTCTTCGAAAGCGAATGAAATTCGACGCTTACCTCTTTCGACCCGGGCACCTGGAGAAGCGAGGGAGCTTCATAACCGTCATAGGTTATCTCCGAGTATGCATTGTCGTGGGCCAGAAGCACTTCGTACTTCTTTGCATAATATACGAGTTCCTCGAAGAAACCGAGATCGGCTACCGCAGAGGTTGGATTATTTGGATAATTCAGGAAACATATTCGCGCTCGCCGCCAAATCTCTTCGGCGACTGCCGTCAGATCGGGCAAAAAGCTATTTTCCTCCAAAAGGGGGATCTCCACGGGAACGCCGCCACAAAATAGGGTGGCTGTGCGGTAAACGGGATAGGCCGGGTCGGGAACTAAGACGATATCACCTTCGTCCACGAAAGCGATTGGCAGGTTGGCTATTCCCTCCTTTGAACCGATGAGCGCCAGCGTCTCATCCTCGGGATCGAGGGTTACGCCGAAGCGTCTTTCGATCCAATCGGCAGCCGCCTTGCGGAAGCGGGGCATCCCCCGATAAGAGGGGTAGCGCTGGTTTTCGACCTTACTCGCCTCGCCACACAAGGTATCTACAATATGGGGGGGCGTGGGGAGGTCGGGATCACCGATTCCAAAATCGATTATATCGACCCCCTGGGCCCTCTTCTCGGCGATCTGCCGGTCGATTTCGGCGAAAAGGTAGGGAGGTAGTTCCTTCACTCTTTTTGACAGCCGCACTTCACGCCTCGCTCCAGCCTCTGCAATTGACACTCAATTCTCCCGTAAATATCTCAACTGCCGGCCCTTCCATGTGCAGGTGGCCGTAATCATCGACGCTGATATTCAGTTCACCGCCCCTTAGACCAACTACCATTGCCTTGCCTGCCCATCCCTTGTTGACCGCCGCGGCGAAGGCGGCGCAGGCTCCTGTTCCGCAGGCGGCGGTCTCCCCGACTCCCCGCTCCCAAACGCGCAAGAGAAGACGCCCGGCGTTCACTGTTTGGGCGAATTCAACATTGGTGCGCGATGGAAAGAATGGATGTCTCTCGATGATCGGACCCAGACGCTCGACATCGGCCTCATCGACGTCCCCTACAAACAGGACGCAATGCGGGTTCCCCAGCGATAGACAAATGACCGCGAGCTCTTCGCCGGAATCGAGTTTAATGGCTTTCTCCGCTGCGGTCCCGGTAAAATCAGGTATTCCCATGTCGACATCGATACCGGTTACCAGACCTTCCGCGATCTTGAGGCGGATGGCCTTGGCGCCGGCCCTGGTGTCTATATACATCTCCTCCTTGCGTGTTCCCTGCCGTTCGTAGAGATGCTTGGCGAGACATCTTATACCGTTGCCGCACATTTCAGCTTCACTTCCATCGGCATTGAAGATACGCATTTCGCAATCAGCGCCCGTAGCCGAATCGCAAAAAAATATCACTCCGTCAGCCCCTATGCCCGTATTTCTGCGGCAAAGGGCTTCGATCTGCGGCGGTGAGAGAAAAATTCCCTTCTCCCTGCCGTCCACGATGATAAAATCGTTTCCGGTTCCATGGTACTTATAGAACTTCATTTTCACTCCTATAGGCTCATATTATAAAAATCCCGGTGCTATTGCCTTGGCAACAATCCTCCCGGTATTTCTATCATGCACCGTAACCGGCCCGATCGCCAAGCCTTTTTATTTCGCGTAAGAAGTATTCTCGAATCATTTCGCTTATGGCGCTTGGGTTGGATATATCTTCCTCTCGCAAATCAAACCAATGTAAATCAGGGATATGACGAAACCACGTAATCTGTCGCTTCGCATAGCGGCGCGATCTCTGCTTTATCTCCGCAATGCTTTCTTCAAGCGTCTTGCGTCCTTCCAGGTGCTCGAGAATCTCCTTGTAACCCAGCGCCTGTGCCGCCGTCCTTGATAAGGATCCATGCCTTTTGAGCCCGGCAATCTCGTCCAGCAATCCCGCCTGCATCATTTCATCGACCCGCTGCTCTATCGCCTCATAAAGTAGAGGCCGTGGCATGTCGATTACCGCTCCGGCATAGGGATAGCAGGCCCGGCAACCGCTCTGTTTGAAGCTGGAAAAGGGCCGGCCGGTCGACTTATTTACTTCCATGGCGCGAATCGCCCGGCGCATGTTGTTTAGGCTCTCTCCGGCAGCGAATTCGGGATCAACTTCGGCCAACTTCTTGCGCAAACCATCCGGGTCTCGAGCGGCCCATGCCTCAATACGCCTTCTTAAAGCGCCGTCTGCCGAATCGGGCGGAAAACGCATGTCTAAGATGGCGGCCTCGAAGTAGAGGCCGGTGCCTCCGACTAGAAATGGTACTTTCTTCCTGGCATCTATGTCCTCGATTGCATGCCTGGCGGCCTTCTGAAAATCGGCAACCGAAAAGGACTGCGAGGGATCAACAATGTCCAGGAGGTGATGTGGGACCCGACGCCGGTTCTCGGAATCGATCTTGGCGGTACCAATATCCATTCCCCGGTAGATCTGCATGGAATCCACAGACACTATCTCGGCCTCGAGCAAGGGGGCCAACATTGCAGCAAGGCGGCTCTTTCCGACTCCAGTCGGGCCGAGCAGCGCTATCACTATGGGGTGATCGCTGGGGCGGGTCATTCGTGCCTTTGAACGATGAAGCGATATAGCTTGACCGGCTCGCCCGGCCTTATGCCTGCCTTGTTGCGGGCAACCTCGAGCTGATATTCCACGCTGTCAACTCCCTCAATATCGGGTAGGAGAAGTCCGATCTTCCCTCCCGATTCCACGATGACACCATAGGTCTTTGGATCGAGGTGGGAAACATCAGGTATCGGTTCCGGATCGCTGAGGACATCCACGCTTATTTCCAGATCCTGTAATTCATCTTTACTAACCGGGAAAAAGCGCGGGTCGCGGCAGGCGGCGCTTATAGCGTTGTTCGCGATCTCATCCGCAAGGCTCTCCCTCGTTGGTTTGAAAGTGCCGATGCAGCCCCTCAGGTTACCTTCCTTCTTGAGGCAAACGAAGGCTGCCGCCTTTTGTTTAAGGAGTTCACCCTCTCTTTCCATCTCCCGCCTGGACAGTGTCCGCCTCTCGGTTATCCAGGCTTCGATAGCCGATCGGGCCAACTCGACTTCCGGGCTCTCATGACCGCGATCACCCGGTCCGCCCATCAGTCTTGGCCCCCTGGTTTTTTGAGGTGCCGGGATACCAGGTAACCTACGCCGAAAGGCCCTTCGTAGGAGAGCACCTTATTCTCCAGCCCTCCGTCCTTGAGGGCTCCCCACAAGGCATGAATGGAGCGAAATCCGCATTCTCCGGCGGCTTCCACAAGGTCTTCCGGGATGTCATGTAGGGTATCAAAATTTCCGCTGGAAGCGATTTCCACTATGCGCTGATCGAACTCGGCCGCCCTGGGATTGTAGCCCGCCGGAGCACCCTGTATCAGCCGGTGAGAAAGATCGCCACTCGCCACTAAGAACGCCTTGCGACCCGATTGCCTGCATGCCTCCAGCGCTGTCCTCCCCAATGTGAAATGATCCCGATAGGAGAGACCGGAAATCGACAGGCAGACTATAGGCGTCTCAATATACTTATCCAAATAGTACAGAGGTACCAGCAGACCATGATCCAATTCCTCCCCGGAAGAAGTCCACCTTGACGTGACGGCGCTTACCGCTTCCAGACGAAGGCCGCTGCGCGAGGCTAATTGCAGCATAGCCTGCACTATTTCCATGTCGTTGTTTTTTGCAATGCGAATCTGAGGCCGTCCGAAGACGGCAAAACTTCCCTCCAGCAGCGGTACGCTCTTTATTGCAAAGACGTCGCGATAGATTGGCGAATGCGGCGAGATCATTATGAAGACGTCCGGCTGAAGATCGGCAACCGTTCTACCAAGTTCTTCCATGGCCCTTTGGGTCGAGCGCACCTTTTCTATATCGTGTCCGCCTATTACGGGGACGAGAAGCGGAGGGTGGGGAACTATGCATCCTCCCAATATTCCTGCATTTTCGGTCAAACCTATGCCCCCTTCTGTTCAGGCTTTCCATCTATAGGATACCCGACGGGCCCACTCCTAGAAACCTCTATCAAGGGCTTCAGCCTTAAGGCTCCAGCTGCCCGCTCCGGTTATGGCCACCTTCACAAGCCTTCCGGTCAGGTCCTCACCCCGCCTCTTGAAATGCACGATCTTGTTATTGCGGCTGCGGGCAGACCATTTGCCGGGGTCCTTGCGGCTCGGGCCGGTTACCATGACCGTAATGTCCCTGCCAACATTCCTTCTCAGGCTCTCAGTAGTGAGACTGCGGGTCAGAAGCATCAAGCGCTGCAAACGCTCCTGCTTTACGCCTGCCGGGACATCGTCCTCCAGGCTCGCCGCCGCCGTTCCCTCACGAGGATTGAATATAAAGGTGAAGCTGGCATCAAAAAGACAGGCTTCAACCACCTCCAAGGTCCTGGTAAAATCTTCCTCGGTTTCTCCCGGAAAACCCACTATCAGATCCGTTGTCAGAGCCACGTCCTGTATCGCGCGCCGCAGATTATTCGCCTTTTCTACATACTCTCCGGCCGTGTAGCCGCGGTTCATCGCGGCAAGAATGCGGTCGGAGCCGGCTTGCAGCGGAAGGTGAACGTGCTCACAGGCATTATGGCTCTCAGCGATAGCGGCAATTATATCGCTGCTAAAATCGCGGGGGTGCGAGGTTGTAAATCGCACCCAGGTATCGGGGAAGCGCTCCGCGAGGAGCCCTAGCAGCTGGGAAAATTTGCTTTCGCCATCCTCCCGTAATCGATAGGAGTTGACGTTCTGGCCCAAGAGGTTTATTTCCCGGGCGCCCCCGTCAACGTGCCGTCCCACCTCCTGCAATACATCTTCGATGCCGCGACTGGCCTCGGGACCCCTTACAAAGGGCACGATGCAGTAGCTGCAGAAGTTCTGACAGCCGTGGGTTATGGTGACCCAGGCCCGGAAGGGCACGCTGCGATAAGCGGCGGTTGTTGCGAACTCCAGACCATCAAAATCTATTGCACTTATTTGAATATTCGCAGCCTGATCGAGTAGCATCGCTATGTTGGGATATTGCTGGGTGCCGAATACCAGGTCGACGTGGGGCATCTCAGCCAGCATTCTGCCGCCTTCCTTCTGGGCAAGACAGCCTCCTACGGCGATGGTAACCGGCCGGCCTCCTTTCAATGATTTCAGGGAGGCCAGGCGCCCGTACAACCTTTGCTCGGCACTTTTCCGCACGCAACAAGTCAGGAGTATGATTGCGTCGGCTTCATCCTCGCGCTCAGCCCGACTCCAACCCGCCTGTTCGAGCGCTGCCGCGATCTGTTCTGAATCGTGGATGTTCATTTGACAGCCAAAGACGATCAAATGGTAGGTGCGCTTCATGTAATCATTTTAAATGAGCCGGCCCTGCCGCGGGTAGATATACGACATGGAGAGGACAGCACTTAAAACCGGCAGCACCGGCTTTTCGGCCTCTCAGGCGCCATAACATTCCCGGCAATAATCGAGACTCCGCTTCAGGTTGTGCAGAATTTTCTCCTCCCCCAGGCGGGCTTCGAGTGGCCCCGGCCCAAGTTCGAGCACGACCTTGCCCTCGAAATTATCCCGCTTGAGGGCGGCCAGAAAACGATCTAGTGGCAGATGGCCTTCGAAGGGCAGCGCATGATCATCGAAGCCTTTCATGTAATTATTGGAAAGGTGGATGTGTTTGACCCGGTCTTTCAAGATTTCCCAGGCTTCCAGGATATCCAGGCCGGCTATGGCATAGTGGGAGGTGTCGAATACCAGGTGGTCGAAATGCTGTAATTCGCGAATAGAATTAAAAAGACTGAAGTTAAGGGGTTTAAAGATATTTACCATCATCGCATTCTCAACTGCGATCATCACACCGCTCTCGGCGGAATACGAGTTGAGGTTGCTGCGCGCCCAGCTCGCATATCCCCATTGCCAAAAATATGGAAGGTGCACGACTACCAAGTCAGAGTTGAGGGCTTTGGCCATGTCAACCGACTTTTCTATTTTGGAAAGTGGTTTTCCCCAGACGTTCTTGGCCGCCATCAGGAAAGGGGCATGTATGCTCCTTACCGGCAAGTTGTAAATATTCACCAGTTCCGCCAGGCGAGGGACTGACTGGGTTTCTTCCCGCCTCGCAACCATGACCTCGAGACCCTCGAAGCCAACCTCGGAGGCAAGCCGGAAGATGTCGCTGAGCTCGAAACTGTAAAGCGAGGCGGTCGAGATGATGAACTCAACGATGGTGCATCATCCTCTTAGCCTTCGACCGGCGCGATCGTTCTTTTTCAAAATGCGGCGTACCAGGGCGGAGGTGGTGTAGTAACCCGCCAGCATGCCTCCGTATCGTGCAGTCCGGGATCCAAGAGCCTTTTCAACCGAACTGAGACTGTTATCGGTTCGCTCCAACATACCTTGTGCCTGTTCGGTCAGGCGACCCACCTTGTCCAATTCACCGTTTATGTCTTCAACGGTGTGATTGAGATTCGAAAGCAGGAGGTTCAACTGCGGGCGGGCGTCATCAAGAGTCCGGTTGATGTGCGAAAAGCCACGGTTCATCTTTAAGAGCAGCCTGACCAGGGCGAAACTTACGATAGGTACTGCAATTATGGCAATTACCAGGAAAGTAATCTTCAGGGCTTGCAAGATATCTCCTTTTGGCGGGATTCAAAATGATAGTCGATCCTTTGAAAGAGGTTTACCGTCGCATAAATGCTGCGATATGCATGGCTACCGGCTACCTCGATTCTACGGAGAGCTTTATGGCCGTCCTCTCTTCGCCGTCGATAATGATGTCGGTGAAGGCGGGGATACATACAAGGTCGATCCCGCTGGGGGCGACAAACCCGCGAGCTATGGCAACCGCCTTAACGGCTTGATTCAAAGCGCCCGCCCCGATTACCTGAATTTCAGCGCTCCCCGTTTCTCGCAGAACCCCTGCCAGTGCCCCGGCGACCGAATTGGGATTTGATTTTGAGGAAACCTTGAGTACTTCCATTTCCACAATGCGCCTCCTGCTTCTGTTCCTGTTACAAACCTCCGAATCCCAAGGTGGTGTCTAATCATATCACTACTTTTTGCATTTTTTAAGCTTCCGGTTTGATAACCTACGGGGGCATTTTTAGCCGAAAAGAGGCCGAGGTGCGGCTATAAGGTGGTTCTTAGTCATCGTCCTTTTCATGCAGACCGAGAGTTATTATCAAACGATTCTTTCGCCTCTTCACCACCGGCGCCTCGGCCCCGAGATAGCAGCGCTCGCCTATTTCCTCAAAGGCCCGGATGAGACTGGAACATAGCGACGAAAGGTCATCCTGATTGATGCGGCGGGCAAGGTGATCTCCCCAACTCGCCTTCGGCCGGCTATGGAGATCGGCCCTTCTCGGCGGCAGGTTAAAGGAATCTTGCTTGAATAAATCATTAATGCTGATGAGTGGCTGGATTTCGTATTCCAGAATTCGAAAAGCATTGCGCTCGGAAACGCTCAACCCGAGGCTGTCCCTGGCAAATTGATGCAGCGCCTTGCCCTCCTTGATCCCGCCCAGCTCAAACCATATGGGTTTTCGGAAATTATTCTTTCTCGACGCCCATTGCTTCCGTAGCTCGACTGAGTGGTAATAAAGGGTTGCCAGGATTTCGGAGTTGGAACCGAGAAAGAGTTCGGCCGGTCGAGGCCCAAGGGAGAATTCCGCCAAAACCCTGGGCACATTATGGGCACCCCCGGCGATAATCATACCTCCGTCATCATCCTTCTCGAGCCTGGGCATGCTCGATTGGTCCTTTTTCTCGGGAAGCTTCTCGGTGTCAATGCGCACCTGTACTATGGTGCCTCGCTCTTCGATTGAATCGATGAGGTTTATTTCCTCCGCCACGTGACGTATTGAATAGAGAGCCATTCCCCTGCCGTGGACCCCGAATGGGTCTTCAACGACGCCCTTTACCTTTGATGTGACCCTTGCCTCAAATATTTTGCGATGAAGAGCCCGGGGGATTCCGCCTCCGTCATCGAGTACGGTTACATGACGCCATCGCCCTTTTTCCTTTTGAAAAGTCACATATATCTTTTCGGCTTGCGCGTCCCGCGAATTTCTAACCAGCTCTTTGACTACATCTTCTACGCAGCGAATATCTTGTAGAGCTTGTCGGCGTTCAGCTTCGGTGACTTTTAATCGCACGTAACCGTGCCCGAGTTCCTCCTCGATTGCAAGGGTTTCGGCATCGGCGAACTTGTGAACGAAGTTGAGAAGAGCTTTTCGGTCCTTCCCCTTTTCAGTCATCGCATCTAACCTCGTTTTCGCCTCGATGGGGTCCTTCTTATCACCATCTCGGCAGCGTCGGCCCTTGACCTGAAGCACAGGCCGCTTTGAAAATTATATCAAAGCCTCCGGTTGCATAAGAGTACGGGAAGCTTGGCATGGCCTCGAGGGCCTCGTCGCAGGCAAGCAACAACTTCCGCAAAATACCTTTATTCGATTCAACTTCGTTTTGAATATGAGCTTTCGCTTTATGGAAAGGTTATCAAGGATATCCATATTATTCCAAATAAAAAACGGGATAGGCATCTGCCCGTCCCGTCGGGTGGCAGTGTTCGGCTGGATTACTTTGCGTATTCCACAGTCCTTTTTTCCCGTACCACCGTTATTTTTATCTGGCCCGGATACTCCAGCTCGTCCTCGATTTGACGGGCAATCTCTCGGGACAAGGTCACACAACCAATGTCATCAATGACTTCGGATTTTACCATGACCCTGATTTCCCTTCCCGCCTGCAAGGCATACGAGCTATCTACGCCCTCAAACGAATCGGCGATTTTCTCCAGCTTCTCCAGCCGCTTGATGTAACTCTCCAGGGTCTCGCGGCGTGCACCCGGCCTCGCCGCGCTTATGGCATCGGCCGCTTGAACCAGGACGGCTTCGATTGTCTTCGCGTCAACCTCTTCGTGATGCGCTTCAATGGCATGAATCACCGAGTCGTTTTCCTTCAAGCGCTTGGCCAGCTCCGCCCCTATTACGGCGTGCGACCCTTCGACTTCGTGGTCGATGGCTTTTCCTATGTCATGAAGAAGACCGGCCCGCTTGGCCAGTTTTATATCAGTCCCCAATTCAGCAGCCATCATCCCGGCAAGATGCGCTACTTCGAGGGAGTGTCGCAGTACATTCTGCCCATAGCTGGTGCGATATTTCAGGCGTCCCAGGACCCTCATCAATTCGTGATGTACGCCGTTGAGCCCTGTATCGAAGACCGCCTGCTCGCCTACTTCCTTGATCTCGGCATCAACTTCAGCTTTAGCCTTCTCGTACATCTCCTCGATTCTCGCCGGCTGTATTCGCCCATCGGTTATCAAACGGTCGAGGGTAATTCGTGCGACTTCTCTACGAACCGGATCGAAGCTCGAGAGTATGACCGCTTCCGGGGTATCGTCGATTATGAGGTTGATACCGGTCAGGGTTTCAAAAGTACGGATGTTACGCCCTTCCCGCCCGATAATCCTTCCCTTCATCTCATCGTTTGGCAGGGGAACAACCGATACGGTTGTTTCGGCGACGTGATCGGATGCGCATCTCTGTATTGCACTGGCAATGATCTGCTTGGCCCTTTTATCGGATTCATCGCGCAGGCGGCTTTCTACCTTCTTGATTACCAGTGCCGCTTCGCGCTTGGTTTCTTCCTCAACCTGTTCGAGAAGAATTTGCTTCGCGTCATCCCTGGAAAGCCCTGCTATCCTTTCCAGCTTGGCCTTCTCCTCGGTAAGTATTTTCTCTGCCTCTTCTCTGCGAGCCTGGATATCGCTTTCCTTAGAATTGAGCTGCCTCTCCTTTTTTTCGATGTTTCCCGAACGGTTATCGATCTGTTCTTCTCGCTGCAAAAGCCTGCGCTCGAACCTCTGCAACTCATTACGGCGATTCTTTGTCTCCTTCTCGGCCTCACTTCGCATGGAAAATATTTCATCCTTGGCCTCAAGTAGAGCTTCATGCTTCTTGGCATCCGAAGCTTTGTCCGCATTTTGCACGATGCGATTTGCTTCTTCCTCGGCGGATGAGATTTTAGCCTCCGCCATGAATTTTCTGGCCAGGAAACCGACGACTAAACCGCACGCCACAGCAATTATTCCAACGATTATGGCGACTAGCATCGCTTTCTCCCTTCATCTATGTCAACTCAGGCTTATCGCTTGAGAACGCAAAAATGCCGAGTATGTCTCGGCATCAGGTATAAATCAATTGTTCAGGTTTACCGTAAGCCCATCTTCATCCAGTTTCTATATCTCTTACGGCCTATCCCAAGCGGTAATCCGCTTTATATATCAATTCATTACCTTTAGCCTGCTTTAATTCTAGGAGAGGGGGCCAAAGGTGTCAAGGAAACTGACCTGCTTTATCCTCCTCCTTATCGCAGGTCATTTTGTGCATGATATCCCTCACAATTCCGGGTGGAAACCCCCTCCCCGATACCTTTCTCGCAATCTTGTTAAGCTGCGATTCATCCAAGTCCGGTGAGCCGTGTGAGGTGATATGGCCGAGCAAGTGGACAATGGATTTCCTCTCCATCTCGGTATCATAAAACTCATCCAGGCTCTCCTCGGCGAGGCTCCTTTCGATCCCCCGCTTTCTAAGATCAGCATAGATTCGCGCCCGTCCCCGGTTCATTCTCTGATCCAAGAGGATTATGTCTCTGGCAAGGGTTGTGTCATCGAGCAGGCCTCTTTGGAGCAATTCTTCGATCACTTGCGAAACGATATCGGCCTGGAACCCCTTCTCCGAGAGATCCGAGGTGATTTCCAGGCTGGATTGCGGCCGGGAGGCCAACCTCTTCAGAGCTCTATAGTAGGCCCGCCTGTACTGGCACTCGAGCGAAGATTCGTCACTCGGCTTTATCGTCTACCTCCCTGCCTTCTAAGTCAGCCGGCCTTGGCGTATTGATGGGAACACTTAACTTCTCGCGCAGTTCACTGTCCAGTTTATTGAGCGTCTCGGGACTATCGCAAAGGTATTGCTTGGCGTTTTCCCTGCCCTGCCCAAGTTGGTCTTCGCCACATGTGTACCAGGCACCGCTTTTCTTGACCAGGCCGTGTTCCACCGCCAGATCGAGGATATCGCCCTCCGTCGATATGCCCTTGCCATACATGATATCGAATTCAGCCTTGCGGAAAGGCGGGGCCATCTTGTTCTTTACGACCTTTACCCGCACCTGGTTGCCGGTCATCTCGGCGCCTTGCTTTATAGTCTCGATCTTCCTGATATCAAGACGGACGGAGGCATAGAATTTGAGTGCCTTTCCCCCAGGCGTCGTCTCCGGGCTTCCGAACATTACCCCTATCTTCTCCCGCAACTGGTTGATAAAGATCGCGGTCGTATTGGACTTGCTGATCGTGCCCGCCAACTTGCGAAGCGCCTGCGACATCAACCTCGCCTGCAAGCCAACGTGGGCGTCGCCCATTTCTCCTTCGATCTCCAACCTGGGGACCAGTGCAGCGACGGAATCGATCACTACGACGTCGAGCGCCCCGCTCCTTACCAGCATCTCGGCGATCTCCAAGGCTTGCTCGCCGGTATCCGGCTGCGAGATAAGCAACTCCTCGATATCGACCCCTAGCGCGCCGGCATAACCGGGGTCGAGAGCGTGTTCGGCATCGATAAAGGCCGCGATGCCGCCCGTCTTCTGAGCCTCGGCAATGATATGCAGAGCTATGGTCGTCTTGCCCGATGACTCCGGTCCGAAGATTTCGATCACCCGTCCACGCGGCACCCCGCCTATGCCAAGGGCCAGGTCCAGGGACAGGGCGCCGGTTGGGATAACTGCTACATGAAAACGGTGATTGTCCTGGCCCAGCTTCATTATCGAGCCCTTGCCGAACTGGCGCTCAATCTGCATGAGGGCCATGTCTAGAGCCTTCTGTTTCTCCACTTCATCCTCCTAGCTTATGGGTGAATATGACACTGTCGTCCACCTGGTTTTTGTAGCCTCCCGAGTCCCGTGTCACGTTTCACATTATATTTCTCCGGAGTGACAAATAGACCTTTGGATCAGGGTGTAGCCCGGGTCCATTGCGTTTTGCTTTCAGGGGGGGGTGGCGGGAAAGTATCGCCTTATGCGCGATTACGTCCTCTTCAAGCGGGCTACGAACATGCCTTCGGTGTCGTGCAAATGAGGCATGAGCTGGATATGTCCGGCCGAGCCTGCAGAAGCCTTCATTTCATGCGGCAGATAAGGGGAAACGTCATCGAGGACATAATCCGGTCGTTTCGCAAGAAAACTTGCCATGACCTCCGTCGTCTCTTCCAGGGTGTAAGTGCAAACCGAATAGACCATTACTCCGCCCGGCCGTAACACCTCGGCGCAGCCGTCGAGCAGGGCGAGTTGCGTCTCGGCCAGGCGGCGAAGATCTTCGCGGGTTCGCCGCCACTTCAGCTCCGGCCGGCGCCGCAGGGTTCCCAATCCGCTACAAGGAGCGTCGACAAGAATGGCATCGGGAGCAAGTGACAGGTAGTCACCCAGCTTGGCTGAATCCCCCTCCACAACCTCTATATTGGCTAGGCCCAGGCGGTTAACCGTTTTGCAAAGGGCATCAAGTCTCCTGCTGTTTCTGTCTATAGCGATCACCCGGCAGCTTTCGCCACCCAAAATTGCAAGGTGCGAGGTCTTCCCGCCCGGGGCGGCACAGGCATCAACGACAATGCTTCCCGGCTGGGGATCAACTACATGACCGACGAGCATCGAACTCTCGTCCTGGACCACACAATCCCCGGCCTCCAACAAATCCAGGAGCAATCGCCGTGGCAGGCCTACTTTGACCAGCGCCTCCTCGAAGTGATGCGATACCTCAGCCCGGCCGCCGCCGCTTACGATCCTGTTCATTAAACTCTCCCGGTCAGTCTTTGCTGGATTTATCCTCAGGCTGATGCCCTGAAATTGATTATCGGCCACGCACAAGGCTTCAGCGGATGTTGCATCCAACATATCCAAAATGTAATCGACCAGCCATCGCGGATGGGAGAATATGGTCTCGAGATAATATGGTAAATTATTCCTGGATGGCCACTGCAGATCGGCGATACCTTTCACCGTATTACGGAGAACGGCGTTTACGAAGGAAGCAGCCCCGGGGTGCAGTTTTTCTTTACTGAGATCTACCGTTTCATTCACCGAGGCATGCGGCGGGATGCGCATTTCCGAAATCTGATAAACGCCCAGGCGTAATACATCCAGAACTTCGTCTTCAATTTCACTCAAAGGCCGGCTGGAAAATTTTTCTATGATGTAATCCATCTTATTGCGATGGCGCTGTACCCCATAAGCAAGCTCGGCCACCATGGCTCGGTCGCGACTGCTCAAGGCATCATCCTGCATAGTATATTGCAGCAATAGGCTCAGGTAAGCTCCGGACGAGTTTACCCGCCTGGTCAGATCGTATGCTATTTCCCTTGCTACCGGCATACTTGAAGGTCGCTCCTTCCTTTGTTGAATTCAATTATCGCCCATTGAGGCCCGGATCATTCACCGGGAATTATCCTTTACAATCGATAAGGATTTATGGTTGCGGTTCTTCGAACATCTCCCCTAGCCCAGGCCTGTAGCCCCGAATAAATTCCGCCACGCTCATTGCCTTCTTTCCTTCGGGCTGAAGTTCTTGGATGAAAAAAAGACCGCTGCCGCAGGCCACTCCGAGACTGCCCTTCTCCACTTTGGCTATGCCGCCCGGCTTTACCTCGAATGACTCCGAATCTGCGCCCCCGCCCAGTATCTTTATCCTCTTGCCCCTGAAGCAGCTGAAAGCTCCCGGACTCGGACTCAGCGCCCTGATGCGGTTGCGTATCTCATATGCATCCCTGGACCAATCGATAACCAGATCTGATTTCTCGATAGCGGACGCGAAGGTGGCTCTGCCCTCTTGAGGCCGGGGCTCTATCTCTCCCCTGAAAAAGCGCGGCAATGTTTCCATTATCATCTCCGCCGCCAGGCGGGCCAGTCGCTCCCCTAAAGACGCCAGATCTTCCTCTACACCGATCTCCAACTCGGCCTGCGATATTATGGGCCCGGTGTCCATCCCCGTGTCCAAGAGAATGAGCGTAACGCCGGTTTTTTTCGCTCCGTCCATCAGTGCTCTCTGGATGGGAGCGGCCCCCCGGTACTGCGGCAGCAGTGAAGGATGAGCATTAATGCAGCCCTTGTCTGGAATTTCCAGCACTTCCCGGGGAAGGATTATTCCATAATCGGCGACGAGAATTAAATCCGGTTGCCACGATCTCAGGGACGCGAGGTTCTCCTCACCCTTTAGGTCGCGGAGTTCGAGAACCTCGATGTCCCTTTTCTCGGCGGCCGTCTTTACCGCAGTGGGCCTGCTGTGGAGTCCCCTGCCGGCCCGTTGCTCCGGACGTGTTACCACCGCCCGGATCTCGAAGCCGCCGTCGCATAGTAGATCGAAGAGTTCTCGCGAGAAGACGCCGCTTCCCATAAAAATATTTATCACGGGAGTTCCTGTCAGAGACCCGGCCCCTCGCCGGTGCTGTCATGAGGCAAACCGCTCTCCATGAATTCGAGCGCCTCGATGCGGCTTGCGCGGTCGGTCCTATCCAGGATGAGGGTGCCGTCGAGGTGATCCATTTCGTGCTGGAATACCCTGGCAATCCAGCCCTCCGCTCTCAGCGTGTGCGGTTCTCCGGCCGTGTCGGTGTATTCCAGCTCCAGTGATTCATGCCTGACGACCGGGACACCGACCCCGGGGAGGCTTAAACAGCCTTCGACTTCCTCGACTTTTTCCTCGGAGAACGAAGCAATGCGCGGGTTTATGCATGCTTCAATTTCGCCTTCGTTATCGTATATGAAGATCCTTTTGATAATTCCGATCTGGTTGCCTGACAGTCCGGCTCCCCCCGGCCTGGGCAGTGAATCGATCAGGTCGCGGATAAGTTGCTCGAGTTCCTCACCCGTGGCGGCAACCTCCTGACACCTCTCCTTGAGGACCGGGTCGCCGAATACCCTGATGGGCAAGACGGCCATTTCCAGCACCTCCGTAATTTCTGTCCGGCTCGCGCCGGCTTATTGTCTACTGACAAATATTACCATAGCGACCGGACCGAATAGCCGTATTCGATCATGCCTGCTGTTCCGTCCCATAAATACGGTGGGGCACCGATAGCGTCATCGTATTTTGGAATGGGAAACTAGAGGCCGCCCTCTGCGCGCAATGTATCCGCAAGATTGGTGTGCTCCCAGGTGAAATCCTTTTCGTTGCGGCCGAAATGCCCATATGCCGCCGTCTTCTTGAAGATCGGCTTGCGCAACTGCAGGTCTCTTATTATCGCTGCCGGCCGCAGGTCGAAGTGAGCCCTCACCAACTCCTCGATGGTCTTGAGGTCTATTTTCTCGGTACCGAAAGCATCCACCATTATTGAGACGGGATGTGCGACTCCGATGGCATAAGCCAACTCAAGCTCGAAACGGTCGGCAAGGCCCGCCGCTACCACGTTTTTCGCCACCCAGCGAGCCGCGTATGCCGCGGAACGGTCTACCTTAGTCGGATCTTTCCCCGAGAAAGCCCCACCGCCGTGTCTCGCCATCCCACCATAAGTGTCAACTATTATCTTACGGCCGGTCAGGCCGGTATCTCCCATGGGCCCGCCGGTCACGAACTTTCCGGTCGGGTTGACGAAAACCCGCATGTTCTTGTCGACCAGTTCGGGGGGCAAGACCGGCATAATGACGTGCTCGATCAAGTCAGGCTTGAGGAGTTCGTCGACGCTGATGTTGTCCTGATGCTGGGCTGATATAACGACCGTATCGACCCGGATGGGGCGATGGTCCTCATACTCGATGGTCACTTGCGACTTGCCGTCCGGCCTGAGATAGGGTAAAATCCCCGCCTTCCTCACTTCAGAGAGGCGATGGACAAGCTTGTGGGCAAGTAGTATGGGCATCGGCATGAGTTCTTCGGTTTCGTTGCACGCGAAGCCGAACATCATGCCCTGGTCCCCGGCCCCCTGGGAATCGAGCATGGCGTCCTCGGCATCGCCTACCCTTTCTTCAAAGGCATGATCCACGCCTTGTGCGATGTCGGGGGACTGGGGGTCTATGCAGACAATCACGCCACAGGTATCGAAGTCGAAACCGTACTTGGCGCGGGTGTACCCGATTTCCTCGATGGTTTTCCTGACCACGTTCGGGATGTCGACATAAGTAGACGTCGTCATCTCGCCCGCCACTACCACCAATCCCGTGGTTACAAGAGTCTCTATGGCAACCCTACCGAAGGGATCGTCTCCCATGACTTGATCGAGAATCGCGTCGGAGATCTGGTCGGATATTTTGTCCGGGTGTCCCTCGGCTACGGATTCTGACGTAAAAAGATAACGCTTCGGCACTTCAACTCCTTTGCTATTCGTAACGCTCATTGTATCTGGCGATACTAAACTCCTCCGATTCGAATTATTATACACGCCGGCCGCCCTCTTCGAGGCAAGCCCTAACTTAAGCCGATGGCTGACTGGGGTTGGATAGGCGTCCCGGAGCAGTTACTTATAAATGAATATCAGGATGAAAGTGGAAATCACGAAAGTGACGGCACTCGCTATGGTGATCCTGTCCAGATTCTTTTGAACGATTTGAGTCCCCGCCGCTCCGCCCAATGAAGCCCCGCCGAAAGCACTCGATAGCCCGCCTCCCCTCCCGGAATGGAGGAGGATGAATACGATCATTGAGACGCTGGAAAGAAAAAACAGCGTCATCATTACATACTTAAGAATGTCCAAATCAAAACCTCCTTGGTCTAAGGCAATATTTTATCATAGGGGTTAAGCGCGGCGCGACGGCACGCGATCAAAAGGGGGTTCTGACCCTATGCGGGGACCACGTGCGGGGGGTGATGATGGTTATCGTACGGTCTGAAAAAGAAGGTGACTTTGCTGCTATCCGCGATATCAACCTGCGGGCGTTTGAGCAAGAAGACGAGGCGGCTCTGGTAGAAGCTCTCCGAGAATCAAGTTTCTTCGTTCCGGAACTCCCACTCGTCGCTATCGTAGACGATGAAACCGCCGGTCATATAATGTTTACCCGCAGCCGTATTCAAACTTCGCATGAAAAGTTTCCGGCCCTGACGCTTGCGCCTATGGCCGTACTTCCCGAATATCAGAATCAAGGCATAGGCAGCAAGCTTGTGGATGAGGGCTTGAACGAAAGCAGACGTTTGGGGTACAGGATAGTAACCGTGGTTGGACATCCCGAATACTACTCGCGCTTTGGATTCATCCCGGCCGGCGCCGCGGGATTGCAGTGCCCCTTTCCGGTTCCCGATGAAGCCTTCATGGTGCTCGAACTCACCGCAGGAGCCTTAAATGGCGTCAGCGGAATGGTCGTCTATCCCCCTGAGTTCGGCGCGACAGATACAGGTTCCGGCGCCGGCAGTAGCAGCGGCCCGTTTAGTCCTGGTAGCTGGCGATACTGGCGAATTCTTCGGCGTTCAGGCTGGCTCCTCCCACCAGGGCTCCATCTATATCCGCCATCTTCATGAGGTCCCTGATGTTCTGCGGCTTGACGCTGCCGCCGTAGAGGATGCGCGCCTCACCCGCTATTTCAGCCCCGCACTTATCAGCGAGTTGCTGCCGGATGAATGAACTCATCTCCTGGGCATTCTCGGGAGTGGCCGTTTTGCCGGTGCCGATAGCCCAGATCGGCTCGTAGGCGAAGACCATACCGGCAATCTGCTCAAGGTCGATCAGGCTCAGATCGATCTTGAGCTGGTTCTGCACTTTGCTTTGCGCACGGCGGCTTTCCCTTTCCTCGAGCGTTTCGCCGATGCAAAGGATTGGCACCATATTGTTATCCAGAACCGCGCGCAGCTTTTCCGCTATCAACTCGTCCGTTTCCCGGAGTATCTCCCGCCTCTCGGAGTGTCCCACGATGATGTAATATGCGCCCGCTTCCTGCAGCATGATCGGCGATATCTCGCCGGTGAAAGCCCCCTCCGGCTCGGGATAGACGTTCTGCGCCCCCAGCCAGATCTTGCTGTCGAGCTTGCTGAGGACTCGGCCCACATCGGCCAGTGCCGTAAAGGGAGGGCAAACGGCCACGTGCACTCCCTCCAGGTTCCTCACAAGGGGATCCAGTTTCCTTACCGTATCCATTGCCTCGTCGTTGGTCTTGTACATCTTCCAGTTACCCGCGATCAAAGGTATTCTCATTTTTTCCACCCCTAAGTATCAGCATCCGGAAGCACTGCCACCCCCGGAAGCTCCTTTCCCTCCAACAGCTCCATCGATGCACCGCCGCCGGTGGAAATATGGCTGAATTTATCCTCGAGCCCGTATTTCTTTATGGCAGCTATGGTATCTCCTCCGCCTGCTACCTTGGTTCCCGCATTGGCGGCTATGGCCCTGGCCACCGCCCGCGTCCCGTCCTGAAACTTGTCCCACTCAAAAACCCCCATGGGGCCATTCCAGAATATGGTTTTCGCCGGCGCGATCAACTCGCTGTACCTGCCGGCCGTCACCGGCCCTATATCCAGGCCCATCCAGCCTTCGGGAATGAAATCCGCCCCTACCACCTTGCTTTGGGCCTCGGCTTTGAATTCGTCGGCCACCACCAGATCATCCGGCAGCAGCATGGTGGCCCGCTTATGGCCCGACTCCGACACCATGCCGCCCACCTCCTCGAGCAGATCGTCTTCCACGATCGAATTGCCGGTGTAAAATCCATCCGCCTTCATTACCGTGAAGATCATGCCACCTCCGATCAGCAGGGTATCTACCAGATTCTGGAGATTGCCGATTACTTTTAATTTGTCCGATATTTTGCTTCCCCCCAGAATGGCGACGAATGGCCTTTCCGGGTTGTGGAGCAGGCCTTGCAGGAAGGAAACCTCGTTCTCCATGAGAAAACCGGCGACGGCGGGCAGGAGCTTGGCCACCCCGACCACTGAGGCATGTTCACGATGCGCCGCCCCGAAGGCGTCATCGACATAAACATCGCCCAAGCTGGCCAGGGCGGCGGCGAACTTGGGCTCATTCGAGGTTTCGCCGGGATCGAAGCGCAGGTTCTCGAGCAGCATCATCTCGCCCGGCTTCAGCGCCCGGCTCGCCTTTTCCGCCTCATCCCCTACCACTTCGTCCATCTTTATGACCTTGGCCCCCAGTAGCTCGGAGAGCCTGGCGGCTACCGGGTTCATCCGCAGCGATTCCACAACCTGTCCTTTGGGGCGCCCGAGATGGGACATGATGACCAGCGAGGCGCCGTGCTCGAGCAGATATTTAAGCGTGGGCAATGCTGCCGTAATCCTGGTGTCGTCGGTGATGTTGCCCTGATCGTCCAGGGGCACGTTGAAATCGACCCTGACCAGAACCCTCTTGCCGGATACGTCGATATCTCTAATTGTTTTTTTGGCCATCAAACCACCTCAGGCAAGCACCTTGCCAACCAGGTCTACCATGCGATTGGAGAAACCCCACTCGTTGTCGTACCAGGACAGTACTTTGCAGGTCTTGCCCATAGTCATGGTAGCCAGTGCGTCGAAGACCGAGGATGCCGGATTTCCGACCACATCGGAAGATACTATCGGATCTTCGGTGTATTCCATTATTCCCTTCAGGTATCCCTTTGCGGCTTTGGACATGGCATCGTTTATCTTTTCCGTACTTGTTTCCTTGGAGAGGATAACCACCAGGTCGACGACGCTGCCATCCATGACCGGAACCCGCATGGCCATGCCGTCCATCTTGCCCTTGAGCTCGGGAATTACCAGGCCTATAGCTTTGGCGGCTCCGGTCGAAGTGGGGATAATATTTCCCGCCGCCGCCCTCGCCCGCCTCAGATCAGAGTGTGGGAAGTCGAGGATCCTCTGGTCGTTGGTGTAGGCGTGCACCGTGGTCATGAAGCCCATTTCGATCCCGAAGCTCTCGAGAAGCACCTTTACCACCGGCGCCATGCAATTGGTGGTGCAGGAGGCGTTGCTTATGATGTGATCCTTGGCGGCATCGTACTTGTCGTCGTTTACGCCCATGACGATGGTGATATCCGGGTCGCTGGCCGGTGCACTGATGATCACTTTCTCTGCGCCGGCCTGCAGGTGCTTGGCGGCTCCGTCGCGCTTGGTAAAATGTCCGGTTGATTCAATAGCCACCTGCACTTCCAATTTCTTCCATGGAAGCGCGGCTGGATCCGATTGCGACAACACCTTGATGCTTTTGCCGTCGACTACCAGGTTGTCTCCGTCAATCTCTATGGTTCCGGGATACCTTCCGAAGGTTGTATCGTAGCGCAGCAGATGCGCCAGGGTTTTGGGATCGGTCAAATCGTTGACGGCGACTATCTCCAAATCCGCACCGCGCGCCGCCCGCAGGAACAGCCTCCCAATCCTGCCGAATCCGTTTATCCCAACCTTTACCGCCATTTGAAATACCTCCTTAAACTCAGCCGCATTACCTCGATGTGAGATAAATCCTCACCGTTACATTCGTTCGCTTTGATAAAGCCGCCCCTCGATCGTTTCTTTGCAGGGGGCAAACGACGACATACAGATATTAGCCTGAACGATAGCCATAAATCTACGCGGATATTTATTTAGTACTGCCCCAGTCTATTTCCTTCAGCCAGGCCAAAGCAACGCTGCATGCCAGGGGCAGGTTGCCCACCTGGCAGTGCGCATCCGCCCCTTCATCCGCCGTGAAGACGTGCTTGGCTTTGGGCCCGGAGACGTTCTCGTAGAAACGCTCCGCCTGCTTGCGGGCTTCCTCGCCCTCCCCCTCACCCACCAGCGACAGGGTGGCACATTTAATGCCGTTCTCCTTGCCCACGATATTGAAAGATTTCATCTTCTCGAACATATCGGGTACCGTCCTGGCCCCGAAACGCCTGCCAAAAGTCTCGATTGCCCAGCGGATTATGGGCACCGCCTGCATCGCCGCTTCGTAATCCGCTTCGGGTAATTCCATAAGATTTTTCAATTGAGAGCCAGCGAAATAGGCGTGCATATCGACGATGGGCGAATCGAGTAAGCAAGCCTTGATCCTCTTATCATAGAGCGCCGCCCGGGCGGCAAAATAACCCCCTAGACTGAGCCCGAACAGGGCGAGACGGTCGGGGTCGACATCGGGACGAGAGAGGACATAGTCCACCGCCGCACTGACCGGCTTCTCGAAATCGGGCATGAAAGGGCGATCGGGATAGAGGTGGCACATGGCCGCCTGCCCCGGTCCTTCGAACATGATTACGTTATATCCTTCCTCTAAAGCATAGGATCCCATACCAAAGTATCCTTCCTCCATGGTGCCATCGAAGCCTGAGAGAAGCATGAGAGTCGGCCGGGGTTGGTTTCCCTGGAGAGGCGAGAAAAAATAGCCGGGTAACTTTACGTCCCCGAAGGGTATTTCCAAAACTTCCCAGCGATAATCCGTCAGCTGTGTCGCCTCGCGGAAACATCGCTCGCTGCTCTCCCAATACTGCCGCCTCGAAGGTTCGGAGAAGAAGGCGTAATACTCCGCGGCGCGCCAGTACATAGAGGCGCGCAGGTATGAATCGCGGGCGCCGCTCCTGACTCCCTGCTTCAAAAGATCGGCGGCCTGGCCCTCCACCGCGGCCGCGGTCGACGCCCATTCCCTCACCCAGCTCAAGATGTCGCCATCCCCGATGCGCCCGGCCGTGCTCAGGCACTCCCCCAGGGTTGCGCCCCCACGGCAGGCAACGCCGAGACCCCTGACTATCTGAAAGTCGAACTCCTCGTTCTCGAAGAGGTTCAGCCTGATTCCCGCCCGTTTGAATTCTTCAGCCATCTCAAGACCTCCTTAAGATTCTACAGTTTGAAATATTATTGTTGTTACTTGCACGTCCACTTGAGCATGTATTATTGCGGCAATATAAGGATTATATCCGGCTATTCCAGCTTGGAGGCGATCACTCGTATGCGTAACAGGCGACTGTATGCGGCTGATTTGGTGATGGGCGGATCGGCATAGTTCGCGAGTTCCCTCAGGCTGGCTTCGTGATGCAGTATTCTCGCCTCGGCTATCTCCCGCAGTGACGCCGGGAGCCCTTCTAGCCCGATGCTGCCCTCGATGAGCCTTATATCCCTGAGCTGATTCTGGGCCGCGGCTACGGCCCGTTCCAGGTTCGCGGTTTCACTGTTTACGCGGCGGTTTACCTTCTCCCGGATATCACGCAGCACGCCCTGGTTCTCCAGCCGAAGAACCGCTTTATGGGCCCCGCACAACGCCAGGAAATCAACCTGCTCGCTGCGGCTCTTGGCATAGAGCTCGAAGTGGCCCTGATGTTGGGTAGAGTGGGGATTCAGGGAATATCTGGCCATCAGTTCGGCCAAACCTTCCGCCATTTCGCAATGCTGCAGGTTGATCTCCATATGGGCCGGTTGATCCGGCCTGCTGACGTAGCCCCCGCCCAGAAAGGCTCCCCTCAAATAGGCAATTCCGCAGCAATGCTTACGGATTATCCTTGAGGGCACGCCCAGTACGGGGCGCAACGAATCATCGATTAGGCTCAGCTCGTTGAGAATTTGCACCGTCCGCTCCCCGTCATCCAGATAGAGACAATAGCAGTTATGGCCTCGCAGGCGAGCCGCCTTTTCGACACGAAGCTCGACGCTTACCCCGAAGAGGTCTTTCAGGTAGGTGAATATCTTGCGGGCGACGGCGGCGTTCTCGCTTTCGGTGTGAAGGAACAAGCGATGGGGTCCAATGAGATGGAGCGCTCCTTCCAGGTGCAAGAGCGCCGAGAGCTCCGCCAATCTGCAGCAGCGCCGGGAGGGAATTACCCGGGCCAGCTCTTCTTTGATATCAGCCGTAAAGGTCATTTATCACCTGCGGTGGGCATCCCTGTGGCGCACCTTTACCCACCAATCGCTGGCCGAAAGCCGGCAGGCAAGTTCTTCAGCGATGGCGACCGAGCGGTGCTGGCCTCCAGTACAGCCCAGCGCCACCGTCATATACCTTCTCCCCTCCCGGATGAACTTCTCCTTGAGGAATTCCATAAGCGACTCCACCCTGTCCAGGTACTCGATGCATTCCTCCGAGCCGAGGACGTACTTCTTGACTTCCTTGTCCGTGCCGTCCCGATCGCGCAGGGAGTCGACCCAGAATGGATTTGGAAGGAATCGCAGATCGAGTACCATGTCGGCATCGAGGGGGATACCATACTTGTAGCCGAATGAGATTATGCTGATCTCGAGTGGTACCGTTGCGCCTTCGCTGCGGTACTGTTCCATCAGCTGTTCCCGCAGCTCGTGCACATTGCTCTTGGATGTATCGATAACAATATCCGCCCGACCCCTCAAGGTCCGTAACACCTTGCGTTCGGTGGCTATGCTTTCCGAAATTCCGCCATCAGACGGCATGGGGTGGGAGCGGCGGGTTTCCTTGAAGCGGCGTATCAGTGAATCGTCGTCCGCTTCCATGAAAATGATGCGATAAGGTATCTGGCCGCGATCCAATTCTCTCAGCGACTCGTTCAGATCATCGAAGAATTCACCTCCGCGCACATCTATCACCGCCGCGAGATGATCGATCTTGTTGTCACCCTGTGAACACAGCTCAACCATCTTCAAGAGAAGCGAAGGGGGCAGATTGTCGACACAAAAATAGCCAAGGTCCTCCAGACTCTTTATGGCTATTGATTTTCCGGCGCCGGAAAGACCCGTTATGATACTTATCTCCAGCCGTGCACACCTCCCCGAAGCTTGTTTTACCAGCTTGATTATACAATTATTTCATGATGATATGAATAATTGCATGCGGCAAGCTTCTATTAGTATCTTACAGGCGGATCAAGAGACCGTGATGCCGCATCCCTCGAATTCGAGAAGCCATGATTTGGTTGCTCCCCCGCTCCGGCCCCCGAAGCCGCCGACGCCGCCGTCGCTTCTCACTACGCGGTGACAAGGGATGATTAGGGGAAATGGGTTGGAGCGCATGACTCCGCCCACCGCTCTCGCCGCACCCGGATTTCCCGCCATCGCCGCCACCTCCCCGTAGCTCGAGGTGCTCCCCCGGGGCATCTCGGCCAACCTTTCCAGTACCCGGCGTGCGAAATCGGAGACTTGAACGCCGCCGAGAAGCCTGCTGGCTAAAGTGGGGTCGGGGTCTTTGCCGTCAAAATATGCGAGCAAGGCCTCAATCGTCTCCTTAATGCGCGCCGGAGCCTCCTCCATCACAGCATCGGCTTTGATGCCGGAGCCCGGCAGGATGACACGGGTTGGCGTTTCGCCGCAGGCTTCTATCAGTATCTCTCCAATCGGTGTTGCCAAGGCATAGAATTCTCTGCGTATCACCTTCATTTCCTTTCTCTGTTATACGCCCTGCTTTTGCTCGGATCTGAACATCTTATACACGTTTTCCGCCGTTCGCCTATCGAGAAAGCTCAATCCTTGCAATTCCTCGAGCGATGCCTGCGATATCTTGGATACACTGCCATAATGACGCAAGAGATATTGCTTGCGCTTGGGCCCGACGCCCGGTATATCGTCGAGGGCAGATCGCCTGGTCCGCTTGGCACGCTGATAATGATGGTAGTCGAGGGCGTATCTGTGTGCCTCATCCCTGATTCTCTGCAACAAGTGAAGGGCTTCGGAATCACGGGGCAGCAAGACGCGCTCCTTAATGCCCGGCAAGTATACCTCCTCCATTTTCTTGGCCAGCGCCGCTACCTCCATGTCCTCGAATCCGGACTCCCTCAGCGCCTTCAATGCGGCCGACAATTGGGGCTCGCCGCCATCGATGAGAACAAGGTCCGGTTTCTTATGAAAAGAATCCAATCGCCTGCCGCCGCCTGCGTCCACTTCACTTGCTGCGCTCTCGCCTGGAGTGCTTGAAAGTTTTGCCATGCGACGCAACAGCACTTCCTCGATCATAGCCACGTCATTAGGCCCCGGGACCCCTTTTATCCGGAAACGGCGGAAATCCCTCCTGAGAGGGAGGCCGCCTTCATATACCACCATCGAGCCGACCGCATCGTCCGCTCCGAGATTGGAGATGTCATAACATTCGATGCGATAAGGAGGAGTGTGCAGGTTGAGCCCTTCGTAAATGCCGCTTACCGCCCGCGAGATCCAGCCGAGGTCGCTCGCCTGCTTCGCGAGGTGCAGATCGAGCGCATGACCGGCGTTCTCAACCGCCTTTTCGACCAGTCTCCTCTTGGTACCCCTTTTAGGCACCAGGATATGCACCTTCTTCCCGGCCTTGTCGCTCAACCATCCCCGCAACAATTCCTCTTCAGCTTGCGGCATCTCTTGCGAAAGCAGTATTTCCCGCGGTATGTAGGTCGTATTCGAGTAGAACTGGGGGAGGAACGCGGCCAGGATCTCCCCCTCTTCCGCTTGGCTGGGCAGCTCGCTGAAGGAATCCTGCTTCCCCAGTATCTTTCCACCACGAATCGAAATAGTGGTAACTCCGGCGTCCAGTTCGCTCAAGCGAACTCCGAACACGTCCTGATCGCCTTCCTTGAGAGAATGGGCCTGCTGTCTCTGGAGCATGTGGCACAACGCGGCCAGCCGGTCCCTGGTCCTCGCGGCCAGTTCGTATTCCTGCTGTGAGGACTCCTTGCGCATGCGGTCTTCGAGCCCGCGCAGGATCCGGTCGTGCCTGCCCGCCATGAATTCCCGCACGCCGGCGATTATCTCGGCGTATTCCTGCGGCGATATGGCGCCGATGCACGGGCCCGAACAAAGCTTTATATGATAATCGAGGCAGGGCCCGCTGCCGCTTTTGCCCGGCTCCTTTTGCCGGCATCCCCGGAAAGGAAATACTTTGCGCAGGGTTTCTATGGTTTCACGTACGGCGCCGGCATGGGCGAAGGGGCCGAAATATATGCAGCCCTTTCGCCGCTGCCCGCGCGTGAACATGACCCGCGGATACAAGTCATCACCGCATATAACCATATAGGGGTACGACTTGTCGTCGCGGAAGATTACGTTGTAGGCGGGCTGGAAGCGTTTTATGAGGTTTGCCTCCAAGATGAGGGCTTCGACTTCGTTGGCGGTTACGATGAAATCGACATCATCCATTCGCGATCGCAATTGAGTCAGGCGAGGATTCTCCAAATCGCGCGGCCTGAGGTAGGATCCGACCCTCTTGCGCAACGATCCGGCTTTGCCGACATATATGATATTTCCTTGCGAGTCTTTGAACAGGTAGACACCTGAGGATTCCGGCAAGGAGTTGATTTTCTTTTCCAGGTTCTGCAAGTAGCTACACCTCGATCAGGCGGGCCGCCTTTCCTTGCCCAGCATCGGCTTGAGATACTCCCCGGTATAGGAAGCCGGCGAATCGGCCACTTCTTCCGGAGTGCCCTGAGCGATCACGTATCCCCCGTCCTCCCCGCCCTCCGGCCCCAGGTCGATGATCCAATCGGCCGATTTTATGACATCGAGATTGTGTTCTATGACAACGATGGTGTTGCCGGAATTTACCAGGCCCTGCAGGATCTTCAGCAGCTTGTCTATGTCATCAAAGTGCAGGCCGGTGGTCGGCTCGTCCAGCAGATACAAGGTTTTACCCGTGGCCATCTTGTTCAACTCCGACGATAGCTTCACCCTTTGGGCTTCACCGCCGGAAAGGGTCGGCGCCGGCTGCCCCAGTTTTATGTATCCCAGCCCCACCTCGTTCAAGGTGTGCAGCCGCCTGCGGATGGTCGGAATGGCCTGAAAGAATTCCAGCGCCTCCTCCACCGACATATCCAGAACCTCGCTGATGTTGTGCCCCTTATAGGTGACCTCCAGGGTCTCCCGGTTGTAGCGCTTTCCCTGGCAAACCTCGCATGGAATGTAGACGTCGGGAAGAAAATGCATTTCTATCTTGATGGTCCCGTCCCCCCGGCAGGACTCACACCTGCCGCCTTTGACGTTGAAGCTGAAGCGCCCCGGCTTGTATCCCCGCACCTTTGACTCTTTAGTTTCAGAAAAGAGCCGCCTTATGTGATCGAAAACGCCGGTATAGGTTGCCGGATTGGAGCGGGGAGTCCGGCCTATCGGGCTCTGATCGATGTTAATCACCTTGTCAATATTTACCAATCCCTCGATCGCGGCATGTTTTCCGGGAGGGACCTTAGAATGGTAGAGCCTGCGTGCGAGGCCGCGATACAAGACGTCGTGGACCAGTGTGCTTTTACCCGAACCCGACACCCCGGTCACACAAATTAGCAGTCCCAGCGGAAATTCTATATCTATGCCCTTGAGATTGTGCTCCTGCGCCCCGCGCACGGTGACCGATCTTCCCTGCCGCCGCCGCCGTACCTCGGGTATGACTATGCTCTTTTCGCCCCGCATGTACTGCGCGGTTATCGATTCCCGTTTCTTGAGCAGCCCCTGCAGCGTTCCGCTGTAAACGATCTCACCGCCATGCTCGCCGGCTCCCGGTCCTATATCGACTATGAAATCCGCCGCGCGAATAGTGGCCTCGTCATGCTCCACCACGATCAGCGTGTTCCCGAGATCGCGCAACTCTTCGAGCGTAGCGATAAGACGCCGGTTGTCCTTCTGGTGAAGACCTATGGAAGGTTCATCCAGTATGTAAAGGACCCCCACCAATCCCGATCCTATCTGCGTGGCAAGCCGTATGCGCTGCGCCTCTCCCCCCGCAAGTGTGGCTGCTGCGCGGTCGAGCGAGAGGTAATCGAGGCCGACGTCGACCAGGAATCCCAAGCGGCCGCCTATTTCTTTGAGGATGCGCCCCGATATGGCTTCCTCGGTTTGATTGAGGCCGAGATTTCCCAGAGTCTTCAGCGATTCCTTGATGGAAAGCCGCGATACTTCGCTGATATTGAGGCCGGCAACTGTGACCGCCAGGCTGGAAGGCTTCAGGCGGGCGCCATGACAGGCGGTACAGGGCCGCAGGCTCATATATTGGGAAATCCTGGAACGAGCATATTCGGAATCCGTCTCCTCAAACCGCCTCTCCAGCACATTTACGACGCCTTCGAATTGCGTGAAATACGAACGGGCCCGGCCGCGGCGGTTGCGGTAGCTTACATAAACTTTCTCGTCGTCGGTTCCGTAGAGGATTTTGTCCTTGATTTCCTCGGGCAGATCCTTGAACGGCACGCTCAGACTGAATTCGTACTTCTCGGCCAGTGCCTCCACCAGGCGGTAGGAAAATGTCGAAGTTCCCGGCCAGGGAACGATGGCGCCCTCGTCGAGGCTCAGGATGTCGTTGGGCACTATCAGGTCGGGGTCGATTACCTGGTGATATCCCAGCCCGCTGCACTCCGGGCAGGCGCCGTAGGGGCTGTTGAAGGAAAACATACGCGGTTCGAGCTCCGTAAAGCTGACATCGCATTCCGGGCATGAAAACTGCTCGCTGAAGTAGCGGTCGCCGTCGTTCTCGACCGATACGATCAGCGTCCCCTCGCCCAGCTCCAGCGCGGTTTCCACCGAATCCGCAAGCCGGCGGCGTATCCCCTCCTTGAGCACCAGCCTGTCTACCACGACCTCTATATCGTGCCGCCGGTAGCGCTCCAGCCTGATCTCCTCATCCAGGTCGCGCAGCTCGCCGTCAACCCGCACGCGCGAGTATCCCTTGCGCCTGACATCGGCCATCAATCGTGAATACTCGCCTTTGCGGCCGCGAACCACCGGCGCCAGTATTGACAGCCTGGTCCCTGCCTGCAACTGCCCCACCCTCTCGATGATCTGTTGAGAGGTCTGCCGTTCTATCGGCCTTGAGCAATTCGGGCAGTGCACCTTGCCGATGCGGGCGTAGAGCAGGCGCAGGTAGTCGTGAACTTCAGTTATAGTGCCCACCGTGGAGCGGGGATTACGGGTGGCGCTCTTCTGATCGATCGAAATAGCGGGCGAAAGGCCGTCGATGTGATCGACCTCGGGTTTGTCCATCTGGCCCAGGAATTGCCGGGCGTAGCTGGAAAGCGACTCCACGTAGCGCCTCTGGCCTTCGGCATAGATGGTATCGAAGGCAAGGGAGGACTTGCCGCTCCCACTCAGGCCGGTCATGACAATCAGCCGGTCGCGGGGCAGGCGCAGGCTTATATTCTTGAGGTTGTGCTCACGCGCACCACTGACGATTATCCAATCCATAAATTACCAATCCAAATTATTCTAAATTGTCGCGGCTTTTCATCAACGCCGCTTGACGGCGGCCTAATCGCTTTTAATCGCCAGGCGCCGCAGCCTCTTCTTAAGATCGTTCACTTCGTCGCGCAGCCGGGCCGCATACTCGAAACGCAGGTCCTCAGCCGCCAACCGCATCTCATCCTCGAGCCCCACGATCAGCTGCTCCATTTCCTCCGGGGGCATCTCCTCGCGCTCCCTGCGTTTTACCTTATACGGTGCGGTTTCGTCGGGCAGGAGGATCATGTCCATTATATCGCTCACCCGCTTGCGCACGGTTTCAGGATTGATGCCATGCTCCGCGTTGTAATCAGTCTGCAGCTTCCTGCGGCGCTCCGTCTCCCGCATGGCGTTGCGCATCGATTCGGTCGTCTCCGATGCGTACATGATTACCTGGCCGTTGACGTTGCGCGAGGCTCTGCCGATGGTCTGAATCAGCGAACGTTCGTTGCGCAGGAACCCTTCCTTATCGGCATCGAGAATGGCCACCAGCGAGACCTCGGGGAGATCCAAGCCCTCCCGCAGGAGATTTATCCCCACCAGGACATCGAACTCTCCCAGCCTGAGATCCCTTATGATCTCCACCCTAGTCAGCGTATCAATCTCGGAATGCAGATAGCGCACCTTGAGGCCCATCTCGAGCAGGTAATCGGTGAGGTTCTCGGCCATGCGCTTGGTAAGCGTCGTCACCAGCGTCCTCTCCTCCCGCTCGACCCGCTTCCTTATCTCAGCGATCAGGTCGTCTATCTGGCCCTGTGACGGCCTGACCCACAACTCGGGGTCGATAAGTCCGGTGGGACGAATGATCTGCTCCACCACCCGGTCGGACACCTGCAGTTCCCAGGCTGCGGGAGTGGCGCTTACCGTGACCATCTGTTCAACCTTGGCCACAAACTCGTCGAAACGCAGAGGCCGGTTATCGAGGGCGGAGGGCAGCCGAAAGCCGTATTCGACCAGCGTCTGCTTGCGAGAGCGGTCGCCCTCATACATACCGTGCAACTGGGGTATGGTTATGTGCGATTCGTCGATAAAAACCAGGTAATCATTGCCAAAAAAATCAAGCAGCGTGTAGGGCGCCTCTCCCGGTTTCCTGCCGTCCAGGTGCCTGGAATAATTCTCCACCCCGGCGCAATATCCCATCTCCTCCAGCATCTCGAGATCGTAGGTTGTCCGCTGCAGCAGCCTCTGAGCCTCGAGCAGCTTGCCCTCGCCCTCAAACTCCGCGAGTCTCTCATCGAGTTCCGCCCTGATCGATTGCAGCGCCTCTTGCAGATTCTCCGGACTGGTCAGATAGTGGGTGGCCGGATAGACGGCCATGCTGTCTTCGCGGGATATAACCTCTCCCGTAATGGGGTCGATGATGCTTATCCTCTCGAGTTCGTCACCGTAGAACTCGGCCCTGAGTACACGCTCCTCGTAGCTGGGATATATTTCCAGGGTATCACCCTTGACCCGGAAGCGTCCCCTCGATATCTCGTAGTCATTTCGCTCGTACTGCATCTCGACCAGCTGCCTTAGCAGTTCGCGCATGTCGTACTCGAATCCCTTTTGCAGGATGACCACCCGATGCAGGTACTCCTCCGGGCTTCCCAATCCGTATATGCAGGAAACCGAGGCCACGATGATGACGTCTTTGCGGGAGAGCAATGCCGAGGTGGCACGATGGCGAAGCCGGTCGATATCGTCGTTTACCGACGTGTCCTTCTCTATGTAGATATCGGACCTCGCAATGTAGGCTTCCGGCTGGTAGTAGTCGTAGTAGCTCACAAAGTACTCCACGGCGTTATCCGGAAATAGTTCCCTGAATTCACTGCAGAGCTGGGCAGCGAGCGTCTTGTTAGGAGCGATAACCAGAGCCGGCATCTGCACGCGTTCGATGGCATGAGCCATGGTGAACGTCTTTCCCGATCCGGTGACTCCGAGAAGGGTCTGGTAGCGGTCTCCTTTTTTTATGCCGTTGCTGAGTTCCTCAATAGCCTTCGGCTGGTCGCCCCGGGGTTTCAATTCGGAAATAATCCTGAAGTCGGGCATGGTCATCACTTCAATGCAAGCAGGGAGGGAATCTCGGCGAGAGCGCCGATCCTCTCGCCCTGAAAATCCGGAAAGCGGCCCCAGCGGTCGAGCAGCACGGCCTGCATTCCGGCCCCGACGGCCCCGGAAAAATCGGATACCGGCGAATCTCCCACATGCAGCGCTTTATGGGCCTCCAGACCCGCCCTTTCGAGGGCGAGGGCATATATGGCGGGGTGGGGTTTCTCGAAATCCTCGTTGCCGGATATTACCATTACCTCGAGATACTCACCCAGACCGAGGTCATCGAGCAGGTCCTCGAGCCAAGCCTCGAAATTGCTGATCAGGCCCAGTCTTATACCCCTATCCCGCAGTTCCGCGAGCGTCGTCATAGCGTCATCATAGGGGCCGTAATTCTCACGTCGGGAGAAAATTTCATAGAGCCGCCGGGGCAGATCGTCGCCATCTCCATATCCCATAGCCTTTACCAGGTGGTGATAAAAATCGAGCCAGAATCGCCGCGAGGCCTCACCATCGTTGGTAAAGGTATATCCTTGCCGCTGCTTCTCCTCTACCTCGTCCATCAGCGAACGGCCCGTGTCGCTGAGAAGTGCCAGGTCCACTTCCAGGCCGAAATCCGCGCAACATGACGAAAAAAGCTCGGGGAAGGAGGGCATCGGGTGCACCAACGTCTCTCCGGCATCGAAAAATATAATATCCAAACCGTTTGAGTCCACTAGATTTCCATCCTCTTTAATGGGATTATGATTAGGTAATAAAGGGCTCTCGCGAGAGCCCTAAATAGTATGATACCACTAACCGGCAGGAGGAGGTTGAGGAACATCGCCCGCAATAACTGCCAGAAAATAAAGGGCTGTCCGGCCAGCCAGTATCTTTCATGTGAGGCTTTCAAGCGTGGTCTGGAATGTTGGCAGGTAGAGGAGCCGCGCTGCGCGATGGAGATGAGGTTTTGCCTGCAATACGGGTGCCCTGTCTACGATCGTTACCCGCAAGAAATAGAACAGGCCCTGAAGGATCGCGCCCTCGAGAGAAGGTAAATCCCCCCTCCAACTAGCCTTCGGTTCCCCGGGCCGTCTCCAGAATAGCTTCCCAGGCCTGGTCTGCTTCGAACCGGAGATCCTCGAGAGTCCCATTGTTATGAATGATAAGATCGGCGCTTTGCAGCCGCTCCTCCCTCGGGGCCTGCGAACGTATTCGCGCCCAGGCTTGTTCGGCCGAATAAACCCGTTCCGTGATCAAGCGTTCCACCTGCGTTTCCGGTAATGCATCGACCACGAGATTGTAGTCGAAGATGCCCTCGGCTTTGGCTTCGACCAGAAGAGGTATATCGATTACCACTATGGCGTCCTGGCCTACCTCGTCTTCCAAGCTGCGCAGGCGTTCGGACATCACTTCGAATATTCTGGGGTGGGTTATGCTGTTCAGCACTACCCTCTGGTGCTGATCGTGGAATATAATCTCCGCCAGTTTGGCGCGATCGAGCTCTTGATCGGGGAGCAGGATTTCGTCACCGAAATGCTCGAGGATCTCCCGCCAGGCTTGTGTTCCGGGCTGAACCACCTCGTGGGCCATCTCATCGCTATCAAGCGTACGTGCCCCTTTTTCAGCGAGCATTTCGAGGACAACACTCTTTCCGGTCGCGATCCCGCCCGTTAAAGCAACCAGGAACATTTTTTTCTCCCCTATTTCCCTATCATAATTCCCAAAATAATAGGGGCCTTAGATGCCCCGTTTTAAAGCCGTTTTATCGAGGGGTCAGTGTACCGTCCCATGAATAAAGTGTAGCACCGAGAGCGTTTATGCGCCGGAGGGCGCGACACTTAGACCCCGTCCCGCTTCATGTCCCTTATAATCGACTCCAGGCTGCCTTCGGGAAGGTCCTCTTCTTCCTCGGCTTCCTCCGCCGGCGCCTCCTCTATCTCCGCCGTCTCTTCCGCCTTGGTGGGAGTTATCGTCGCCACGGTGTGGTTCGCTTCGCTGTCATTCTCGGCGACTGTTACGACGACTTCCTCTTCAATGATGGCCTCCGCCTCCGCAATGGTTTCTTCCTCGTCGCTATTCTCAGTGTCTTCCTCCATTTCGGTCACAAATTCCGCGACGGTCACATCGACCGCCACATCCTCTATGCCGGCCTGTATCGCTTCTTCCAGTTCTTCGGTGATGCTCTCCGCGGGGTCCGCGGGCGCAATCATCGTAGGTTCCACTTCGCTTTCAACAGCCGCTTCCTGGGTCGCTTCGGCTTCAACAATTGCTTCCTCAGGCGCAGCTTCCTGGGCAACTTCCTCCTGCTCCGGGATCGATTCGACCGTCTCATCCACTTGAGATTCAGCTTGCACTTCTTCTTGTTCTTCGTCGAGATCCTCATCATCCTCGCCCAGAATCTGCTTCAGACTCAGGCTGATTCGCCTGCGATCGATATCTATATCGATTACTTTCACCTCGATATCTTGATTGACACCGACTACCTCATCCGGCTGTTCGACGTGCCGCCGAGAGAGCTCGGAAATATGAACCAGGCCCTCGATTCCCGGCCTGACCTGCACAAAAGCTCCGAAGGGGACTAGTTTGGTAACCATTCCTTTAATTACCTCGCCCACCTGCACGTCTCGGGCCAGCTGCTCCCATGGGTCCGCCTGGCAAGCCTTTAGACTGAGGGAGATGCGTTCCCTCTCCTTGTCGACCTCTAGAATCGCGACATCGACCTCGTCCCCCACCGAAAGCACCTCGCTCGGCTTTTCAACATGGCACCAGGAAAGCTCGGAAATATGAATAAGGCCGTCGATTCCGCCCAGGTTCACAAACGCGCCGAAGGATACGATGCTGGAAACCTTGCCGCTCACCTTCATGCCCTTCTCCAGGTTGTCGAGCAGCACTTTCCTTCGTTCACCGGCAGTTTCTTCCAGGAAAGCGCGTCGCGATAACACAACATTGTTGCGGTTACGATCCATCTCGATGATTTTGCAGACAAGCTTGGTCTGCAGAAAGGAGTGAAGTTCCTTAACGCGGTGGATGTCAATCAGGGATGCCGGCAGGAAACCACGCAATCCGATATCGAGGATAAGGCCTCCTTTGACGACTTCGATGACCTCCCCCTCCACCGGCTCGCTCTCCAACATATTTTTCTCGAGGATATCCCAAGAGCGCTCGTACTGTGCCCTTTTCTTAGAGAGAATCAGGCGCCCCTCCTTGTCCTCTTTCTGGAGCACAAGTGCGTCTATTTCGTCGCCTACCTTTACCACGTCATCGGTTTTTACTCCATAGCGGATGGACAGCTCTCTGGCCGGTATAACCCCTTCCGACTTATACCCAATGTCCAGAAGCACTTCATCCTTGTCTACCTTGACCACGATTCCGGCGATGATATCGCCTTCGGAGAAAATCTTGATCGTCTTGTCGTAGTTCGGGACTTCGCCTTCGGAGTAATCGAAGTTAGTTAGTGGGGCGGATAGGTCGGGGGGATTTTCGGGGTTCACCAAGTCTTGCTCTCTTTCGGATTGATCCAGCATTTAATCTTTTCCTCCAATAAATTTTTTTATCCACGGCCCCTCCTGAGATGTGGTTAGGCGCACGGACAATTGATTTTAGCATTTATCCCCAGTATTTGCACAATATTTGCCATGTTTTCGGTTGCAGCGCCTCAACCCCGCCGGCCAATTATTAATGGTTCTAATATGGTATAATATGGTAAACATACATGCGGCTATGCGATCCGTCCCGTATTTTACTTGGTGTCATACCAGGTTTGCCCCATGGCCATATCCACCTTGAGAGATACGTCGAGCGGGAAGGCATTCTCCATCTCCTCCCTTACGATCTCCTTTACGAGGTCCGCCTCTTCACACTCCACATCAAAGACCAATTCGTCGTGGACCTGAAGAATCATCCGCGATTTGAGCTTGGCTTCCTTCAAGCGGCGATGAATCCGCAGCATCGCCAGTTTTATGATATCGGCGGCACTGCCCTGGATCGGCGTATTGAAGGCCAGCCGCTCTCCCAGCCTCCTCATCCTGATATTGCCCTCGGCCAACTCAGGAATTTCTCTCCGCCTGCCCAGGATGGTGCAGATACAGCCCGTACGCGATGCCTCTCGTACCTGGCTGTCCAGAAATTTCCTGACACCCGGGTACCTCTTGAAATAGCTCCTGATATAGACCTCAGCCTCGGATTGCTCGATGTCCAATTGCTGTGCCAGACCGAAGGGGCTGATACCATAAATGATGCCGAAGTTTATAGCCTTGGCTTTGCGCCTGTGTTCGGCATTGATTTCCGAAAGCGGTACTCCGAATACCTCGGAAGCGGTGGCTGCATGAATATCCAGGTCCTCCTCGAAGGCCTGCTTGAGCCCCTCATCATCGGATAGGTGAGCCATTATCCTCAGCTCAATCTGCGAGTAGTCGGCGCAGAGTATGAAGCCGTCTGGTGAACTCGGCAGGAACGCCTTTCGTATCATCTTGCCCATAGCGGTCCTGATCGGTATGTTCTGCAGGTTTGGATTGCTGGACGAGAGCCGGCCGGTCGAGGTAACAGTCTGGTTGAAAGAAGCGTGCAGCCTTCCGGTGACAGGATCGACCATTTTCGGAAGTGCTACCAGATAAGTGTTGAGGAGTTTTGACAATTCGCGATATCGCAGGAGATGATCGGCGATGGGATGCAGCTCTTTCAGGCCGGTAAGCACCGTTATGTCCGTGGCGTAGCCGGTTTTGATCTTTTTAACCGGTGGCAGTTCGAGCACCTCAAAAAGCACGCGGGCCAGCTGCTGCGGGGAATTGAGGTTGAACTCTTCCCCGGCCATGGCGAATATTTCCTTCTCGAGCCCGGTGAGTTCGCCTTCCAGCTCGTGTTGCATTGAGCGTAGTAGTTCCGTGTCGAGACGCACACCCTGGACTTCCATGTCGGCAAGCACCCTTTCCAGAGGCATTTCCACGTCTTCGAATAGCCTCCGCAGGTCCATCAGATTCATCTCAGCTTCGAGCGGCTCTACTATGCGGCCGACGGCGAGCGCTTTTTGCATATCCCCGGCGCTCTCATCGCCTTCCTCCTCCAGGAGCCCCAACTGTCCGCTCTCGCCGGCTTCCAGATTGATACCCAGGTAGCGAGCTGCTACGGCCGCCAGCTCATGCTTGACTCCGGAAGGATTTACCAGATAAGAAGCCAGCTCGATATCGAAGTCGATTAAAGGCTGCGATGACGCCAGCTTTGCCCACTGCACCATACAATCCTTACCGCGGTAACAGTTGATGCGCACTGTGCCGTCCTCGGCGAGCATGGTCAGGAAGCTTTCCATGATATTGAGACCGGCCTCGCCGCCCGACTTAATGTAATAACATTTATCTCCTACCGCGGCGGACAGAGAGATAATTCTACCGCTCGTAAATCCTTCTCCGATTATGTGAGGGTAGAGGGAGACCTCCCCTTGCGCCCGATAGTGCTCCCGCAGCTCGTAAAGGGAAGGCTCGTCCTTGACCAGGCATTCCGCCACGGGCATGAGGGACTCAAGTTCGTTCGGCGCCTTGCCGCCAGCTGAAAACAGGGAGGGTTTCAAGGCCGTGAGCCGATCGTAGAGCTTCCTGAATTCCAAGGAGGAAAAGAGCTTTTCCACTTCGCGGTCATCCCACGGTTTCAACTCCCAGCCCGCCAACTCGCCATCTTCTATGGGAACATCCCGACGCATGGTGGCCAGTTCCCGGCTCATATATGCACTCTCCCGATTTTGCTCTAGCGCGGTCTTCCACCTGCCTTTGATGTTCTCCAGATTGGCGTAAACCTGATCCAGGCTCCCGTATTCCGCGATCAAAGCCGAAGCCGTCTTCTCGCCTATCCCCGGAACCCCGGGTATGTTGTCCGAGCTATCACCCTTCAAGGCCAGATAATCCACGATCTGACCGGGCTCTACGCCGTAGCGCTCCTTTACCTTTTCCGGGTCATAAACCACTATGTCGGTGATGCCCTTGCGATTGGCGATAACCTTTACCTTGTCGCTTACCAGCTGAAGCGCGTCCCGATCGGCCGTCACTATAAAGAGCTCCGAATCTTCGGGCATCTTCTCGGTAAGCGTAGCCAGAATGTCATCCGCCTCGTACCCCTCCTCCTCGAAGACGGGCATGCCGAGAGAGCCGAGCACGCCATGGATCATATCCAGCTGCTCCCTGAGCCCCTCGGGCATGGGTTTGCGATGGGCCTTGTAATCGGCGAACTGCTCGATGCGAAACTCAGCCTTGCCTTTATCGAAAGCAACGACCATCGCCTGTGGCTTCAGTTCCTCGAGGACCTTTATGAGCATCGAGGTAAAGCCGTAGACGGCGTTGATTACCTGGCCTGATGAAGTAGCGAGATCGGGCGGCAGCGCATAGAAGGCGCGATATGCCAGGCTGTGGCCGTCGATGAGTATAATCTTTTTGGTCTCAGTCATTCTTTCTTCCAGTTATTTTTAACAGATGAGGCTCGGGGACGGGGCGTATTTGGCCCCGTCCCCTTACCCAAGGAGAACGTATTTATATCTTAGACCCAGGTGATGACAAATGCGGGCGGCTCAGTTCATGGAACCGGCAGCCTCCCCTTAGAGTTGCGCCGGAGGTAATAGAATAAGCGTAGTGATCAAGGATCTCATCGTGCCGCGATTATTACTATCAACATCTATGTAAACTCATGTTTATTTCTGGTGCCGAAGGCCGGATTTGAACCGGCACGGGGTTACCCCCACTGGTTTTTGAGACCAGCGCGTCTACCACTTCCGCCACTCCGGCAGGACGACCATTATTTTAACATCAGCCACTGTAACCGAAAATGCTCTTACGAGCAGCGCAGGAGAAACAAGCTAACTAGTAATTATTGGTACCGTATTTTCAATAAGGAACCAGTACGCTGTCACGAGGATTAAGATACCATTTCCCCTTGTGATTTTCGAACACGAGCACCAGGTTTTGATACTGCCCGAGGTCGGTGGGGCCGTAGATTCCCGAAGTGATATTTCCGCCCGTAATAGAAGCCCGGTAGGTATAATCATCGCTTTGTGACACATTGAAAGTGACATTCTCGAATTTACCATCATTTCCCAAGGCCACGAGTATATCATTGAAAAACAATTGGCCTTGCGATTGGGCGTCTGACAACACCAACTGATCGAAATCCGATGCATTCCTTGCGTTCAATGACTGGATGAGTTTGCTCGACTGCTTGGCGGGAGAAGGATTTCCCCAAACGGTCAAACTCATAGTAAGCCAGGCAATGAAGCCCAGCGTCAGCAGGCTATATATACCAAACCTGATATAAAGCCTTCGCATCTTACGCTCGACGACGCTGCTCACCCTGGGACTCAGGAACTCGGCGTCTCCCCGCCATTCTCCGGGGGCTACATAGCCGTCAGGGCTGGCGGGAGCGTCGGTGGCG
>Ga0209747_1000082_pt1 | contig 43240 bp, 43 predicted proteins | sample BarGraNGADG00311_FD_184498 | JGI IMG/M metagenome (GOLD analysis project Ga0209747, IMG submission 184498) | Arctic peat soil microbial communities from Barrow, Alaska - Barrow Graham LP Ref core NGADG0011-311 (SPAdes) (version 2) | ecosystem: Environmental > Terrestrial > Soil > Wetlands > Peat...
GTGAAGCACTTCATGGGAGTGCAGGATCTGTATCAAGGAACCCAGAACCCGCCACACGACGCCATGCGAACCCAGGGAATCTTTGGCAAGGTGATGCTCACCGCGCGCTACCCCGACCTGAATATAGTGGATGCGATCTGGGTAACCCCGGCCGGTGGCCCTAATGGTCCGTATAATCAGGCGGTAAGGCTGAATCGCATCCTGGCGAGCCGCGATCCCATCGCCTTGGATTACTTTTGCGGAAAGTATGTCCTGATGCCGGTCTCAGGCAACCCCAGGCACGACCCCAACAACTTGAATACGGCAGGTGATAACAATTTTTTCCATCAGATGTTATGGTCGACGCGCGATGTGCTGCTTGCGGGCGGCAAGCGGGTGACTACCGATGAGGCCATGATGAACGTTTACAAGAGTCCAGTGCCGGATGTGCCTCCGGAAACTCCCTACGAATACTTCCTGGCCGAGGGGTGCACGGACTATGGCTTCGAGACCTGGGTATTGGTAGCGAACCCCAACGACCAGGAGGCAAGGGTAAGCATCTCCTATTACACCGAAGAGGGCCCTCGTAATGCCGCCGCCATATCGGTCGCGGCACATTCCCGCCTTACGGTGAACGCGAGCTCCACGATATGGGCGCAGAGTTCGGGGATAAGGGTGGGGTCGGACCTGCCGGTCTACGTCGAGAGGGCCATGTACTGGAACAACCGAATAGAGGGCCACACAGCTACGGGGACTGCGTCTGGGGCCCAGGAATGGTACCTCACCGAGGGCTGCACCGATTTCGGCTTCGAGACCTGGCTGACGGTCCTCAATCCGTCTAATGCCGATGCCTTAGTCAGCCTGCGTTTTCTTACCGAGAAGGGCGAAGTAAACGGCAGGCAGGTGGCGGTTCCGGCACTATCGCGCAGAAATGTCAGGGTGAATGATTTTGTATCCGCCTCCAACGTTTCATCGGTGCTCAACTCCGATAGTGAGATTGTTGCAGAGGTTTCGATGTATGGACCGGGCCGGCGTTCGGGAACATGTTCCATGGGCATGAAATATCCGGCGCAAAAATGGTACCTGGCCGAAGGCGCTACCCATTCCGGTTTCGATACCTGGCTGCTGTTGCTCAATCCCCAAAACGAAACCGCGCAGGCGACGGTGAACGTCGATTCTACGGGGACGAGACTTGATCCTATAAGCATTGAGCTGAAGCCGGCGAGCAGGACCACGCTGCATCTGAACGACGTAATGCCGGGCCGTGATGTATCCATGACCGTCGATTCCGACCGCCCCATTTTGGCATCGCGCTCCATGTACTGGGCGGTGCCGGGGGGAAAGGCTGGCCATGAAAGCACCGGCTATACGGCGCCTGCGACGGAGACCTTCCTCCCCGAGGGATGCACCGACTTCGGCTTCGATACCTGGTTGCTGCTCTACAATCCCGGCGAGACCGATACGGTTGGCACCGTATATGGCATGACCTCGGGCGAGCAGAAGCTCAGCGAGCTGGCGGTGCCGGCCCATACCCGTGCAACAGTGAAGGTGAACGATTATTACAAGGGGTCGCTCTCGTTGAGGGTCACTTCCGCTTTGCCCATCTGCGCTGAACGAGCGACCTATTGGAATAACCGCTCGGCGGGGACTTGTTCGGCTGGCTACGAGTTATAACGAGAAACGCCTTGGATCGATGGCCCTGAGGTTTCATACCCATTATCGATATCAACCTTGAAATATGAACATACATTATTTTATGTATTAAGTTGGATTGCAAAAAAACCCTATCCTGATAAGGAATTTAGATATGCACGCAAGGAGCCCTTTGAGCTTGACATGATTTATCAGGGTTCACGCTTTTTAAGACCCCAAATTCTTAATTTGGAAATCCTATTTCGTATTCATTCTTCGACAAGTCTTCAGCATATAGAACTTGGTCGAGATTAAATATCCAATTTTTAAAGCCTATACCCCACCACGTCATGGCCACCGGTCCGCTTTCCGCCGTAATTGAACATGGGACGTTCAAAGACGATCGGAGAATCGGCTTCAACCTTGATCGAAACAGCCTTGTTCCAGCCCACCGCTCTGTTTACGCTCAACGTGGCCCTCGAGTAGGCCCCTATCGAGATCTGCTGTTCTTGAGTCGAGCCATCGCCAAACATGTAGGTGATGCGTATAGAAGCGGCGTTATCAGCGGGATTTATCAAGCAGAGCCATTCGTCCAAGTCGCACCCGCATAGCGGCAAGTAAAAGCGAAAACGTGCTATAGTGGCGCTTGAATTGTCTGATCGAATCGACTTGAAGGACCGTATGTTATGTGCGAGGCAACGATTAAAAACGAAGGCGACGATTATGTAATCCAGACTTATGGGCTTACCAAACGCTTTGATGAGCGCATAGCACTGAATAACGTCGATCTCAGCGTGCCGCGTGCCAGCGCATTCGGTTTTGTCGGGCCAAACGGTGCGGGTAAGACCACCTTCATCCGCACCCTGCTCGGGTTGACCAAGCCGAGCAGCGGCGCAATAAACTTGCTCGGTTATACAATGCCGCGAGACCATTCGCTCGCTCTGGCGCGGGTAGGAGGTATTGTCGAAGAACCACGCTTTCACCCGCATTTGACCGGCCGTGAGAATCTGAAAATAGTGGCCGCCGCCAGGGAGCCGCAGGCGGACGGCCGAATAGTTGGCGCTCTCGAGCGGGTTGGACTTTCCGATAGAGCCCATGACCTTGTAAAAACCTACTCAACCGGTATGCGCCAGCGTCTGGGCGTTGCGCGTTGCCTCCTGGCGGACCCTCTGCTTCTTATCCTGGACGAACCGATGAACGGATTAGACCCGGGGGGTATCGACGATTTCCGCCTGTTGATCGGAAGTTTTGTGGCCGAAGGCAGGAGCGTTTTCCTGTCCTCGCATCTCTTGGACGAGGTTGAAAAAACCTGTGACCATGTTGCGATAATCGATCAGGGGAACGTGCTGATGCAGGGGTTGGTGCAAGATATCGCCCGCAGGGATAAACCCACCATTAAATTTCGCTGCGATTCACCCGACGACGCCGCACGACTGATGGCGGGACAGCCAGGCGTTGATAACTTCGGCCGCCAGGAAGGTTCTTTGATTGTCACCATCAATGCCGGGGAACGCGATGAAATCGATAATATCGTGGCGAACCTCAATCGGCGTCTGGTCGAGGCCGGCATTTCTGTTTACGCAATCGAGACCGAGCGCGTGTCATTGGAGAAGCGCTTTCTTGAGATGACCTCGCGATTAGGGGCGAGGGGGTAAAATGCGGCTGATTAATGCGGAGTTTCTGAAGCTTCGAAAGCGGCGAGGATTATCCTGGGGATCTCTTTTTCTTATCGTGGGCGTGCCACTTATCATCTTTATAATCTTAGAGATATTGCACCTGGCGGATGCGGCCAGGCACGGGCCGCCGGGAGGGCAAGGCGCATTCGGCGACTGGTTGGAAGGGCTGTTTTCGGGTGGAGTAGTGGCCGCCATGATTATAGGTGCCATTGCAGGCACAGCCGATGTTTCCTCCGGTGTATTTCGCGATCTGGTTGCGACCGGACGCTCCCGCTGGCAGCTGTTTATAGCCAGGGTTCCGGGCGCCCTGATGATGCTCTTGCCGATAGTCACGCTTGGCTTCGTGTTAATCATGATAATAAACCTAGCTTTCTCGGGGTCGAACCCCACTCCCGGGCCCTCGCACATGGCACAAGGCTACGGCTGGCTTTTACTCGGCACCGGATTCGCTCTCATAATTGCGCTAGGGTTCGCATCTCTCATCGGTTCCAGAGCGGCTTCAATCGGTGTTTTACTCGGCTGGCAGTTGGTGGCGTCTCCGCTATTGCTGCAGGTCCGCTCCCTGGGCCCGGCCAGGCAAGCGTTATATACGAGCGCCCTGGCCCGTCTCAATCCGGTTCCCACGCTAGAGGGTCCAGGTGCGACAACCGTTACTCACAGCGTCATTGTCGCGGCCTTGGTTCTTGTTGCCTGGATCCTGGTTATGCTTGGATTGGGAGCGTGGAGAACAGCAAGGCGTGATGCATAAAAACCCCTTGAGGCCCGGCATCATCGGAAAGAAGATTAGCTAGCTTAAATAGCATAACCCTCTTAAATTTGCCAGGTAGAATTAATTAAAGGGGCGGCCTGCGGCAGACCGCCCCTATGTAACAACCTCAGGCTTATCGGTTAAACCTGTTCCTTCCCGCATCCCGAGCAGAACTTGGCCCCCGCGTGTTTGAGATGGCTTCCGCAGAATTTGCAGAACTTAGATCCGCTCTCCTCCTCAGTCGCAGCGGCTTCTTCCGGAGCTGAGGGTTCCTCGGTAGGTACCTGCGGTGCCATTGCTTGTGTCGCCACCATTGCGGCGGGCGCGACGGTAGGCGGAGTCGGTGGTGCAGTCGTGGGAGTCGTTATCGGAGCCGGAGCCATACCTTCCGGCACGGTCGGAACACCGGGAGCGAAGGGAGCACCAGCGACGGCTGGCGCGACTCCCACCTTTCGGGTAAGGAAGAATCCTGCTCCTCCAAGACTCGCGAGCATCAGGATCACGAAAAGCACAATGAACAGTGCCTTATTGGTGGCAAGCGGATTGGAAGAGGTGCCGGCGGCGACATAATGGAGTTCATAAGAAACACCCTTCTGGCCTTGATCGTAGCGAGCATTGGTGGCTTCAGGTGGTGGCACGATAATAGTCGTATTGTTTATATGCATGTCGGACCACAAGGTGAATTCGCTGTTCAGCGTCCCCTCACTCTCGAAGACAAACTGCCCTTGGTTCTCGAACTTCGGCTTATCGGGATACCCATAGATTACCCAACTATCTCCCTTGTTATAAGCATCGCCCGGCATATCGAAGGTGAGGGTAATAGTGTAGTTGGTCTTGTCCACGTTCGAATTGAAGTTCTTAAGTTCCCGCACGTTGTTCTCGTCGCGATAGCGTCGGGAGAGCAGGAAGGGGTACTTCTCGAAGACGAAGCTGTTGCTGTTGAACCAGGATCTGTCGTATTTCAAGACATCGGTTATGTGCGCCTCTCCGACATTATTGATTTCTACTTTGTATTCTTCGTCGAGAATCGTGCTCGCTGCCTCGATACCTTGCGGATAGGCCCTCCAAGTCATCAAGAAATATGACGTCAGGAATATCGCTACGACAAACAGCGCAAGACCGAGAACCTGAACTTTTTTTCTGGAATCGATTATCTTTACCATGATGGCATCACCCCACTCGCCCAGGCCTGCTCAACGTCCATAACAATGCACGTCCCATCACTAATGTTTTGATTGATATAATCTACGGCTATGCCTATACATTCATCTGCCGTGACTTGAGGATTAACATCATAATGGCTCTGCACGAATGCGAGGTCCATAAAAGTGGATTCAATGGGCAGGTAGGTCTGGCTATCGGGTAGCCAGACCGCGGGTATGGCGTGGCCGGGCACCAGGAAGATGAAAGTCTTCACGCTTACGGATTCCAGCAGGGCACAAAACAGGACGGAGAGGTCGATGCAGGTGCCGGCAACACGATTGATGGAATCGGCCGGATATTGTATGTACTGGCCGAAGGTATTGGCCTCGAGCACCGCAGGCTCATACACATATTGCATTCCGTAATATCTCAAAGTATCGAAAGTCCGGGTGAGCGCGAGGTAAGTGTCCTGGTCGTTGCTCGGCGCCAACCCGCCGTAGAGAGTCTTTGCTGCCTGCTGAACGATCTCGTCGTTCTTGGTGACAAAGGCCGCCAGAAGCTGGTAATTATCGTTGATGTCCTGGAAACCGTAGAGATCCTCGTCCTTTATGTAGGTCCAGATAAAGTCGTTCTTTCCCAGGAAGAAAAACTTTTCCTGTTTATCGATGGGCTTATCCAGTCCATCGTATTCATAGCGCATGGTCAACTCGGCGGGTGTCTTCGTGGTCACATCCTTCATAGTGGAGGCGGACAGAGCGGGCCAGCAATAATCTCTCACGACCTCACCGGGCACTATCTCCGGATACAACTCGGCTGAGGTCCAATCGCAGTACCCGTCTATTTTGTAGGATATCTTGAAGTCCTTGACCGGTACCTTGCCCGTATTCTCAATCATCGTGTTGGCAAGCCAGTATTCCATAGAGTTATCACCATAGATCTTATATGCGCCCGTCACCACCTCAGGCCGCACATACAGGTCCACTTGTAGCCTGGGGTTGCCTCCTGCCGCCCCCGCTTTTTTGGCGGTTAAGGTGAGGATCAAGCCGGCTGTGGAGCCAAGAAAGATGATGATAAGAACCACCGTGAGAAGCATCTTTGTCTGAGGTTTCATGTTCATGCGACCCACTCCTTTAGGGATCCCCGAACGGCCGATACGCGACACCCGGTTTTAAAGGGCACCAAAATGTCCCAGAATGAGGTAGTTGTTTCTAGCATAGGACCAAAATCCTTCTCAAACACTCTTCTTTAGCGGCGATCATATCAAGGCACATCCAGCTTCTTGACTAAAGCACCTTCCGCAATTCCCGCATCTCTCATATATATTTATTGTTCGACTATTTTCCTTCGGCAACCTCCATATTCCTCTTAAATATTAACCTCTTAAATGGCAAGAATGTTCCTTATAAGCGGGCCTCTAGGGTTGGCGGCAAGCGGGGCAAGAAAAGTCGTTTTCTGATAGTTTAGTGCTATGAAAAACAGTCGATATGCAGGATTGATAATCGCGATCGACGGGCCGGCCGGAGCGGGGAAGAGCACTGTCGCGCAGAAACTGGCCCAGCAGCTTGATCTAAAATATCTCGATACCGGAGCCCTATATCGGGCGCTCACACTGATAAGCATTCGAAATCGGGTTGAATTGCAGGACGAGAAGCGGCTGGCTCCTATGGCGCGAGAGATGCGGGTCAGTATGGATCACGTCGAAGGCAAGCGACCGGCCGATCGCGTTTTTCTCGATGGTGAGGATGTCACCAAAGCCATCCGCTCGAGTGAGGTTTCGGCACGCGTATCGCAGGTGTCCTCCCTCAAAGCCGTGAGGAGCGAGTTGGTGAAGAAGCAGCGGGCGATGGCCCGAGGCGGGGGGATAGTGGTCGAAGGCCGGGATATCGGAACCGTTGTCTTTCCTGCGGCGGATCTCAAGTTTTATATAACGGCATCGCCTGGGGAACGGGCGAAAAGACGTTACGAGGAAATGAAAAAGGAAAGGGACGATATTTCGCCTAAGTCGATCGAGGAGGAAATAATCCGTCGAGACCACATGGATAAAACCCGGGCGAATAATCCCCTCAAGAAAGCCTCGGACGCCATTCTGGTAGATACAACCGCAAAGAGTATCCCCCAGGTGCTCGACATATTGATCGGCTATGTGCACGAGCGTCTCGAAGAGCCAGGGGAGGGGAGTTGAAATCCAGGTTGAGTCATGGTCGCCGGAATACCATAAAATGGCAACCGCCCCGGGTCATTGAAGTGCGTGAGGGATCACCATGCGAGGGCCTGGTGGAGGTTGGGGATGTGCTATTGGAGATAGACAGCCGCCGACCCCAGGACATCCTGGACTGTCTGCAGGCATCGGAGCCCGCCCGAATCTCCCTGCGCCTGAAGCGAAACGGTCGCGAGATATCTTCAAGGGTGCACAAGCAGTCAGGGGAGCCGCTGGGGCTGGTGTTCGACGAAGCCCTCTTTGACGGCATGCAGGTCTGCAGGAACAAGTGCCTCTTCTGTTTCGTAGATCAGATGCCGCCGGGTCTGCGCCCTACACTATATATAAAAGATGATGATTATCGCCTGTCATTTTATTACGGCAACTTCATTACCATGAACAACCTTTCTCGCAAGGACCTGGCGCGCATCATCCAGTTGCGGTTAGCGCCGCTCTACGTGTCGCTTCATTCGACCAATCCGGATTTGAGGAGCCGCATGATGGGTGGCGATGCCTCCGGGGGATTAACGGCGCTGAAAGCCCTGCTTGACGAGGAAATTGAAGTGCACCTGCAGGTAGTCTCGTGCCCGGGCATAAACGACGGTGATGAGTTACATCGGACTCTTCAAGATGTGCTTGAATATTATGCCACTGCGGCATCCCTGGCGGTGGTTCCGGTGGGGATAACGTCCCGCGCTGCAAACGAGCTGGTGCAGCCGCACGATGAGCGGTCGTCGCTCGAGGTTCTGGAGACAGTCGAGGAATACCAGCAAGAGGCTTTACGCCGTCGTGGAGATCGCATGTTTTTCGCATCGGATGAATTCTATCTGAATGTGGGAAGAGATTTTGCGGACGCCGAGGACTATAATGGATTCCCTCAGATCGAAAACGGGGTGGGTATGGCGCGAAAATTTATTGACGAAGCCGTGGAATATTTGAACCAAGCAAGGCCAAAGGAGAAGAAGGGCCGCGGAATAATAACCGGCGTAGCCGGGGAAAAAGTCATCCGCAATGCATTGGCAGGCACTTCAATAGAAGAGATTGAAATCGTAACAGTTGCCAATAATCTCTTCGGCCCATCTGTCACAGTAACCTCGCTCCTCAGCGGCCGCGACGTCATAACGGCTCTGCGAGATGCGCGAGCGAAATCGAAAGAGTTGTTAATTCCGGAAACACTAATGAGGGATGGCCGGTTCCTGGATGATTCAACACCGCAGGATGTGTTGCGGGAGACCGGAATTACCCTCATTCCAATTGAGGTAAATGGCGCTGAGCTATTAACGGCGCTTTACGATTGCGAAAGGTTGAATTGAGTGGCCGTAAACTTGCCCCTGGTCGCCGTGGTCGGAAGACCTAATGTCGGCAAATCCACCCTGGTGAATCGCCTCGTTTCCAAGGGCGACGCCATAGTTGAGAGCAGTCCGGGCGTAACCCGGGACAGAAACTATTTCATTGCATCCTGGAGAAGGCGTGATTTCCGCATCGTGGACACCGGTGGCTTGGATCCCATCGCCGAGGAGCAGCTTAGCCAGGCCATAGGGAAGCAAGCCATGCATGCGGTTGAAGAGGCGGATGTGGTGGTCTTCGTCGTGGATGCCACGCAGGGAATAACGGGAGGTGACCAGGAGGTGGCGGAAGCACTGCGGCGTGTGGGAAAGCCCGCAATCCTCGTGGTTAACAAAGTGGACAATCAAAGCCGGGAGGACGAAGCGGTGGAATGGTATTCCCTGGGAATGGGGGAGCCATGGCCGATTTCCGCCACGCACGGACGGAATATAGGCGATCTTCTCGACGCCATAGTCGAGACGCTTCCGGAGGCACCCGAACAGGCGCAGGAAGAAGAGGCCGAGGAAACCGTGGTGGCAATAATTGGCAAACCAAACGTCGGCAAATCGACTTTGTTCAATCGGCTGCTTCAGGAGGAACGTTCGATAATGAGTGAGATTCCGGGGACGACCCGAGACGCCATTGATACGGTGCTGCAAGCGGAAGGCAAGACCTACCGCTTTATCGACACGGCCGGCTGGAGGAGGCGCTCCAAGGTACACGAGGAAGTCGAGTTCTACAGCCTGGTAAGGGTGTGGAAGGCCATTGATCGATCCCAGGTGGTGATACTCGTGATCGATGCGGAGGAAGGGGTCACCGAGCAGGACCAGAAAATAGCGGCGCGAATCAAAGACGATGGTCGTGCCTGCGTGGTCGTCCTCAACAAATGGGATAAGCTGAAGGGCACCGGCAGGGGAAACGAAACATACCTGGACGCGGAAGAGAACCTGCAGTTCATAAGCTATGCACCCATCCTGCGCATAAGCGCGCTTAACGGAGGAGGCGTCTCGAAGCTGCTTCCCGCTATCGACAGGGTCAAAGCCAACTGGGAAGGCAGGGTTCCAACGGCCCAGCTCAACCAGCTTTTGCAGCAGGTACTTTCCCAGACGTCGCCGCCCAGCAAGCGTGGAAAGCGATTGCAGATATATTATTTGACACAGGCAAGAACGGCGCCTCCGCAATTCGTCTTCTTCGTAAACAGGCCGTCCCTTGCCGACCCCGGCTACGAGCGCTTTCTCGAGAGGAAGCTGCGCGAGACCTTCATTTTCGAAGGCGCTCCAATTCGAATCGTCTTGCGGGCGCGCCGCAAACAATGACAAGATCTCCACATTGGGGACCTGGTCCCTTTGTGGGGCCTTGGTTGTCTAGGGCTGAAACCGCGCATTGGTCGATGTGTTATATTCAACGATAACTTTTTCGGTAGTAATGGGTGGCTGGTCGGCTCAAGGAGAATTCTTGGAGTCAACAAAGGCCGTGCTATGGATAATCGCTAGTTACCTCATCGGCTCGATTCCCTTCGGGCTTGTCGTTTCGAAAGGCCTGTACAGGCAGGATCTGCGTAAGCTCGGATCGGGCAACATCGGGGCAACCAATGTCATGCGCAACTTTGGTGTAAAACCCTTTGTGGCGGTGATGATCCTGGATATGGCGAAGGGGTTAGCCGCGGTCAAGATAGCGTCCGGCATTGGCCTTAACCCTACAATTGCACTGCTCTCCGGCCTCGCCGCCATTATCGGCCACAACTGGAGCCTGTACCTTAAATTCAAAGGAGGAAAGGGCATAGCCACCAGCGGGGGAGTGATCATAGCCGCATACCCGGTTGCCGTGAGTTTGGCGGTGGTGGGCATGTTCGTGGCAATCGTATTGCTGACCAGAATAATGTCCGTCGCCTCCATCGCCGCGGCGCTTACTTTTCCCATATCAACGGCGATTGTATTTTCCAGCAAACTGCACAATTTTTGGCCTCACCTCGCAGTCGCCATCATTGCCTCGCTGTTCGCCTTATACAAGCATCGAGAAAATATCGGGCGGCTCATGAAGGGGGAGGAACCCAAGGTCAGGCTGCGAAAAACTGAGACCAAGGGAGATGTAACTTGAAGATCGCGGTGATAGGGGCCGGCAGCTGGGGAACGGCGATGGCCGCCCATCTGGCATATCTTGGTAATCAAATCTCGCTCTGGGCTCGAGAGCCGGAAGTTGCGGAGGGCATCAACAGCAAGGCCAGGAACCCCCTGTACCTGCGAGATCTCAATCTTCCAGCCCGGATCATGGCCGGCAATGATATCGCCCATGCTCTCAAGCAAGCAGAGATAGTAGTGATGGCGGTGCCGTCACGCTGGACCAGGCAAGTGGCGGAGGAAGTGGCCCGCAATATTAATGCTGAAATACCAGTGCTCAACCTCGCCAAAGGGTTCGATTATGAGACTGGAAGACGCCTCTCCGAGACCATAGGGGAAGAGCTGGGGGAAGCCGGCCGGGTTGCCGTGCTCTCAGGTCCGAACCATGCTGAGGAAGTCGCAAAGAGGGTAGCTAGTGCCACGGTTATCGCTTCGGCCGATCCTGATGTGGCCCGCCGGTTACAGGGCATCTTCAGCTCTGATTATTTCAGGGTCTATATCAACAACGATATAGCCGGTGTGGAAGTTGGGGGGGCCTATAAAAACATCATCGCTATAGCGGCCGGCGTGCTGGACGGGTTGGGCCTGGGAGATAATACCAAAGCCACTCTCATCACCCGAGGGCTGGCCGAGATGGCAAGATTTGGCAGCAGGCTTGGAGCCAACCCGATTACTTTTTCCGGCCTTTCCGGAATAGGCGATCTCATCGTTACCTGTATAAGCCGGCACTCGCGCAATCGACGCTTCGGTGAGAGGCTGGGGAGGGGAGAACCTCCGGATCGCATCCTGCGGGAAACGAAAATGGTTGTCGAGGGAGTCTATGCGACGCGGGCCGTCATGGCGAGGACTCATGGCATCGATATCCCGATAGCCGAAAGCGTGTATCAGGTCATCGATAGGCATGCCAAGCCCGCTGAAATGGTTGAAAGGCTTATGACACGCGGCCTGAAGGAAGAAAGCGAAGAAAACCTCTACCGCGACTTCCTTCTTACATAGAAAGTGTCATTGCTGAGTTTTAAGATAGCTATCGTCAGGCAAAAGTGCGCATCGGGGATAGTTGGCATGAGTCGCACGTATTACGTCTATATCATGACAAACCGGCACAACAATGTGCTTTATATGGGTGTCACTTCGAATATAAAACGAAGAGTCTATGAGCATAAGTCCCATGAGATTGATGGATTTACCAAGAAGTATAAGGTCAGCAAGCTCGTGTGCATGGAGACGTACCAAGATGTTCTTGATGCTATTGCAAGAGAGGAAAAGTTAAAAGGTGGGTCGAGAAAAACCAAGCTAAGATTAATCGATTCTTATAATAAGGATTGGATAGATCTGGCGAATTGCATTTGAACATATTTATGACCGCAGGCATGCTTGTCATTGCGAGGTATTCCCGAAGCAATCTCTACCTCGCTGATTCGTTAATAAATCATCGCTAGTATCAGGACCTTAACTCTTGCATCTAAGGCTGTCGCTGCGCTCCTCGCAATGACACCTTGACGGTGGTGTCACCGCCAGCCGGTAAAATAAAATTCCATCGATTTAGGAGGTTGCCTTTGCGCAAGATATTGTTCAGTGCGGTTTTGCTGTTGGCCCTGCTTCTCGCCTTTGAAATAGGGGTTACATTCTTGAGCGAACGCGGCTTTCAGAAGGCTTTGAAATCGCAGTATGGGATGCCGGATAGCCTCAAGGTGAGCATTAATTCATTTCCTTTGACCTTAAGTCTCATTCGAAATCACTTGGGACAGCTGAGGATGACATGGGAAGGTCAGGTGAACACGATCACGCCATCCGGGCAGGAAGAAAACCCAACCTATTTCGGGCAGATAAACCTCTACGATGTCGAGCTCAATATGCCTGCCCTACTAAGGACCAGGCTTGAGATCCGTCAGATATCACGAATCAAGGCGGCAATTATTCTCACCGAGGAATCTCTAAACCTGGCTTTGGGCATACAAAATGATGACATTATCGTTGCTGACGGAGAGATTTTTAAAGCAAATACCAATCCGAAAGTTCAATATAAACTTAAGGTTTTAAATGGTGACACCCTTTCGATGGAGCCCCTGTCCGGCTCCATCGGCGATTCAGACTACCTTCAAAACCCTCAATCAGCCCTGCAGGCGTCTTCCGCAACGGCGACTTTTGGCACGCTTCCCTTAGATGGCCGACTGCAAAGCGCCAGTATAGAAGGTGATAAGGCGGTCATAGATATGGCTATTCCGATATGGGAGGGATATATAGAAATCTGAATCGGTGATTGAAAGATAAACCATAAATTTATTATTGAGGATTGGATTGGTGGCTTACCCTAAACATAAACAAAAGGCTGAGATAAAAAATTGCAACATTTTCTTAAAATACCTTGACAAGCTACATTTTGTGGTCTATTCTGCTAGCGAGGCACAATATGTAGGATTTATCCTATTTTGGGAGGGGATGTATTATGAAATGCCCCTTTTGCGGAAATCCTGACAGCAAGGTGATCGACTCACGAAGTGCAGAGAATGGCCAGGTCATCAGGCGCAGGAGGGAATGCAAGGACTGCAAAAAAAGGTTTACCACCTTCGAAAGATTCGAGCAGTTCCCGGTGGCTGTGACCAAAAGAAACGGAGACAAGGAGCCGTACAGGCGCGAAAAGATCTTGATAGGTTTGCGCAAGGCTTTCGAGAAAAGACCTGTTACAAGCCAGCAAATAGAAGAACTTGCTACCAAGATAGAGGCCGAGCTGAGGGCGGAAGGAAAAGAGGAAGTACCATCCAGCTTCATTGGAATGTTGGTGTTGAAGTGCCTGAAGGAGATCGACGAAGTGGCCTACCTGCGATTCGCATCAGTTTATAAGGATTTCCAGAGCATAACTGAGTTTCAAAGTGAGTTGGGGCAACTGCTTGAAAAGAAAGAGAACAAGGGGAAGTAAGCATCCTGCTAGAGAGGGGGAGAACGGTGGCCATTGCCAGCAATATACGTGTCTTGAAGATGATGGAAAGGGCGGAGGATGCGACAGACATAGCCCTTCTTGTCAGCACCTCATCCAAGGAGGAAATCAACCTCTGGGATAAGAGTAAGATAGTAAGTTCGTTGATTCTTGAGACGCATGCCAGCCAGGAGTTGGCGGCCGAGATCGCGGACAGTGTCGAGGCAAGGATAGTCGACAGCCGGCTGAGCACGGTGACTACCTCCATTATCCGCGAGATTGTTGATATGGAGTTGCTGCAGCGGGGCCTCGGGACCATGCACAAGAAGCACTCCCACCTGGGCCTGCCCATGTACGACGTCGAACAGATAATAACCAGCGCCAATAAAGAGAACAGCAACACCACGCATAACCCGGAATCCATCAACCTCACTCTCGCCGAGGCTATTTTAAAGGACTTCGCGTTGCGCAGCGTCTTCTCGGAAGACATAGCCCGCGCGCACATGGTGGGTGACATTCACCTTCACGATCTGGGTTTTATTATCCGGCCCTATTCTTACCTGGGGGACACCAAGGTCCACTGGAGAAAGAAGGGCTCTCCGCTCGTATTCACGGCGACCATGGAGCAGCTATACCACTTGCTTCCGGAAGAGACCAGGCCCGAGCCTGCGGTCCGCGTCAAGTATCCCGAGGAGTTCGAGATGCTCGACCGCGGAGGAACCTGGACGGAAATAAAGCGCGTGGTCAAGAAGGATCGCCTGGGCAAGCAGATGATATTTCTGGCGAGTTCGGATGGAAAATATTGCGTGGTAACCCACGACCATCCGGTGATAACCTCCCAGGACATAAAGCCCGCTTCCATGGTGCGGGTGGGGGAGGAACTCGAGACCTTCAGCATGGGGACGGGCAATGAAAAAGAATTCGAGGAGATAGATATATCACACTTGGTCGAGGCAAATCCAACCTCCTTCAGACTCCGCTTCAATACCGAAGACGTCTTAATGGCGCATCAGAGGCTAGGGGAGCTGGTCTCACAGACGGCTCATGTATCGAGCGAACCGAGGACTCGCCGCGACCGCAGGGCGCGGAGGAGCCATCCCGGTGAATCCTTTAAGGCCAGGGTAGTCATGGCAGAAGCGGTCGACGTGCGCGATGTCTTCATTTACGACGTCACCACCGAGACGGGGACGCTCATCGCAAATGGTATTTATTCCCATAACTGCGGCGGCCACAGTCTGGACTACATAAAGAAGTACGGAATTTCGCTGCCAAACATTACCAGTACCTCACGGCCGGCCAAGCACCCCGAGGTTCTCATCGGGCACATGGTGAAGATGGCATCAACTCTGCAGTCCCATTACGCCGGCGCCATCGGTTGGGAGGCAGTGAATATGTTCTTCGCTCCCTACCTGGTGGGGCTTCCCTATGAGCGGGTAAAGCAGCTGGCCCAGATGCTCATCTACGAGTTCAACCAATTGGCCGGCGCCAGAGGCAGCCAGGTGGTATTCACTGACTTCAATCTCTATTGGAGCATTCCGCGCCATTTCTGGGATGCGCCGGCTATCGGACCGGGCGGCGTCTATACCGGGAAGACTTACAAAGACTACGAGAAGGAATCGCAAACATTCCTGAAGGCCCTCTTCGAGATCTACCTGGAGGGGGACGCCATGGGAAAGACCTTCGTCTTCCCCAAGCCGCTGCTACATATAAACGAGGACTTCTTTAAAGCTGAAGGTAACGAGGAATTCCTCGATCTTGCCTGCGAGGTGGCATCGAAACAGGGCATAACTTACTTCGTCTTCGATCGCGGAGACGAGATCACGGTCTCGCAGTGCTGCCGTCTCAAACTGCGCTTGAGCGAGAAGGACCTGGAGGAAATCAAGACTCCGGAGAAGATTCGCTTCACGGCGCTGCAAAATATTACCATCAACCTGGCACGCATAGCCTATAAAGCAAACGGCTCGGATGAGGTGCTTTTCAACGAGCTGGAGAGGGCGATGCAGATGGTCGCCAAGGCACATATGCAAAAGAAAGAATTCATAGCCGGACTGCTCGACCAGGGTGTGAACGGCCCGCTCTCCGTACTCTGCGATGCCAAGGATGGCGAGCCCTACCTCAGGATGGAGAGGTTAACCTACCTCGCGGGCCTGCTCGGGCTCAATGAGATGGTGCAATACCACACCGGCAAGGAATTGCATGAGTCGCAGGAAGCGCTGAAGTTCGGCCTCAAGGTTGTCGCTCACATGAATCTCACCACCAAGCGCCTCTCCGAGAAATATGGCATCAACCTGGTGCTCGAGGAATCGCCGGCGGAATCGAGCGCTTATCGCCTGGCCAAACTGGATATGAAATATTACCCCGCTCAGGCTGTTCAGGTTTTAAAGGGCGATCTGGGCGGGGACGAATTTTATTACACCAACAGCGTTCACCTCAATGTCGAGGCCGACATCGACTACATCGAGAGGGTACAGAAGCAAAGTCTATTCCATCCACTGATCGAGGCGGGCGCCATCTGCCACATCTGGCTTGGTGAACACGAGCCGGACCCCCGGTCGATAAGGAGCTTCGTCATCAAAACATTTCGCAATACAAGGTCGGCGCAGATTGCCTTTTCGCCGGAGTTCACGGTATGCAATAACTGCCGCACGACGCATCGCGGCATACACGAGCTATGCCCGAAATGTGATTCCGACAATGTCTATGGCATAACGCGCATCGTCGGCTATTACTCGAAGATCACCACCTGGAACAAGGGAAAGGTGGGGGAGCTGCGCGACCGCGTGAGAACAGACCTGAAAGGAGGATCAGACCGTGCAGCACTTGAAGGTGTTTGTGAAGGAGAATTGTCAGAAATGCCCGGCCGCTAAGGAAGTTGCGAACCGATTTCCGGAGTCGGAAATATACGACATAGAACAGGTGGACGGCCTGGCGGAAGCGGCTTATTACAGCGTCCTCTGTACGCCGTCAATCGTTGTCGTGGACGAGCAGGGGAGCGAGGTGTACGCCTGGCGCTGTAACGTTCCCAGCTCGAAGGACGTTGCCGATCGGTTGAATTAATCATGTCGTTTATCGAGAACGCCAGCGGCTTTCTGCCCAACAGTATGCTTGATTGGCCGGGCAAGATCTGCACCGTGCTCTTTTTGAACGGCTGCAATTTTCGTTGTCCCTATTGCCATAACCCCGATCTGGTAAATGGGCGCAGAATCCCCAACGAGGTTTCCTGGAGTCGGCTCGCTTTTTTCTTGTCCCGGCGCAGGGGTTGGATCGACGGCGTATCTATAAGCGGAGGCGAGCCCACCTTGAATTCCGAGCTGCCCGAGCTCTGCCGCAAGATAAAGGACATCGACATGCTGGTAAAGGTGGACACCAATGGTTCGCGCCCTCGCGCTATAAAGGAATTGCTCAAGGGCGGCTTGGTCGACCACATATCGATGGACATCAAGACCTCGCTGGCAAAATATCCCGAAGTGGTGCTGCGGCCGGTCGACATGGATAGCATAGTGGAATCGATTGAGACCATCATGGCCTGCGGCATCGAGCACGAATTTCGCTGCACCGTCGTTCCCGGCTTGGTTAAATACCGCGACCTCGAATCGATAGCGTCGATGCTCGAGGGGGCGGAGGCCTTGGTACTGCAGCAGTTCCGGCCGGAAAAAACGCTGGATCCCGACTATCAAGCCCTCAAACCTTACCCGGACGAGCTGATCATAGAATGGGCCGAGAAATTGAACGCCGTGCTGCCGACCCGGCCGCGAGGTCTGTCGGCGATGGCCCGGGGTTGAGCTTGAGTTGACGGTTGCCGGTTTCCTGCGAGGCGGTTTATCTGACCTCACATCAATAATTATCTTTGGAACAGATATAATGTCTAACAGTATTGGAAACATCTGGAAGGACACAGATAGCCATGGAAGGCGAGAATCGCGCTACAAAAGACCCTTTCGCTGAGCCCACCCAGGTATTGAAGAACAGCGATCCCTGGGAAGTCGCGGAAAGGGCTTCGGTACGATACGAAGATAACCAATTCACGGTCTCCCTGATGCTCTGGAACCTTCACATCTCTCACCCGGAACTCGATTTTAGCGCACCAAAATTCCTAGATACCTATGTCATAAAGCTGCTTGCCGTCATTTATCTCGCCAATTCCGAGGCAACCGCTTTGAGCAATCAATGGGTGCCTTACCGAGAGCTTAAGGACGGCCTTTTCTATGCCAAGAGCTTTTGGGATACCGTCGAGGAACGAGTCCGCCGCCGCTTTGGGCAGAATATAGAAGACATGAGGACGGCCTGCCTGGCGATTGGCGGCAGGGAAGTAGACCAGGGCGATCTGGGGATAGTAATTAACACCTTTCCGCGGCTGCCTTTGCTTTTCATCATGTGGAGAGGCGACGAGGAATTCGAGCCTAACACTCGAATACTCTTTGATGCTTCAGCTACCAATTATCTCAACGCCTTTGAGCTCCGCATGCTTTGTGGGGAGATCGTTAACCGGCTTATCAGGCTGGCCGATGGGGCGCTACAGGTTCCACCTCCCGATTGAGCAATTCCAGGGTCGTTTCACCCAAAGCGGTTTCCTCAATATAATATAGTCAACAGTTAATTAGTTAATAGTTAACTATAAGAAGGTGATTACGATATGTCCTCAAAGATATCAACCATGGTCCTGGGTTTGCTCATGGAAGGTGAAAAGCACGGCTATGAGTTGGTAAAGGCGATGGAGGAAAGGGGAATGCTGCGCTGGGCCCCAGCCAGCAAAGTTGCGGTCTATAAGACTCTTTCGAGGATGGAAGAGGAGGGGTGCCTGACATCCTGGCTCGAACGGGAGGGAAATGCTCCTGAAAAACGTGTCTATGCGGTGACCGCAGCGGGAGAGCAAAGGCTGCAGGATCTCGTCTATAGCCTTTGCGCCAGCCGCGAGCCGCTGCGCTTCGCATCGACTGTAGGCTTGCCTTTCATCCAATATCTCGAAAAAGAAGCCGCAATCGATTGCTTGGAAAGTAGACGGGAGTATATAGAAGGGCAGGGGAGGCGGCTATCAGACGAGGTGGATATGCTTGAGGGCCTTGGAGATGATATATTTTTAGAGATCATAAGGCACGAGGAGGCCGCCTATAAGGAGGAAGCCCGCTGGTTGAAGAGGATAATCGCCAAGGTGAAAAACGATAAAAGAGAGTAGATTGGCATGCAAACCGTAGATGAGAATACCAAGTCTATTATAGATAGTGATCTCTTTGCCAAAGCATTGGGAATTGAAGTCCTCGAAGTGAAGCCGGGCTGGGCCAGGAGCGGCCTCAAGCTATGCGCTGAACATCTGAATTTCCTTCAAATGGTGCATGGCGCTGTCATCTTTTCGCTGGCCGATGCAGCTTTCGCTGCGGCTTCAAACTCCTTCGGGACAAAAGCGGTGGCATTATCCATCTCTATTGATTTTATGTCCGCCGCAGAGCCAGGCGCAGAAATCTTCGCCGAAGTGGAACTGGCCTCGCGTGCGGGCAAGATGGGCTGCTATAACATGAAGGTCGAAAATTCAGAGGGGAAGCTCATTGCCCAATGCCGTGGCTGGGCTTACCACACGGGCAAACCCCTCGATACGGGCCCCTGTTAATACCGCCGATAATATATCTTATGTAAAGTAGATATTTGACGTTTCTTTTTTTACTTTTCCTGAGCTCCCCTATCGAATGAAGCCTCTCTTAATATGCCCTGTCATTAATATAGGTGGCCCTTTCGCTTACTACGGTCTGATCGGCTTGCACCCGGCATGAGAAATCCTTGCTCTCGCCCACGAAACTGTTGACGCAAATAGTCATCCTGGACTCCCCCGCCGCCGTAACGTTTTGCACCCTCGACGTTCCATCATTGAACATATATATCACCCTAACGTGAGCCGGCTGCTCATTTTCGTTAAGAACCAGCAGGTATTCCTGGAAGCCGGGTTGGGTCGAGCCTTGCGCGAAATACTGATCGGCGACGAGTTTCCCCCCGCGATTGAACCACCAGTATTTGGATGTTACCGTCATAATCTGGTTCTCAATCTCCATATGATTATTGGGATCGGGACCGTCGCGCAAACTGAAATCATCGTTCAAGTTGTTCCAGGCCTGCCAGACGGGATCCCAAATCCAGACAGCATAGTTCAATCCCCTTGCCTCGAAAATATCGAGCTCGTCGTCTATAAAACTGGCAGCGTTAGGAACCCAGCGCTTAATGCCGTACTCGGATATCGCGACCGGCGCTCCGGTTGCCGATCTAAAAGAATCGATCGGTGACAGCCAGCCCTCGAGCCATGCCTTGTCCACGGTTTCCAGCCTGTTATCGTTTTTGGCATCGAAGACTCCCGGATACGATAGATGCAGTGAATCCGCGGCCTGATGTGTGTAAGTCATGGGTTCATACTGATGCACGATATAGACAGTGCGACTATCTTCACTGACGCTCAGATAAGGAAGCCAGTTGGAGTTGCTGTAGTCATTGCCGCCTACCAGGATGGGAGTCTCTGCATCGACATCCCGTACGGCGGCTGTAATGCGGGGATATAGTTGGTTCCAATCGTAGAGGCTGCCACCATATCGCGCGTAGAATTGCTCGGGATCCCAGATGCCGAGCAGACGATCGTTTGAGTTGGGTTCGACCATCAATTCATAACCGATGACCGTCGGATGACCGCGATAGCGCTCCGCCGTGTAACGCCACATATCCACCCAGGCATCCTGCGCCGCCTGTTCCAACCAGACGTTGTCATTCAGGTAGCTAGGATCGAACCACTCCCCTGCCCCATCCCAGTAAAAAGTGAAATCGCTCCTTCCCGGACCGGTTCTGAAAGCTATGGTCGCTTTCATTCCCGCCTTGCCCACCATGTCCAGCAGCCTGTCCAGGCTGTCCTGAACGTCGCCGTTGAGAACGTAAGGGGGTTTTTCGGTGAAAAGGCCCGGGTGCGAGAGCTGGACCCAGTTTGCTCCGGCAGCCGCAAGGCCGTCTAAATCCGCTTGTGTATAGGGAGGCCCGAGCGGACCGGGGCCCATAAAATCAGGACCGTCAACTTCGGGGTAGACCAAGCGCTGATATACATTTGCGCCTCTCAGCCTGGTACCCGACGTCCACAGTTCCCAATCGTCCGCTGATGCCGCCGTGACCTTTCCAATAGGGTCCTCTTTGATTGTGGGAGTATGAGGCGTCATAAGGCCGGGGGTCAACAGGAGGATCGGAGCAAGTATTATCGCGAACAGGCACACCGGAACGAGCAGAAGTCCATAGTGCCCAGAGCTCAGGAATTGCCGCATTCATCCATCCCATATTTGAGAATCAACAATAAGGACAATTATGCGCGATGTTTTCTTTTAAATAAACCAAATGAATGCGGCCAGACCTACAGTGTAATCAAGCAGACATGCGAGTCAGGGTTACTCTAACCCCGGGGAGTAACCTCCAGTTCAAGCCTCCCATCCGCCTTTAGCTCCCAGTCCACGCTGTATTCGCCCCCGCTTAGAACCTCATAATATCTCTGCATAAGACCGGCTAACATCAAATGCAAAGCTACGTTTTGCAGCTGCACCCTGAGTCCACGGTCATCCACCTTCATCTCAAGCAGATTACCCAGACCCCTCAATGCAAGCAACTCACGGAAGTTCTCTTCGTTCCCTAGTTCTTCCATGGAGTAAAGCCTTTGTTTTATGAAGCGGCGCTGAGCCTCTACGACGGCCCTGGGTATATCCTCTCCCAGCTCCCTCTCCAACTCATCAAAGGCGGCCTCAAGATAATCCGGCCCCATCATAGCCACCCGCCTGCCATTTGATTTGATTTCTATGACACCTCTTTCCGTGTGCCACTTATAACCGGGCAGAGCCGCAGGTCTGCCACAACTGGGGCATTTTGCCAACTCAATGTCGCCCGCCACGTAGTTATACTCCTTGACGGGTAATCTCGAAGTGAGCCCTACGGGTCGCGGAGACGGCCAGGCCTTCATTTCCACATATCGGGCGCAACGATTTCGTAGGTAACATCACGATCGCGAACCGTTATGGACTCTGATGAACCGGCAAGATCACCGCACCACAGTGCTATCGAATAGGGTTCCCTGATGCGTTCGATGACATAATCATTCAGGGAATTCATGTATTCCACCTTGACGAGGCGGGAATCCCCGTAGCCCAACACGTGGCCGGTAATATTTACCGTATCAATCAACGGCGCTAAATCGAGTTGCAGGCTGTGTGCCATCTCTTTTACTTCCATTGGTATGATGCGGTTGAGATAGTCGCGAGTGGCTCTGCGTTTTGTCTCTATTATTATGCGCTCGATGGGTATCCCGATCAGCCCCTCGATCTCCCTTCAAGAACAACCTTGTCTGGTTCCATTATCTAGAAATTGTCTTAAGCAATACTACCAAAAAGGCTGTTTTTGCTCAAAATCATGTATTTTCTCATACCAAAGGTCGATACCAATCGCGAAACACCTGTTCGACAATAGATATAGGACTTTCTTTAGTCCAACGCCCCACCCGGAAAGCAGCTGGCCACCCGGTCAGCTGCTTCCATTATTGAGGTGTCAAACTGTTGGTGGGATCATGAGACAGGCCACACTAGGCCTTAAGGACGGTTGCCGCGGCTCCGATAAGCTCCTGTTTGTTGCCAAACAGTGGAAATACGTTTACCGTCAAGGCAATGGTCTCATGCTTATCGTTCATGCTGTCGGAGAACTGAGCCCCCAGCCGATTCGCAAAACAACTTTGGAAGGCCTGAATCAACAGATTCCCCCTTCCTTCGACACTATTGAGAGTATCAAAAGCGTTTTTACCTAGAATATCCTTCGCCTGCAAGTTCAGGTATCGCTCAGCCTCCCGATTCGCGATAAGAACCATACCCTTGCTGTCTACAACCAGCACCCCCATCTTGGCCTCCAAAATGAAGCTCTCCAGATAGCTTTGCGTGCGTTTGGAATTGTCAAGGGCACGCCGAGTTATGTCGTACAACCTGGCGTTGACCAGTGAGTTGCCCAGCACCTCACTGACCGCATGAAGCAGGGTCTTTTCCTCATCGGAGTAGGAGCCCTTCTGTGTCGCCGCCATAAGCACCCCCGATACTTTGTTTCCCGCTCTGATCGGTATGGCGATGCGAGCCATGGTGGCCAAAGTGTCAGGCTTGTCCTCGTCGCTTTTCCCTGCCGCCCGGTCCTCAATCGTCTCTTCATATGCGGCCGCTTTTCCCGCAAGGCCCTCGCCAATATCGTATTCGGGGATCTTCTCCAGGCTGATGTCCATACCGTAGCTCGCCCGCGCCTTTAATTTCGAGCTGTTGTCATCAAGCAAATATATAGTGCCGATGGATGATGTCAGCGGCATTGCCGAGTCGAGTGATTCGCGCAACAAGCGTTCCGTATCCATATCCGCGTTGGCGCTCGATTGAATACTGTTTAACACCTTGAGGAGCATGTTCGACTTTTGAACTTGATCTAGAATCACTTCCAGCCGCTTATGATACTGGCCTGCCTTTACCAAAATGTAAACAGCGAAGACGGTCACGAAAATTAGCAGCGCCACATCGGTTGCTATTTTTAGCATTGTGCCGCCGAAGTATTGGGAGAACTTGTCGAAGTTTTGAATGAGAATTAAAAAGACGCTTGCTATCAGCATGAGCACCAGCAGCACAATAGAAAAGCCGCGCACCGGGCTCATCGATTTGGAAATGTTCTCTTCATCCAATTTTTACGACCTCCTCAAATGAGACTCGATTAATCATCCGGCATCGAGGAGCTTCTCACCCGCGTTGCATTCGAGCACCCCGGATTTCAGAAAGGCCGCCAGGTCCCCGTAGCAGTCGGTGATCGCACCATCCACTCCCATGGCGATCATTGCCTGCAACGCGCCCGTATTGTTGACCGTCCACGATACTACACGCAACCCTGCCTTGTGGGCCGTATCTATTAGATTCTGATTGGTGCTAAAGCTGACCGGCAGCAGCACATCGGCTCCGCACTCGAGCGCCTCCTCGACGGCATCGTTCGGGTCAACTTCGTATTGCGTGAGCAATCCAATGCAAGCGGGGCTGCCGGTTGCCTTGAATTCGAGAAGGAAGTGCGCATCGAAGGAACTTATGATGAGGGGCAAAGAGATTTGCGCCCAGTTTATTACCTCGGCCAATATTCGGGCTTCACATCGTTTAACCTCGATATTAAAGGCGCAGGCACCGGCGGCGAGATGAAGGAATTCCTCGAGGGTGGGTATCTCCGGGGCCCGCTCTCTGATTTCCGACATATCGAGGTGATTTAAGAGATGAATCCCGAGAAAGGGGCTGTGATGGATGAAAGGAACACCATCATTGGACATTCGCACATCTGTCTCCACCATCTCCACCCCTAATTTCAAGGCATTTACCAGGGCTTGGAGACTATTCTCTGGTCCGAATTCTTTTCCCCCGCGATGGCTGATAAGCCAGAACTCTTTTCTTCTGACTTGCCCGTTCATACCCACTGTTATATACATTCAATCACCTTCTGCTAGCATGTTCGGCAGAGAAGGGCTTGCCCTTAATTAAAAAGGGGGAACGAATAAAGCCGGGAAATGATCTTGGAGCCGCCACGCGGATCGGACCGCTTATGAATTGGGGATCAACTCACGAAATAGCCGACTCGAATGGCCGGTTTCGAGATAGAACTTCACCACTAGATACAGGAAGAGCAGCAGGAACGGACATATCACGCAGGTAATAAAGCCAGGAATACTTCTAAGGTACTTAATGAAGAGCCCGGCTTGAGGCAACCTGAGGCTCACTTTGCCCCAAACATCGGCCAGGGGAATTATGAAAGGATCGCGCACCTCGTTGCCATCCCCCTTGGTTATGGCATAATGGGCCCCACGCTTTTCTTCTAGCCCTATCACCCTGTGAACAATACTCTGATCGCGGTCTTCAGGGTCTTTGAAGACTATGATATCCCCTTCTTTCAGCTGCTCCCTGTCTACGGAAGTTACCAGTACGGCATCATTCGATTCGATAGCGGGTTTCATGGAATCGCCGTCTACGATCTTCAAGGGCGCGAAGAGATCCTGGGCGATTATCAAGAAATTAGCGAAAATTGCGAAGGTCATTATGCATATGATAACCGGGTAAAGAGCCTTCGAGACAAATTTACTTAGTCTGCACATCTTGTTTCCACCGTGACCAACCTGTTTTGACTGACTTCTTTTGAAGGAATCCAGGTGGTATTCAGCCCGAACCCCTCGCCTCCGCCTGTCGCTCTCTAAAAGTGTTGAAGCCGTTTCGTTGCCATCTCTAGCTAGTTCGGCAAAGAGGCCCCTTGTACTTAATACGGTTATGAAAAATCATGGAGAACCGAAACTTGAGGCGTAATTTTGCGCTGTTGAATTTCAGAGACTGCAGCCTGGCAGATTTACGCCGAGGCGATCAATTCGCGCGTGAAGCGGCCGTTTTCGGAAGCATGTTTTTCGATATAGCACTTGACCACGAGGTAAAGAAAAAGAAGCACAAAGGGGCAGATCACGCAGAAAATGAAGCCGGGCAAGGTCTTCAGGTAGTTGAGAAAGAAGCCGGCCTTGGGAAGATTATAACTGACTCTGCCCCAGATCCTGTCGAGGGGAATGATAAATGGGTCGACTATTGCATTGCCGTCTCCCTTGGTCTCTACATAGGTCGATCCTTCTCTTTCCTCAAAGCCAACTATACGGTGCATTATGTTCTGCTGTGGTTCTTCAGGATCTCTGAAGACTACTACGTCGCCCTCCTTAAGCTTTTCACGATCAACGGAAGTGACGACAACTGCATCATTTGACTTGATGGTGGGGCTCATCGAATCGCCCTCGACTACATTTAATGGGGAAAAAAGACCCTGCGCGATTATGAGAAAATTGGCAAGAATGGCGAATATCATGATGCCTATGACTGTCATGTAGAGGGCCCAGGAAAGGAATCTGCTCAGTAACCGCATTTTGTCTGCTTCCGCTATGCTTTGCCTCAAGCTGACTTGTACATACAGTTTCCAAGTCGGAAGAATCTCGAAATCGTGCCATAGCTCAAAGGGGTTATTTGAGATTACTCGGGGTATGATAAACAAACAGTCCGGCCAGACGCTACGGGAGGACTTTCTTATTCGATTTTGGAGCTTGCCGTCTTGATGAGGCCCTGATCAGGGAGCGCCTATGGTCTCCTCTACAAGGGAAACCAGCATGCCCGGGTTAAAGGGTTTGACGACATAGCGATGAGCTCCCATATCCATCGCCTTAGACATGTCTGCTGGCGATCCCTTTACGGTTAATACAATGACCGGGATGTCGCGTGTAATGTCATCCTGTTTGAGTTGTTCGAGGACGGCCCAACCATCTACCAGGGGCATCATTATATCCAAAATAATTAGTGATGGCTTTATGTCGCGCGCCTTTTCGAAGGCACCCTCTCCCCCGAGGAAATCAACGACGTTGAAACCTCGCGGCCGGAAGTTGATGTCCAAAAGCTTCAAGACCAATTCGTCATCATCGATTAGCAGTATCGTCTTCTTCTCCATTCAACCCCCCATACTCAGTTTTTGGTCGCCCTTTTGGCATACTCAATCTACAGGAAGGCCAACTTTCGCTCAAGCATTTCAAGCAAATGAAGGAATCTCGCGGCAAGCAAAAAGCGAAGAGATGAAGGTAAGAGGCTATTTTTATTCTTTTGTGCCGTTCTCCTCAGCCTTGGCATTCAAATCCTTGATCAGGGCATCGACATCTATTCCGTGAGCTATGGCACCCTGCTCTATATTCTCAAAACGGGCTACTGAACACCCGATACAGTGCAAGCCGTGCTCCAAAAAAACCCTTATCGTTTCCGGATTCTTCTCTACCACCGATTGGATAGTCATATCCTTGGTAATAGCCATAATCTCACCTCCTTACGCTTTTCATAGCCTAGTTTAAGCTGAAAACGTCCGTTCGGCTACTCTTTTTTACGCTCCTCCATAACCTAGCCTTCTTCCTGTAATTGAAGGTGAAGGTCTAAAAGATCATCCCAGGAGAGCGGATCGTCTTCCCCTGCCTCTTTATATTCTATGGGCGCCTCCAGGGTTATGGACTCCATTCCGTTCATACTCATGAAGTCAATGAATCGACTGTCGGCCGGGTAAGCCTGGAACTCATTGCAGGCATTACACCGGAAGGTATAAAAGGTTCCGTCCCCATCCCCGTGCTCGACCAGAATGATGTCTTCCATCGAGAGGGTCACTTCGCCGCACTTGGAGCATCGAGATTTTATACGAACCATGAGCCCTCCTTTAATACATTTTACATTATATTTACTGTATAAATATACTTTGTTATAATAAACCTCGTCAAGTGGTAAGATCAGAAGCCCAGAGGAGTAGCCCGAGCGATCTAATGCAGGTGCGAATTTTTAATAAATGCGCCGGAGCGAGTTAGGCAAATGGAGAGTTACAACGATCAAATAGCACAGGTATCGACCGCACTGGCCGACCCTACCCGCCGCGACATCATGCAGTATGTGCTAAATTCGGAGACTCCCCTCTCCGCCCAGCAGGTGGCCCAGAATTTCGGCCTCCATGTAAACGCCGCCCGCATGCACCTCGATAAACTCGTAAAGGGCGGGCTCCTCAGGGTTATCAGGAGGCGTGACAGTCGCGGTGGGCGTCCGGCTCATCTCTACTATGAGAACGATGAGGATCGGGAAATCCTCTTGCCATCTCGATGCTACAAGACACTCGCGGAGATCCTGCTTGGAGGGACGCAGGGCAGAGACCAAGAGCTCGCGACTGCCCTACGGGATGAGGCCCTGCGCAGCGGCCGCGAGGAAGCTCTTCGCAGCTCCTCGCCCCTCGCCTATCTTTCCCATAAAACCGGCATAAAGGAAGTAGCTGATGCCTGGCTCGCAGATGCCAAGAGGAGGGGCCTTAAGGCGAGGTTGAATACAAACGATGGCAAGGCCGTTAAGATGACCTTTCTGTCGTGCCCCTTCGGTACATTTTCCAAGAATTATCCGGATATGGTATGCGAAATTCATCGCCGGCTGGAAGAAGGTATATTGAGCCTCGCCGGGCAATGGAACGTTGATTCGAGTTCGCGGGATGAAACCTGCGCGTTTGTATTAAGCTCATCACATAAATGATCCGGCTTAGTTCCTAACCGAGCCTGATCAGATCGAACACACCCGCGATCATCAAGCCCCCCATGACTACCAGCAAAGCGCCACTTACGATCATAATCACTCTCATATGCCGCCTTATTTTTTTAAAGATAGGCAGCAGCGACGAGAGGAAAACCGCGGACAGAATAAAGGGTATGCCTATGCCGGCTGAAAAGACCAGGAGATAAAAGATGCCTTGCACTATCGTCGGTTCGGTGAAAGCGGCCTTAAGGTAGATGGCTGATAGGATAGGCCCGACACAAGGAGTCCAGCCTATGGCAAAGGCCATTCCTAACAATAATGTGCCCAGGAACCCCCTCTTCTTACCGAGTTCCAGGCGCCTCTCGTAATTCAGGAAAGGTATGGTAATTATTCCCATGAGATGAAAACCGAAGATGACGACCACAACCCCGGAAACCCTGCCCAGGACATCAATAACCCACGGGGGCAACGCCCTGGTAGCAGCAGTGGTCGTTCCCAGTGCAGTAAACACTATGGTAAATCCCAGGACGAAAAGGGCCGACTGGCGGGCCGCCTGAATGGTTATCTGCCTGCTTCTGTCATGTTCGGTCAGTTCCTCTACGCTCACTCCGGTGATGAAACTGAGGTAGCCGGGGAGGATAGGTAGAATACAGGGTGACACGAAAGCCAGTATGCCTCCGAAGAGGGCGCCGAAAAAAGTAATCTCTTCCATCAAGATCTCCAGTGCCGGGCTTTACAAAAGATCTTCATGATCTTGATCGTCAAGGTTGATGTTGTATTTGAAAAGCAAATGCTCATAATCCTTGCGATAGAAGATCTTGCACTTGACCTCCTGGTAGAGCTCGCTTAATCGTTTTATCTTGCGATTCTTCTTGGTTACCAGCTTCTGGTTCATGGTGGTAATCTCGATAAAAAGGTTGTATTCAGGGAGGTAGAAATCAGGCGTGAATTTGGATGTGGGATTGCCCTTATGGTCCCAGGCAATATCGAAGCTCACCGGCTCGTATAGCCATTTAATGTCGTAGAAATCCAGGAGTCGGGCAAATTCCTGTTCGCTGCGATGCGCGAATCGCACTTCATCCCAGCGCCTGTATTTCCGCTCATCCACTTTGATGTTCTCTACCAAGTGCGAACCTCACCTCAGCGGCTGCGAGCATCAACTCCCTTTGGGAACGATTATCTCGAAGTCCGTCCACTGCACGCCATTCAACCCGATGCTCTGCGCCGCTCCTAGAGACAGATCCAGTACCCGGCCCGCCACAAAAGGCCCTCTGTCGTTAACCTGGACTATTACCTGGCGGCCCTTGAACCTGACCAGCAGCCAGGTGCCGAACGGCAAGGTCTTGTGGGCGCATGTGTAGTCGTACATGTGAAATATGACTCCACTCGCGGTCGGACCACCATCAAATTCTTCTCCGTAGCAAGTGGTATAGCCTGCCATGACGATGCCGGTCGGCTCGAAGTCGGAAAGGGGCGGTTGTTGGGCGATGCGATCGAGGACTTTGCCCGCGGTTGGCACTTTCCAATCCGCGGGCGGGTTTTGATTTCCACCGCTGTTTTTGCTGTTCCCACTGTTCTTGCTTTGCGCCCGCAGCTCGTTGTTCACCTCGCTCAGCCTTGTTTCCAGTTGATTTATCTGTGCATCTAGCGCATCTACATCAAGAGTTTCAACCACCCTCGACCTCCGTTCCCTGGTTTCCTTCAAATCCCGCTTCCCGGCGTCAAGTTCGTCCAGACTGGCCCTGAGTTCCTCCATCTTGTCACCATCCTGGGCGATCAACCGTTCATAGACGGCGTGTTCTTGCCATGCATCGTTTAATTCTTGAACATCAAGTAATATCTCCAACTCGGTCAGGTTTCCCATTTTATAAAGAGTTCGCATGGACAAACCGTAGGAGTCTTGAAGAGCCTTCAGATCCCTTTCCAGATCGCTTATTGATGTCTCCGCTGCCCCTATCCTTGCGTCCAGATTATGCAGCTCGTCGCGGAGATAGGCCCCCTCGTTTTCGGCCGCGTTGCGCCTGCTCCTCAACTGCAGGAGCTCATAGCTTAACTTGTTCGATTCATCCTGGAGGGCATTCCCCTCGCCGCTGGCCATTGCCCTCAAATTAAAGGGTAAAAGTGCTGCTAGCAGCATCAAAAGCAATATCACTGTTGTCAATTTCCCGAAGTATCTCATTCGCCTAAAATTCCTCCGATTATCTTCCCTTACTCTTTTTTTAATAATCATAGCAAGCCTTTAAGTTTTAAGCATGGGTTTACTGATTAGAATTAGACGTCAAGTTCAGGGGAAGAGGACAGGCCTAAGCGTATCGGCCACCTTGAGACCATGACTTGGAAGTAGCGATATCTTCCAGTTTTGCCAGCTGTTCAACGGTACCGATTGCTATTATATAATCGCCCGGATCCAACCTGATATCCTTGGACGGCTTGGTGTTGAAGCTCATACCCCGTTTTTTCACAGCCAGAACAAGGGCGCCGGAAATTGCATATATCTTTGCCTCTTCTATCGATTTGCCGTCCAGTGAGGAGTTGGGCTGGATTTCGACATCATCTATCCGCCATTCCAGATTCTCGATATTGAATTCAATATATTGCCCCCGTGTAACCAGATCCAAATAGTCCCAGACCATAGGCTTGAGCAGCATTGCCGCCATTCTCCTGCCTCCAATGGAATGTGGTGAAATTGCCCGATCCGCCCCAGCCCGGCGAAGCTTGTACGCTGATTCTTCCGAATCGCAGCGGCTTACGATAAAGAGGTGCGGACATAATTCCCGCGCCGTCAGCGTAATATATAGATTTTCTGCGTCACTCGAAAGTGCGCTCACCAAACCCCGAGCCTTTTCGATACCGGCCTCCTTCAAGGTTTCATCATTTGTGGCGTCCGCCTTTATCACGGCAAATCCGGCTGCTTCCGCCTTATCTGCGCTTGTCGGATCCTTTTCGATCACCACGAAATTGGTGCCTGCGTCCTCCAGGTCATCCGCTATATGCTGCCCCACCCTGCCGTAACCGCAGAGGATATAGTGCCCGACCATGGTCTCAATATCTTTACGCATTTTTCTCCTTCCCATCATGCCGGTCAGGCTGTTCTCTATCATGAATTCTACCGCACTGACCAGTGTGTAGCCCACCGTGCCTACACCGGCAATTATCAAGAAAAGGGTAAATACTTCTCCTCCCGTGCCCAGCTTGAAGGTTTCACCATATCCGATGGTGGTAATGGTTATTACCACCATGTAGAGGGCGTCTAAGAAGTTTTGCTTCTCGATCACCATGTAGCCCACAGTACCTATGAAGAGGATTATGACCAGCAGGATGGCTGCTTTTTGCAGTGCCTTCAATCGGTCCAAAGTCTTGATCGGCCTCTCCTTTACTCTCAGCTACAGATTCATTCCCTTGAATAGTACCGTACTTAATACGCGGTAGCCATAATATCGGGACCAAGAGTTGACAACAAGAGAGGCGAAAAATCAATCCCCCATGCGGTTTACATGAAATCCTCGGGTTTGACGTCCTTGAGGAAATCGCGGAAGCGCTCTATCTCGTCCTCTTCCTCGGTTTCAATAAAGACGCTGGCTTCATTCAGGACATGTTCATCCGAGAAGATAGAGACCCCGGCCCTTACGGCCAAGGCTATGGCGTCGCTCGGCCGGGCATCTATTTGAAAGGGCTTGCCATCATACATCATCGTAATATCCGCGTAGAAAGTCCCTTCCTTTAGATCGGAAATCAGAACTTGCTGCATGCTGATACCCAACTGGTCCATGATGTTTTTCATGAGATCGTGTGTCATCGGCCTGGCCGTTTCGATTCCCTGTAGGGCAAAGGCGATGGCGGTAGCCTCGAAGGCGCCTATCCAGATGGGAAGAAAGCGCTCTCCACCCTTCTCTTTTAAGAGGACGATCGGTTGGTTCGCGGGAAGCTCAACCCGCACTCCTACCAGGGTCAATTCGACCATTTGTCATCACATCCTTACGACTCAAGGTATAGTACCCGATTTTGCCTGTCAAATCACCTTCGCCGATTCGCCGCAGCTTCTCCCCATGCAGTTTTATAGCGTCTCAAAACAATGCAAGCTCACTTTCGCCGTTCCCCGTCTCAAGACCTTCCAGCATGCAGATATATTTCAGATTGCGCCATTTTTGTAGATAATCCAGCCCATATCCGACGAGATATTCGTGGCCTATCTCAAAACCTTTGAAATCTATTTCAATCGGTGCGATGCGAGCGACGGCTCTGTCGAGCAGTGTGCAAATCTTGATTTCAGCGGGACCACGCGATTTCAGGTTGCGCAGAATATAGCTCAAGGTAAGGCCGGTGTCCACGATGTCTTCGACTATGAGAATATTACGGCCATAAATACTCTCCGAGAGATCTTTTTCAATACGCACACCACTTTTTACCTGCGATGACCCGTAACTCGAAATCGCCATAAAATCGACACTCAGGTTGATCTCCATTTCGCGTACGAGGTCGGCGAGAAAGATAAAGGCGCCTTTTAACATTGATACTATAACCAGGCTCGTCTCCGGGCCGTGCCTAATTTCGTGGTCGCTTGCTATTTCCAGTCCGAGTTCGTGTACCCTGTCGGCGATCACATCTTCGGGGAATACCATACGATGCGCAAAAGGTATATTCATGGCCCCAACCCCCTGCCAGCCAGCTGCACTCAAATGCCGGGGATAATCCATTTCAACCCCTTCCACCACGAAGCAAATACTGATCCGGTGAATGCGAAGAAGCGAATAAAAATATTTGGGGCGTTCTGCCTGGAATCGCTGGTCAGCGGTACTTGCTTCTCGGCAGGAGTGCCCTCGCCCACCACCATATAACCCACTTCCTGGCCCTGCTGCACGGGATATGGCAGGTGCTCGTGATAATAAATGCTTGCTTCTTCGAAGTCTGGCAGGTAGTCCTCTCGCACCGTAAAGACCAAGTCGTAGCCGGAAACCACGTTCACCTCCCGGCTGGGCCAGTTTCCCACACTGATTTTGCCCAGGGCCTCACCCGAATAGGCGAACTCGACTCGGATAAAAGCATTAAAGCCATATTCCATCAGCTGAACCGATTGATCCCAGTAGCTGTCGCCTCCGTTGAGAACGACGGATATGAGTTGACGTCCGTTCTGTTCGGCCGCCGCCACCAGGCATTTGCCTGCATCCACTGTGTATCCGGTCTTTATTCCGATAGCGTAGGGATAGGTCTTGAGCAATTTGTTATGATTTTCCAATACACGGGGATAGGGATGGCCGGGCCAGGGAATCTCATAAGTCTTAGTGCTGACTATCTGCCTGAAAAGCGGGTTTTTCATTGCATAGGCCGCGATCTGTGCAAGGTCATGAGCACTGGTGTAATGACCTTGCTGATCTAGACCATGAGGATTGCTGAAATGAGTGTGGTCAAGCCCCAACTCGGCGGCCTTTTCATTCATCATCGTCACGAATTGCTCCTCCGATCCGCCCGCGCTTTCGGCCAAGGCCACCGCAGCATCATTTGCGGATTGCAGCAACAGTGCGTAAAGGAGTTGTTCGGTTGTAAGGGTCTCCCCCTTGCTCAGCCAGGCGGAAGATTCTCCCACCGTCGATGCGTGTTCGCTTATGACCACCGGATCCTGGAGTGCGGCGTTCTCGATGGTAAGGATCGCAGTCATGATCTTGGTAGTAGAGGCCATTGCATATTCATGGTCAGCATTTTTTGAATACAGTACGTCTCCCGTCTCTGGATCCATCAGATAGGCGGCCCGGGCCGGAATGGAGGGTTGCGATATGGTTCCCGCATTCTTGGCCACAGTTTCGAGCTCGGCTCCGTTAGAAGGAGGTAGCGTGGCGGAAAGGTAATTGCTGCTGCCGCTCCTGCCAGTAATGGCAAGCAACGACGACACCAGGCAGAGCAGGAAAAAGCCTATCAGCAGGACCGGGGGCAGCACTCGCACGAGGGGATGAACCGACCTGCGCCGTTCCCGTCTCTTACGCCGACGAAGCTCATCAATCCTCCGCTGTACGTTCTGGCGGCGTTCTTTTTCGCTGAGCGGCGGGCGCGTCACGGGCACATGTGGGTTTTCGATATCCTGCAAATCGTCCATGCCATGGAGTGTAGCAGAAGAGCCTTGTAGCGGTCGATGGAAGCCGGTCTTCGCAGGGTTCTAAACCTGCGTAGCTGTGAGTAGAAGCGTAGCCAGGCCAAGGTAGATAGTGAGCGTGGCCAGGCTGATGAAAAGTGAGGAAAAGCGGGCCTGCGTGTAGCGAAGCTCGCCCTTCAGGCGACGGGAAAAGATGGGCAGCAATATGCCCACAAGACTGCCCAGGAGCACCGTCGCGAAAAGGGCAATCCCAACCGTCAGGCCCAAGGCGGCATAGCGCTGCCAGAGTGCGGCGATAAGGCCCCCCGCGGCGGCGATTATAACAGATAGCAGAAAGACAACTTTCAGCTCCTTCCAGGCCAACGCCAACGTTTCCCCCCAACTCGGTTCTTTTCCGCCTATTTCCTCCAACACGACCGCCTGAGAAAACATGCCGATGCTCTGTCCTGCCCTGAGAACCAGCGGCAGGAAAAATATCAGGGCGATAAACTGGGCGATCTTATTCTGGAAGACGGACAGGATAAGGGCGGCTGCAATGCCGCCAATAAGGGTTATGGCGATGGGCAGAAGTCTCCGCACAAAGGACGGCGCCGCCGCTTCGGTAAGCTCGATCCCCGCCAAATGGGATAGGTCTTCTATCGCCTCTTCCCTGATGACATCGATCATGTCGTCGACGGTTATGATGCCTTTTATAAAATTCTCTTCATCGACAACGGGGAGGGCGAGAAAATTATAGCGGCTCATGATGTCCGCGACCAACTCCTGATCGTCGTAAATACTTACCGATATGACGTCGCGGTGCATGAAATCCTCGACCTTTTGATCTGCTCGAGACCTCAGCAGGTCGCGCAGAGAGAGGACTCCCTTCAATCTCCCCTCATTGTCCATAACATAGAGGTAGTACAACGTTTCAGCATCCGGCGCCTCGCGCCTGAGAAAATTCATGCATTCCTCGGCGGTAAAGGAACTGGAAACTGCCAGGAACTCCGGTGTCATGCGACCTCCGGCAGTGTCTTCCGGATAACCGAGAAGTTCTCTTATGATCTCGGCCCCCTTCATTCCCATTATATTAAGCAACCTCTCCGCTTTATCCCGCGGCAACAGGGCAAGGATATCGGCGGCTTCGTCCGGCGGCATGATTTCCAGGAGATTAGAGGCCTTGGTTTCGGACAGATCTCCGATGACATCGGCCTGCTTCGCTCGCTCTACCTCGGAAAGCGATTCGGCGGCCGCGAAGCTCCCCAAGACATCCAGAACGCGCTCTCTGTGCTCGGGATCCAGCTGTTCGAGGATATCGGCTATATCGGTGGGATGCATGTCGATGAGCTGCGAGCGGGTTAGTGTAAGCCTGAGATCCAGTTCCTCGACCTCGAGGGGCGTAACGTAATTCCATGGAATGGTGCTGTCGGCTAAATCCTTACCGATCAGGTGCAAGAGCCCGCGTGCCGTTTTCTCGAGTCCAAGCCGCCTGAGCAGCGCCCTCGGGCTGACATCAACCCCCATCAATCTTAATTTGGAGTCGAATTCGCCAAGACGAAGGTCGTTGGCTCTCACCACCTTATTACCGTGCAGATCTACAATTTGGCGGTCAAGCAGGTTTCGGCCGAGCAAAAGGCCGCCAGGCTCACAGCGGCTCTGCCAGATTTCTTCCAAGGGGTGGTTTATCAACACCTCCTGCAGATTGATCGAAGCTACCCATTCCCAGGGTACACATACCGTTTCCCTGCGGCCCCTTCGGAAGCGGGATATTATAAGCGACTGGCTCTGCGGAAAGCTGCCAGTCAATTGCACCGCGATATCGTGTAGCTTTCCGGCTGTGCGGCCCGATGCGTCTACAACCTTATTTTCCTGAAGCTGTGAAAAGAAAAGCATGTTTCCCTCCCGGGCAATCCCGGATGAAATTCTAATTCCCGTCTGAAAGGGGTGTCAAACAGTCCCTTGGATTTTGGAAACCATTTCCCGGAAATGCTTCCAGTGGCTGCCTTGCCAAAACAGTATGTTGCATGAAATTCAGTAGAGCAAAGAGGTCTGGGTTACAGCGGTAAATGCGTGCAGCAGGGGGGGCCCTGCTCGATCGGCATTTCCTTAAGAATGGCGTTGCAGTTTGGACACCTTGGCCTTTCCGCTGGGCCGCCCGGCCAGCCGTCAGATGACAATTGGCGCAATTGGTCCATCACCTGTAAGGATCTTATTTCGATCAACCTTGGGCTTCCTTTCCGGGCGCTTTCGCAGATGCTCAGGTCCCTCGTTAAAAGAATTCGTCCCTCCCTGCGTGCGTATGCAATCAGGTTGGAATCCGAAGACGGCGGCGGATATGCTACATCATAACCAGTCATACGAAGATAGCTAGCGAGTTTTCCCAACATGCGATCGGCTGCGAAGCGATTGCGCGGGGCGGCCTCGCACACGATCAGAAAGGAACCGGCTGATTTGATTTTATGAAATGTTCTTTGACGCGGTTCTTGAGAAGCAGGTCTTTGAGCTCTCTTGACAAGTTTACCAGCTGAAGCAGATTGTCCAAGGCCCGTCTTTTCGCCTCCTGGTCCTTAGACAAAAGGGCTGGCGTAATTATCTGCTCGAAGGCGATAGCCTCACGGTCGGTGAGCGTCTCATACATTCGCATGTGGCGCGGCTCCAGCCCGTAGCGTCCGAATTCTTTCGCTATTCGAAGGATCTTTACATCCTCCTTGTCATAGTAGGTGCCTTCGTCGCCCTCGTGCTTGCATATGAGACCGTAGCCCTCGAGGGTGTCAACAAGCGAAGCTGCTATGTCCAGGGCTTGCGGAACGTTTTCCTTGAGCAGGACGGTGTCGTCGTAGGCCGCCAACTCCTCACCGACTTCTATGGAGCCCATCATTCCGGGGACCAGGTCTCCCGCTTTTACCCGCCCGCTTTCAAGCTCATCTATCTTCTCGCGGATTACCTTTAATGGCAGGTACTTCTCGCGCTGCAACTTGAGAATAAAGCGGAGGCGCTGCGCATCGGATGGGCTGAACTTTCGGTAGCCGGAAGCCGTCCTCTCAGGATTTATCAGCCCCTCGCTTTCCAGAAACCTGATCTTGCTTATGGTAAGTTCTGGAAATTCCTCTTTCAAGGACTTCAGGAGGTCGCCTATGCTCATCTTTTCTTTCGTACTTTCCATTGCCAGCTCCAAATCTTATCCGTTATCGGCAAAGAATAGCAGGTGGAATTTTCCTATCTGTATCTCGTCGCCGCCATTCAACTCGGCGCTTTCTATACGCTCGTGGTCAAGGTATGTTCCATTTAGCGATCCTGTATCCTTTAGGCTGAATTCATCTTCCTGGCGATGAATCTCTGCGTGACGGCGTGATACCGTAATATCGTCGAGGAAAATATCGCTTTCTGGATGCCTGCCTATACTGATAACATCCCTGCTTATAGTGAAGCTCATTCCAGCGTCTGGACCTTTCTTGATAACCAGCATGGCGCTGCCCTTTTCCAAGGGCTCCGGCGGCGTGGTGAATTCAATGCCTTCTTCGTTCTCCTCCTCAAGCACCGGCAAGCTCACGGTAGTTTCACCCTGAGGTTCGGACTTATCGAGGCGTTCGCCACAGCGGGCGCAAAAAATGCCGCTCTCAGGATTGCTATGTCCGCATTTGATGCAAAACACAGGTCCCCACCTCCTTTAAAGCGGCCTCGTCGTAAAGCTGCAGACAATCTCTCATCTCGTACTCTCATGAACCGCTATCCAACTAATATAATGTTGCTCCCTCAGATTTTAAAGAAGAGCCTCACATTTAGGGTTGAAATAGATCAATCCCCGGTCGGGTCGTTGCTTTGCGGACCAAAAGCTTCTCCGGCCAGGATCGCGCTCAATTTGCTGATATCGGCATCACTGATTATTGATTCACCTTTGGCCAGGCTGCTCTTTTTACGTTGTACCAGCTCCGCGCGCAACAAATCAATCTTGCCGTGAAGAACCCGCCGTTGATAGGAGACCTTGGCCTCCTCCTTCAGCAAGTCCTCGAGAATCTTCCTCAGTTCCTCATCAGTCTCGCCACTGAAATCAATATAAACCTCATGTGGAGGAACCGTTTTCGGCGTTTTCTTCTCCTCATTCATCGAGCAGCCTCCTTATATGAAAATCAAGGTAATCCATATTCTATCAAAATAGAGGGAAGGCTATAAGGCCTTTTCCCTAATTATCGCGATGGTCTCGACGTTCAATCAACCCTTATGATCAAGCCTTTCCCCTATATTAAGAGCTTCCAGCGATGCAAGCCCACCCCGCTTAATATCATCAATTTGGCCCAAAATATCGTCTGCGGATGCGGGGGCCTGACCCCATTGGATATTGAAGGCCTCGGAGAACCCTTGTTGAAATGCGAGGGCGATATCCTGCCATGAAACATCAAGGCCGCTTGCGTTCAGCGGCAGATATGCGCTTTCGTATCTTTCGCGAGCTAGCTCCCGAGACATGGAATCTTGAAAACGCAGCAGCTTGAATAGCAGTTGAGAATGATCCTTGAGAAGGATCGACCCATGCTGGAGCAACGCCCCGTGCCTGCGCAACTGCGCGCTGCCGCATATCTTGCGTCCCTCGTACTTTAGATCCGCACCGGTAGTCGCCGCAAAGCAGGCTCCCCCGGCCTCCTTATAGCCGCGATTTCCATCTATCGTAATGGCTGCATTAAGACCAAGGGATTGCAAGGCCAGGATAATTCCCCGGGATAATATCGCATAGGCTTCAAGGGTATTTTCCGGCAGTCCGGCTTGCGCCGGCAGCACCATGCTGTAGGTGAAATCATCCAGGTGCAGGATGGCTTTCCCTCCCGTCGGTCGTCGCGCCACTTCTATACCATGTTCGCGGCAGGCATGGAGATCTATTTCCGCCAAGTCCTGAAAGCGTCCAATGGTCAGTGCCGCCGGCCGAAAGTGAAAAAAGCGCATGGTGGTGATGAAACCATCATCAGAGGCGGATTCCAGCAAAGCTCGGTCGAACTCCATGTTGGCTGCGCCGCCGGCTTCAATTGTGGGAAGCAGCCTCCAGTTCTCGTAGCGGCTTTTGAGATGCATTGTCTTGACGATATTAGCCGGCAGGCTCGATGGTTCGGCCCTCGAGCTCATCCAGCAGATGCTGCCGTATCTCCTGTGGGCTGGGCAGCTCCCGCACGATCTTTCCCTTCTCTATATACGGAACGAGCAAGGGCTGGGCGATTCCCCCACAGGGACAGGTGATGGCAATATCGTTAAAGGGAGCGAGTATCCGCCGGCTGCAGCCGGGACAACTGAAGGTTTGTTTCTTGCCGGACATCTTCCCCCGCTTGGCGCGCGGCTTTCCCTCCACCTCGACTATATCGAACGAAAAATCGACGACAGGCGCGTTTGATATGGAAGTGCCAACGCCGTAGGCGTCCGCGTAGAGATTGTAGCGCAGGATGTCGTATTCATCCAGACCTCCGGACAAAAAGATTTTTACATTGCCGTAACCCCTGGTGTCCAGCTCCCACCTTACTTCGCGCATGATCTTGAGGAAATCACCCCGACGTGAACCCGGTGTGTCCAGTCTGACCGCATAAAGCCTGTCGCCAAGGGCTTCCGCTGCCGTCAGAGCCCCGAATTTCTCGTCTTGAAAAGTATCAACCAGTGCCACCCTCCGCACTTCGGGTTCAACGGCTGCATCAAATGCTTGAAAAGCCTTTTTTTCATCGCCCACACAAATCATAAGGGAATGTGCCATGGTCCCCAGCGCCCTCTCCCCAATCAATTCCGCGCTGATAACCGCCGACACCCCGTCACAGCCCCCTATATAGGCGTTCCTTTCGATCATCGGACTGATAGCCGGGTGCATTCGCCGGGCACCGAAGCTCAGGACGGTACGATCGCCGGCGGCGATTCGACAACGAGCGGCCTTGGTCGCAACCCCAGAGGCTTCACAGAGGAAGCCGAGCAGGGCGGTCTCGAACACCGCGAATTCCAGGTAGTTACCTTCGAGGATGAGCACGGTATCCTCGGCATCGAAAGCAGTTCCTTCCGGCAGGGCATATAGGTCAATATTACGGCCCTCGAGCAGCTTAACCGACTCCTCAAGCCCGGCGAATACAGCCCAGAGCCAATTCTCTGGAAGGTTTCCGGCCCTTACTTCCGCAGCGACATAAGGATTCAGGCCGAGGTGGCGAAGGGCCTTCTCAACATTGGTAAAGTAGACGTCGGTTACTTTCCCCTGGAGTATCTCATCGGTTGAAGAGGTGTGAAATATCTTTTGAGTCTCCGTGGTCATAATAACTCCGCCCGTATGACTTCTTCCAATTGCTGGAATATGAAGCGATCGGTCTCTTCACTCATGGAAGCGACTGCATCCTTGAAAACAGCAACCTCGTAGTTGTGCATTACAGCATCCACCGCGGTGAAATATATGCATATGTTAGTAAAGACCCCGGTGAAATAGATCTTATCCAAGCCCAACTCTCTAAGGTAGGTGTCGAGGTCGGTTCCATAAAAAGCGCTGTACCTCCTCTTCGGAATTATGCAGTCCCCCGGCAGGGGCTTTAGTTCCTCTATGACCTCGGCGCCCCAGGTGTCCGCAACAGCGTGTGGCGGCCAATACCTGAACTCCCGATCGTCCCGCCGATGCCTATCGGTAAGGTAGGCAACCGGGACCTCCTGATGCCGCGCTGCTTCCAGGAGCTGCCTTATTCGTGGTACGATCCTTCTCGCCCCCGGTAAGAAGAGCGATCCTCTCTCATCGATAAAATCGTTCAGCATATCGATTATTACAAACGTGCTCCGGGAATCGAACTGGAATTCCATCGCTCATCACCTTTTAGAAATGTCAGGGGCCTTTTGGTTCCAAATGATATCGGCAACTTCTACATATGCCAAGGAGGCTAGCCGGACACGATATCCATGATCTTTTTGCTAAACTCGCCTATAATGCGAGCTGCCGCGTTATCCTCCTCGGCCTCACAGATAAGGTGGAGCGCGGGTTCGTCGGGATCGGGCAGTATTAATATCCAGGCCGAATCGTCGAGGAAGACTTTGATACCGTCGATGAGCTGCACCTTGGCGCCGTTGACTTCCTCCAGTAGACGCCTCATTATAGTGCCCTTCTGTTCCCACGAAGTCGGTATCTCCTCGGACAGCAGGTGGATCTCGGGAAGCTCGTCCATATATTGGGAGAGAGTCTTGTCGGTGGCGCTCAAGGCATCGAGCAACATGGCGGTACTGGCCATAGCGTCGTAAGTCGGCAGGAAGGCCGGGAAGATGAACCCTCCGCTTCCCGCCCCGGCGAAAATTACGTTATCCGCCAGCGAGGTCTTCATAAGATCGCTGCGGCTTACCTTGGTTCGAATAACGCGATTGCCGCAACCTTCCGCAATGCGTTCCACTTGTGAAGACATACTTACAGGCACGGCAATACTTCCCCGGCGGCCGATTTCACATAGCAGCTTGACGAAGATGACCAGAGTCATCTGTGCCGGAATCTGCCTGCCCAAATTATCCAGGAGATAAAGCCTCTCCGCCGCGTTATCGATGAGCACCCCCAATTCGGCTTCCGAGGAGTTCACCAGATTGGAAAGGTTTCTCAGGGATTGGTTCAACTCATCCTGGTTGAGCGTTACCCTGGTTTCATCGGTGAAGCTGTTTAGGCTAAGCACCTCGCATCCCATACGGCCAAAAATGGCAGGCATAATTATGCTTGCGCCACCGAAGGCGTAATCCGCGACAACCCTGAACCGTCTCTTCCTCAACCGCTCCAGGTCGAGCTGATCTATGAGAGAATGGCTGTACATTTCCAGTAAGCGGGGCGGGAAGACGATAGCTCCTATCTCCTCCGCGAAGGCCCGCCGAAAATTGGCCTGGTAGAAGATCTTTTCGATATCCCTCTGCTTGGTCTCCGAAATGTCAATGCCTTCAGAATCGAAAAAATGTATTTCAATGGACTGTGGATCGAAAGCCGATATCCGGATGTCTATACCGCCGACGGCCCTTTCGGCGCCGATGGCGAAACGATTTACGGGAGAGGGACTCAACTCGAGGTCGGCGACATTCACGCCGGCCGCGTTGAGCCCGGTCATCACCGCCCTTTTTATGGTCCGTGCCGGCCTAGAGGCGTCGCGTGAGGTTATTACCGTGGACCCCATTGGAAGGGTCGAAGCATACGCCATTGCCACGCGAAGAGCACGCTCCGGAGTGATATCTATATTCATAATTCCGGAAATGGCGCGCTTCCCGAAGAGGGTACGAAGGCCTTTCGATTCCCAGATGATGCTGGTGTTGACGGTGGCGCCAGTCTCGACCGTCTTGAAGGGGTAGATCTTCACATCGTGATTGACCAAAACGTTTTCGCCGATCAGACACTCATCCCCCACAACCACGCCCTCTTCCAATCGTACGTTGCCCTTGAGGTCGCAGTTTTTTCCGACCACACAGCCGCGCAAGTGACAGCCGGTGCCTATATAGGAGTTGTCATAGATGATCGCGCGGTGGATAAAGGAATCTCGCTTGGCGACAACGCTATTGCCCATGACCGTATACTCCCTGAGAATGCTCCCCTTCTCGATACGGCAGTGGTCCCCCAAGAGCACCGGCCCCCTGATTTCCACTCCCTCCTCTATGTCCACGCCTTCCCCGACCCAGACGTTTTCGGCCAGGCGAAAGCCCGTCGGATCGAGCTGGACCTTGCGATCGAGGATATCCTTATGAGCGGACATATACTGTTCAAAATTCCCGATATCACACCAATAACCGTCCGCTACGTAGCCATAGAGAGGATAGCCTTCCTTCAAGAGGAACGGGAACAAGTCCTTCGAGAAGTCGAAGGCCTGCCCCTGGGGTATATAATCGAGCACCTCCGGTTCCAGAACATAGATGCCGGTGTTGATCGTGTCCGAAAACACCTGGCCCCAGTTAGGCTTTTCCAGAAAGCGTTCGATATGACCATCGCTGTCCGTCACCACTATCCCAAACTCCAGCGGATTATCGACCCTGATCAGGGTAATGGTGGCCATTGCTTTGTTAAGGCGGTGAAAATCCACGACCTTTGATAAATCGATATCAGTCAGGCAATCTCCGCTGATTACCAGAAAGGTATCGTCGAGCAAGTGCGCGCTGTTCTTGACACTTCCCGCCGTACCCATGGGAAGGTATTCGGTCGAATATTCCATTTTGACGCCCCACTCGCTGCCGTCGCCGAAGTAATTACTTATCAGGGTCGGAAGGAACTGCAAGGTGATGACCAGATCCTCAAATCCATAGCGGTCAAGGAGCTTTATAATATGTTCCATCATCGGCTGGTTTACCACCGGGAGCATCGGCTTAGGCTGGTTACTGGTGAGAGGCCTGAGGCGGGTTCCCTGCCCGCCA
>Ga0209747_1000083_pt1 | contig 43194 bp, 48 predicted proteins | sample BarGraNGADG00311_FD_184498 | JGI IMG/M metagenome (GOLD analysis project Ga0209747, IMG submission 184498) | Arctic peat soil microbial communities from Barrow, Alaska - Barrow Graham LP Ref core NGADG0011-311 (SPAdes) (version 2) | ecosystem: Environmental > Terrestrial > Soil > Wetlands > Peat...
CATTGTTAAGGTGGTTGATGTTGAGGCCTGACCCCATCGTGTTTATGGGACGGAACACTCAGGATCCCGCAGCAGCCGGTATTTTCCTCCAGCCTCCTCAGCCACCCAACCGCTCAGAGACATTGCCGTCAAGCTGGGCAGGAGTTCGGCAACTTCTCTCTCCAGTCTGGTGCTCAACCAGTCGAGGCTGCGAGGGCCGCCTCGCAAAAGATCGAGGATCGAGAGTTCGATGCCGACCAATTGAGAATCGCCGGCAGTAGGCGAAGTGCATGTTCGGGAAGGCGAACGAGAAAAGTCCCAGGGTAATTCCTCACAGATATCTTCGATGCTCCTGACCAGCTTGGCTCCCTTTTGAATAAGAGCGTTGGTCCCCAAAGAGAGAAAGCTGTTGATAGGCCCCGGCACGGCCAATACCTCCCGCCCTTCCTCCAATGCCATATCAGCCGTTATCAGGGCACCGCTTTTCTCGCCTGCTTCAACCACTACCACGGCATGGCAAAGGCCGGCAATTATGCGGTTGCGGTGGGGAAACCTCCAGGGTAGCGGCTCGGTGCCGGGTGGGTACTCGCTGATCAGGCAGCCGGACTCCGCGATGCGGCGAAACAGCTGCTCGTGGCCGGCCGGGTAGATGCGATCGATCCCACAGCCCAGAACGGCAACCGTAAAGCCCGAGGCCCTCAGGCAACCCATGTGGGCATGGGCGTCCACCCCATAAGCCAGGCCCGACACGACTACTATCCCCAGGTTTGCCAGCTGCGCCGCCAGGGTCTCCGCCGCCCACTTCCCGTATCCGCTGGCCTTCCTCGCGCCCACGATCGAGACACACATGCTTTCCTGCGGCGGTTGGTTCCCCCGCATGAAGAGCACGGCTGGCGGGTCATATATCGCCGAAAGCATCTGCGGGAAATCGGGTTGGCCCGGGAAGACCACTCTGATTCCCTGGCGCTGCAGTTCCTTTAACACCCGGGCCGGGCTCGATGCCATGCAGGCCTTTTTGAATTCTGCGGCTTTTTCTGCGCCAACCAGCGCCGCCGCCCTGCCTCCCCCTTTTTCGAATATCCTCCATAAGACTTGCGAGCCCCCCGACATTTCGATCATCCTTGCCAAGGAGAGGATATTCATACCCGGGATGCAAGCCAATGCCGCCCTATATGCTTCCTCCATAAGTCACCTCCGTCATCATCGCCCCCCCGCGCAGCCTGTCAAAAGAACGATATTGAACTGCTTCAGCGAGGTCCGCCACGCCGACCTCTTCCCGGCCGGCCAGATCCGCTATGGTTCTGGCCACTCGCAGGCAGCGGTCAAAACCGCGACCGGACAGGCTGAGCCGATCGGCGGCGGTGAACATAAATCTTTTTTCTTCCTGGCCCAAGCGGCAGTATTGGCGCAGTTTGGGCAATTCGACATCGGCATTGCTGCAGCCTTCCCCACCACGCTCCCTCTGCCGGCGGCGGGCATTCTCTACCCTCGCGAGCACAGCCTCGGATGGCTCGCCTTGCGGCATTTCAACCAATTCGGCCGGAGCCAGTCGTGGCACTTCGACCTGTAGATCTATGCGATCGAGCAGTGGGCCGGAAACCCGGTTATAGTAATGCCTTACCCTGCCCGGAGCGCAGGAGCAGTGTCGTTGCGAATCACCGAGATAACCACAGGGACAGGGATTCATGCCGGCCACCAGGAGAAAGCGCGCCGGAAAGTTGGCGCATACCAGCGAGCGTGAAATGGAAACGGAGCCGGCTTCCAGGGGTTGCCTCAGTACCTCGAGGGCATCCCTGCGAAACTCGGGCAGTTCGTCGAGGAATAGCACTCCGCGATGGCTGAGGCTGATTTCGCCCGGCCGGGGAAGGGGATGGCCTCCTCCCACCAGTCCGACATGAGAAATCGAATGGTGAGGCGCCCGGAAAGGTGGCTTGCCGGGGAGTGGCCGATCCAGCTCGAGCAGGCCGGCTATGCTCTTAATGCTAGACACCTCCAGCACCTCATCCGGCGTCAGATCGGGCATAATGCCGGGCAGGCGCTGGGCGAGCATCGACTTGCCGGACCCGGGAGGACCTACAAAGAGCAGGTTGTGGAAACCGGCCGCGGCTATCTCAAGAGCGCGTTTGGCCTGAAGCTGTCCTTTCACATCCGAGAGGCACGGGAATGGTTCATCTTCTCGCGGCTTGAGGGGAAGGGGCGCCGATTGCAGCGGTTTGCCGTGTAAATAATCGATGGCTTCTCGCAGGTTTCCTACTCCAACCGCCTCTATGCCGTTCACCTGTGTCGCCTCCCCCAGATTCTCATGCGGGAGCATAATGCCCTGCCGCCCGTTACGCCTGGCCCAAAGGGCCATTGCCAGAGCCCCGCGCACTCCGCGCACCCTGCCGTCCAAAGCAAGCTCGCCGACGACGAGAAGCCCGGCGAGCGACTCGGGCTTGAGGCAGCCGGAGACAGCGAGGATGGCCAGGGCCATGGGAAGGTCGAAGTTCGAACCCTCCTTGCGAAGGTCGGCGGGCGCCAGGTTGATGGTTATGCGCCGCCCGGAGAAGGGAAGCTCGGAGTTGGCGATAGCCGCCTTGATGCGGCGATAAGATTCCCTGACGGTGGCATCCGGCAAGCCCACGAGGTGGATGCCGGGAAGACTGCCCGATGTATCCACCTCCACCTCGACCTTGATAACCTCGATACCGAGTATCGAACAGCTGTCCAATCTTGCGAACATTTCTTAAGCCTCCTGTCTAAGTTATATATATTATATAACTAGATAATGACGTTTGGGAGGCGCTTTGGAAAAAGCCTGATCCGTGCAGATTGCGGATCAGGTATTAAAGATCGCGGTGGATTCTCTCTGCGAGGTCGCAGGCCTCTTTGTGCGGGAAAGACTTTACCGTTATCTCGTCGCCCAGTTGCAGGACAGGCTCGCTTTCATAATCGAAAGAAGGCCAAGGGGGAAGGCCGGGCGAATTCGGATCGCCGTTTCGAGCAAAGTTAGTAAAATATTCCAGGATATGGTCAGAGAGGTGGAGATCGATTAACCCGTAGTATGTCTCATCCTCCACATCACCGAAGACGTAAGGAATCTCACTGCCATGACATGCGCAGAGGTCTTGGCCTTCGGGACCGGGCGGAACGCGGGTAAACATGTAGAGAAAGGACCTATTCCCCGCCTCCTCCAAACATCGGGCGACAAACCGGACGGGAGCTTCAAAATCAAATGCGGTAACAGCTGCAGCGAAGACCTCTCTTAGCGATGTCTCCTCGATGGGAAAAAGCGCGAGAGCCTCTTCCTTGTGGGAACCCGCCATTTGGCGCATATATGATTCATAACCGGCCGGGCTTACATCGAAAAGGTTCATGAAGTAGTCGGCTTCCTGCAACGTCCAGCCTGCAAGGAGATCGATTTTATGCTGGCGCGCGCGAGAAAAAAGCGACTCGGGCCTGTGCTGGAGGACCCAGCCGTCAACGACCGGCCCGAAAGGCAGCGATTGGGGCGTCAGTCCACCTTCCAGACCGGCAGCTTTGATCACGTCATCTTCCGGCAAGGTCCGCATGATATCGATGGCTCGGAGAGAGTCACCGCAACCGAGGGCGCCGGCCAGAGCCTCGCCGGTTTCCTGCGCCGCCCGCAGATCCTGATACGGCGGCGGAAGCCCGGACTTTATCCACAGGGGACCGCTCTGGCAGATGACACGGCAGAATAACCTGGCGCTTAGCGTGCTGAGCATAAGAAGATAAATGCTTACAGCTCCCGCAGACTGGCCGAAAAGCGTTACCCGGGAAGGGTCGCCGCCAAAAGCCTCAATGTTTTCCGCCACCCACTTCAAGGCGGCTATCTGATCGAGCATGCCATAGTTGCCGGAGACATGCCGGGGAGATTGCGCGGAGAGCAGGGGATGGGCCAGGAACCCGAAGGGACCCAGCCGGTAATTTATGGTAACGACGATAACACCGCGCTCGGCCAAGCGCCCTCCATCATAGAGCCTGGCACCCGGCCGCAATTCTATGGACGCTGATCCCGAAAGGAAGGCGCCGCCATGGATCCATACCATGACCGGCAGGCTTTCATGCGCCTTGTTTTCAGGGATCCATATATTCATGTAGAGGCAGTCCTCTCCCAACCTTCCCAACTGGTAAGCGGCCCCGTCCGGCTGGGCGCAGGATTCACCGAATTGCGCGCAGGGCCTGACGCCCCGCCAGGGCTTTACCGGCTGGGGCGGAGCCCAACGCAACTCCCCTATGGGCGGTTCGGCATAGGGAATTCCCATAAACTCCCATACGCCGTTCGCCGCCTTGCCCTCCAGCAGCCCGGATTTTACTCGCACCCGCCGGCGCTCGCCGCTTATATCGGTATGATTTGATGGTTCTTCTGCCATTCGCCAATCTTTCTGCGAGTCCAAATTGAAAATGTGGTGAGCTACATAAGGGGCCCTGGTCCTAACGGGCAGGTTAAGGGCTGGCGGTGTCGGTCGCCGCCCTCCTCCCCGAAAGCCAGGCCATGAGGCAACCCAAGGCCAGGTAGGCGGGGACGGTCCACCATATCTTGCCAAACAGATTTGCTAGATCGCCTATATACCCCCTGTTGGAGAGAAAGTAGAGAGCGGGCGGTGTCAGCAATGCGATCAATATCAGGTTAGCGATGGCCGAAACGATAATACCCTTGTTTCCTATCCTCCTGGAGATCCTGACATCGGGGTAGTATAGGGCGCAAAGCAGAGCCGCACCGAAAAAGCTGAGGGCGGCTATTGCGACTATGTCATTTTCGTAACTGACCGCCATGGCTGTGAAGACGAAGATAAAAGTGCCGCCGAGGGCGAGCAGGGCGAGCAAGATCTTGCGCAGGATGGAGATCAATACCAGGCGGAATATCGAGGGCGCCTTTGCGACCCTCGTGCGGCGCATCTCCATTTCGAGCTCGAAGCTGTCGTCTGAGTCGGGAACCGCGTTGAGGTCCTTTTCACAATTGAAACAGTACTCGTCACTATCCAGGTTGTTCCTGCCACACCAGGGACACGTCTTCATGATTGGCTTACCTCAAAAGCATCCTTTACGTGCTCTATTCTCCACTTCGCTCCGTCTTTGAGCAATGCGATAACATCAAAACGGCAATCCCTCGCCGTATCGCCTTTGACATTAAGGTAATGTGAAGCCGTCCGGGCCATTCTCTCTTGCCGCCGGCTGTCGACCGCCGCAAGTGCCATGTCCAGCTCGCCGCTCGAACGTGCCTTCACCTCACAAAAAACCAGCCATTTCCTTCTTGACGCTATAATGTCCAGTTCGCCGAAGGGCGAACGATAATTTCTTTCCAGTATATGGTAGCCGCGCCACCTCAGGAATCGGCAGGCCTTATCCTCCCCGGTGACACCAACCTGCCTATGCCCCATATCCCTCTCCTAATTCCAGCTCCAACTGGTTCACTCCACGGAAGGAAGCGCGGTGGCAAGGGGAAGAGCCGATATCGTCGAGGGCCTTCAAGTGTTCCTCGGTTCCATAACCCTTGTTTCTCTCGAAACCATATTCCGGATATCGCACGGCCCAGAACATCATCAAATGGTCCCTTATCACTTTGGCAAGGACCGAAGCCGCCGCCACGCTTCGGCACACCCTGTCGCCGTGAACCAATCCCCACTGCGGTATCTTTAAATCGTTCACCTTGTAGTAGTCCACCATTACGATATCAGGGGCGGGCTCTAGGCCTTGTACCGCCTCCCGCATTGCCGAAAGGTTGGCCGGCTGAAGTCCCCCGGAATCTATTGTGCTCGGAGCTATGCAAGCATAGCTCCAACATTCGGCGACCTCTATAATGACTCGGAAGAATTCCAGCCGCTTCTCCGGCGACAGCAGCTTGGAATCCGTTAGACCCTCCAGGCCGGCTAGCTCCTGATCATTCGGCAGGACGGCGGCGGCGGCCACCAGAGGTCCGGCGAGCGCTCCTCGCCCTGCCTCATCGGTTCCCGCCACCCGGGCATAGCCTATGCGCCACGCCCATCTCTCCGGTTCCAAGAGCCAGTTCACCAAAAGCCTCACCTTGGTGTCCCATACCATACATACCATGGCATTAGAGTGCCTCTACATCCGTTTCAGCTCCGTGTTCTACCGCGATGCCCTGCTCGATCGGGCTTGCCGCGTCGGCTTCGCCTCCTCGCAATACGGCTTCTCGCTTCGCGAGAAGCCTAGCTTCCTGCGATGTACTCATCGAGTACGCCCCAGTCGCGTGCCTTGCCGCCGCCGCGCACAGACACTCTCGGTGCATCACTGTATTTATAGGACGGAACACTAGAGGCTGCTCCATCGGCTCGGCGGCCACCAGATGGCGATCGCCTTTCCCATAATCGCCTTATATGGCACGAATCCCCAGCGCCGGCTGTCGTTTGAGTTTGAACGGTTGTCGCCCATGACCATTACCGTTCCCTCAGGCACGTTCCACTTTCCATTGCTGGTGTCCTTGATGTACTGGTAGTCGTGGGTATCTATTTCACCGTTCACGTACAGTTGGCCGTCCCGCATCTCGACCGTATCCCCGCCCACTCCGACCACCCTCTTAATGAAGGGCAGTTCGCCCTGGTGGGTTATATTCAATACCTCCGCCAGGAGATCGAGGGAACGGCTGATGGGGTTGCCCCCTTCTGTCCAGTTGGCGCTGTCATTGGGGTTAAAACGAAAGACTATCACTTCTCCCCGATTCGGTGTGCGGAAATGATAGGAGATGCGATCCACCAGGACCCGGTCGCCTTCCATCAGGGTGGGCTCCATGGAGGGAGAGGGGATCATGAAGGGTCTTATGAAAAAAGCCTGCAGAAAAATGGCGAGGACCAATGCGATGATGAATAGCACGGCCAGCTCTAAGAGCAGCCCTACCCATTGCTCCCTGGTCTTGACGATGTCATCCTTGCCCTCCCGGCGCTTTCGGGGAGGGGCAGGAGGCTTTTCGGGCGAGCCCGGAGCTTGATTCATCAAATAGGGAGGCGGCGTATGCGGCGAATCGGAAACCTCATCCGATCCGGGCGAGCCAGACGCGGTATCGGACGCAGGTTGAGCCTCGCCCTCTTGGCGTTGCCGGAGTTGCTCATCGGAAAAGGTCGGCCTTTCGCCCGGCCCCTGCTTCCTGGTTGGTTCGTAGGGATCGGAATTGGACATATGCCTCCGCCTATGGCCTGCGCTTCTCCCTGACCTTGGCGGCTTTGCCGACTCGATCCCTGAGGTAGTAGAGTTTCGCCCGGCGCACCCTGCCCTGCATTATCACTTCGATCTTGGAAATCATTGGTGAATGCACGGGGAAGGTCCGCTCAACGCCGATCCCGAAGGAAATTTTTCGGACAGTGAAATTCTCCCGTAGGCCGCCGCCCTTGCGGCTTATTACGACGCCCTGGAACATCTGGACGCGCTCGCGAGTTCCCTCCACGACCCTAACATGGACCTTAACCGTGTCTCCCGGCCGGAAGTCTGGTATGTCATCCCGCAGGTATTCGCTCTCTACGATATCCGTCTTCTGCATTGCTTTCCTCCTTCTCGCTATACTATTAGACCTCATCCGGCTCGGAGTGGGCAAGCTCCGGTCTGGTTTTCCTTGTCGATTCCTCGGCCGCCATTCGGCGCCATTTCTCGATCTCGCCGTGATTTCCCGAAAGTATTATTTCAGGCACCTTCCAGCCGTTGAAATCCGCCGGCCGGGTGTATTGAGGATACTCCAGCAAACCTTGCGAAAATGACTCTTCCGTCAGCGAATCCTGGTTACCCACTACACCGGGCAAGAGGCGGGCGACGCTATCGATTACGACCAGTGCCGCGAATTCCCCGCCGGAAAGGATATAGTCACCGATGGATAAAGCCCGCGTGCACAGGTGCTCGCGCACCCTTTCGTCCACGCCCTCATAACGACCGCATATCAGCGCCAAATGTTCCCGGCGAGAAAGCTCGCTTACCTTCTCCTGATCGAGCTTCTCTCCGCCCGGCGTTAAAAGAATGACCTCCACATTGCTTTTCAGTTCGTCTAATTGGTTCATCCCATACCCCAGCGTCTCGGTCACCGCCCGGAAGATCGGCTCCGGCTTCATGACCATGCCCGGCCCGCCACCGAAAGGCTCATCGTCCACCTGGCGGTGCTTTCCTTCCGTGTAGTCGCGGATATCATGAGGCCTGATGTCGATTACTCGGGCCTCGATGGCCTTGCCCAGAAGGCTCTCCTTCAAGGGCGATTCGAAGATACCCGGGAAAATGCTGTAGACATCTATTCGCAAGGTTACTCCTCCAAGAGACCGGGAAGGGGACGAATCAACATCACTCCCACCGCCAGATCCACTCGCTCGATCACGTCCTCTATCATGGGGATAAGACACTCCTTCTCTCCTGACACCACCAGGACATCGTTGGCCCCCGTTTCTATGACTTCCGTAACCTCTCCCAGTCGCCGGCCGTCCGTTGTTTCTACAGCGAGCCCCAACAACTGGTGCTCCCAGAAGGCATCCTCCGGCGACTCGCCGAGTTCCTCCGGCTTTATTAACAACAGCTTGCCGGAAAGTCGGCCGGCCGCACCACGGTCGTCAACACCGCGGAACTTGGCGAGGACTCCACCACGTTGCCCCTGCGACGCCTCCAGCACCAGCCGCTCCCCCCTTTCGTTCCCTTCCACGATAAAGCTGTTACCGCTGTCAAAACGTTGCGGGTTGGTGGTAAGGGATTGGATCCTGACCCAGCCGAGGACGCCATGCGGCTTGATAATTCTTCCGGTCGCGATGTAGGGGCTCTTGCCGCTTGCCCGGGGCATGGCGCTAATCGATTATCTCGACTATAGCGTTGCGCCCTTCCTTGGTCGCCGAAGCCTTGATCAAGATTCGCATTGCCCCGGCGATGCGCCCCTTCTTGCCTATCACTTTGCCGACATCTTCCGGATCAACACGCAATTGCAGGATGGTCGAGCGCTCGCCCTCGACGGCGGTTACTTCTACCATCTCGGGCTTATCCACCAGCGCCTTAGCCAAGTACTCAAGGAGCTCTCTTAAGTCGACCTCCTGGCTGGCGTTGTTGTTACTTGCCACTCTTTTCCTCCTCAAACTTCTGCCAGATTCCCTTGATCTTCATGAGATTCCGGACTTGGTTCGAGGGCTGCGCTCCCTTGCGCAACCATTCCAGAGCTTTTTCCTCGTCCATCTCGATAAAAGAAGGTTCAGAGCGAGGATTGTAATGCCCTATGATTTCGATGAACCTGCCGTCCCTGGGACTGCGACTGTCGGCAACGGCCACCCGATAGAAAGGCTTTTTCTTGGCACCCATTCTCATCAATCTGATTTTTACCAATCTAAATGCACTCCTTTCGCGTTTCAACAACCCCGCTTTTCAGCGGATCCGCTAGAGTTGGAAGGGAAAAGTCTGCCCCATCTGGCTTATCTTGCGGGGAGACATCTTCCCGAACTGTTTGAACAGCTTCTGCATCTGCTGGAACTGCTGCAACAGGCGGTTAACATCCTGGGTGCTCGTGCCGCTGCCGCGCGCAATGCGCTGCTTGCGGCTGGCCCCTATGATCTGCGGCTTGCGCCGTTCTCCCGGTGTCATAGATTGAATGATTGCCTCCACCCGCTTCAGCTGCGACTCCTCCACCTGAAGGCCTTTGAGTTTGCCGGCACTGATTCCCGGGATCATGCCCAGGATCTGGTCGAGCGGCCCCATCTTCTTCAGCTGGTCCATCTGGTCGAGGAAATCCTCGAGGGTAAACTGCTGCTTGCGCAGCTTCTTTTCCAGTTCCTCGGCCTGCTTTTCGTCGTAGGTGGACTGGGCTTTCTCTATGAAGGTGAGCATGTCGCCAAGGCCGAGGATCCTCGAGGACATGCGATCGGGGTAAAAGGGCTCGAGGTCGGCTATCTTCTCTCCTACGCTGGCAAATTTTATCGGTTTCCCGGTGACGGCCTTTACGGAAAGGGCGGCTCCGCCCCTGGCATCGCCGTCGAGCTTAGTGAGAATGATGCCGTCAAAGCCCACTTTCTCGTTGAACTCTTGAGCCACATTGACGGCATCCTGGCCGGTCATTGCATCTACAACCAGGAGAGTTTCATTTGGGGGTGCTTTCTTCTTGATGCGAACCAACTCCTGCATCATGCCCTCATCGATGTGCAATCGGCCGGCTGTATCCACTATGGCCGTATCAAGGCCTTCCTTTTCCGCCTTCTTGAGACCGGCTTCGATTATGGCCTCCGGCTTCGCCTTGCGGTCGGAATAAACCTCGACACCCACCTGGTCTCCAAGTTTTTCCAATTGGTCGATGGCCGCAGGGCGGTAGATGTCGGCAGCGATCATCATCGGGTGACGCCCCTGGCTCTTGAGGTGGTTGGCCAGCTTGGCGGTCGCCGTAGTTTTCCCCGAGCCCTGAAGTCCGATCAGCATGATCACCGAGGGAGGCCGGCCGAAGTTGATGCCTTGCTTGGTGCTTCCCAACAGGTCGGTCAGTTCCTCGTCGATTATCTTTATGACCTGTTGAGCCGGGGTGAGGCTCTTCAGCACGTCCTGCCCCACCGCCCTCTCCTGCACACGGCCGACGAATTCCTTTACTACTTTAAAGTTAACGTCGGCCTCGAGGAGGGCTAGCCGGATCTCCCGCGTCACCTCGTTTACCTGTTTTTCCGATAGCTTAGCGTGACCGCGCAGGCCCTTGAAAATGTCCTGCAGCCGTTCGCTGAGATTGTCAAACATGATTCACCACCACTGTCATTAAAGTTTTTTACCCCACCCGCGGCTCGGCGCGGATTTCAGGTTTTATGTGCTGTTTTAAGCAACCACTAAGTATCTAAAGTTATAGGAACTTTTTAACCGTGTCAAAGATAGCCGGCAATCATGGGGTCGATCGCCATTGCCTGGGAATCTCAAGAATTTGCGATGGGAGCTGTAAAAAAGAAGGTAGAGCCGGAGCCCGGAGTCGAATCGACCCATACCTTCCCCCCCCATCCTTCCACCGCCCGCTTCACAGTCGCGAGTCCTATCCCCAGTCCGGCCTGCCCGGCGTCCTCGGCGCGCGCGAAGGGTTCAAATATTCTGTGCAGGTCTTCGCTCTGGATGCCCATGCCGTTATCTCTTACAAAGAATATAGCCTCGCCGTCTTCTTCTCTGCCACCGATTTCTATTTTCGGACGGGGATTGTCGCCTGAGTATTTAAGGCCATTCTCCACCAGGTTGGCCAACACCTGATACAGCCTCACCGGTTCGACTTCGATTGCCGGCAAGTTATTCTGGGTTTTCAGTTCGGTCCCCGCCTCCTCTATTCGCTCCTTATGCGCCTTGATGACATCCCTCAATACCAATCCCGGTTCAACCCTGTCCGTTTCTCCTTGCGCCTGGCCCGCCTCACAATAAACAAGGAGTGATTGGATGAAATAGTTCATGCGATTGGTGGCCCCTATGATCTCGGAGAGGCAATGCATTTCATCCTCGAACCGCTCATCCTCTCGAGCTCTTATAGCCGAATGGGCGAAACCCTTTATTACCGAGAGGGAACCGCGCAGATCGTGGGATACACTATAAGCAAAAGCATCCAGCTCCGAATTACTGGACAGAAGCTCTGCCTCCTCCCGCTTGCGTTCGGTTATCTCCGCCTGCAATTTTTCGTTGGCTTGCATCAGCGCCATGGTGCGCTCCTCAACCAGCTCCTCGATGCGCTTACGGTATCCCTCAAGCTCCGTCTCGGCCTGCTTTTTCTCGCTGATGTCGATTCCTCCCCCGCAAACGGCTTTGGGATTCCCCTCGCCATCTCTAAACAGGGTTGAATGGAAATAAAAGGGAATTCTAAGGCCGTCCTTGTTGACCACCGTCGCCTCGATCCCCGCTCGGTCTTGCACGACGAGGGTCTGAAAGAATTCCTCCTGCCGCACGATATCTTCATCTTCAAAAAAATCGAGAACCGAGAGTGATGCGAGCTCTTCATCGCTGTAGCCGGAAACCTGCCTGAAAGTCTTGTTCCAGCGCAGCAAGCGGGCATTCATATCGAGGACATAGAAAACGATATTCAAGGAGTCCAGGGCTTCCTCCAGAAAGCTCTGCTCATCCCTCAGTTTCTTCTCCGCCTGCTTGTAATCGGTAACGTTCGAGGCGCTGAGTAAGATGGCCGACAACGGCGGGTAATCAAGCAAATTGGTCGCAACGCCATGAACGTATTGCCATCCTCCATCCCTGTGCCGTATGCGATAATCGCATTCACGCCGCGAGCCCGGCTCCTTAAGGAGGCCAGACAGCGCTTGAATGACGATTGGAATGTCGTCGGGATGGATGGAATCCAGTGGGCTGCTGCCGATAAGTTCCTCCGACTTATAGCCGGAATATTTATCGTTGGCCGGGCTGACATAACGGATGGTCCCATCGGCCTCGAGCAATACGATGACATCTTGAATGCTTTGCATGAGCAAGCTCAGGAAAGGATTGTTGATATTAAATTCGTCTCCCGCTCTCTGGCCGGCGGCGGCCGAGAATCGGGCGCCATCACTATCCTTCGCTGTTCCCAATTCCCTTCTTGACTCTCTTTGCTTATCACCGTTCATTTGCAATGCCACCTGGATCAAGAATCGGCCTTTTCCAGCACAAGGAGCGTGCTGAGCATGCCCAATAATGATATTCCATTCGCCGCCAATAATCGAACTATTTAAAATAATATGTATGGTTTGCTGATAGCCCGGGAATGGGGATAAGCTTTCTTGGCGCGGGCTGATTATTTCTAGAATAAAGGATATTTTTACTTACGAGAACAGGGCCCTTGCGAATTCCTGGGGATCGAAGGGGTAGAGATCTTCGAGCCCTTCGCCGACCCCGATGAACTTTATGGGAATCCCGAGTTCGTGGACTATCGCAACGACGATACCGCCCTTGGCCGTGCCGTCGAGCTTGGTGAGGACAACGCCAGTAACGTCAACCGCCTCTTTGAACCGGCTGGCCTGGATGACTCCGTTCTGCCCGGTGGTCGCGTCTATCACCAGTAGGGTCTCGGTAACCTGCGCGCCCCTTTCCGCCACCCGCCTTATCTTCTTCAATTCCTCCATGAGGGGGGTCTTGGTGTGCAGCCGGCCGGCGGTATCCGCGATAACAACATCGATGCCTCGGGCTACGGCCGATTCCACGGCATCGTGAACGACGGCCGCCGCGTCAGATCCCTGGCGATGCTTTACCGTTTGCAGCCCCACCCTTTCGCCCCACGTTTCCAGCTGCTCCACACCGGCCGCGCGGAAGGTGTCGCCCGCTGCGAAAACAACTGTCTTGTCATCCCGCTGCAGCAGGTGTCCCATTTTAGCGATGGTCGTCGTCTTGCCGGTTCCGTTCACGCCGACAACCATGAAAACACTCGGTCCCTGGGTCGCAAACCTCAGGTATTGCTCGCCGGTATCCAGGGCTTCGGCAAGGACGTTGCGGAAAAGCTCCAAGAGCTGCTCGGGCTCCTTCACCTTTTCCCGAGCCATGCGCTCTTTGACCCTTTCCACTAAAATCATTGTCATGTCCACCCCGACGTCGGCCCCTACCAGTATTTCCTCCACCTCTTCCCAGAAGGCGTCATCGAAGCGGCGTGATGACATGGCCCGGGATAAGGGAGCAACGAAATTGATGCGGCTTTTTGAGAGACCGTTGCGCAGCCTTAAGAACCAGCCTTCCTTGTCCTCTTCCTGCGCCTCCTCTTCGAGAATCGTCAGGGGCTCATCGAGTAAGGGCGGCTGCTCTTCCGGCTCTTCTTCACACTCATAGGGGATGAGCACTCCCTCCTCGACCTTAGAGGGATTAAAAACCGGTTCGCACTTAAGCTCCCGGGCGTCTTCCTCGGCCTCGATGTCCGGGAGTTCCTGCATCTCCTCGAGGGCTTGTTCCTTTTCCTGCCTCTTGCGCTCCTTGCGCTCCTTCCTCTCCGCCTTGAGCCGCTCCTTTTCCTCCCTCTGCTTCCTCTTCTGTTCTTCCTTCTCGCGCTTCTTTTGCTCTTTTTCTTCGTTCATGGCCCGCCTCACGGTTCGCGCTTCTTGCGACTACATTGATTTATAATACCCCGAACCGAGATCCCGGTCCGGCCGGGTCTATTGAGGTGGAGGGTCGGCCCCCCTTAGTCGGTGCCGGTCTTAGCCAGCTGTTCCGCTTCTTCCAGTTTCTGGCTGACCACTTTGGAAACCCCCGAAGCCTGCATGGATACGCCGTATAGGACGTCGGCTATCTCCATGGTGCGCTTCTGATGGGTGATAATGACCAGTTGCGAATCGCCCTTGAACTCCTTGAGCATATTCAGGAAGCGGTGAAGGTTGACGTCATCAAGCGCCGCCTCCACCTCATCCAGGAAATAGAAGGGGCTGGGCCTGGTCTTGAAGATGGCGAAGAGGAAGGCAAGGGAGGTCAGGGCGGTTTCGCCACCGGAGAGAAGCGAAAGCTTTTTCAGCCGCTTGCCACGTGGCTGGGCTTCTATCTCCACACCTGTATTCAGCAGGTCGGTTGGATCGGAGAGGGTGAGTTCGGCCCTCCCCTGGGGAAACAACTTTTCGAAGAGTTCCTGGAAGTGCTGGTTCACTTCCTCATAGGTTTCCTTGAATATGCGTACGATCTCCTGGTCTACGGCTCGCACGACTTTGAGGAGGGAGGCCTTGCTTTCCTTCAGTTCCTCCACCTGCTCCAGCAGGAAATCATGGCGTTCTTTCAGCGTCTGAAATTCCTCGACGGCCCTTAAGTTGACCTGACCGAGCATTTCGCGCCGGCGTTCCATGCGTTCCAGGTCCTGCCTCATGTCTTCCCGCTCGCGATTGGGAGAATATTCCATTACCGCTGTTTCCACCGGCAGCCTGTACTCGTCGAGCAGGCGCTGGACCAGCATATCGACTCGCATCTTCAGCTGGGCCGTTATTAAGTCCTTGTTGTGGACCGTCTCCCTCAGCTCCGCCTCCACCGCCTCCGTCTCCTCCAGGTTGCCGCGGCCGTCATCAAGCTCCCGCTCATTCCTCTCGATGCCGTCCCGGGTCTCTTGCTCGCGCGCCGCCGCCCGCGAGGCCAGTATCTCATGCGTCTTCGCGAGCCTACGTGTAAGCTCCAGCACCTGCTCCTGCGCTCGGGACATCTCAGCCAGATCCTCCCGCCCGGGCAAGTCGGGAGCCGCCGCTTCCTCCCCCAGTTCTCTGAGCCTCTCCTGCAAGTGGAAACGCCTCTCGGCAAGGGAAGCCTCCTTCGCCCTCATCTGCTGCAAGGCTTCGTCCATTTCCTTTTCGCGCTCGCGCAAACCCTCGACGACGCCCTCTTCCTTCGCCCATTGCGGTTCCAGCGTATCGAGTGTCGCCGACAGATTGGATTCCTCGTCCTCCAGGGCGTTTAAGCTGGCGCTAAGCTGCGCTCGCTCTGCCTCCATTTCAGCCTGCTTTTCAGCCAGGCCGTCGATCTCAGCTACCAGGCGCTCACGGTTAAGCACCTTCTCCCCGGATGCGGCTTCCAACTCCCTCGATGCCGCCTCGATCTCGACGGCCTCTTTTTCCATTATCTGGATATCGCTTTCCAACCGGCTTATGCTTTCGAGGATTTCCATACGCTCCGCCTCGATGGCCATGGCCCGCTCGTCGCACAACGCCAGCTTTTCCTGTAATTGCTGCATCTCACGCCGCCCCGCTATGAGCTGAAAAGCGCTTTTTGGTTTGGCTCCCCCTTTGATGACCCGGTGGGGGGCTACGACATCCCCCTCCGATGTCACGAAGGTCAACTTGGGATACCTTTCAGCCTTACTGCCGGCTTCTTCCATGTCCCGGCAGAAGACGACATCGCCCAGGAGATATTCAACAGCCGATCGGACATCCCGGTCACAATCGATGATATCGAGGGCAGGCGTGCCTCCTGCTTGCCTGGCCATACTCTTAAAATCCTCGCCCCGCTCCTTGGTTATTTCGGAGAGTGGCAGGAAAAGCGCATAGCCCTCTGCGCCTTTTTTCAGAGCCTTGATAGCTTCCAGAGCGTCGGTGATGCCCTCGGTAATGACACAGAAAAGCCAGGGCCCGAGATACGACTCCATGGCCTTTTCCCACTGCTCGGCGATGCTGATCTTATGCATCAAAATGCCGATTATTCCGGTTCCGCCTTCCGCATGTTCAATCACCTTGGCGGCGCCGGCCGCATAATCGATCCTTGAGGAAAAAAGCTCCTGCAGGGCCTTCAACCGGGCGTCGACCAATGCTTCATCCTCATAGCAACATTTTTGCCTGCCGGTCACCTCGTCCAGCCGCAGCCGCAAGCGCGAGAGTTCCTGCTTAGCCGCTGCCGACCGCGATTGCTTCTCGGCCTTCTCGCGCATGATATTCGTAAGGCCGTCTTGCGCCTCCCGCAGGCTGCCTGACAGGATTTCGAGGCGTTGCGCTAATTGATCCCTGCGCGATGCCAGATCGTTTGCCGCCCGGTCGAGCTCCTCAGCCTTTTCCAGATTATTCCTCTTATCTTCCTGGATCGCCTTGCCCCGCTCCTGCATCTCATCCCAGGAACGCCTGAGAGCGTCCCTCTCGCGCCTGACCGAGCCCAATTCAGCCGCCAGCGACTTGCGCTCATCCCGAATTCGCCGCCCCTCCTCTTCCAGCTGCGAAATCTCCTCCTCCGTCTTTTGCGATTCCACCTCCAGCTCGGCGCGCTTCCTGGCCAGCTCCTGCCGTCGCGAGGTCCATCCCGATTCACCATATGAAATGTCTCCACCCAAGGCGTCATATAGTTTGAGCCTCTCCTCGCCGAGGTGCTCGCAGGCCCGCAGCCGCTCGCCGAGAGAAAGCAGCCTCATCTGACGCAGGCGGCATTTCTCGAGCTCGATGCGGCCATTGCGAATGCTTACCTCCAACTGCAAGATGCTTTCCTTGCCCTGCTTTACGCGTGCCGATGTCTCCTCCAGCTGGCGTACGAGCCGTTCTTCCTCTTGGCGCCGGTTCTCCCACTGTTCTTTCAATTCCTCCAGTTCGGCGACCAGCAGCCGTATCGACAATTCCCTAATGCTGGTTGCCAATTCCTGGTATTCCTTGGCTTGCCTGGCCTGCCGCTCCAGCGGACGTAGCTGCTTGTTAACCTCAGAGATGATGTCTTTCACCCTTACCAGGTTGCGCTCCATGCCCTCCATCTTGCGTAACGCCTTGTCCTTGCGGCGGCGGTGTTTTCGCAGCCCGGCCGCTTCCTCGATGAAAGCCCGGCGGTCCTCGGCCTGGCTGCGCAATATGGTCTCCAGCCTGTTCTGGCTGATAACGGCGGTTAGTTCGCGGCCCACGCCCAGGTCGGAGAGCAGCTCCTGAATATCAATCAGGCGGCAGCTGGCTTTATTCAAGAGGTATTCGCTCTCCCCGGTGCGTAATATGCGCCGGGTGACGACGACTTCCGGAAAGTCGAGGGGAATATCACCGTTGCGATTGTCAAAGCTTAGGGATACCTCCGCCATGTTCTGGGGCTGGCGAGTGGCGCTGCCGGCGAATATGACGTCTTCCATCTTGCTACCCCTGAGGTTGCGCGGGCTCTGCTCGCCCAGCACCCATAGGACGCTGTCCGCAACGTTGCTCTTGCCGCTGCCATTGGGTCCAACGATCACCGATATGCCCGGCTCGAACTCTAGCGTCATCTTCTCTGCGAAAGACTTGAATCCGCGAACGGTAAGAGATTTTAGAAACATGCTCTTTCTCTCTCTTTTATCTATCTACTGATATTCTAACTATTTTTCTCCTTTAAGCGGCTGAAACCCTTCCCCCCTCTAATGGGGTCAGGCCTCAACAAAGATGACCCCGTTAGAGGGGGGTGGACATTTTCAGAATGCCGGGAGCGCCGAAGATCTTCGCGAACTCGGGGTCTTCACGCTCATCGGAGGCCCTGAAACCAGCCTTCTCGTACGCTCGCTGAGCCGGGGTATTACCAATGAGCATATCGAGTTGCGCGTATTTATAGCCGCGCTGCCGTCCCCGTTCCAGCACCTTTTCCAGAAGGTCGATTATTATGCCCCGCCCCCTGAACTCGGGGAAAACGGCGACGTGTTCGACTATCCATGCGTCTTCGGGATGGACGGGGCAGACGCGGTAATAGGGTTGCAGGGCCTCTAAGATGGCTCTGCCCTCCGAGCGGTCGATCCCGATCTCCTTAAAGGCCTCCCCCAGCTTCGGGCCTCCGGACTCGAGTTCGTTGTAGCCACACAGGGATCCCGACACCTTGCCATCCAACTCGCTTACCAGATAGGAATCGTAGCGGTACCAGGAGCGGGCGGAAGCTTTATAGAGCGCCGCCAGTCGCGCCATCCTCAAGTCCATGCTCTGCGGCCACATGATGTCGTAAATGGATTTCTCCACATGGCTCTTACCCGCCAGGTACATGAGCCGGGTTACCTCGTTGACTTCTTCAGGAGCAGCCGGACGTATGGCAGCTATCGTTTATGCACCTTCTCTTACTCATAAGCCTTATAAAGCCAGCTAATCCACCGGGAAGAAAGCGACTGCCACGGTGCCCGGCCCGACGTGAGATCCGATAACGGGGCCGACCTCGTTGTAACAAACACCGTCCCGGTCACACTTCACCGCTCCCCTTACCTTTTCTGCCAGCTCGAATAAGCGGGCCTCATTTCTGACGTGGGTGTATCCGACTCGCGCCCTCTTCTTTCCCAGCTTCTCCCGCGTCAGCTCCACCAGGCGGTCGAGCGCCTTGCCGCTCCCCCTCACCTTTTCCAAGGCATCGATCGTGCCGTCGAGGTAGAGGATGGGCTTGATCTTGAGCATGGAGCCCATCATGGCCTGCGCCCCACCTATGCGGCCACCCTTATGCAGGTACTCCAGCGTATCCACAGCGAACATGATGGTGCTTTGCTCGATCCTCTTTTTGAGAAGGGCTTGGATTTCCGGTAATTCCATGCCTTTATCCCTGGCTTCCACCAGATCCTGAATGATGAGCATCAGCATAGCGCTAGTGGTCCTGGAGTCGATGATCTCAATGGGATAATCTTCCATCTCGGCCGCGGCGCACCTCGCCGATTCGCAAGTGCCGCTGATACCGGAGGAGATGTGTATGCTTACCAATTGGTCGTAGCGGCCGGCCATCTCTTTGTAGGCCTCCAGGAATTCGCCGGCCGAAGGCTGCGATGTGGTGGGAAAGTTTGGCGATTCTTTGAGCCTGCGGTAAAACTCCTCGTTACCTATATCCACGCCCTCCCGGTAGGAAACGTTATCCATCATGACGCTGAGCGGCACAACTTTTATGTCGTGTTCCTTCACGTACGCATCGTCCATGTAGGCTGTGGAGTCGGTAACGATCCCGATGCCAGCCATCTTCATTCCCCCTTCTTATCACTGTTCGAACCTTTAAAGACCCTATCTTTAGAGGCTCCCTCGAGCGCCTGCTGCGCGGCAGCCTGCTCGGCCTCTTTTTTGGAGCTCCCGCTCCCCTGCCCCCGAATCTCTCCGTTGATGTAGACGGTGGCGTAAAAAATCTTCCTGTGGGCCGGCCCTTCCTCGGTCAACCGGTACCTGGGAAGCGCCCCCGTCTCCTTCACCACCTGCTCCTGCAGCCTGGACTTGTAATCGTAATCGAGGGGCCCGGACACGGCCTCGTTCATCTTCTCCAGCACCAGCCTCATGACCACCTCGCGCGCCTTATGCAATCCCTGGTCCAGATATACGGCCCCGATGAGCGCCTCAAGCGTATCGGCGAGGATGGATGACTTTTCGGCTCCCCCATCCGCTCTCTCTTCTCGGCTCAACAAGATGTGGGGCCCGATGCCGATATCCCTTGCCATTTCACTCAAGGAATTCATATTTACCAGAAAAGACCTGATGCGTGTAAGCTCACCCTCGTCCAATTCTCGGTGCTTGTTATACATATAATCTGAAATAACCAGATCGAGGACGGCATCCCCCAGGAACTCCAACCTTTCGTTGGTATTCTCGGAACCCATTGATGCTGCGTGCGCGTACGACCTATGCGTAAGGGAAATCCGCAGTAACTCACGATCGCGGAACCTGACCCCAAGGATTTTTTCGATACCTTCCCTCCCGCGATGCCGTAAAATCACGAAGCGCTCCCTCTCGGCGCCGCGAGATAGCGCTCCGTCATTTCCACCATCCCCGATGCCGCAGCTTCCGCCGCCACCCGCAATGAGTTCTTCATAGCCAGGGCATCCGAACTACCGTGGGCAATAATACAGACGCCCTTTACTCCCAGCAACGGCGCTCCGCCGATACTGCGATAATCGATCTCCTGTCTTAGCCCCAGCAAGGCAGGCAACAGCGGCTTCAGCTCTTCTTCGTTCAGAGTCTTCAGCGATTCCAGGAGCTGACCCATTATCATTGAAGCCACCCCCTCCACGACCTTCAGGGTGATGTTGCCGGTAAATCCGTCGGTCACGACCACGTCGGCCTTTTGCCGCGCCAGGTCCCTCCCCTCGAGATTGCCGATGAAATTGATGCGATCATCCGAGCTCAATATCTGAAACGCTTCACGGGCTAGCTCATTGCCCTTCGATTCCTCCGCTCCGATGTTGAGCAGCGCCACCCTCGGGCTTTCGAGGTCCCAGCGCAGCGAAGCATAGGCGCTCCCCAGAAGGGCGAACTGGCGCAGGTGTTCCGGACGGCAGTCGCTGTTGGCACCGACATCAATGAGCAGTGCGGGTGACTTTGCGGGAGGAAGGACCACGGCCAGAGCCGGCCTCTTTATTCCCTTGATCCTGCCCCATGAAAAAAAGGCGGCGGCCATGGCGGCGCCGGTGTTTCCCGCCGATACCATCGCACGTGCCCTGCCCTCGCGCACCGCCTCGGCCGCGACGACTATTGACGCACCCTCCCTGCTCCGCACCGCCCAGGCACCCTCTTCTTCCATGCCGACCGCCTCGGGTGCGTGCACTATCTCCAGGTCACCTCGCTCTTTTTCGGCCAGCATTGCGCGCAGGATTTTCTCATCGCCGACCAGGAGGGTTTCTATTCCGAATTCGTCGCGAGCTTCGAGGGCCCCGGAAACGCTGGCTTCGGGATCGTTATCACCGCCCATAGCATCGAGGGCTATGGTTATTTTTTCCAGGTTCGCCACGCCAGTTTCTCCCGGGCGTCTATTCCGTCTCGATCACTTCCCGGCCGTTATAGGTTCCGCAAGTCGGACATGCCCTATGAGGAAGTTTTGGGGAATGGCACTGCGGGCAAGAGGACTTTGAAGGCTCCTGCGCCTTCCAGTTCGCCCGCCTCATTGCGGTTCTTGAACGTGACTTTTTGCGCTTCGGTACTGCCATTTCCTGCCTCCAAAAAGCTTAATTACCTCTTTCTACCAAACTCCACCGAGTATATTCTCAGCTCTCTTTGCGGTCAAGCAGGTCGCGCAGGGGCGCCAGCCGCGGATCGATATCCTCGATAACGCAGCCACACTCCTCATCGTTGAGATTCGTCCCGCAGACCTGGCATAGCCCCTTGCAGCGTTCATCGCACAGCCGCTTGATGGGGAGGTTGAGCATAACATTGTCGTTGATCAGCAGGTTAAGATCTATCATTCCTTCGTCTATTATATATGCGTCCTCTTCCGGGACCTCGATCTCGTGCGCAGCAACTCGGCCTTCGCGATTCACCGTGCTCAATCCGGGTCGCCGATAGAACTCATCGACATCGATATCCAGTTCCTGCGTGTATTCAGACAGGCAGCGGGTGCATTCCATACCAACAGTCCCTCTTATCTCACCCTTGACCCGGATGCCGTCCGGGCTGCTTTCCAGCCAGACGTCCAGCTTGAGGTCGCCCTCCTTGCCTCGCTCGTCAAGGCCGTGCTCTCCGACACCGACATCCACGATCGCCGAAAACCTTTCTCTTGAAAACACCTTTTTCACGAGATTGGTTACCGAGACTTTCAACTTACGCGAATTCAATGTGTCTTTCATTTCAGACACCTCCAGATCTATATAAAAATCAGGTCGTCGAAATAATGTTTGGGAAGTGGTTGGAGGGGCGCGGTTCTATCCGCTATTATTTCGTGCCGGCCTCAGACCAAAGCGGGCAGGCCGTCGATCGCCTTATTCCAGTTCGAACTCCTGCGCTTCCTCGGTCTGCTCCGGCGTGCCTTGAAGCCTTTCCCTCGCTCGCTTGATCACCTCGAGCAGCTTGTAGCAGGTTACTTCGAGATTGGCCAGCCTTTCATCCGCGTAATCCTCGGCTTCCAGCCTTATTTCCCTCGACTGCCCTTGCGACTCTTCCAGCATCCTTTCCGCCTCGGCCCTGGCGGCCTTGATGATCTCCGTCTCCTCTATCAGGCGCGACCTCTCCTGCATGGCTTCGTCCCGGATGCGATCGGCCTCCTTGCGCGTTTCATCCATCAATTCCTGCTTTTCCTTGACCATCCAGCGCGCCTGCTTCAACTCTTCCGGAAGAGAGCTGCGGAATTCATCCAGTAGCTCGAATATCTCGGTCTCGCTAACCATTACCGAGGACGAAAAAGGCACATGCTTGCTCGAAACAATCAGGTCCTCTATTCTGTCTAGCTGTTGAAAGACGTCCATCTAGACCGCCCCTTTCTCCAGGCTGTTGAACTTGCTGTTAAACATCTCCACCAATTCGTTTTCTATATCTCCCGGCACCAGGCCTTTTATGGACCCCCCGTAGGAGGCTACCTCCCTTACGGCGCTCGAGCTAATGAAGGTATATTCGGCACTCGCCATCATGAAAAACGTTTCGATCTCCTCCCCCATCGCCTGGTTGATCTGGGCCATCTGGAACTCGTACTCGAAATCGCTGATAGCGCGCAATCCCTTGACTATTGACGTGGCGCCCACGCTTTTCGCGAAATCCACCAGCAGCGTGTCGAACGGCTCGACATCCACATTAGGCAGGTTTTTAGTGGTGGTACTCACCATATGCACCCTCTCCCGCAAATTAAACAGGGGCATCTTATCCGGTCTTGCGGCCACGGCAACGATGAATCGGTCGAAGTATTTGCTTGCCCTTTTGATAACGTCCAGATGTCCATTTGTTATTGGATCGAAGGTCCCCGGACAAATCGCAGCAGTCATATCGCCCGGCCTTCCTTCCCCTGATTTATATTATTTTCCTTATTTACATAAATATCCACCGCGGCCTCCCCGTACTTTCGCCTTTCCGCGAATCTCATTCCCTCCGGCGATCGCGGGGGCTCGCTTCGCAGTGGAGCCTCTATAATCACAACCGCCGATGGGGCCAAAAAACCGCCTTCGGCGATAAGCTTCAGCATTTCCTGCCGATATTTCAAATCAATTCTAAAGGGTGGGTCTATAAAAATCAAATCAAACCGGGACTCTCCGCTGCAGGCTTTCCGCAGGTAATCGAGAACTTCCGCCTTGATGATCTTAGCCCTGACCGACATGCCTAACCTGTCCAGATTTTCCTGAATGATCTTGATCGGCTCCCGTCCGAAATCGACGAAGACCGCTTCCTTCGCCCCCCGGCTGAGGGCCTCCAACCCGAGCGAGCCGCTGCCGGCGAAGAGATCGAGTACGCGAGCGCCCTCGACCGATCTACCCAAAATGCTGAAAACGGCCTCGCGCACGAAGTCTCTCATCGGACGCGTCGCCATTCCTCGGGGAGTCTTAATGGTGCGGCCGCGCGCCTCGCCTCCTATAATCCTCATGGTTATATATTCTACAAGAGCGGTGGGCAAATGAGGCACACCGGCCGAATGTCACGGGTTGACGCCGGTAAGGGCGGCGCGAACCACGTAGCGGTAGGGCGGGTGAAAGGTGGGAGAAGGCTTGCCGTCGGCGGCGCAGCAGACGAAGATAGTTAGCATGGCGTAGCCCTGTGGATCCAGTATCCATATCGCGCTTTCGGCAACCACCATTGTCTCCCCAAGCTTGTAGACGAAGGTTTGCCCCCCGTAGCGCACCCTCAGCTCATCTTCTGCTTTCAGTTCCTGTAGACGGTTGAAGGGGAAGTATATCTGGCCGCTGGCATGGGCCATGAGCACCAGGTTCCCGGCGCCCGGCCGCCCCGTGCCGGGATATTTCCCTACCCCGAATCCCAGGACACTTGCTACCGCCTGCGCATCCTTTCCTTCCAATACATCCCCATCAAAACCTATCCCCGGCACGGCAAAGCACATGGCTTCGTTACGGGTGGTAAAGCGTAATTCCAGTCCTTCCGCAAACTTGTTGCCGCTGCGGTCGCGAACCCTGCCGGCCTCCAGGCGGAAACTGTATTCCCGGCCGCCTTCGAGGAGATCCGAGGGTACGATCAAACATTCGGCTTCTCCCGAGACGGCAAAGGCGACGGGGGGATCGAAGGATGCCGCTTCCGATATGCTCGAAAGCTCCATGGGGCGATCGAAAGAGAGCGCAATCGTGATGTCCCTGCCGGCTAATTGCGGCTGCGAGGGCGAGACCCTCATCAAGCGGGGTCCATCAGGTTCGGCCTCTGCCCGGGCGGCCGCCGGAATGAGGGTCATCAGGAGCAGGCAGATGATAACTCCTGCCAACATCCATCGTTTGCTGCGGCTCTTCCGGATCATCACAAAACGGCCTCCTGTAAGAGATTATAAAGGATGCTGCGAAGTGGGCAGTTCATGTATGCGGCGGTCGCTAGTGGACAGCCTCATGTATGAGGCGGTCCACTAGGCCTGGAATAGCCAATCCAGGCTCTCCTCGAAGCGCCTAGCTACCTCGAAACGAAGCAACTGATGCCTTGGATCCTCGAGCCCGGGGTCTTTTTCTACGATCGCAAAAGCATCGCGCCGCGCCTTTACGAGCAGGTTGTAATCCTTTATCAGTCGTGCCACCCTCAGATCGGGCAGCCCCGACTGCCGGGTTCCAAATAGTGAGCCCTCGCCGCGAATCTGAAGATCGGCCTCGGCCAGCTTGAAGCCGTCCTCTATCTCAGCTATGGCTCGCATGCGGCTTTTCGACTCCTCGGTATCCGCCTCGAAAATAAAAAGCGCATACGATTTATGTTCGCCTCTTCCCACCCGGCCTCTCAATTGATGCAGCTGTGAAAGGCCGAACCTGTCGGCGTTCTCGACCAGCATGAAGGTAGCGTTGGCTATATCGATACCCACCTCGATTACCGTGGTCGAGACCAGCAACTGCACCCTTCCCTCTCTGAAGCCCGCCATGGCCTCATCTTTCTCGGCTTTCCCCATCTGGCCATGCAGGAGGCCTATGGTAAAGTCTGGGAAAACCTTTTTGAGTTCCTTTACCTCCTTCTGAGCGGCCTTGGCCTCGACGACCGGAGAGACATCCACCAGGGGACAGACAACGAATCCCTGCCTCCCCGACTCCAGTTGATCGCGAATTATGGCGTAGGCGCGCTCCCTGCCTTCGTTCCCCGCGGCTATGGTAGTCGTGCCCGGCCGGCCGGCCGGGATTTCGTCTATCACCGACACCTCGAGATCCCCATACAGGGTGAGGGAAAGGGTGCGGGGGATGGGCGTCGCGGTCATTATCAGGGTATCCGGACAATTTCCCTTCTCCTTGAGAAGCATCCTCTGGCGCAGACCGAAGCGCTGCTGCTCATCGACCACGATGAGGCCGAGACTCTTGAATTCAACATCCTCCTGGATCAGAGCGTGCGTGCCGAGCAGGATATCGAGACCGCCGCTTCGCGCCGCTTCCAGGATCTCCTTGCGATGTGCCGCCGGGGTATTCCCGGTGAGTATCTCGACGCGCAGGTCGAGGGCCCCGGTGAGGAGGTTGGTCAGGTTGCGAAAATGTTGATCGGCCAGGACCTCGGTCGGCGCCATCAGCGCGCCCTGGTTGCCGCTCTCATGGGTGAGAAGCAGTGCGAGCAGGGCTACGACCGTCTTTCCCGAACCCACCTCGCCCTGCAGCAGCCTGTTCATCGGGTAGGGCAACGACATGTCGCGCGCGATCTCGGAAAAAGCCCTCTTCTGGGCGGCGGTCAGGGTAAAGGGCAAGGTTTTCTTAAAGGATTCAATCAGGGCACCCGGCTGGTCGTGCACTATGCCGGTCATGGTGGTCCTGAAGTGCCGGCGCCGGAGGGCCAGGGCGACCTGCATCACCAGAAGTTCGTCGTATGCCATGCGCTGGCGGGCGCGATTGAGGCGGCCGCGTGATCCCGGGAAGTGCATCTCCCTCAAGGCCTGGGATCGCGACGGATAGCCATGCGCGAGCCTGATATCCATGGGAAGATGGTCCGGGATCTCTCCACACTGTTCCAGGCATCGCATGATCACCCGGCGCAACATGGCCGCGCTCAGCTTCTGGCTCGCCGGATGCAATGGTATTATTCGCCCGGTGTGTAATGTCTTACGCCCGACCTCGGTCTGGTCCTCGAGGATATCGTAAGCGGGGTTTATCATCTGCAAACGGCCCAGGCGGTATTGTACTTTACCGGAAAAGACGACCTCGGTTCCCGGCTGCAGGCGATCCAGGTGATACGGCTGATTGAACCAGGTGCCATAGAGGTAAGCGGAGCCGTCGTAGATGGAAACGCTCGTTATGGTCCTGTTGCGCGAGATACGGTTGACATCTGCGCTGCGGACCGTGCCTATAACCGTCGCCTCGGCCCCTATCTTTACATCGCCTATGCGGGAAAGCTTGCGGCGGTCGAGGTAGCGGCGGGGAAAGTGGTAGAGTAAGTCCTCAATAGTATTGATTCCCAGGCCTTCCAGGTAATGCAGAAAGGTCCTGCCGACGCCCCTGATCTCGCTGACGCCGGCATCCAGGAATTTCCAGCTGGCTTCCAGCTCTTCGACTCGCCGCCTCGCCGGCTCTGCCGTCTTTGCGCCGGTGCTGCCGCGATGATTACTCGACACCGAAGATGTACTGATAGACCGGCTGCCCCCCTTCTATCACCTCCGGCTCGAGCCCCTTTTCCGTGATAAGGTCAAGGATGCCGCCGTGATTGGCCTCCTGCGCTTCCTTCCCGATGATCACCGCAACCAATTCGTCCTGCGGAGAAATCATCTTCTCGAGCAGCTGGCGCGCCGCTTCCTGCGGGCCGGTCGCTGCCGAAACTATATCTCCCTTGAAGAGGCCGATAAAATTGCCTTTCTTGATCTTGCCCCCCTTATATTTGCTATCCCTGACGGCCACCGTCACCGCTCCGGTCTTGACCCTTTTCATAGCCTCGGTCATTTTTTTCCGGTTGGTCTTCAAATCTTCACGCGGATCGAAGGCGATCAGCGCGGCGAAACCCTCGGCTATGGAACCGGACGGCACTACCGTAATCTTTTTATCCGTAAGTTCCTTGGTCTGCTCGGCGGCGAGGATGACGTTCTTGTTGTTGGGGATGAGGATGACGTTCTGCTGCGGCAGCGTCTTGATCGCTTTCAGTATCTCGGCAGTGCTGGGATTCATGCTCTGACCCCCTTCGACGATGTGGCTCACCCCCATCGACATCAGCACTTCCTTGATGCCGTCCCCTACCGCCACCGCCACCAATCCCACCGCTTTCTGACTGGCGGTTTCGCGTCCCGAACGTACTTCCTCGGTCTGCAGTTTGAGGTCGACGATCTCCACATCGCTCAAACGCCCGACCTTGGACGATTCCTCTATGGCTTTTCCCAGGTGATCGGTGTGCACGTGCACCCGGTAGGTTTTATCCCCCCCGACAACCAACACCGAGCCGCCGATTTTGTTGAGGGTCTCGCGCAAGCCTTCGATCTTCGTATCTTTTCCATGCAACATGAACTGGGCCTCGTAGCGGTAATCTTCCACCTCGATTTCGGCCAGCCCGGCGCCCGCATAGGCTGCCTCCTCCTCGATGGTTCCCAGGTCCTGGCCTGTGAGATGCGCGAGTATCCCCTCGAAGATGGCCAGCAATCCTCGCCCGCCGGCATCGACCACGCCGGCTTCCTTCAAAACCGGAAGCATGTCGGGTGTATGTTCCAGCGTTTCTCTGGCCTGTTGCACGACGACTGCGAACCAGTCCTCGAGCTGCCGGTGGCCCTCCTTGATGCGCATCCCCTCCTCGGAGGCCTCCCTTACCACCGTGAGTATCGTCCCCTCGACCGGCTTCATGACCGCCCGATAGGCAACGTCCGAGCCGTGGCTCAGGGCTTCCGACATGGCATCGACATCCACGCTTTCCTTGTCGCATATAATGTCTGTCATGCCCTTGAGGATCTGGGAAAGGACCACGCCGGAATTACCCCGCGCCCCCATGAGCGAGCCGCGTGAAAGCGCCTGGCATATATGGGGCATGTCCACATGATTGGATTTACCTAGAGCTTCCCGCACCGCTTGCATCGTCAACAGCATGTTGGTCCCGGTATCGCCATCCGGCACCGGGAAGACATTCATGGAGTTTATCTCGTCTTTGTGCAATTTCAGCGCGTCTATAGCGCCGTTTATGAGGCCAACGAAGTCGGCAGCCTCAAGCCGATCAACCAAAAATGACACCCCCGTATGCGGGGTTCAAGGCACTCTCACACCTTGAACGTGAACCTGAATTTCTTCCACCTTGAGCCCCGTACAGCTCTCAACCATGTACTTAACCTGCTCGATAAGGTTATGCGCCACCTCCGTGATATTTATCCCGGCCTCGACGATCACGAACAGGTCGAAGCTGACCTCTTCTTCATTGCGTTTCAGCCGTACCCCCTTGCGAAGACTGTCCCTTCCCAGGAGGTCCGCAACCCCTTCATGAAAGCTCTGGCTGGCCATGCCGACGATGCCGTAGCAACGCGTGCAGGTGATGCCGACGATATCAGCAACCACGTCATCGCTGATGATAATGGTTCCCAGCTCCCTATCCTGGTTTTCTTTTTCAGTCATCTTCCCGCCTAAATCTCGCGACCGTGGCCAGAATAGAATGATTATAACAATCGCTAGAGACTAAAACACCCGAAGTGCCGGCCGGATACAGGCGGCGCCCGGATGGTGGGAATCATGGGTGACAGGACAGTCGCAAACATTGTCATGCCGGAGGGCTTCTGGTAACATAGCGCCGTATGCTTGGTGTCCCGTTCCATAGATACGGTGTGCACCGAGAGCATCTATGCGCCGCGCCGCCTGCGTTCCGCTCCCCTGCGACGTACCGAGCACGTATCATTCGCTCGCCTTGCCGGAGTGGCTGCAAAGGCGCTTGAATGCCGGCGTATTTATGGGACGGGACATTTTGAGGAGGTAATGCAGTGTCAAAGATATGCGAGGTATGCGGAAAAAAGCCTGGTTTCGGCTTCAGAGTCAGTCACTCTCACCATAAGACCAAGCGCAGGTGGAACCCCAACGTGCAAAAGGTGAGGGTCTTGGTAGACGGCAAACCGGGCCGTATGACCGTCTGCACGAAATGCATGAAAGCAGGCAAGGTGCCCCGCCACTGAAGCGATTACCGAGCAAGCTAAAGGGAGCGGATTTATCCGCTCCCTTTTCAATTCCTTCCAATAAAGGACGAGTCCCTGTCTAGAGTTTTTTGTCCTTCCTCAATTGGTCCGCGCTCTTTTCGATGTTTTGTATCTGCATCTCGAGATCGGTTACACGCTGGTAATCGGGGTTGCTTGCCAGTTGCTGAAGGTTCGGTTGTTGTCCGGCCGGCAGTGACTGTATATAGGAAGTGATGCTCTGGATGAGCGCTTCGAAGGCCATTACCCTTTGTTGATCCAGGTCGATTGCCTGCAGCATTTGTGACGCGTAATCCTTGTAGTCCTGCACATCATTGAGGGAGGAAATGGAATCGTATTGCTGCTTGGCCGCTTGGTCGTTCTGATCGACTGCGGCGAAGCCGTCCGTGAACTGCTTCGTGAGCGCCGTGCCGGCCGCACCTTGCAGCTGGGAAAGGTCTCCGGACATCAGGGTGGTTGTGATCTGGGTCTGCATATCGGTAACTTTCTTCCATTGATCCTGTGCCAGCTGCCAGCTCGCATCTCCGTCAGTCATGTACTGTTTTGCGGTGTCTTTGTCTTTATTGCCGCCGCAACCCGCTATGAAGACGACTAGCGACAGGGTCAGGGCTACGGCCAGTACGACAATCAAGATTCTTCTCATGGGCTCTACCTCCTCTTCTATTCCTTGTCCATTCTCGGTTTTCCCTTAATGTTCAATCGCTGAAGGGCTTTTCCCTTTTTTTTGTGTAGACCGGGCAGGCTGCAGGCGGTCACCCAGAAGCCGGAACCTGAAGACTCAACAACTTACTTCCGTCGCGCAAGTCCAGGATGCTCACCATTCCGTTCTCGAGGATTCCGACCGAGGGTATCCGGTCTCCCTTGGGAAGTGACGGGCTGCCGGGGTTGCAGACTAAGAGGGACCCGTGGTTCCAGACGCCGTGGATATGGGTGTGGCCGCGCACCAGGAGTTGAAGCGAGTAACCGGTCGCCATTTCCACCAGTTCCGCGTCACCCGTACCATCCCCGTGTGTGAGCATGATTTTCAACCCGTCCACCTCGCAGATACTATATGGAGACATTATGGGGTCGGCGATGGCGACTTGGTCCACGTCCGAATCGCAGTTACCACGGGCGTGGAGCATGGGTATCGGGCATTCATTCATCTCTTCCGCTAATTGCTTGGGATCATAACTCCCTAGTATGGGGTTGAAGACGCCGTGGTAGAGGTGATCGCCGGCATGAAGAATAAGATCGCAAGATTCGAAAAGCGAGATAGCTTGCCGCCATGCTGCCACGTCACCATGCGTATCGCTTATAAGCCCCACTCTCATGCCGTCTTCCCCCTTTTTCCTCATTTCTTCAACAGGATTGTCAACAATCTCTAATGACGGCAAACCGGCTGAACGGCTCCCCTCCCCCGACCCAATTTAATTGAGTTCTCCAGGGCTTGCGAGACATCTTGCTTGGCATTCTCGATGGCCGCCAGGAGATTTTCCCCAAGTGCCAATCGGGATGCGACCGCCGCCGAAAAGACGCAGCCGGTGCCGTGGTTGTTCGCGGTCTCTACCCTTGCGCCCGCCAACTCGAGCATGCGCTCCCCATCGTAGAAGACATCGATGACGCTGCTGCCGCCCAGATGTCCGCCGGTTACCACCACCGCCGCCGCTCCCATTTTCTTTAAGAAAACGGCTGCCTTCCTCATTCCCTCCAGGTCGCGAACCTCGCGGCCTGTCAGTGCTGAGGCTTCCTTGATGTTAGGGGTAATCACGTCGGCCAGGGGGAACAAGTGCTCACGCAAGACATCCATCCCGTCACTGGTGAGGAGGTTATCGCCGGTCGAGGAAATCATAACCGGATCGACCACCACATTTTTCACCTTGTGCCGGGCAAGCGTATCAGCCACCGCCGTTATTATTCCCGCATTGCCCAGCATCCCGGTCTTCGCAGCCGCGACTTGGAAATCGCATAGAATGGCCTCCAACTGGGATGAGACCACCTCGGGGGGAAGATCGTAGCGGGCTGTAACTTCTCGCGTGTTCTGGGAGGTGACGCTGGTGATAGCACAGGTGCCATGAACGCCGAGAGCATAGAAGGTCTTGAGATCTGCTTGCACCCCGGCGCCTCCTCCCGAATCGGATCCGGCAATGGTTAGGGCGATCAACGGCCTCGACACCTAAGCCTCCTCGAAATGGTCATAACCAGTATTTTCCAATTGCACCGGCCGCCCGGAAGAATCGATTACTGTCACTCCCGACCCCTGCGTTATCTCCCCTATAAGCGTCAGGTTCATTTCCGCCCGCATGATCCTCGCATTATTTTCATCGGCGACTATGATCAGCTCGTAATCCTCGCCGCCCCATAACGCCGCTTTTAGGGGATCCTCGCCCACCTCGCTCGCGGTCTTCGCGGCCGACTTCGACAATGGTATGTCCTCCACCATAATGCGAGCCCCCACGCCGCTCTCCTCGCATATATGGCCGAGGTCGCGCACCAGACCGTCACTTATGTCTATGGCCGCCGTCGCGCCCAGCTCAAGCGCCCGATTTCCCTCGCGCAAGCGAGGCTGCGGGTAGAGGTGCTTCCTGGCGCAGGCATTCTCTCCGCCTCCGCCTTTCAGCAGCCACTTCAGGCCGAGAGCGGAATCGCCAAGCGTACCGCTGATCAGAATCGATTGGCCGGGCCTGGCTCCGGAGCGGGTCAGGAAGGCTCCGCCCGGCAAGCCGCCGGCGAGGGAAATGGACACGAATAACTGTTGTGGGCAACGCACTATATCGCCGCCCACAATACAGCACGAGAATTCCTCGCTGCATTGAATCAAGCCTTCGTACAGCCTCTTTATATCCTCGATCTCGACATCCTCCCGCAAACCCAGAACCACCAATGCAAAAGAAGAGGGGCAACCGCCCATCGCCGCCAGGTCGGAGATATTAACGGCAAGCGATTTATAGCCAAGAGCATGCCAGGAGACATAAGCGGGATCGAAGTGGACCCGCTCAACCATGGCGTCCGCGGTGAAGGCCATGAGGTCACCACCCGGGGATCGGAAGACGGCGGCATCGTCGCCGGCGGACAGGATGACATCTTCCTTCCTTGCGCCCAGCATCTTCCTTAGCTCTGCTATCAAGCCAAATTCGCCCGATTCGGATACGCGCAATCCGCAGCCTCCAGCTCCTTTTTAGTACCTCGCTTCATAAATAGGGTCAGCACCGAGGGCGCCAGGGCGCCGCACCGGCAAGGCGCGCGACCGAGGCGTACTCGTGCAATACGCCGCAGGAAGCGGAACGCAGCCGGTTTGGATGCAGCGGCGCTCGAATGCGGCCGTATTTATGAAACTAGGTACTTAGCAGGCCGGTACTTCTTCCCGGCCCAAATACTCGCTGATGAAGCGCATGGCACAAAAGTCGCCGCACATGGTGCAGGCCTTCTCACCTTCAATCTGCCGCTCGCCGAAAAGACGCCTGGCCTTCACGGGGTCGAGTGCCAGCTCCATCTGGGCCTCCCAATCGAGCGCCTTTCTGGCCCGGCTCATACGCAAATCCCAATCCCTGGCTCGCGGAAGGCCCCTGGCTACGTCGGCGGCATGAGCGGCGATGCGGGTAACGATCACACCCTCACGCACATCCTCCTCGGTCGGAAGCCCGAGGTGTTCCCTGGGCGTCACGTAACAAAGGAAGTCGGCGCCTGAGATTGCGGCCAAAGCTCCCCCGATAGCGGCCGCGATGTGATCGTAACCGGCAGCTACATCGGTGACCAGCGGTCCCAGGACATAGAAGGGGGCTCCCCTGGTTATGGCCTTAGCCATTCGCACGTTCGCCTCCACCTGGTTGAGCGGAACATGTCCGGGGCCTTCCACCATGCACTGCACCCCCGCGTCCCGGCAGCGCTTGACCAGCTCGCCCAGGACGACCAATTCCGCCACTTGTGCCGAATCCGAAGCGTCCTCAATGCAACCCGGCCTCAGACCGTCACCTAGTGAGAGCGTGACTTCATGATTGCGTGCTATATCGAGCAGGCGATCGAATTCCGCATATAGCGGGTTTTCCCTCTGGTGATGCAGCATCCAGCCCGCGAGGAATGCGCCTCCCCTGCTGACGATATCCGCCACCCTGGGATTTGCCCGCAAGGCCTCGAGCACACCCAAGGTCACTCCGCAGTGCACGGTTATGAAATCCACCCCCGAGCGGCAGTGGTCCTCGATGGCCCTGAACATGTCGTCTGCCGTCATGCCCACGATGCTGCCCTGCTCCTCCTGGGCCCTGACCGCCGCTTGATAGATCGGAACCGAGCCGACCGGTACCGGACAATTCTCAATCACCGCTTTCCTGACCAGGTCGATCGGGCCCCCGGTTGAAAGATCCATCACTGCGTCCGCTCCCGCCTCCACCGCCGCGCGCAGCTTGGCCATCTCGTCCTCGAGGCCCGCGTAATCGCTCGAGGTGCCGATGTTCGCGTTGACCTTTACCCTCGAGCCCGCCCCGATCACACAAGGCTTCTCTATGCAGCGTCCGCTGTTATAGGGAACAACGGCCGTTCCATTCAACATCGCTTCAAAGAGGTCGCCAGCGGGCAGCCCCTCGTCGCTGGCAATCTTTTCCAAAATCGCGGGCGCCTCGCCCGACTTCAACGCCTCCAACCAGGTCTTGCCGCCAATCATCGCTACCTCCCTTTACCGAACGAATCGACCAGCCGCCTCAACCGGCGCACCGATTCCTCCATATCCGCAGCCGTCGCCACTGCCGAGATAACGGCCACTCCGTCTGCGCCCGCCTCAAGAACGCCAGCCGCGTTATCGTGGTTGATGCCGCCGATGGCCACAATTGGCATGCCCACCGACTCTCTTATCAACCGCAGCCCTTCCATCCCTATTGGCGCGGCGGCGTCCGCTTTACTCGGCGTTGCGAAAATCGGTCCCACCCCGATATAGTCCGCGCCTTCCTGCTCCGCCTCCTCCGCCTCGAGCACGTTGCTGGCCGACACACCAAGAAACATGGCCGGCCCGCAAAGTGAACGCGCTTCCCCGGCACTCAAGTCATCCCGACCGACGTGCACCCCATCGGCCTCGCAAGCCAGTGCCACATCGACATCGTCGTTTATGAAGAACAGGCAATCGCTTCCATTTTTATCCAGAAGGTCCCGGGCCTCCAGGGCGACGCCCAACAGCTGCTTCGCTCCGGCTTCCTTCTCCCTTATCTGAATTACGTCCGCTCCCCCTGCCAGTGCGGCCCGCGCAATATCCAGATGCCCTCTGCCCAGGTTGGGATATGCTCCGGTTATCAGGTACAGTCCCAGTTTTAGTTGCTTCATCGCCTCTCCCGTAACGACTATTGTTCCCGCATTGAAATCGCCGCCTCCCAACCTGGGAAACGGCGCAGATAACGTAGCGAAAGCCACGTTTCCCACGCTGGTATTATCCAGATCGGGTCCCAGGGTATACCTCTCAGCTCCCGCTCGGGGGGCACCCCTACATGGCGTATATGCGATTTTCAAAATGGTCTACCCCGTGATGATAACCCATTCAGAAGCGTAGCAGCTAGTGGACAGACCACTATCACTTGCTCGTCATTCGGATATAATTCTATTGAAAAAGGAGGGGAAGCATGCCGGAAGAAAAAGAAGACAGGGAAAAGCAAGTAGGCGCCAAAAAGGCGGCCTCCAGAAAAGCGGCCGCCAAGAAGCCCGCAAAGAAGTCGGAGGCCAAGGCCGAAGAGACTGCCAAGGCGGAAGAGAAAATGCCATCGAACGCGGAGGAGGCCGTCGAGGAACCGGCCTCCGGCACCAGCCTCGAGCAGGGATATGGGAGCGGAGCCTTAGAGGAAAATACTGGAAGCGAGGCCTTGGGGGAAGAATCCGGGGGCGGCGCGCTGGACGAGGAAGAGCTGAGCGACGAGGAACTGCGCCGCATGGTCGAGGAAAGCCTGGAGACGGTGACCGTGGCGGACATCTCGCTCAACATGATGAACCAGTTGGCGAGCATCGGCTACCTCAAGATGGGCCTTCCCGAGAACGTCAATCAGAAGTATAAAGATTTTAATCAGGCCAAGCTGGCAATAGATATGCTGGATGCGATGCTCAAGGCCTCAGAAGGGAGAATCCCCGAACAGGCTATCAACGCTTTCAAAGGAACCCTCGCCAATATGCAGATGAACTTCGTGCAGCAGCGCACTCGCTCAGGTGGTTGATGGCTCGGCTTTGGCGTCCTCTAAATCTCAATCTTCTCAAGCGGCGGAAGCGCCGTCTATAGCGTCCAGGTTTACCAGGACCCTGTCGCGCTCTTGCCTCTCCCCGGCCAGCGTGCAGCTCACATCATCCATGATCAGAAAACCGGCGGCGTCGATGCCGGCCAGATTGCCCCGGAAATAATGCCCGCCCGAGGTCCACACCATGACTTCTTTGCCGACCCGGTCCCCTAACAACCGCTTATACCCCTCGATTTCCGCCAAGGCCCATCACGCTCCTTCCTTGAGCTTTTCCAGACGCTTGCGCGCCCGCCCGTCGTGTGGCTTGTAATAGAGGTAGTCCTCCAAGTCCCTTTTGGCTTCATCCAGGGAGCCAAGCTCGCTCCAGGCCAAGGCCCTCTTGTAGTAAGCATTGGCGTAATCGGGATAAAGCTCGATTGCCATGGAGTAGTCTTCGACCGCTGCATTGTAATTGCCTGCATCCGCGTGTATTTCTCCCCTGGCCGTATAGGCGGCCGCGAAATCCGCCTTTAGGTGTATGGCCTGGGTGAGGCTCTCCTTCGCCTGTTCGAATCTCTTTACCCTTCCCAGCGCGATTCCCAGATTGTAATGGGCGCTGACAAACTCCGGATACAGCTCGACAGCACGCTCATACATCGGTACCGAGTCTTCGAATTGGCCTTTGGAGTCGAGGAGTTGGGCGCGGGAATTGAGATCCGCTGCTTCCTTGATGGCCTTGATTCGCCCCCCGGACAGGGCGAATCCGCAGACCGGGCAGTTTTCGACTCCAAGGGGTATCTCCTTTGTGCAGTTGAAGCAACGAGTTGTTTCGGGCAACTTCGCGTCCCCCTTAAAAAAATGGCGCCCTTGGGGAGATTCGAACTCCCGCACGTGGCTCCGGAGGCCACTGCTCTATCCACTGAGCTACAAGGGCACCGTTACCCCTATTTCATTCTCATATTAACAATGTGGATTTGGCTTTTCAATTAAGCCCCGCAGCGGGTGAGGTACCGCCGTCTTTGCCCGACATGGCTATCCCGGCGAAAAGAAACGCAGCAATTCGCCTTGATCCTCGCGCCTGATGGCACCCTGGCCCTCGAGGATTACCAGATGGCCGAGGGCTTCCTTCAAGGCCAAGAAGTAGTCGACTCCCGGGGGCTGTCCGGGGACCTGGGGAAAGAGTTGGATGGCCACTTCCCAGACTGTGGAACACCCCGCTGCAACCGCCTCCCGGGTGCTCTCGAGCCGACGCTCATGATGCTGCAGATTGAACCTGATCCTCTTTGCCACCTGCTTTATGGCTTTCCCATGGCCCGGAAACGCCGACCTGATCTGATATTCCTGCAGTAGCTCGAGTGATTTGATGAACTGGCCGAGGCCGGTATAGCGGCCGTCGCGGGGAGGCCAGTAGAGTTCCGGGTTGGGGGTAATGGACCGCATAAGGTGATCGCCTGAGAAAAGAAGTCCGCGGTTCGCTTCAAAAAAGCACAAATGCCCCGCGGTGTGTCCTGGTGTGTGGATGGCTTGCAGTTCACAATCACCAGCCCGGATGAGCTCACCTCCCTGTAAGGAACTGCTAAGTGGGCAGCGCTCTACCAGATCCAGCCAGGGCCGCATGGTCTCGAAGACGCGGCGAAGCATCTCTTCGGGAAACCCGAAGGCAGGGGCAAGGGAGGCGTAATCTTCGTATTCCTGCGCCATATATTCGCCTCCTCCCTCCAAGCGCTCCCTCTCTAGCTCGTGGGCCAGCACATCCGCGCCGGTCATTTTGGCCAGGCGCCCGGCCAGGCCGTAGTGGTCCATATGGGAATGGGTGATCAAGATGCGCGAAAGGCTACTGACATCCAGACGCTCCAAACAGCCGGTTACCACTTCCTCCAGCAGGGGATGGTAGGGTCCGGTATCGATGAGAGTTGGTTCCCTTCCCAAAAGTAGATAGAGGTTGAAGTTCTTGAGGTCGTGAGGAATCGGGATATCGATGTTGTAGATGTTATCGGCGATGGGCTTTACGATCGAGTCATAGTCGACTTCGCCCGAGCTCATCCCACCGCGACCGTCTCTAAGTAGGGCTCCCAGGTTGGATGGATGTCGTTCGCGAGGCTGAAGATCCAGATATGATCGTTGGGCTCAGCCGGCTTGTGGGACAGTCTCAGGCCTGCCTCGGAAGGAAGTCTGTTCATCTTCTTGGTATTACAGCGCCTGCAGGCCGCCACGACGTTTTCCCAGATATGCTGGCCGCCACGGCTGCGTGGAATCACATGGTCGATGCTCTCGGCCCTGCCGCCACAATACTGACAGGCGTGCTTATCCCTGATAAATACCGCCCGGCGGCTCAACGATACGGAACGATAGGGGACGCGTACAAGATAGAGCAGACGGATAACCGAAGGAAAGCGCATTTTCATCCTCTCGGAACGGATTTCCCCTTCTCGCTCCTCGACGATCTCCGCCTTCTTTTTGAGCACGAGGACAATTGCCCGCTTGACGTTGACCAGATTCAAGGGCTCATATGAAGCATTGAGAACCAAAACGCCAGACATCGTTTCCAGTTTCCGCCGGCACATCGCCTCTCAAGGTCCCCTCACCCTTGTTGACGCGCGCCCTTGGCCTCCTTTTCAAAGCTAGACAACCGTACTTTCAGACTATGATAAACCATACCAGCCGAAATTGAACAGGTAAATCATCAGCAGTTAAGGGAGATTAAATAAGGTGTTATTGCTCGAGGTTTTCGAGAAGATGGTCTGTTGCCAATTCCGCCAGGATGGAGAGATCCTCGGTCGGCAGGTAGTTGGGGGCGGAGATATCGAAGAGGACGCGGGCCGAGGCTGCGAACTCCTCATCCTGTTCGTTGAATATGATGAGTAGAGGCACGCGTGGCAGCACAAATAACTTAAAGGCAGTGTCGCCCGTGATATCAACGGGATTAGCATTTGTTGACGCCCAAAAGCGTAGTGATTCCAGCCGCCCGGTGAGCCCCAGCGACAAAGGCCTCTCCACCTCGGCAACGAAGGCCGGCTCGTGGTAACGTGCCCCGGGAAGGTCGCGGTAGGCGACCCATTCGCCCTTAACCGGTGTGCCGTCCGCTTTAATCAGGTAATGCAGGATTATCAAGGCTTCCCGGCTGACGGCCTGACTTCCGTCCTCGTGTCGCAGCACCGATCCCTTCGAATATTCGACCCGGTAAACTTCCCCGAAAAATGGAACCGAGAAGGACGCCGTGGGGAAATCGTAGACAGTACCCGAGCGTGAAGCTATCCATGTGGGATCGAGCAATTTAATTTCCCGGCGCGCTTTAGCGAGCGCTTGCTCCAGGTTTTCCGAGTGGCTTTCGACCATCCTTACTCTCCATTCGCTATTCTTATTTTATTCCCCACAGCTTGTGCATTTGCGGGATCACGCGTACATCCGTAAAGGATGTACCAGCAATTTCGTGCAGCTTCGTGGCTCTTTCCGGCGTTATGGCAATCGCGCCATCAGGCCCGGTCGCCGGCTGTAATACGAGGGTCAACCCCGGCGTCTCTTCCGCCAGAATAGTGCAGGCCGATGACAACTCTGCCTCGCCAGTCTCGGGGGTAATTACCATTTTAAGGAAAACGTTTGGACCGGCGGCTGCCTCGAGGAACTGCCGGTGCGCAGCCAAGAGGTCGCGTCCGCCCTGCGAGGAGGGAAGCTTTACATCCATGGCGATCCAGTCGATCCAGCCCAGCACGAGCTTCAGTTCTTCATGCAGCGTTCCGTTCGTCTCCAGGTAGATCCGCATCCCCCGCCGCCTCAGCATGGGCAGCAGCTCGGCCAATTCCTCCGCCTGCAATAGCGGTTCTCCCCCGGTGAGGCTCACCGAATGTGTGCCGGAAGTCCACAACTCCCCCATCAGCTCGGCGGCCTCCGCGATGCCCAACGGATTTGGGATTATTTTCCTATTTCCCGCGGCATCGACCACTTGGCAGCTATCGATCTTCTCCCTCGCCTCGGCGGTATCGCAATAATCACAAGCCAGGTTGCAGCCGGACAGCCTGAGAAACACCTGGCGCATGCCAAGCAGCAGGCCTTCGCCCTGAAATGATGGAAATATCTCATGCAGGTACAGGAGCTATCGCCTCACTTAAGCGACGTACTCAACCGACAGGCCTTACCTTGCAGCGGTCCTGGTCGATCCCCTTCACCTCGTTAATGAAGCCCTGCAGCACCTTGAGGATGAAGTCGTCCACCGAAATATCGAGGTCCTCGAGGCCCAGGGTGGGAACCGGCGTGCCCCGGCTGGCCACATTGATGCCGGTATGGATGAGGGTCGATATCGGCGTCGCCGTAGCCACGGAGACGGTGAGCTTCCGGTGTTCCTCTTCCTCTTCCTCCTCCGCCTCCACCTCTATATATAGACCGTTGCCGCGCCTGCTTATAAAAAGCTCCGGTTTTAACTCTTCGATGACGTCTTTCATGATGCAAAGGAACAATCGCTGCAGAACCACGGTGCGGCCCAGGTCGTAATCGAAGAGCTCGACAATAAAATGGGCCATGTCCTCGCTGAAGATCTCGGCATGGTTCTTGCGGTCCTCCATGTCCACAAGGGCATCCTCGGTGACGCGGCAGGGACCGCGAAAAGCTATTACCGAGTTGCCCTGGACGTTGTGTTGCGAAAAAGCCCAGAGAGACTGCAGCTGAGATCCATCGTAGGTGATCTTCTTGCCCTTGATATACTTGCCTTTCATACTCCCCGCTTTCCTCGCAGCCTATGCGACTGCCTTATTTTTCGGCGAAAAGGCCCTGCAACCTAACCGAATTGCCCGATCGCTCGGCAACCCTCCTCAGGCGCGCACACGATTCGCACCGGCCGCACATCAGCTCGCCGCCTTCGTAGCAGGACCAGATCAAGCTAAAGTCCAGCCCCTGGGCCAAGGCCTTCTCGAAGATTTCCAGTTTATCCCAATCAGTCGTGAAGCTCCTCAGCCTGACGCCGGAAAGGGTAGAGTAGATGAGCGATCGATTCGCCTCGCGAATGAAGGCCGCCGAATTGTCGGCAAAGGAGGCCGCCTCTTCGGCGTTGAGCCCCATGACCAGCCAGCGCAGGTCCATCGCCTCGGCGACGGCCGCACCCATGTTTACCAGAAGGCCGTTGCGATTGGGTACCCACACCGCTCTCATGGTCTCGGCCATCAGGGCGGCGTCCTCGAGCTGTTCGGGCTCTACACGCGGCAGGGGGGCTTCCGCCGTGGTCAAGGCGTCGCTCGAAAAATCGCTCAGCCAGGTGGCATCGAGGACGATGTGCCGCGTATCGCGGCTTTCGCAGAGCGCTCCCGCCTTGGCGATTTCGCGGGCCGCCGCCTTCTGACCATAGTCCACCGTGACCGCCGCCCCCACACCCCCCTGATCGAGCGCGATCAGGAAGTTGACGGCAGAATCGAGACCTCCAGAGAGAAGGATCAGATTCCTCGCCATATCAGCCTTCTTCCCGGTAGACGACCATGGTTTCCGGGGATTCGGCCACGGAAACCCATGCCAGCGTCGCTCGGTGGGGCAACTCCCGCAGCTTGATGAGGAGTCCTCTATATATAAAGGACGCAATATTTTCTGAAGTGGGAGACAGCTCGCGAAAGGCTTCGAGGTCATTCAGGCAATTATGGTCAAAGGATTCTACAACCTCGCGAAGGATCTTGCGCAGATCGTGAAAATCCATGAGCAGGTCCGACTCATCGAGTTCGGAGCCCGTCACCGCTGCCTCGACCTTCCAGGTATGCCCATGCATTTTAGAGCATGGTCCATCATAATTGCGAAGGTAATGGGCCGCATCGAACCCCGCCGTAGCTCTTATCTCATACACTCGGCTTCCTTTCCTCAACTTTGCGGCCCAATCGGCAGCAACCGACGCAGGTTACAAAATCCGGTTTTTCCGGCACTATAATGTCAGCCCGCGTTCGCTGCCGCAATAGTTCGACCAGGGCTTTATTGTAGGCGACGCCTCCGGTGAGAACCAAGGTTTCGAAGTCGAAGCGGGAAAGCAGCGGAAGCAGTCGCCGCAGCACGGCATGATTCACACCCGCCGCAAGCCGTTCCATGGAATGGCCCTCTGCGATCAAACCGACCAGTTCGGTCTCACCGAAGATGGCGCAGGTCGAGGATAGCTCCACCGGATCCGTCCAATAGTTACCAATATCTTCCAGCTCCATCGCCATGACCCTCGCCATGTTTTCCAGGAACCTGCCGGAGGAGGCGGCGCAGCGATCGTTCGTCTCAAAGTCGGCCATGCGGGCATCGCGCAGCAGCAGCGCCTTCGAATCCTGCCCGCCGACGTCAAGAATGACACCGTTCGAAATTCCGGTTATGGCCATCACCCCCTCGGCGATCGCCTCCAGTTCCGGCACCATGATCGCCCCGTTCGCGAGCCTCGCCCGTCCGTAGCCGGTGCAAACCATGGCGTGTCCATCGTCGAGGCCGAGAATATCGCGGCGGAGCATGGGGCCGTCCGGACCGGGTTGCACACAACGCCGGTAGAATTCGGCCGTGTCGAAAGGCCCCAGGAAACGATAGTCGGATTCCTCGTCGACGGCGACTTTAACGAAGCGGCTTCCCAGATCGATGCCGTAGGAAACTTTCATTGCATATTTCCCTTCAGCATGGAGACATAATTTTCCATCCTCATCCTGGTCCTGGCGTCGAGGTTCGTACTGTTGTCCAGCTCGATCGTAAGTATCGGAATGTTGAGAGAACGGCGCAGAATTATATCCTCCACCTGGCGAAAACAGAAGCTTTGTACGTAGTGGATAAGCCCATCCAGCCTCCTCACCCCAATCTCTCTCTTTATATCCTCAATGCGATAGAAAATGGAATAGGGGTAACTGTAGAGGCGGTATTTCTCCACGAGGTCGGCGGTATCATATGGCAGGCTGAATTGTCTTTGGGTTTCGTTGTAGATAACCCGCGCCCCAAGATCTTCCAGGTAATTATAGAGGCCGGGGGCGATCGGCGGCACCCCGACATAGCCCAGGCGGAGCGCGGCGGGGAGGCTTTTCCTCTCGGACGCCTCCTTGAGGAAAAGATCCACGCGCTCCTCAAAGCCGTCGGGATCGCTCTCCATATCGCTGCAGCTTATCTGCCAGAGATGATTTTCGAAACCGCTGATGAGTCCTTCCTCCCAGCTGAGCCGGTCTATCTCGGCCACTTTCCGCCTTATGCGGTCAAGGCGCACCATGACGCCCCCGGCTTCGTCCAATCCGGTGCCCATCCGTTTGGCATAACTTTCCATCTGGTGGCGCAGCAGGTCGTAATCACGCCCGTACGGATAGGCGAAGGGAATCACTTCCACCCCTTCCATCTGCAGGGTTTCCATCAGCGCGTGGGTGTTGGAGCAGTCGCCCTGCGTTACGGCCACGACGGCCTCGAGGCCCTTCATGCGCCTCGCCACGCCGTAAATGCCCTTTACCCATGAGCAGAAATTGCGCGGGAAGCCGGCCAGCTCGGCTTCTTCCAGTAATTCCCTGTATTCCTCACTGGCAACGAAGACGTTATTTAAATCCACCGGCACCAGGCCGGCGGCATAAACAACTTCGATGGGAACGGTCGTGGTGATACCTATCTTAGACATGATAAGAACGATGATAGCACTTCGCTTATGGTCTATGGCTTGTTCGTTGAAAAAACGCCGTCGCCAAAATCAAAGCATGTGAAAGGGGCGCCCGGAGACGCCCCTCTATTTCCAGCGTAGCTCGTTCTAGTTCCAGGGATAAGCGTCGGTAACGCCCATGAGGTTGGCACCGATTACCAAGCGCTGGATCTGTGCGGTTCCCTCGTAGATCTGCATGATCTTGGCGTCACGCATGAGCTTCTCCACCAGGTACTCCTTCATGTAGCCGTAGCCACCGTG
>Ga0209747_1000087_pt1 | contig 42877 bp, 35 predicted proteins | sample BarGraNGADG00311_FD_184498 | JGI IMG/M metagenome (GOLD analysis project Ga0209747, IMG submission 184498) | Arctic peat soil microbial communities from Barrow, Alaska - Barrow Graham LP Ref core NGADG0011-311 (SPAdes) (version 2) | ecosystem: Environmental > Terrestrial > Soil > Wetlands > Peat...
TCCTGCGCTTTCGCCTTGGTCTGCTCGGTGGCGGTGTTGATGGTGTCCTGGATCTTGTCAAAGAATCCCACGTTGAACCTCCGGGTTGCTTTTCATTCATTCAATCCATCATATCAGCGAGGGACGCTCCGGCAAACAAAAAGGTTCTGCGCTACCCGAGGTCTTCCAGGTCCGCGGCGTAGTATTTCTGCGCCAGTTCTACGTACATGTCTTTGCCGGCGGTGAAACCCGTGCGGGCCCTCTCCGAGAGCTCCTTGATCGGCTTTGCCGGCACTCCTCCGACGAGCCAACCCGGTTCGACTTCAGTCTTCGGCGTGACGCACGAGCCGGCGGAGACCGCCGCTCCTTCGCCGATGACCGCACCGTCAAGGACCGTGGAGTTGATCCCGACAAGGGCCCCGTCCTTTACGGTGCACCCGTGGAGGACCGCGGCGTGGCCTACCGTAACGTCGGCGCCGACCGTCGTCCCTCCCATCACCGTGCAGTGGATGACGCAGTTGTCCTGGATGCTCGAGCGCTCCCCGACTTTGATCGAGTTCCAGTCGCCCCTGAGGACCGCGCCCCACCAGACGCTCGCTTTGCTCTCGATGGTGACATCGCCGATCAGTACGGCCGTCGGGGCAACGAAGGCATCAGTCGCCACGACCGGCCTCTTGCCGTTCATCTCAATAAGCATCAGAACCTCCAGTGTCCAGCCTGTGATGGTTGACGGAATACGTTTGCTACTGGCGATAAAGTCTATAGAATAAACTCATCATTTCAAATCAAGGAGTGTTGTCCCATGAGAGAAGGGAAAGCCCGCAAAGGGCGGTCCCGAAAAGTCAGCCGCTACACGCTGGAGCCGACCACGTCTTCTCTGACAACCCTCAGGGAGTTCCTGAAAGCCACGCTCAGTCCCTATCCGCAGGTCGAGCCTTATATGGAAGACATCGTCTCCGCGACACACGAGGCCGCCAAGAACGCGGTCGTCCACAACCCCGACAGCAACGGACCCGTCGAAGTCAGGTGCGAGGTCAGCGATGACGCGGTGGTGATCGAGATCTGCGACAGGGGAAGGGGTTTCAAGCCTTCGAACAAGCCCCCCCCCGCGCCCGACCCCGAGGCGCTGGCCGGGAGGGGCATGTTTCTCATGTACAGCCTGATGGACAAAGTCGAGACGGAGAGCGATCTGCGCGGCACTCGCGTGAGGCTGATCAAGCGTCTGCAGCCGGCCCTCTCGTGAAGCCGGCGTCTTGGCGTTGAGGCCCTCTAGGGCTGAAGCACTTCCTCCGCGGGTTGCCCATCGATCGTAATAGCCACGGTCTTAACCTTGCTGTCGTTAGAGGTGACGGTGTTGTCGATCTGGCTCGTTATCGCCTGGACCGTCGCCGAGCCCCCTCCGTAGTTCAGCATCTCCTTAGAGAAGTCCGCGGTCGCCTTGCTGCCCTCGACCTTGTAGGACTGAAGCTTCGTCCCGGCCGGGATGGCAGTGCCGAAGCCCTGGGCTTTCTCCGTTTCGGACGGTCCCTGCAGCAGCAGGGTCAGCGCCTGTTCCACCGAGACGGGACTGGTCTCGCGTGAAAGCTGGGCGACCGTAGCGCCCTTCGTGAAGAAGAGGCTCACGGTGGTCTTCGAGACCGGAGCAGGGCCTGTCGAGGGCGCGGTCTTCGGCGAGGTGGCCGGCGTCGTCTTGCCGCCCGTGCTCCCGCAGCCGGCTGCGACTATCAGCGCGACAAGAAACAGGGCCGCCAGTGCCAGAGTTCGGTTCCGCATCCTTGCTCCTCCTCTCCTTTATTCTCCGCTTTCATCGCATAGACAATCATATCAAAGACCGACCACCCCATTGGGCACGCCGGCGTGGGAATGATGCCTCGAGGAGCGGCGCGGCAGGGCTCCGTACCGCTTTGGCATATAATATCTCCATGACTAAAGTCGGCGTCCCAAGGGCACTTTCTTATTACAGATACTTCCCGCTCTGGAAGACCATGCTGGAGGGGGTCGGCGCGGAGGTGGTTCTCTCGCGCCCGACCGGCACGGATCTTCTCGAGCAAGGGGTGCGCCACTGCGTCGACGATATCTGTGTGCCGGTCAAGCTCTACTACGGGCACGTCCTCGACCTGGTCGGGCGCTGCGACAGGTTGTTCGTCTCGCGGCTCGTCTCCGTGGAGAAGGCGGAGAACGACACGTACACCTGCCCCAAGCTTATCGGCCTCCCGGACATGATCAAGAGCTCTCTCGAGGGCCTTCCACCGATGCTGGAGTTCACGGTGGACGTGCAGAACCGCTCGTTCAAGTCGAGCGTGAAGCGCATGGGCTCCGACCTCGGCGCCCCGGCCGCGAAGGTCCGCAAAGCGCTGGCCGCCGCGCTGGCGGTGCAGGCGCAATACGACAGCGAGCTTCTCCACGGGCTCCCCCCGGCTGAGGCGATGAAGAAAGTCCTTGGCAACGGCGACAACGGCAAGTCGAAGGGCAAAACGGAGGAAAAGCCGGCGCGCGGGCGCCACGACATCAACATCGCACTCGTCGGTCATGAGTACCTCATCCACGACCATTTCATCAGCCATAACCTTCCGGCCAAGCTGGACCGCCTCAGCGCCAACGTCGTGTACATGGCGCAGGTGCCCGCCGACGCCATCGAGCGCGAGCTCGAGCGCTATCCCGGCATCTCCTGGACCTACGAGAAAGAGCTCCTGGGCTCGGCTTCGTATTTTCTGCGCCGGCCCGACATCGACGGGGTGATGCTGGTCGAAGGGTTCGCGTGCGGGCCCGACTCGATAATCGGCGAGATAATCACGCGTGAGGTCATCACGGACGAGTCCCCTCCGTTGATCACGCTCGTCCTCGACGAGCACACCGGAGAGGCCGGTGTCGCCACGCGCGTCGAGGCTTTCGTCGACCTCATCAGGCGGGCCTCCAGAATGAAGCAATGAAAGTCTCGACGCCCCACATGGGAAACGCATACATCCCCCTTTCCGCCCTGCTGTCCAACCTGGGTGCCGAGGTCATCATCCCGCCGCGGCCGACCCGCAAGTCGATCGACATGGGGGCGCTTCACGCGCCGGAGTTCGTCTGCCTTCCCTTCAAGGTCAACCTGGGCGACAACCTCCACGCGCTGCAGATGGGCGCCGACACGCTGGCGATGGTGAGCGGGATGTGGGCGTGCCGGTTCGGCTACTACGGGCGCGTCCAGCATAAGATACTGAGGGACATCGGGTTCGAGTTCGACAGCATCCTGCTTGGGCGCGACGGCCTGCTGCCCGTCTATAACAAGTTCCGCGATACCGTCGACGGGAACCTGCTGCGGGCGTGGGCGCACGCGATCAGGGCCTTCCGGCAGAAAGCGCGGGCGATGGACACGCTGGAGAAGATGTCGCGGAATATCCGACCTTTCGAGCGCGCGAGGGGAAGCACCACGACGGCGCTCGCCGACGGGCTGGCTCTCGTTCACAAGGCCTTTTCTCTCAGAGAGATCGCGGAGGCGACTGAGGAATCTGTGGCAATGATGGAAGCCGTCGAGATGGAGGACGACAACCCCAAGCCCTTGAGGATCGCCGTGCTGGGAGAGATATACGCGGTGCTCGAGCCCGCGCTCAACTTCGACATCGACAGGAAGCTGGGCGAGATGGGGATCATGTCGTACCCTGTGATGAGCGTTTACAAGTGGCTGTTCCGTCCGCTCAAGATCGACCCGTCGATCATGGTCGACGAGCGCATGGCGAGGCGCATCGCGAAACCCTATATCGCTTACGTTCTCGGCGGGGAGGAGCACCAGACGATCACTGGGACCATCCGAGCGGCGCGAAAGGGATACGACGGAGTCATCCACCTGTACCCGTTCACGTGCATGCCAGAGAACATATGCCGCACGATCCTGCCGAGCGTCGAGGCGAAGTACGACATCCCGGTACTGAACCTGTGCCTGGACGAGCACGCCTCCCCGACCGGCATCGCTACGCGGCTGGAAGCGTTCGTCGACCTCCTCAACCAGCGCCGCCGCAAGAAAATTTAACGGCGTCGTTCCTGCCCCTTCCTGGTTTGACCATATCGTGTAGAATATCAAGCTGGCAGAGCAAACAGGAGGAGGAAAATACATGAAAACAGCACTCGTAACAGGCGCCTGCGGGTTCTCCGGCAGCCACATGGTAAAGATCCTCGCGGACGCCGGCATCCCTGTCCGCGGCACCGACCTTCAGCGTGCGTTCGACAGCCCGAAGGTCCAGAAAGTACAACAGAACATAGGGCTCGACTGGAGCGCGCCCGGCGTCGAGTTCATGGCGTCCGACCTGACGGACAAAGAATCGCTCAAAGCGGTCATGAAGGGCGTCGGCACGGTCTATCACACCGCGAGCCTCTACGATTATTCAGCGCCGATGTCGGCGCTCGAGAAGATCAACATCGAGGGCGAGACCAACCTCTGTGACGCCATGGTCGAGGAGGGAATCGACCGCGTGATCCACTGGTCGACCGCCGGGGTCTACGGGCACCCTTACATGCCCAACAGCTCGCAGAACCCCTTGAGGTTGATGTTCGAGCTTCTCTGGGGACATGCGGTGAGGCCGTGTCTCGAGGACAAAGAGTACCATCGCCCGGCGGCACGCCCGACGAACCAGCCGTTCAACGAGGAGCGCAGCACGCCTCTCAACACGCCGGGTCCCGAACCTCGCGGGACCTTCCTCGTCAACGACTACTCCGTCACCAAGTGGAAGCAGGAGCAGATAGTTCAGCGCTACGGGCGCGAGCATGGCCTGAAGTGGACCATCATGAGACCGGCACCCCTCTACGGGCCCGGCAGCGACTACGGCATCGGCGGCATCGTCATCGCGATATCCGAGGGCCTTCTTCCGGCGCTTCCGCTCGACATCCGCAACTACCTGATGGTGAACTGTCACGTCCGCGATATCGGCCGCGCCGCACTGTTCCTCTCGCAGCGCGAGGACACGGTTTCCGAGGACTACAACGTCTCGGACCCGACAGTCATCAGCCAGCTGGACTTCCTGAAGATCAGCATGCTGCTCGTGGGGCGCAAGGTGCACCTGATCCCGTTCCTGCGCATGCCGATGCTTCTGCCGTTGGGCATCTGGTCGTCGCGCTACCTGCGCTGGCTGGAGAACAAGTACCCGAAGTACCGCCGCATAAGGATCTGGGAAGAGTCGAGCGCGCGCTACCTGTCCTCCAGCTACTGGATCAGCAGCGCGAAGCTGAAGGCGCTCGGTTTTGAGTGGGAGTATCCCGACTTCACGCTGGGACTGCGCGACATGGTCGAGTGGTTCATCAACGTCGGCTGGGTACAGTAGGGACTTTTCCGGCGGTCCTTTGATCGCCCGGTACATGGACCACACGGTGACTTCCATTGAATGCACGCGTTCGCCGGGCAAGGGTTGCCGAGTGGCTCCTCAAACTGCATAACGCCGCAACGTCAGGGAATCATCTCAACTCAAGGTACGGCCGTCCCTGTCCCTATTTCCAGCCTGACGGCGCTGGTGGGGGCGGCGGTGGATTGGGTGAGGGTGTGTCAGACTCGGGCGGCTGTCCGCCTTCCGGTGGAGCGGTCGGCGCCTCGCCCGGTCCAAGCATCCGCTCCATCGTCGAGGGCTGATCGATGCGGCCCGCGGCATAATCCTCGGATTCAGGCAACCCTTCAACGGGCTGTTCCTCTTCCGGCGCCTGAGGCCCCCGGAGGAAGGAATCGCCGGTGGCCGGGTTACCCGTGATGTCGGTGTCCGTCCCGGTCTCCGCTTTCAACGCTGGGGGTGGTGGGACGGGGTAATCGTGGCCGTTGAGCGAGCCCTCCGGCCAGAGGTCGGCCAGCTCCGCGGGGACCTGCGCCGCTGTCGGCTCCGTGTGGCCCGGGAGCCCGGCTACCTCATCGGGGGGCTCGACAGTCAACCGCGCCGGCTGTTCGATCGCGTCTTCCCTGTTCTCATCGACCAGCGTCTCCATTGTGGACGGGCCTTTGCCGGGCCCGACATCCTGCGGGCCATCCGGAAGCTCGAGCGTCTGCTCGGGTGCCTCGCCAGCCAGCAGCATCCCCTCGAGTGTCGTCGGGTCGAAGTGTTCTCCCGCCGGCGGCTCTTCCTCGGGGAGAGGAGCGACAGGCACATACGGCTGCTGCTCAACGGGCTGCCCCGACTCGGCCTGCTCGGTGAGGATGTACTCGAGCGACGAGGAGTCAATTGGCTGCTCCCCGGGTTTCTCACCCTCCGCGACCTGAGGCGGCGGGAATTCCTCCTGCTCCCCAACGGGCGTGAAAGAGCCCTGCTCTTTGATGATGTACTCGAGCGAGGAGGTGTCGGGCGGCTCCGCGACTGCCTCCTGCGGGACCTGCTCCTGCTGCACGGTCTCCTGAGGCACGACCTGCTCGGGTGGAGGAATCTGCTCAAACGGCGGAGCCGCCGGTTCCAGTGGAGCCTCGGCCGCGGGAGCCTGCTCGGGCTGTTCGAAAGGCTGCGCCTCGACTGCGTTCTCCCGGGGCGGCTGTTCGAACGCCGGCTGGTCCTCGGCTGGCGCAGGTTCCAGTGCCGGTGACTCTTCGAGTGCGGGTGGCTCGATGGGTTGCGCCGGTTGCTCGACGGGTGCTTCAACGACAGGGGCTTGCTCCACCGCGGGTGGCGCCTCCGCCTTCAAGACCGGGGCGGGGAGCTCGGGAGGAGACGCTTTAACTAACGGCGCCGGGGCGATCTCCTCGACGGCCATCGGCTCCGGCGCGGTCACGTCGCCCTTCAGCCTGCGCAGTGATTTCTCGGCGCTGCTGCGCACCATGACACTCTGGTCCTTTGCCACTCTCTCGAGGACCGGGACCGCGGCCGGGTCGCCAAGACTTCCAAGAGCGATGCACGCGGCGGCCCTGATCTCGTCCGGCTGGCTCTTCTTGAAAAAGCCGCCTTTGCCGAGGAGCTCGGCCAGCTGCGGGATATAAGCGCTGTCTTTGAGGTCGCCGAGCGCCAGGCAGGCCGACTCGGTCACGCCCTGGTCCTCTTCCTTCCCGCGCGGCCCCTGAGCCTTGATCATGTCCAGAAGGAAGGGCGCGACCGCGGGGTCGCCGAACATCCCGAGCACCCTCACGGCGGTCCTCCTGACCGCGCTGCTCGGGTCGTTCGCCGCGTTCTTCACGGCGTCGATGGAGTCTTTCGAGCCGATGCGCGCCAGGCTTCGCACTGCCTCGCGTCGGATGCGCTCGTCCGGGTTCGTCGTCATCGCGGTCACCTGCGGAAGGCCCATTTCCAGCCTGAGGTCGGCGACCACGTTCAAGATGTTCCTGTATATATACCAGGGGTTCTCTTTCTCGAGCTCCCCGAGCAGCGCCTGGTAGCCGGGCTCGCCCGCGAACTTTATCGCTTCGAGCGCACGGTCCCGCAGCTCGATCTGCCCCCGGTCCTTGACCATGTCGACCAGCGGCGCAAGAGCGGTGGGCCCGAGGCTCGCCAGCGCCTGCACCGTCCTTGCTCTCTTGTCGTCGTCCTCCTCCAGGAGGAGCGCCTCGACGTCGATCATACCGTCCGGGCCCATCAGGTCGCCCATGACCTCAGTGGCAAACTTGACGAGCTCTTCACCCTTGCCCGAGTCCTCTGAGCTCTGCGTCATCAGAAGCTCGATCATCACGGAGGACTCTTCAGTCCGGCCGGACTTCATGAACAGCTCGGCCATCCTCGCGGCGGCGTCCATCTCAAGAGTGAAAGCCTCATAATCGTCCTCGCGCTCGAGGTCCTCGACCAGGCGCGGCCTGATCACGTCGACCGCCTGGAGGGCGTGCTCGTCGTCGAGACCGTCCAGAGTCTCCTTTATGAGCTTCGCGGCGAACCGCCTGACCGCCGGGGAATCCTGGCGCAGGTTCTCGACCATCTTGAGCAGCATGCCGGCCGCCAGGTCTGACTCCTCCATCGCGTAGAGCTGACGTATCTGGCGCGGAACGGTCTGGTCAACGCCCTCGTCGAGGTCCAGGTCCTCTTCCTCGAGGGGCCCGCCCAGCATCTGGTACGCGGACAGCAGGCGCGTGCCCGTGTGCGGATCGCGCTCCTCCTCTATTCCCGCTTCATCCAGCTTCTTGTCGATTGCTTCGCTGATCAGGTCGCCGCGGTCGTCGCGGACGCCGGTGAGCAGCTCGTTCAGGTCTCGAAGGCGCTGCTTCGTCCACTCGGTGTCGAGTTCTGTCGTCTCGCCCTTCATCTCGACGTACTCGTCGATGAGCGAGTCGATCATGTCGAGGAGCTGGTTGTCGGAGAGCATGGTGATCACGTTCTCGCGAACGTGCCTGATGTTGAGGGTCTCCGGGGCGTGGCCGGAGAGGACGCTCGTCATCTCCCTCGGGCTCATCTCCGCGATGACGCGCGTTATCTGGTCGCCCATCGTATCGCGAAGCTTTTCGTCGTCGATCTCGTTGACCATCTCGGCGAGGCTGCTCAGCGCCTCTTCGGCCTTCAGGCTCTTCATGAGGACGCCGCCCTCGTTGCCTTCCTCTCCGAGGAAGCGGGACAGCAAGCCGCCGACCTTGCCCGCGTCGGATAGGACGTCCACGAGCTCGCGGTCCTCGACGGTGCCCAGGTCGACCTTGCCCATCAGGTACCGCATGAGCAGCTCGTCCTTGAGCGCGTCGAGCGGCGCGGACGATCCCTGCACTCCGCCGATTATCTCACCGGTATCGCTCGTGGTGACCGCCACGTAAACGCGCTGGTTCACGGTGATATTATCGACTCCCTGCTCCTTGAGCTCGTCAGTCAGCTTGGCACGGTCGCTGACGTCTGACATCTCGGAGAGGATGGTGAAGAACGTCTGGAGCTCCTCGCCCTCGACGCCTTTGCGGAACTCTATGATGGACAGGCCGCGCTCGTTCATCCACTGGACGAACGACTTTATCGGCGCTTTGGCCTGCTCGACGTCCGACAGCCGCACGTCGTTGACCATCAGGCTATTCTCTATGGTGGCGATGCTGATGACGTCCGAGCCCTCGAAGATTACGTCCAGGCCCTCTCTTGCTTTATCGAAGGTCTCCGTGACCATCGAGCTGGTCGGAGGGTACAGCCGCATGTTCACGGTCGCGGCATGCGCGTTCACGATAAACAGCACGGCATTTCGAGAATAGGCTTCTGGAAGCGCGTCTCCCGTGCCCGCTTGTGTGATTTCAGAGTCGCTCAAGCTATCTCCAAGCTGGTTTCCGGCCACCGCGCCGCCGTGAATCAGGGTGCCTCTACCCCTCTTGGGCAAGGTGGTGTGAACGGAATAACATTATAGCGTAATTGTTCCCACACTTGAGAAAGAAAAACCAGAGCTCAGCCGCGGGTTACGGCGCCGAGCAGCCGCATGAGGCGGGCGGTCCCCGAGACCACGAACGACCTCGCGCTTCGCATCGCGTCCTCGAGGCTGACCGGGCCGGGGGTCACACAGAATACGGGCACGCCGCCGGCTTCCTGATCATCGGCGACACTGCCTGCGACTATGATGGCTGGCACTCCCGCTTCGGCTGCCATCGCGGCGACGGCGGCGGGCGTCTTGCCCCTTGCCGTCTGGGAGTCGTAGCTTCCTTCACCGGTCAGTACCAGGTCGGCGCCCTCGATCCGCGAGGCGAGCCCTGTGACTTCTGCTACCAGTCGAGCCCCGCTGCTCACAGTCGCGCCACAGAACGCGACCAGCGCGGCGCCCAGTCCGCCGGCCCCTCCGGCGCCGGGAAGCTCGAGCACGTCAACGCCGAGCGTGTCCCTCATGAGGTGGCCCAGGTTCTCGAGGCCTCTGTCGAGCTCTTCGACCTGCTCAGGAGTGGCGCCCTTCTGTGGGCCAAAGACGCGGGCCGCTCCCTGCGGGCCGGTCAGTGGGCTGTCGACGTCCGAGGCGACGAGGAACCGCGCTTCTTGGATCCTGGGATCCCGGCCGGAAGTATCTATTGTTCGTATCAAGGAAAGTGAGGACCCTTGGCCCGGAACCTCGCGGCCCCGCTCGTCGAGGAACCTGTAGCCCAGTGCTTCGGCGAGCCCCGTCCCCCCGTCGACAGTGGCGCTGCCGCCGATCCCGACTATGATCCGGCCGCATCCGGCGCCCAGCGCTTCGAGCACAAGCTCGCCGGCTCCCCGGGTCGTTGTCAGCATCGGGTCTCTGTCGCTCTCGGGAACAAGCGAGAACCCTGACGCCTGCGCCATCTCTATCAACGCGGTGTGACCGGCGCCGTCCGCCAGTCCTGCGACGGAGCCGTTTTGTGCCGGAAGGAAAGCCCAGCTCGCCAGCACCACCTGGCCAGGCAAAGGGCCGTGGACTTTCTTCCGTCGGATCTCGGCGCCTGTGGCGGCCGCAATCGCCTCGACCGTTCCTTCACCGCCGTCAGCCATTGGAAATAACTCCAGGACGGCGCCGGGCTCCACGAGCCTTATGCCCTCGGCCATTGCGCCGGCCGCCTCGACCGCGCTGAGGCTTCCCTTGAACTTGTCGGGCGCGATAATTATCCGCATGCACATAGTGTAGGGCTTAATCTGGGGACAGGCACCAAATTAAGTTAAGGTGAGCTGTTCGGCCAGGTCGACGGCCTCGGCCGCGGTCCGTGCCTTTATCAACCCGCGTTGCCTGGGGTCGCGGCGCTCGAGTTCCCACGTCTGAAGTCCTATCACCGGCTTGCCCATCTTCAGGCCGAAGGCAATCTCCGACAACGTCCCGTAGCTGCCGCCGACAGCAATGACCGCGTCGCCTGAGAGCACGACCAGCGTGTTTCTTGCATGGCCCAGGTCGGTGGGGATGCTGACACTGAGCCACTTGCTCGCGCGGGCCCGGTCAGAGTCGGGGAGGATGCCGACCGACGTGCCATCCTCGTCGTGCACTCCACGGGCCGCTGCGTCCATCACACCGCCAAGGCCGCCACACACCATTACATGTCCGCGCTTTGCAATCTCGGTACCAACCTGGTAGGCGAGGTCGAGCAGTTCCCGGGGACATTCTGAAGCGCCTGCCACTGTTATGTACATTCCTGACCTCCGCCGGTCGGTGCCGCGCAGACACGTGATCCTGCACAAAGATTATAAGGCCATTTTATCCCGGCGCGACCGGCCTCGAGCATGGTTTGACATACCCCACACCATATTAGAGAATCAACCCAACATGGGGGGCAGCGGATTGACTGAGGAGCGGGAGACTATCATGGTGGGGCGGCTCGCATCGGCCATTAATTTGACCAGCGGGGTCCGCTGCATCCCCTGCCTTACAATCAACGATACGAAAGTCGCATCTCCTTCGTAGAACCGCGTTCCACTTCGCCTCGAGCGACATGAACGCGCGTCGCAACGCAAAGCCCGCATCGCTCGAAGGGAGCTGGTTCGCATGGCAGACACTGTACTGGTCACCGGCGCGTGCGGCTTCATCGCCCCTTACATCGTTGAGGAGCTGTTGCGCAAAGGTTACGGCGTCCGCGCGACAGACCTGCCGGGCGCGGACTTCAGCCACCTCGAGCCTCTGGCTTGCGACATCTCAACGGCCGATCTCCTCAAGAAAGAAGAGGCCTCCGCGGTCATGGACGGTGTCGACATGGTCATCCACACCGCCGCGCGCATGAACTATTACCTCGACCGCTCGTCCTACGAGCTCGCCAACTATCACGTCACGGTCAACACCTGCGAGGCGGCGCTGGAAGCCGGCGTCAAGCGCTTCGTCCACTTCTCCACGTGCGACACTTACGGCCCGCCCCAGTACTCTCCGGTCGACGAAAAGCACCGCCAGCGACCGCTAAACCTTTACGCGGTCACGAAACTTTTCGGTGAGCGGGCGGCCCTTCGATACCACGCGGAAAAAGGTCTGCCGGTCTCGGTCATCAGGCCGACCGCGGTCTACGGCCCCAGGTGCGTTTACATCATGGGCCTCTTTCTGGCCGTCCCCATCATGGTGCGCGAGCTCGGCGTGAAGGTGATGCCGTTGCCGAAAGAAGGTTTCCTCGGCAACATGGTGCACGTCGAGGACATCGCGGGGGCGACCGTCTTCGTAATGGAGCATGAGAGCGCGGCAGGCGAGGCGTACAACGTCTCGGACGACTCGAGCATGCCGGCGGGCGAGCTCGTCGAGACCATCCTCGACTCGATCGGCGTCCGTTCGATGCGCCTGCTGCCTTTCCCCGACCTGCTGGTCTCGCTGCTGTCCCGGCTCGGCAGCCACCTTCCCAAAGCAGTCTTCACCTATACCTCCGACCTGCTCCAGCGCCGCTGGGACAGGGTCGTCGTCGAGCACGACCTGGTCCCGATGTTAAAGCCGCGCTTCGACCCCGGCTTCACGGCGTTCGGGCGTGGCAACTACGACTTCGACAACGGCAAGTTGAAGGCTCTGGGCTACGAGCTCCGGCACCCGGTCTTTAAGGACGGCTGGAACTCGAGCGTCCGCTGGTATGAGGAGCAGGGCTGGATACCGCCGCGCCCGAGCACGTGAAACGGGCGTTCCGGCGAATTGGGGGATACTCGCGAAAGGCAGATGACGGCACCTCTTCCGTCAAATCCCCTATGATGAGAAACCTCTTCCCTCCCGATACTGTCTATAGATAGATATGACTGGGTGGGAAGAACCGGACCAGAATCCTGGTCCGGTTCTTCATTTAAGTGGTGTATTTGTACATCGTGCCCAGCGCCCGGAGCGCGCGCTCCGGAGACGAGTAAGCGGGAACGCCGATGCCTTCGATCGACCTCTTCCACGCCACGTGCATGTCCGCTTCGCCGGCCATCAGCACGGCCGCAAGTGGCATGTCCGGATGCGCGGACTTGAGAGAGGAGAACAGGCCCGCGGCATCGAGGCTCGATTCGGGGATCAGCGTGAAGATGGCGACAAGCATGTCGATCGACGGGTCGGCGGCGAGAGCGGGGGCGACCTTGTTGTACGTGGCTTCCGCGCCACCGGACTCGATCCCGGCCCACACGTCCGCCGGGTTGGTCGCAGGCGCCCATTCTGGCAGCGCTTCCCGCATCCGTTCCACGGTCTCAGGCTGGAGGGCAGGGATCTCGAGCCCGTACTTCCCCGCGGCGTCCGCGGAAAGCACGCATCCGACACCGGTGATCGAGACTATTCCCACCCTGTTGCCCCTCGGGAGGGGAAGCCACTCGAAAGCCTTGGCGCAGTCGAACATCTCCTCGAAGTCGTCGACGCGCAGCGCGCCTGCCTGCTCGATCACCCCGGAGTAGACCGACTCGCTGCCGGCGAGCGCACCGGTGTGGCTTGCGATTGCGTGCCGCCCCGTCTCACTGCGTCCGCTCTTCAACACGAGGACCGGTTTCTTCGAGGCAGCGCTCCTGAGGACCGAGAGGAACCGGGCCCCGTCGCGCGCTCCCTCGGTGTACATGCCCACTACTTTCGTCCCATCGTCATCAGCAAGATGCGCGAGCAGGTCGTTCTCGTCGATGTCGGCTTTGTTTCCGAGGCAGGCGATCTTCCTTATCCCGAAATACTCCGAGGTGTTTATCCAGCGCGCGATGCCGCTCGCGAACATGCCGGTCTGCCCGAAGACGGACATGCCTCCAGCTCTGAGGCGGTCGAGCGTCACTATGGATGTCGCGAGGCCGGAGCCTGTGTTGATCGTGCCTATGCTGTTCGGACCCATGACCCTCATGCCTGCGGGCGCGGCGATTTTCATGATGTCATTCTCGAGGCGCCTGCCCTCTTCTCCCGCGTCGGAGAACCCCGCGGCCGGGATGATAACGCTCTTCACGCCCGCGGAGGCGCACTCCTTCACCAGGTCCGCGGTCTGAGCGCGCGGCAACACCGCCACGACGAGGTCGGGAGCCGCCGGAAGGTCGGACAGCGACGGGTAGACCCGCAGCCCCAATATCTCTCCCGCGGACGGATTGACCGGGTAGATGTCGCCGGTGAAACCGAACTCGAGCATGTTCGCCACTATCGTGTGGCCGCCTTTTCCGGGCGTCCTGGACGCGCCCACGACCGCGACCGATGAGGGCTCGAAAAAGTCCTTTAGACCTTTATCCTGTTTGTTCATACGGTGACCACCCCTGCCGTTCCATCGGCAGTCTAACCATTCGCAACCCCGTTGCCAAATGGGTATGATTCTTGTTTGGGAAAGATCCGGGACGAGACAGGCGTCGTCTACCACCCGACCGGAGGCCTGCAGTGTCACGCGCGACCGGAAAGAAGCCGGAAAGAAGCCAGAGAAGAACGCCTGGCGCCGAGGGCCGGCGAGTTGATCGACTCACCCCCACCGACGCCGCGGGTGATGACCGCCTTTTCCTCGAGCTCGCCCTCGCGATGCCGATTCCTTGCGCCGTCTTCAAAGGCACTGAAAGCGACGTTTCACGGTACCGCCTACTGGCCGCCAACCCGGCTTTCGAGCAGGTCGCCGGTCGCGGGAGTACTGACCTGATCGGCCAGGACTTCTCAGAGTGTTTCGGCACGGTCCTTCCTGAAAACCTCATTGCGCAGTCAGGCCAGGCTCTGTCATCGGCAAAAAAAGCCGTGATCCCGGAGGTGCGCCTTGCGACTCGCCGGTACGGCGAGCGCGTCTTCTGCGTCACCGTGTTCCCCGTCGAAAAAGGCGCTCTCGGCATGACTTTCGAGAACGTCACCGCGCGCGCCAGGGAGGCCGAGGCCCTGCGCAACTGCACCGGTGACATGCGCCTCGATAAAGAGGACCTCCAGAGGTCCCTGCGCAGCAGCGAAGCCCATTTCAGGTCGATAGTAGAGAACACGTCCGACATCATAGGCATCGTCAACAATGAAGGGCGCCTCGAGTTCATCAGTCCCGCGGTGGAGGTCTTGAGCGGCTTCAGCGTGGAAGAGCTCACGGGCGCCAGGTTCACCGACTTCGTCCATCCCCAGGACCTCGAGGACGCCTTTTCCAAGTTGTCCGCTCTGGACGGGACGCCGCCGGGCACCGTGAAGATGAGCGTCCTCAGGTTCCGCTCGAAGGACGGAAGCTGGCGAGTCGGTGAGTCCGCCGGCAAGGTGGTCCAGGACGCCAGCGGCCGCTTCAAGGCTGTCTGCATCGTACGCGACGTGACCGACACGCGCCTCCTCGAGGACGAGGTCAGGACCTCCGAGGAAAAATACCGCGGACTGTACGAGTCTCTCGTCGAAGGGGTCGTGTCAGTAGACATGGATGGGCGAATACTGGACGCCAACCAGGCCTGGCTGGACATGGTCGGCTACACCATCGAAGAGGCCCGGGCAATGACCTATCAGCAGTTGACGCCTCCCGAGTGGCGCGCGGCGGAAGATGACATCATCCGTTCCCAGGTCAAAGCGCGCGGCTACTCCGACCAGTACGAGAAGGAGTACGTCCGGAAGGACGGATCGGTCGTCCCGATCAGCCTCCGGGTCTGGCTGAACGTGGGGGAAGGCGAGCCCTCGGGTATGTGGGCGATCGTAAGGGACATCACCGAACAGAAGAAGGCGGCCCGCGATCTTGAAGCGGCATACGCGGACCTGGAGGGCTTCGCCCACACAGTTTCTCACGACCTCAAGACTCCGTTGTCTTCGGTTGAGATCGCCGTGTCGACGCTGCCCCTGCTTCTCGACGGACCGCCCTCGTTAGATCAACGAGAGCAACTGGCCGAACTCGTCGACCTGATATCGCGCAACGTCCTCAAGTCCAGGAACCTGATCGACGGGCTCCTCGCGCTCGCCTGCGCGGGCAGAGACCGTGGCGTGGTGCGATCGATAGATGTGGCCGATGTCGTCTCCAGGCTTCTCGAGGACATGTCGCCTCTTCTCGAGTCACGTGGCGTGGAGGTCTTCATGGACGACGACCTCGGCCACCTGACCGCGGACGAGACCCATCTCTACCAGGTCTTCTCCAACCTGATCGGAAACGCGGTCATGCACAACGCCGGTGACGCTCCGCAGGTCTGGGTCTCCTACCTCGGCACGTCTCCCGTGGGCAGCCGCTACATGGTCAAGGACAACGGCCCCGGCATACCCGATTCGGTCCTTGATGACATCTTCGTGCCGTTTCACAGGAGCGGGGGGAGCAGCGGTACGGGGATCGGCCTGAGCATAGTCAAGAAGATCGTGAACGCGTATGGCGGTACCATCACCGCCAGTAACGATGACGGCGCCTGCTTCGATTTCGTCCTCGGCTCACCCGTGCGCCTGTAAATCAAGATCGCGAAGTCGAACGCGTACTTTTCCGGTCCACAACCGTTCTAACATTCGCAGAGAACTTCTGGTGGTGTCATGGACAAGCGAACCAACCTCACAAAATACTTCCGGTCGGGGCTTCGGCCCGCGGGCAAAGACGCTGACGCAAGGCGCATCGACTATCCGGCTGCCGCGCGCGGTTTGAAGAAATCCATATTCATCATCTACGTCATCGGCCTGCTGATAATAGTCGCGGTGGATGTCGTCTACTTGAAGACCGGGGACAAGACCGCCACGATCTTCCTCGCCGACCTGATCCTCTACAATGCCGCGGCGCTCGTTCTGGGGTTCGTCATCTACCAGGTGACCGCCCGCGGATGGCTGCGCGCTTACGCCTCGGAGAGCACGCTGTTCTCCATCACGGACGTCTCCGCCGACGCCGTATATTCTATCGGCGCGGACAGCCTCATCACCGCCTGGAGCAAGGGCGCTGAGCGCATCTTCGGGTACAGTGAAAAGGAGGCGCTCGGCCAGACCGTCGGCATAGTCCTTCCGGACGACTTCATGGAACGCGACGTCGAGATCCTCGGGCCGCTCCTCACGGAGGGCATCGTAACCGGACACCGCACGCTTTCGGTTCGCAAGGGCGGCGAAGTCTTTCCTTCAGAGGTATCCGCTTCGCTTCTCAAGACGCCCGGCGGCGACCCCGCGGGCATCCTGTTCGTCTCGCGTGACGTGACGCGCCAGGTGGCGCTGGAGAACGACCTGCACGAGGCGCGCGACGAGCTGGAGATAAGGGTCGAGGAGCGCACCGCCGAGTTGAAAGAGGCCAACCGGATGCTCAAGCGCGAGATCGGTGAGCGCACTCGTGCCCAGATCGCTCTCCGCGAGAGCGAGGAGCACTTCCGCTCCCTCATCGAGAACGCGACAGACATCATCGTCGTTGTCGACCACCTCGCGCGGGTCGAGTATGTGAGCCCTTCCATCGAGAGGGTGCTCGGCTTCGCCCCGCCGGAGCTGTCGGGGATCGACGCTTTCTCGATGGCGCACCCGGACGACGTGCCCGAGATCGCCCGGGCGCTCGCAGAGACGACAGTCGCGAGCGGGATAGTGCGCAGCGCCGAGTTCCGCTTCCGCCACAAGGACGGCAGCTACCGCATGCTCGAGGGCATCGGCACGAGCGTCATCGACGACCTCGGAAACATCCGCATCATCATCAACGGCCGCGACATAACGGAGCGCAAGGGAGCAGAGAAGAAGATCAGCATCCTCAACGAGGAGCTCGAGCAGAGCGTCGCCGACCTCCAGGGTGTCAACAAAGAGCTCGAGGCGTTCAGCTACTCTGTCTCGCATGACCTGCGCGCGCCGCTGCGGGCCATCGACGGTTTCGCCAGTATGCTCCAGGAAAACCACTCGGAGGTCATGGACGCCGACGCCAGGAGGTTGCTGGACATCGTCATCCGCAACGCGGGACAGATGGGCGAGCTGATTGAAGGCTTGCTGCAGTTCTCGCGGTTCGGCCGCCAGGAGATGCGCTTCGTCGAGGTCGACATCAGAGACATTGCCTTGACGGTCTTCAGCGAGCTGACAGAGCGGGACGGGCAGCGGGCGGACTTCCTGCTTGGAGACCTGCCCCCGGCCATCGGAGACCCGATGTTATTGAGGCAGGTCTACGCGAACCTTATTGGCAACGCGCTCAAGTTCAGCGCCCGCGAGCCGAAGTCTGTTATCGAAGCCGGATGTGACGCACACGGCGACGAGAACGTCTACTTCGTCCGCGACAACGGCGTAGGTTTCGACATGGACTACGCGGACCGGCTCTTCGGCGTCTTCCAGCGTCTTCACAGTACCGAAGACTTCGAGGGAACGGGCATCGGTCTCGCCACGGTCCAGCGCATCGTGCACCGCCACGGTGGCCGCATCTGGGCTGAGGGAGCCGAGGGCGACGGAGCGACTTTGTATTTCACGCTCCCGGTGGAAGCCGGCTGAGCCGTGACGCGGCAGCGCGTCAATTGTGATGGCAGGCATTGCTTTCAGCGCGTCGTACACGAGATTTCAGAAGACCATTCCGGCCTGCGGACGTTTTCGATTTTGGGGGTAACATGAGCGGGCAGATCAAAGTTCTGATGGTCGAGGACAGCAAGCAGGACGCGGAGCTTGTCCAGTACGAGCTCAAGAAGGGCGGACTGGACTTCGTCGCAAAGCGCGTCCAGACAAAAGAAGGCTTCAACGATGCGATCTTCGGGTTCGAGCCCGACATCATCCTCTCCGATTATCAGCTCCCTGCCTTCAACGGCATCTCCGCGCTGGCGGTGGCGGTGATCGACGCGCCCGACGTACCCTTCATCTTCGTGTCGGGGGCGATCGGCGAGGAGCTCGCGATAGAGACTCTCAAGGGCGGGGCGACAGACTATGTCTACAAGAACCAGCTCACTCAGCTGGTGCCCGCGGTCACCCGGGCGCTCGACGAGGCGAAGGAGAAGCACGCGCGCAGGCGAGCCGAGGAAGGCCTGCGGCGGACGCTCGCCCGGATGCAGGTCATGCTCGACCAGACCGTTGACGCGCTGGCCTCAATAACCGAGATCAGGGACCCCTACACCGCGGGGCACCAGCAGCGCGTCTCGCTGCTGGCGAGCGAGGTCGCGCGTGAGTTCGGGCTGCCCGGCGACATGGTAGAAGGGATCCGGGTCGCTGGCACGCTTCACGACATAGGCAAGATCGCGGTCCCTGCCGAGATCCTGACCAAGCCGACGAAGCTCGCCGAGATGGAGTTCGGGCTGGTCAAGATGCACTCGCAGGTCGGTTACGAGATACTCAAGGGAATCGATTTTCCGTGGCCTGTGGCGCAGGCGGTCCTGCAGCATCACGAGAGGATCGACGGCTCGGGCTATCCAGGGGGGCTCGAGGGCGACAATATAATCCCGGAGGCGCGGATCCTCGCAGTGGCGGACGTGGTCGAAGCAATGGCCTCGCACAGGCCGTACCGGCCGGCTTACGGCATCGACAGCGCCCTCGCCGAGATCGTCCGGGGCCGCGGCACCGCCTATGACCCGGAGGTCGCGGACGCTTGCGTGACGCTCTTCAAAGAGCGCGGTTTCACGCTCGACCGGTAATTCTTTGGCAGCCGTCCCGAGGAAAGGGCGATCGGCTTGAGCGCCTTCACCGAACATGAAGACTCCAGGCTCCGCATACTGATGCTCGAGGACAACCCTGTGGACGCCGAGCTGAACGAGTACGAGCTCCGCAAAGGCGGCATCGTCTTTTCGGCCCGCAGGGTTGACACGCGGGAAGGCTTCGAGAGGGAGCTCAAGGAGTTCCACCCTCAGATAATACTCTCCGACTTCGAGCTGCCGGCGTTCGACGGCATATCCGCGATGCTCGTCGCCGAGTCGCAAAGCCCCGACGTGCCTTTCATCTTCGTCACGGGCGTCATGGGCGAGGAGATGGCGATCGATTTCCTCAAGCGCGGCGCGACCGATTACGTCCTCAAGGACCGGCTCTCGCGTCTCGTGCCCGCCGTCAAGCGCGCCATGGAAGAGGTCGACGAGCGCTCCGAGCGGAGGAGCGCGCAGGCGGCGCTGCGCGAATCGGAGGAGCGGTACAGGACGATCTTCGAATCGACCGGCACCGCCATGTTCACGATGGACGAGGGTGGGACCATCTCCTTCGTGAACCACGAGTTCGGTCGGATGACCGGCTGGACGGCAGCGGACGTGGACGGTGGGCTCCGCATCAACGACCTGCTGGGCGACGATCCCGTCGAGTCCGAATCCATGCTCCGCTACCACAGGGAGGTGCTCGGTGGAGGACACCCTTCACCGCTGCACTTCGAGACGCGCGTGGTGTCGCGGCAGGGAAGCGTCGTGGAGGTGCTCGCGAGCATCAACCTGCTTCCCGGCACGCGGCGAAGCATCGTGTCGTTCATCGATGTAAGCCGGGAGAAGTCGTACGAGGAAGAGCTCAAGGACCGGGCCGAGCGACTCAGAGAATTCATGGCCATCGCCTCACACGAGCTCCGTCAACCCATAACGATCATCAAGGGCTACACTGCCACGCTCGCCGAGTACACGTCGAAGCTTTCGGGAGAGTCGGTGCTGGAGATCTACGACACCATGGACAACTCGGCAGAGCGGTTGACCAGGATCGTAGACGAGCTCATGGACGTCTCGAGGATCGAGAAGCAGGAGGTCGTGCTGGACAGGTCGCCGGCCATCCTAAGGCAGGTGATCGACGCCGCGGTCGAGACCGTCCGGAGCCGCGGGGCCAATAACACCATAAACTTGCAGGTCTCGCCGGCGGACCTCGCCGTCGCCGTCGACCCCGGCAAGATCGGCCAACTGCTTGTCGTACTCCTCGAGAACGCCGTCAATTTCTCGCCGCCCGCCTCCGAGATCGACGTGAGCGCGGGCATAACCGGTGGCGGCATCCTCGAAGTAAGGGTGATGGACCGCGGCCCCGGGATACCCGCCGAGGACTCCGAGAGGGTCTTCGAGCGCTTCTTCCAGGTCGACGATGTTCTGCACCACTCGAAGCCGGGCGTCGGACTCGGGCTGTACATCGCGCGGGAGATAGTCAGCGCCCACGGAGGCGCTCTCAGGTATGAGCCTCGGGTGGGCGGGGGTTCCACCTTCCGCTTCACGATTCCCGTATGACCCTTCGCTTGTGCCCGGCGTCCCTCTGGCATGCATGAGGCTCCACGCTGCCACGGTGCTCGAGCGCGGTTATAATTAGAAGGCATCCGCCGAACAGTACGCCGCGGACAATAATGGACAAAGAACTTCGGATCGTCATGCTCGACGCCAACTCGGCCGACGCGGCGTCGGTCGAGCAGGAGCTTCGCCGCGCCGGAATATCTTTCAACGCCCGGAGGGTCGAGACAAGACAGCAGTTCGAAGAGAGCCTCGAGCAGTTCGCGCCGCACCTTGTGCTCGCCGACTACTGGCTGCCTTCTTTCGATGGGATCTCCGCACTCGCGCTGTCCCTCGAGAAAGCGCCTGGGGTCCCGTTCATCTTCGTGTCCGGCGCGCTGGGCGAAGAGCTCGCGATAGATGCTATGAAGAACGGCGCCACCGATTACGTCCTGAAGGTCGGTCTGTCGCGGCTGGTCCCCGCGGTCCGAAGGGCGCTGCGCGAATCCGAAGAGGTGGCCGAGCGCAAACGCGCCGAAGACAAGCTACGCGAGAGCGAGGAGCGGCTCAAGACCATCCTGGGGGCCGTGTCGACCGGGGTCGTGATTATCAACCCCGCGGACCACAAGATCGTCGACGCCAACCCTGCCGCCGTTGAGATGATCGGATTCCCGCTCGAGGGCATCGTCGGCCAGACGTGCCACAAGTTCATCTGCCCGGCGCAGAAGGGCCAGTGTCCCGTCACGGACCTCGGCGAGGAAGTCGACCACGAGGAGCGCGTGCTCCTGACGGCAAGTGGCGACTCGATTCCGATCCTGAAGACCGCGAGCCGGGTCGTGCTGGAGGGGCGGGAGCACCTGCTCGAGAGCTTCGTCGACGTCAGCGAGAGAAAGAAGATGGAGAGAGCCCTCCGCGAGAGCGAGGAAGCCGCACGCACTCTTCTCAATGTCCCGATAGGTTCGGTCAACATGATCGACGCCAAGGGCACGGTGCTCGCGATAAACGAGACCGGGGCTCAGTCGCTGGGGCTCCCCGTCGACGAGATCGTCGGCCGCCGCATATATGACCTGATGCCGCCGGAGCTGGCCCGCTCGAGGGAGGACAAGGTCAAGCGCGTCGTCCGCAGCGGCAAGCCCGTCCAGTTCGAGGACGAGCGCGAGGGCAAGTATTTCGAGAGCATCCTCTTTCCTGTCGCCGACGAGAAGGGCAAGGTCAGCAGGGTCGTTGTGTTCGCGCAGGACATAACCGAGCGCAAGCAGGTCGAACTCGCGCAGCAGAAAGACCGCGACTTCATCTCCAAGGTCCTCGACACCGCCGGCGCTCTCGTCCTGGTGCTCGAGCGCGAGGGTCGCATCGTCCTCTACAACAGGACCGCCGAAGAGGTCTCCGGCTTCTCGTTCGCCGAGGTCCGCGGCAAGCTCCCGTGGGACGTCCTCATGGTCCCGCCGGCCGCGAGACAGTCGCGGGCCCGCTTCAAGCGCATCGCCTCGAGCGAACAGGTCCCGCCGTGGGAGACGCAGTGGCGAACCAGGGACGGTCAGATGCGCAACATCGCGGCGTCGAACGCGACCCTTCTGGGCCCGGACGGCTCGGTGGAGTACGTCATCATCACCGCCACGGACGTGACGGAGTCCCGACTGGCCGAAGCGGCACTGAAGGAATCCGAGGAGAGGTACCGCTCGGTTTTCGAGTCCACCGGCACCGCCATGTGCATAGTCGACAGCAAGGCCACCATCACTTTTCTCAATGGCGAGTTCGAGCGCATCTCCGGGATGGAGTCCGAAGAGATCGTCGGCGCCCGAAAGCTCACTGACTTCATCAGCGGGGAACAGGCTCAGGAGGTACTTGCCTACTGCTCCCGGCTCGGCAAGGGCGGCGAACGCGACGGGGCGCCTTTCCACTTCGAGTGCTCCTTCAAGTCGGACGGGGGCTCCGACCTGAAGATGCTCGCGAACATGGGGCTGCTTCCCGGCGCGGGCAAGGGCACGAGCGCCGTGTCCCTGATCGACGTCACGCGAGAGAAAGCGTACGAGGAGGACCTCCGAGAGAGGGCCGAGCGCCTCCGCGACTTCCTGGTGGTCGCGTCGCACGAACTGCGGCACCCCATCGCCATCGTCAAGGGCTACGCCAACACCCTCACCGAATACATGGAGCGCATGCCGCCGGAGCTGGTCCAGGAGATACTCCACGACATCGACCTCTCCACCGACCGGCTCACGCGCTACGTCGAGCAGCTCCTGGACGTCTCGAGGGTAGAGCAGGGCCGCCTGTTCATCAACCGCGAGCCGTCGGACCCGGGGCTGCTGCTCAAGATGGCCCTGGACGATTCGCGCGTGATGGGCTTTGGGAACAGGTTCAACACGAGCGTGGCGGCGGGCACGGGCCCGGTCGAGATGGACCCTGAGAAGTTCGTGCAACTGGTACACATCCTCGTCGACAACGCGGTCAAGTTCTCTCCGCCGGCGTCATTCATAGATATTGAGGTTCAGAGTAGCGGTGACACGCTCGAGGTCGCCGTCCTCGACCGTGGGAACGGCATACCCGAGGCATCGCGCGAAAAAGTCTTCGACCGCTTCTACCAGGTCGAGGAGGCTCTGCACCACTCCAAGCCGGGAATGGGCCTCGGCCTGTACATAGCGAGCCAGATCGTCGACGCCCACGGCGGGCGCATCTGGGTCGAGGAGCGCGATGGCGGAGGGTCCGCCTTTAAGTTCACCATCAAATAATCAATCATGAGGTATACTCTGAAAACAGCCGTCATCTCTCTTACTTTCCGGAGAAATCACGATGGCAACATCTGAGAACCTGAGAGGGCTGGTCGTCGAGGACACCCCTGAGATGGCCGCCCAGCTCAAAAGGATACTCGAGAAGAAGTTCGGCCTGAGCATCGAGGTCGCGCCGGACTGTGCCACAGCTCGCGACAAGCTCAAGGCGGAGGCCTTCGACATCGCGACCCTCGACTTCATGCTGCCCGACGGCCGGGGCCTCGAGCTGCTCGAGGAGATCACGGCCAGGGGCGACCTGCCCCGCGTGATAATGGTGACCGGCCACGGGGACGAGGAGTCGGCCGTGCGCTCTTTCCGCTCGCAAGCCTCGGGTTACGTTATCAAGGACTCTCAACTCGGGTCCCGTCTCGCGGAGTCGGTGGAGAAGGCGCTCGTCGAGATCGACCTCCGGCGCGCGCAAGCGGAGCTGAGCAGGCGGGAGGCGCACTTCCGCTCGCTCACCGAGAAATCGTCCGACATAGTGACCGTCATGCGCGCTGACGGGACCATCCTCTACGAGAGCCCGTCTGTGGAGAGGTACCTGGGCTACAAGCCGGACGAGATGTTGGGAAAGAACGCGTATGACTACGTGCACCCCGAGGACCTGCCTCGCCTCTCGCGCCTCTTCCAGAGCACGCTCGAGAAGCCGGGCGCTCTCCTCCTGATCGAGTACCGGTTCCGGCACAAAGAGGGCCCGTGGCGCTATTTCGAGAGCATCGGGAGGAACCTGCTCACTGACCCGGTGGTCGGCGGCGTAGTAGTGAACTCGCGCGACGTCACGCGAAGGAAGCTGGCCGAACTGGAGCTCGAGAGGCACAGGGAGCAGCTCGAGGGCCTCGTCCAGGAGCGGACAGCGGAACTTGCGGAGGCCAACGAGAAGCTGCGCGAGGAGATCGCCGAGAGAAAGCAGGCGCAGGCAGAGCTGCAGGAAAGGGCCGAGCGCCTGGCCGATTTCCTGACCGTCGCGTCTCACGAGCTGCGACATCCCATAAGCGTTGTGAAAGGGTACACGACGATGCTCCAGGGCTACCTGGACCGGATGGAGCCCGAGGTGCTCCCTGAGATATCGGACGCGCTGAACATTTCGGTCAACAGGCTGACCGGGTACGTCGACGAGCTCATGGAGTCGTCGCTCGTTGAGCAGGGCAGGTATACATTCGACATCGTCGATACCGATCTCAGGCCGCTCTTAGACGAATCGATCCGGGACCTGAAGGGCCTCGGGGTCGATAAGGATGTCGGGCTGAAAGTGGGCGAAGGCGCCGGCAGGGCGTTGGTCGACCCGAGGAAGTTCAAACGCCTGATCGACATGCTGCTGGACAACGCGATCAAGTTCGCGGAGGACGGCGAGCCCGTCGACATAGACGTCGGCAAGGACGGCAAGGTGACCACGGTGGCGGTGATGGACCGCGGCATCGGAGTGCCCGAGGAGTCGCGCGAGCAGATATTCGAGCGCTTCTACCAGGTAGAGGAAGTACAGCATCACTCCAGCGTCGGGCTCGGGCTCGGGCTTTACCTTGCCCGGCAGATCGTCACCGCCCATAACGGAGAGATCGGCTACGAGCCCCGGGACGGCGGAGGTTCGATCTTCAAGTTCACCATGGCCTGCGGCTAGCGCGGGCCGGTCCGCCGCAAAACCCCCAACGCAGGACTTCTCCCCCTGGCATTGAAAGAGGCTCTGCACGTCTCGATTACAGGGGGAGGAGCCATGGCGGTAACAACGGGGATCCACTGGCTGACCGATGAGAGCACCGTGCTTGACGCAGCCCTGCAAACCCAGAAGCCCGTGCTCGCCGACTTCCGCAACCCGAACTGAAAAGGCTGCAAGAGACTGGGTGCCGTGACGTACCCTGAGCCCGAGGTGATCGAGTACGTGAACGATCACTTCGTCCCTTGGAACATCAACACAGCAGACGAGGTCGACCTCATTCAGCGGTTCGACATCTTCTCCACCCCGAGCATCGTCTTCATGGACCCGAAGGGGCGCGACTTCTACAGGTCCATCGGGTACCTGCCTCCCACGAGGTTCATCGGAAGACTCATCTTCGGCGAGGCATGGGTGGCTTTCAGGACGCGCCATTACGAGCATGCGGGCGACCTCTTCGAGATAGTGGGACGCGAGCACCCGGATTGCAGCATCGCGCCCGAGGCGATCTTCTTCAGGGGCGCCGCGCGCGACAAGATCACCGGCGATCATTCGAACAGGGCGATCTCCGCGGCCGAGCTCAAGGAGAGGTTCCCCAAGAGCAACTGGACGTTCAGCGCGTCGGTGTGGATCGAGGACTGAGACTGGCGCGATCTTTATCAACCGGATGGCCCGGCGCGGGCCATCAAGATATAGAATGAAGCAGAGCGGGCATCAACCACGGGGCGAGGTGGTCCACCTGATTAAAGAGATCCGAATCCACGGCCGCGGAGGCCAGGGCAACGTCACCGCGAGCGAGTTCTTAGCCGAGGCCGCCTTCGCTGACGGACTCTACGCGCAGGCTTTCCCGATGTTCGGCTCGGAGCGGCACGGGGCCCCGGTGACGGCTTACGTGAGGATAAGCGACAAGCCCATCCGGTTGCGCAGCCAGATCTATGACCCCGATTACGTGATCATCCAGGACGCGAGCCTTTTCTCTGGCAACGACCTCCTCGGGGGACTGAAAGAAGGGGGGCTTGTCCTCATCAACACCTCGCACCCTGCATCAGAGTTCGGCATCCCCGAAGGCTACAAGGTCGTGACCGTTCCCGCGACCGACCTTGCGCTCGAGATCGTCGGCAAGCCAATCATCAATACGATCATGGTCGGTGCGTTTGCCGGGGCTTCCGGCGAGATCCACCTCGGCGCGCTCGAGAAGAGCGTCCGCGAGCGCTACCCGGGAGAGCTCGGTGAAAAAGAGGTCGTCGCCATGAAGAAAGCCTTTGACCAGGTAAAGGGCGTGAAGGCATGAAGAACCAGTTCGGCGTCGTCGTCCAGCCCGGGACGACGAGGGACCAGAAGAAGACCGGCTGGAGGATCTACCGCCCGAGGTTCCTTCAGGAGAACTGCATAGGCGACAGGGCCTGCGAGCTGTGCTGTCCCGACGGCGCGGTGTACCGCATCGAGAAGAGGAAGTACGACGTCGACCTCGACGCGTGCAAAGGCTGCGGAATATGCGCGGAGATGTGCCCCGTCGAGGACATCGTCATGGAGCACGAGGAAGAGCCCGAGCACGAGGCCGGGCGGCACGCGAGCGAAGAGTTCACGAGCGGCATCGCTACCGCCGAGATCAACGGCGGGCAGCCGGACACAAAGGGAGAGGAGAAGGGTAAGTGAGACGCATTCTCGAGGGCTCGCTGGCTGTCGCCGAGACGGTCGCGCTATGCCGCCCCAAGGTCGTGTGCGCCTACCCAATCACGCCGCAGACCCACATCGTCGAAGGCCTGGCCCGCATAATAACCGACGGGCGCCTGGACGCGGGCTACGTGCTCGCCGACAGTGAGTTCACCGCGGCGTCCATCGTACTCGGGGCGTCGGCCACCGGCGCGCGCGCGTACACCGCCACCTCGAGCCAGGGTCTGCTCCTCATGACCGAGGTGATGTTCAACATCGCGGGGATGCGGCTTCCCGTCGTGATGACGGTCGCCAACCGCGCAGTCTCGGCGCCGATCAACATCTGGAACGACCAGCAGGATTCGATGTCACTTCGCGACTGCGGCTGGATCCAGCTCTACGCCGAGGACGTGCAGGAGGCGTGCGACATGCACGTGCAGGCTTTCTCCATCGCCGAAGAGCTGAACATCCCTGTGATGGTCTGCATGGACGGCTACATCCTCACGCATGCGACCGAGCCGGTCGATATGCTCGAGCCTGAGCAGGTCGACGCGTGGCTTGCGCCCTTCGAGCCCAAGTTTTACCTGACCCCGAAGGACCCCATCACGCTGGGCTCCATGGCGGGGCCGGACGCGTACATGGAGATCAGGCTTCTGCTCCACCAGTCGATGGAGCGGGCCGCGGAGACGATCGAGTCCGAAGCGGCTCGCTTCGAGAAGACGTTCGAGCGGCGGCAGGGCGGCCTGCTCGACGTCTACCGGGCGAAGGACGCTGAGATCCTGCTGGTGTCCATGGGCTCGCTGCTCGGAACGATGAAAGACGCCGTCGACGAACTGCGCGACGAGGGCCACGCGGTCGGGATCGTGAAGGTGAGGAGCGTCAGGCCTTTCCCGCGGACGGGGCTGCACGACGCACTTTCCACCGCGCGCGCGGTCGGCGTCGTCGAGAAAGACATCTCGCTCGGCCTCGAGGGGATACTGTGCTCCGAGATACGCTCGGCGTTCTGCGGCGAGGCTGTGACGCCGAACATCTCGAGCTTCATCGTCGGGCTCGGCGGGCGCGACGTGCGCAAGAAGCACATCCGCGAGATCGCGCTCGGCCTGCTGGCCGACGATACTTGCAGGGTCGAGATCCCCGGCATCGACCACGAGGTCCTGTGGACAGCACACGAAGAACCATAGTGGGGTCAGGTCGTGCGTTTTGCACATCGCATGATGGCTGGATCGGAAGAGGTCCGTCGATGTGCAAAACGCACGAGCTGACCCCAAAACAAGGAGGCAACAATGGCAGTCGAGCAGGTCGAATCAAGGCTTCTCGCTTACGGCCACACGGCGTGAGCGGGTTGCGGCGAGGCGCTTGCCGCCCGCACGGTAGCTGAGGCTGCGGGGCGTGACGTGATCATCACGAGCGCGACCGGCTGTCTTGAGGTCTTCACGACCAGGTATCCCCGCTCGTCCTGGCAGGTCCCGTGGATACACTCGCTCTTCGAGAACTCGGCGAGCGTCGCCTCGGGCATCGAGGTCGCGCTCAAGGCGCTCGGGCGGGAGGGTGAGGCAAAGGTCATCGCACAGGCGGGCGACGGCGGGACCGCGGACATCGGCATCGGCGCGCTATCAGGCATGCTCGAGCGGGGCCACGACATCCTTTACGTTTGTTACGACACCGAGGTCTACTCCAACACCGGGTTCCAGCGCTCGGGGCTGACGCCCATGGACGCGCTGACGACGACGAGTCCGACGGGCAAGCTCTCCTGGGGCAACGCCACCCGCAAGAAAGATCTTCCCGCGATCGTTGCGGCGCACGGTGCGCCTTACGTCGCCACCACGTCGATGGCTTACCCCATCGACATCGACAGGAAGATAAAGAAAGCGTTCACTTTCAAAGGGCCCAAGTACGTGCAGATACACTGCGCCTGCATCCCGGGTTGGGGTATCGACAGCAACCTGAGCGTGAAGGTGGCGAGGCTCGCCGTCAACAGCGGGCTCTACCCTCTCTTCGAGATGGAGAACGGTCAGGTCGTCCGCGTGAGGAAGATCAAGACCGAGGACCTCGTTCCCGTCGATGAGTATCTCAAACCGCAGAAGAGGTTCGCCCACCTCTTCAAGTATCCCGGCGGCGCAGAGCACATCAAGGAGCTCCAGCAGATCGCCGACGCGAACATACAGAAGTTCGGCCTCACGTAGACGCACAATGGGGTCAAACCAGAATATGCATTTCACGCAAAATAGGGGTCAGACCCCTATTTTGCGTTTTGCCTTTGAATGGAGGGTTTGTTCTGCTCATGTTAAAGTGGAAACTGTTGCTCAGTGTTTGTTATTCTTACCGTGTTCTAAAGTAAGTCACCAAGGAGGTTGACGCATGGCCAATGATCAAGAGCGTGAGGAATATCTAAAGAAGCAGATCGACGATCTCGACGAGGAGACAAAGAGGCTCGCTGCGCAGATGGAAGAGGAGCTCGGCGTCACTTGCGACTTCGGCGAGTGCGTTTTCGATCCGTCCCTGGACTCGATCGATCTGAAGCTGCAGGAGGTCACGCGCCGCAAGAAGATGCTGGAAACCATGCAGAAGAGCTTGAAGGAATGTGAGACCTCCTAGCCAGAGGGGACGGCTCACCCGCCGTCGCGGATGACCTTTATCAATGACCTGGCGGCGGGCTTTCGTTAGAATCTGGTTGCATGATAGCGGGTTCCGGCGAGGCTTGCCATTTCAGGTTTGCACGGGCAAATCTTGTAAAATATAATCACTTAACTGTTTTGCCGACGACCCAATAATTCCAGGCATGTGAAAAGGTTATCTATTGCCAAAAGTAACGCCGGATTTCAGTGACAGCCTCAGCAAGGTAGAGGGTGCCGGCGAGCTCGGCTATTGCTTTCAATGCAGCGCATGTGTCGCCGAGTGTCCCGCTGCCCTGTACTGTGAAGGCTTCAATCCTCGCGAGATAGTGCTCGCTTCTCTTCTCGGTGTCGCGGACTACCTCACCGACAAGGACTCGGTCATATGGCAGTGCACGACTTGCTACAAGTGCTACGAGCGCTGCCCTCAAGGCACGCATCCCGTCGAGGTCGTGACAGCCTTGAAGAATGTCGCGTTCGAAAAAGGCAATGCTCCCGCCGACATAGTGTCGGTGCGTGAAACTGTCAAGGAAAACGGAACGATCATCGTAGCGTCAGATGCGGTCGAGAAGAGGCGCGGCGACCTCGACCTTCCCAGGGCCCCCGTCGCTCCGACCGCCGACATAAAGAAGCTACTGGAGTAAACATTGGCCAGGCCTGATACCACAGAATATACGCTGTTCCCGGGATGCATGATCCCTCTGCGACATCCGCAGATCGAGGCGGCCGCGCGCAAGGCGCTGCCGAAAGTCGGGATCGAGCTTACGGACATCGAGGGTTTCACCTGCTGTCCTGAGCCCTGGAACGTCAAGGGTACGAGCCTGGAGGACTGGCTCGCCATCGCGATGCGCAACCTCGCCGTCGGCGAGAAGTCAGGACGCGACATGATCGTGCTGTGCAACGGCTGCTACGCGACGCTCACGGAGGCCGCCCACATCGCCTCCAACGGTGGCGAAGCGAAGGCCGCGGCCGAGAAGAAGCTGTCTTCGCTCAAGCTTTCTTACAAGGGGAAGAACAAGGCCAGGCACGTCGCGTCCGTCCTGTCCGACATGGGCACGGAGAAGATCGCGGCTTCAGTCAAGAAGCCGCTCCGGGGCCTGAAGGTCGCGGTCCACCACGGATGCCACCTGCTTCGCCCCTCCGGGATCATGGGCTTCGACGACCCCTTCGAGCCGTCAAAGCTCGAGGCGCTTGTCGAAGCGCTCGGGGCCGAGGTCGTCCGCTACGCCGGCTACACGGACTGTTGCGGGCGCGCGACGCACGACCCGGAGGCGACCCTGAAGATGGCCAGCGACAAGATCGAGTCGATGAAAGCCGCGGGCGCCAACTGCATCGTGACGGTCTGCCCCGCCTGCTTCGAACAGTTCGACCTCGGACAGGTCGAGATCAAGCGCAAGCTCGGCAAAGATCACAAGCTGCCGGGATTCCATTACCTTCAGTTGCTGGCGCTGGCGCAGGGAGAGGACGCCTCGGCGCTCGGATTCGACAGGCACCGCGTGGACGTCAAGCCCGCGCTCTCGAAGATCAAAGGTCAGTAAGGACTCACATTGGCGAACATGACAGAGATAAGATGGCACGGCCGCGGAGGCCAGGGAGCGGTCGCATCAGCGGAGATGCTGGCTCTCGCCGCGATCGAAGAGGGTAAGGCCGCGCAGGCGTTCCCCTCGTTCGGTCCCGAGAGGCGCGGCGCGCCCGTCATGGCTTTCACCAGGGTCGCCGACGAATACATCTGGCTTCGCACGGGGATCACCGAGCCCGACGTGGTCGTGGTCCTCGACCCCACGGTCATGGCCGCCGTTGATGTTACCTCAGGGCTGAGGGACAAAGGCATCATCATCGCCAACACTTCTTCGACAGCCGAGCAGCTCAAAGAGAAATACAGCCTCAAGCACCCGCTCTATATAGTGAACGCGAACAAGATCGCGATGGAGGAGATCGGCCGCCCGATCACAAACACGACGATGATGGGCGCCCTGGTCAAGGCAACGGGCCTGGTGGACCTGGCGTCCGTCGAGAAGCAGATCGAACACAGGTTCCCCGCCATCGCCGAGAAGAACATCAAGGCGCTGCGTCGGGCTTACGAAGAGACAGAAGCATAGTGGGCAGAATTTATTCTGACCACACCGCGCATTGGCGCGTGTAACCTTGCGCCGGTGGTGCGTCGCGGAGCGATGCACGGCCGGTGAGTGACAGCAGGAGCGCATTGGCGCGTGTAACCTTGCGCCGGTGGTGCGTCGCGGAGCGATGCACGGCCGGTGAGTGACAGCAGGAGGAACGAGTGGCCGACAAGCCGACCTGGAAAGAGTACGCCACCGCGGCGACCATACACGAGCCGGGCAACGCAACGGGACAGAACACGGGCGACTGGCGCTCCGAGCGCCCTGTCCGCAAGCAGGAGCTGTGCGACAAGTGCGGCATCTGCTGGATATTCTGCCCCGATGCCGCGATCTTCATGAACGCGGAAGGCTACTACGAGGTCGACCTGTACCACTGCAAGGGCTGCGGAATCTGCGTCCGCGAGTGCGGCAAGAACGCCATCGAGATGGTCGAGGAGGGCGAGTAGATGGGCAAGCGCGTAGGGCTCGAAGTATCTCTCGCTGTCAGCGAGGCGGTGAAGCTCGCGAGGGTCGACGCCATCGCGGCTTATCCCATCACCCCGCAGACGCACATAGTAGAGGAGCTCGCTCAGATGGTCGCGGACGGAGACCTCGACGCCGAGTTCATCATGGTCGAGTCCGAGCACTCGGCGATGAGCGCGTGCTGCGGCACCGCCGCGGTCGGCGCGCGCACTTACACGGCGACGTCGAGCCAGGGCCTCGCCCTCATGCACGAGATGCTCTTTATCGCCTCAGGCCTCAGGCTTCCCATCGTCATGACCATCGCCAACCGCGCGCTCTCGGCGCCGCTCTCCATCTGGGGCGACCAGAGCGACGTCATGGCCGAGCGCGACTGCGGCTGGGTCCAACTCTTTGCGGAGACGGGCCAGGAGGCTTTCGACCTCACCCTCTGTACGTTCAAGATCGCCGAGGACGCGCGGGTCCTCACCCCTGCTATCCTGAACATAGACGGCTTCACGCTTTCGCACGTCGTCGAGCCGCTGGAGCTCGAGAGCCAGGAGGACGTCGACGCATTCCTCCCGGCCTACCTGCCACAGGTCATCCTCGACCCCGGAAAGCCGGTGACCATCGGTCCCGTGGGCTTCCCCGAGATCTACACGGAGATCAAGAAGCAGCAGGACATGGCCTTGATCGGCGCGTACGACGTGGTCCTCGAGGTGTTCGACCGGTTCGAGAAGAAGTTCGGCCGTGCTTACAAGCCGGTCGAGTCCTACAAAGCCGAGGACGCGGAAATCCTTATCAACATAGCGGGCGCCGTGGCCGGGACCGCGCGCATCGCCGTGGACCAGATGCGAGGCGAAGGCAAGAAGGTCGGCATCATCCGACCGCGCCTGTGGAGGCCTTATCCCTTCGAGGATATGCGCAAGGCGGTAAAGGGGGCCAAGGCTGTCGCGGTCGTAGACAGGTCCCTGTCATTCGGAGGGCCGGGCGGCCCGATCGCGTCGGAGCTCCGCTCCTGCCTCTACCCACTCGCCGAGAAGCCCGCCGTAGCAGGCTTCATCGCGGGGCTGGGTGGGCGTGACATCACTATTGAAGATTTTTACACCATCGTCGCGGAGGCGGAGAAGGTGCTCGACACGGGGTATACCGACGAGTACAAGATGATCGGAGTGAGAGAGTAGATGGCGGATAACAAGAGCGTTGACTTCATACCACGGCTCCTCCCGCCGCGTGAGCTCTTGGCTGAAGGCCACCGCGGTTGCCAGGGATGCGGCGAGGCGCTGGCGCTCCGGCAGGTCTTCAAGGTGGCCGGGCCGAACACCATCGTCTGCAGCGCGACCGGGTGCATGGAGATCGTCACCAGTCCGTACCCCGAGACGGCCTGGCGCATCCCGTGGATACACGTGGCGTTCGAGAACGCCGCGGCCGTCGCCTCGGGCGTCGAGTCCGGCATCAAGATCCTGAAGAAGAAAGGCCGCTACCCGCATGATGGCAAGATCAACATCATCGCCATCGCGGGAGACGGAGGCACGGCGGACATCGGCCTGCAGGCGCTTTCGGGCGCGCTCGAGCGCGGGCACAACTTCACCTACGTATGCACCGATAACGAGGCGTACATGAACACGGGCATCCAGCGCTCGTCTGCGACCCCTTACGGCGCCAGCACGACGACCAGCCCGAAGGGAAAAGAGTCGATCGGCCAGACAACCTGGAAGAAGAACCTGCCTAAGATAGTCGCGGCGCACGACATCCCGTACCTCGCGACGGCCTGCCCTTCTTACCCGCTGGACCTGATGAACAAGACGCGCAAAGCGCTTGATACCGAAGGCCCGACCTACTTGCACGTGCTCTCGCCGTGCCCGACGGGCTGGCGGCACAACATAGACATGGCCGTCGAGATGGGACGGCTGGCGGTCGAGTCGGGCGTCTTCCCTCTCTACGAGATCGAAGACGGAAAGCTGAAGATGAGCATGGTGATGGAGACGCGCAAGCCCGTGGCCGATTACATGAAGCCGCAGGGGCGCTTCCGCCACCTCAAGCCCGAGCAGATAGAGGAGATACAGAAGCGCGTGGACGAGAACTACGAAGCGCTCGTCCGGCGCGACGAATGCGAAGTATAGGAGAAAAATGGCTGACAAAGGCTCCGTCCTCGTAGTCGGAGGCGGAATCGGAGGAATACAGGCGGCACTCGACCTTGCCGAGTCGGGATTCAGGGCGTACCTGATGGAGAGCGGACCTTCTATCGGTGGCATCATGGCGATGCTCGACAAGACGTTCCCGACGAACGATTGCTCCATGTGCATCCTGTCGCCCAAGCTGGTCGAGGCCGGCCAGCACCCCAACATCGAGATCATCTCTTACGCGGACCTCGACAAGATCGAGGGAAAGCCTGGAGACTTCAAGGTGTCGTATACGCAGAAGTCCCGTTTCATCGACACCGAGCTCTGCACGGGCTGCGGCGCCTGCAGTGAGGCATGCGTCCTCGCCGGCAGGATCTCCGACGATTTCAACGCGGGCCTGTCTAAGCGGAGCGCGTGCTACGTGCCGTTCGCGCAGGCCGTCCCAAGAGTGGCGCTCGTCGACCCCGAGCAGTGCCTTATGCTCACCAAGGGGAAGTGCAAGAGCCCCTGCCTCGAGGCGTGCCAGGCGAAGGCCATCAACTTCGAGATGAAAGAGAAGAAGACGACCCTCAACGTTGGCGCCATCATCCTGGCGTCCGGGGCTGAGGCCCGCTCCATAGAGGACCTCCGCTCATACAACCCCGACCATGCCAACGTCGTCTCTGCCATCGAGATGGAGCGCATCATGTGCGCCAGCGGGCCGTCCGGCGGGCGCATCGTCAAGCCATCTAACGGCGAGCACGCGAAAAGAATCGCGTTCATCCAGTGCGCCGGTTCGCGCGACGAGAAGTTCAACCCGTATTGCTCGAGCGTCTGCTGCACGTATGCGGTCAAGGAAGCGACCGTCATCAAGGAGCACGACCCCGACATAGACTGCCACGTGTTCCACATCGACATGCGGACCTTCGGCAAGGGCTTCGAGCAGTTCAGGACGCGGGCGCAGAATGAATACGGCGTTAAGTTCACGCGCTTCAAGGTCCCGGCCGTCGAGGTCGCCGGCCCTGACGAGCTTGCGATCCGTTATATCGATTCCGAAGGTAAATGGCAGAGAGAAGATTTTGACATCGTGGTCCTCTCCGTGGGCTTGAACCCGGGCTCGCTCGAGCCGCTCACCAAGGCGGGCGTCGAGCTCGACGGCTACGGGTTCGTCAGCGCGAAACAGACCGCTCCTATAGAGACCTCGGCTGCCGGCATCTTTGCCTGCGGCTCGTCGGCCGGGCCGAAGGACATCCCGGAGACGGTCGCCCAGGCTTCCGGCGCCGCCGCAAAGGCGGGGGCCCTGCTGGCCTCGGCGCGCAACACCCAGGTCGCGAAGAAAGAATATCCGCCCGAGATCGAGCTCGACGGAAGTGACCCGCGGGTCGGCGTCTTCGTCTGCTCGTGCGGGAAGAACATCGGCGGCGTCGTTGACGTCGCGTCAGTCACGGACTATGCGAAGGGCCTTCCCGGCGTCGCGTACGCGGAGAGCAATATATACACTTGCTCCGGTGAGTCCTGCGACCGCATCAAAGAGGCCATCACCGCCAACGACCTGAACCGCGTCGTTGTCGCGGCCTGCACGCCGCGAACGCACGACCCGCTCTTCCGCGAGACGATCCGGGAGGCAGGGCTGAACCGCTACCTCTTCGACCTCGCAAACATCCGGGACCAGTGTTCGTGGGTCCACTCCGGCGAGCCCGAAAAGGCGACGGCGAAGGCCAAGGACCTGGTGCGCATGTCGGTGGCGCGCGCCAGGCTGCTCGAGCCCCTTCCGCAGATGCCGGTCAAGGTCACCCCGGCCGCCCTGGTCGTAGGAGGCGGACCGGCGGGCATGGCCGCTTCTCTCGAGCTCGGGCGCTCCGGCTACAAGACTTTCCTCGTCGAGAGAGGCGACTCGCTCGGCGGAGGCGTCCGCGAGATCCCGGAGGGCATTGGCAGCGAGGCGGTCGAGGTGATGCTCGCCGACTTCAAGGCGACGGCCTCGGAGCTCGAGAAGAACGATAACGTCGAGGTGCTCACCGGCGCCACGCTCGTCGGTTTCTCGGGCTACATCGGCAACTTCAACGCGATAGTCGACCAGGGAGGCAAGCAGCGCACCCTCGAGGCCGGGGCGGTGATAGTCGCCATTGGCGCGAAGGAGCACGCGCCCACGTCCTACCTTTACGGAAAGAGCGGCCGGGTCGTCACTCAGACGGGCCTGGAGGCGCGCTTCAAAGACGCGCTCGCCGCGAAGTCCGTCGTAATGATCCAGTGTGTCGAGTCCCGCGAGCCGGAGCGCCCCTACTGCAGCCGCGTGTGCTGCACTTCGGCCCTCAACAACTCGCTGGCGATAAAAAGCGCGAGCCCCGGCACCGAGGTCTATATCCTCTACCGCGACATCATGGCTTACGGCCTCGCCGAAGAGCGGCTTTACAGGACCGCGCGGGACGCGGGCGTGAAGTTCATCCGCTTCGACGTCGACGAGAAGCCCGAGGTCAGCGAGTCGAAAGACGGCATCATCGTCAAGGTCAAGACCCCGGACCTCCCCTTCGAGATCGAGATCCCCGCCGACATGCTGGTCCTCTCGTCTCCGGTCGTCGCCCACGAGTCCGGCGTCCGGATCGGCGAGATGATGAAGGTCCCGACCGACGAATACGGGTTCTTCCTGGAGGCGCACGTGAAGCTTCGCCCGCTGGACTTTGCGACGGCCGGTATCTTCGTGGCGGGAATGTGCCACTACCCGAAGCTCATCGACGAAGCGATCAGCCAGGGTGCCGGCGCCGCCGGCAGAGCGGCGACAATCCTCTCCAAAGAGCTCGTCATGGGCGACGGAGCTGTCGCCGAAGTGGAAGCCCGCTTCTGCCGCGGCTGCGGGGAGTGCGAGGAAACCTGTGAGTTCAGCGCGGTCGCGGTCAAGGAGACGGACACCGGTAGCCTCGTGGCGGAAGTCAACGAGGCGCTCTGCGTCGGCTGCGGCATGTGCGCGGTTGCATGCTGGAGCAACGCGATCACGATGAAGAATTTCACCGATCAGCAGATCGAAGCGATGATAGACGCCGCCCGGCCCGAAGCGCCCGTGGCGGCAAAGAAGAAGAAAGCAGCAAAGACTTAATTCGGGGACAGGCACCAGGTTAAGCGTTAGCACAGGAGCAATTGTATTGGCTGAGCCCGAGATCGTAGCGTTCGTATGCAACTGGTGCGCCTATGCCGGCGCCGATTACGCGGGCGTATCACGCATCCAGTATCCGACTAACGTCCGCCTGGTCCGAGTGATGTGCTCGGGTCGCGTCGAACCGTCGTTCATCCTCAAGGCGCTCGAAGAAGGCGCGGACGGCGTGCTGGTCGGCGGGTGCCACGAGGCCGACTGCCACTACATCAGTGGCAACCTCAAAGCGCGCGAGCAGGTCGAGAGCACGAAGGAACTGCTGGACCTTCTCGGCCTGGGCGCCGACAGGCTCCGCATCAAGTGGGTAAACGCCAACGAGGGCGAGGTTTTCGCCTCGGAGATACTGGACTTCGTCACCACCCTCAAGAAGATGGGGCCCAACCCGCTCGCCAAGGCTAAAAAGATCGCCGCCGGGACTCCCCCCGCGGTGGAAGAGATAATGAGCAACACCGACGCTTACCTCTGCGTCGAATGCGGCAAGTGCACGGCGTCTTGCCCGGTGTCGCGTCGCGACCCGGAGTTCTCGCCGCGGGCGACGGTCGAGCAGTCTCTCGAGAACAAGCACGCCGAGCTCGAGACGAGCCGGCAGCTCTGGGACTGCCTCACCTGTCGCACGTGCGAGGAGCGCTGCCCGTACAACGTGCGGTTCTCGGAGTTCATCCGCGACTCGCGTCCCGAAGCGCGCGCGCTCGGTCTGGACGGGTGCCCGACGCAATCCGGGCAGATGTACTCCTGGATGCGCATGATGGCCGCGGACAACCTGCCCCAGCAGCGCACGTCCTGGACCGAGGGACTCAAGACCAAAGAGAAAGCCACCGCGAAGAAGGACGTCATGTTCTTCGTCGGCTGCCTGCCGCATTTCAATCTCTCGCACTCGCACGTCGGCGCGAACTCGCTGGACATCGCGCGCAACTCGGTCGCGATCCTGAACGCCATCGGCATCACGCCGGTCGTCCTTCCGGACGAGCGGTGCTGCGGGCACGACCTGCTGTTCGCCGGAGACGCCGCGAACTTCGAGGCGCTCGCGAAAAAGAACGCGGCGCTCATCAAGGCGGCAGGCGTCAAGCGCATCGTGATCTCGTGCCCGGAGGGTTACGAGACGCTCGCGAAAGAATACCCTCGCGTGCTCAAGGACTGGGACGTCGGGGTCGTGCATATCTCGGAGCTCCTCGCCGGGCGGCTGGACGCCGGCAAGCTCGAGTTCAAGAACCCTGTCGATGCGACCGTCACTTACCAGGACCCCTGCAGGCTCGGGCGCTACATGGGCGTTTACGATGCCCCACGCAAGGTGCTGGAGGCCATCCCCGGGGTCGAGCTCGTCGAGATGCCCCACAGCGGGCAGGACGCGATCTGCTGCGGCGTAAGCTCGTGGGTCTCCTGCGGCTCGACCGCCAAGAGCATCCAGATGGCCCGCCTCGCCGAGGCGAAGTCGACCGGCGCGGACGTGCTCGTCACGGCGTGCCCCAAGTGCCAGATCCATTTCCGCTGCGCGCTGTCGGGCAGGGTGCCCGGCGACCGGGAGGCGGTAGACATTCCGATAGAAGACCTTACATCGCTGGTCGCGCGCGCGCTCGGCGTTCTCGAGAGCCCCGCACCCGCAAAGGCTAAAAGCAGGAGTAAGAGTTAATGGCTGAATCAGTTCTCATCATCGGAGGCGGGGTCTGCGGCATCCAGGCCGCCCTCGACCTAGCCGACAAAGGAATGCACGTCTACATGGTAGAGAAAGAGCCTTCTATCGGCGGGCGCATGGCGCTCCTCGACAAGGTCTTTCCGACCAATGACTGTTCGATCTGCATCCTCGCGCCAAAGATGATCACCTGCTTCAACCACCCCAACGTCGACGTGCTCACCTGCGCCGAGGTCGAAGGCCTCTCGGGCAAGGCCGGGGGCTTCAAGGTGAAGGTGCGCAAGCACGCGCGCTACGTGGACGAGAACAAGTGCACCGGCTGCGACGCGTGCACGCAGGCCTGCGTTCTAAAGGGCCGCATCCCCGACGAGTGGAACCAGAACTTCGGCATGCGCGGCGCGGCATACATACCATTCATGCAGGCCGTCCCGCGCGTTGCGATCATTGACCCCGAAGAGTGTCTGCTGCTGACGAAGGGCAAGTGCAAGAGCAAGTGCGTCGAGGCGTGCCAGCGCGGCGCAATCGATTTCGAACAGAAGGATGAGACCGTTACGCTCGACGCCGGCGCGGTGATCGTCGCGACGGGCCTCGACATGTACGACCCCACGCCGGTCACGGAGTATGGTTACGGAAGGTTCGAGAACGTCATCCACTCGATGGAGTACGAGCGTCTCATCAACGCGAGCGGGCCGACGGGCGGCCACCTCAAGCGCCGCTCCGACGGCGAGAGGCCGAAGCGCATCGCTTACATACAGTGCGTCGGCGCCCGCGATGTGAGAAGCGGCCATCCGTATTGCTGCAGCGTCTGCTGCATGTATGCGACCAAAGATGCGATGCTCGCTTACATGCATCATGACGACACGGAGAACATTATCTTCTACACTGACCTTAGAGCATTTGGCAGGGGCTTCGACGAATATATTAGGAGAGGTGCGGACGAGTACGGTATAACATACGTAAGAGCTCGTCCCGGCGAAGTGACAGAGGACCCGGAAACGAAGAACCTTTACGTCTGGTACGAAGACACTGAAGGCGGTGGAGTGAAGAGCATGGAGTTCGACATGGTCGTACTTTCCACAGCTTTTGTTCCGCCTCCGGGGGTGCGAACGCTATCCGAGAAGCTCGGCGTCATAATGGACGAGCACGATTTCTTCAAAGCGCAAGACGACCTCCTCTCACCAATGGACACCAACGTTCCAGGGATTTACATAGCTGGTGCATGTACGCGGCCGATGGACGTCACCGACGCGGTGACCCAGGGCGGCGGCGCAGCAGACAGGGCAGCACAGGCGATCATAGAGTTCTCCGGGAAGGCTTCCGCAAAAGCCGGCTCCGGGAAGCCTTCGTAAGCTCGGGCATCCGGCCCACGGCTTGCGAGATCGTCAGCAAGGCTCGGCAAACGCCGGGTCTGGGAGATAGGAGGTAGGAGATGGCAGCAGCGAAGAAGAAGGCGCCCGCGAAGAAGAAGGCAGCAGCAAAGAAGGCTCCGGCCAAGAAGAAGGCCCCGGCCAAGAAGAAGGCCCCGGCCAAGAAGAAGGCAGCAGCAAAGAAGAAGGCAGCAGCAAAGAAGAAGGCGCCCGCGAAGAAGAAGGCTCCGGCCAAGAAGAAGGCAGCAGCGAAGAAGAAGGCGCCCGCGAAGAAGAAGGCTCCGGCCAAGAAGAAGGCTGCAGCGAAGAAGAAGGCGCCCGCGAAGAAGAAGGCTGCAGCAAAGAAGAGGTAACAGCAGTAACGAAAGGAATGGCCTTGGCTGACAGTAAAGCGGCCGGTAGCAAGGCGGCCGCCAGATCTTCGTCCCCTAAAAAGAACACGTCAAAGAAGGCAGCGCGTCCGAAGCCGGCGGAGAAAGAGCCTGAGGCGCCGGCGGCCCCGGTCAACGAGAAGCCTCGCATCGGCGTCTTCGTATGCCACTGCGGGAGCAACATCGCCGGATTCTTGGACGTCGCGGACGTCACGGAATACGCGGCCACCCTGCCTGACGTGGTCTTTGCGACCAGGAACCTTTACACGTGTGCCGAGGATGGCATCCAGGCCATAAAGCAAGCCATCGGGGAGCACAGTCTGAACAGGGTCGTCGTAGCGTCCTGTACGCCTCGCACGCACGAGCCGCTCTTCCGGGCGGCCTGCGAGGAAGCAGGGCTCAACAAGTACCTGTTCGAGTTCGCGAACATACGCGATCAATGCTCCTGGGTGCACATGCATGAGTGGGACCAGGCAACAGCCAAGGCCAAGGACCTCGTGCGCATGAGCGTCATGAGGGCCTCCCTCCTGCAGCCGTTGCAGGAGATATCGATCGACATCTATCCCGCGTCATGCGTCATCGGCGCGGGGATAGCCGGCATGACCGCCGCGCTGTCGATCGCGGCACAGGGATATGACGTCTATATCGTCGAAAAAGAGGCAGAGGTCGGGGGCATGCTGCGGGGCCTGGACAAGCTGACCCCGACTAACGCCGATCCCACCCAGATCGTGGAGAGGTACCTCGAGCGCATCAAGGCCGCGACCAACATTCATCTGTACACGGGCGCGACGCTGAAGGCGGTCAATGGTTACTTCGGCAACTTCGATATCACCGTCGGGCTGGGCGACAGGGACGAGACTTTCAAGGTCGGCACAATCATCGTGGCGACCGGCGCTGAGGAGATGAAGCCGGAGGGACTCTACGGCTACGGCGAGCTGCAGAACGTGGTGACGGAAGGCCAGCTCGAGCTGATGCTCAAGGAGGACCGGCTCCCACAAATCAAGGACGCGGTCATCATCAGTTGCGTCGGCAGCAGGGGCCAGCGCGTCACCTACTGCAACCGCATCTGCTGCATGGTCGGCATCAAGAACGCCATCACCCTGAAGGAGAAGTTCCCCGAGGCGAACATCAGCGTCCTCCACAACGACGTGGAGGTGTACGGCGTCACCCAGGAGGAGTGGTACAAGAAAGCGCGTTCGATGGGCATCCGGTTCAGGAAGTATTCGCCGGAGCGCAGGCCGGAGGTGGCCGCCGATGACGGTCGCCTCAAGGTCACGACGTACATGGAGCTCATGCAGCGCGAAGCGGAACTGCCCGCCGATCTGGTCGTATTGTCCACACCGCTGGTGCAGACGCAGTCCGGCCTCGATCTCGCGAAGATGCTCCGCGTGTCCGTCGGCCAGGACAAGTTCTTCTTCGAGGCGCACGTCAAGCTGCGCCCCGTAGACTTCGCGACAGACGGGATCTTCGTCTGCGGCACGGCACAGGGACCGAAGGACATCCCCGAGAGCATCGCCCAGGCGCATGCCGCGGCGTCCCACGCTGTCAACCCGATGCTCAAGGAGACCGTCTTCACCGAGGCGATCACCTCGAGCGTCGACGCGGAAAGCTGCATCGGCTGCGGCTTCTGCGCGTGGGTGTGCCCGTTCGGCGCGGTCGAGATGGTCACCGACGAGGCGGGGCGATGGGTGTCGAACATCAACGCCGCGCTCTGCAAAGGCTGCGGCGCGTGTGCCGCCGGCTGCCCGACACTGGCGATCACGACCCAGCATTTCACCGAGGACCAGACGCTCGCGCAGATCAAAGCAGCGTTCCCCGAGCCTGCGAAGCCCGGGCCGGACTTCGAGCCGCAGGTCCTCGCGTTCACCTGCAACTGGTGCTCATACGCGGGCGCCGACCTCGCAGGCGTCAGCAGGTTCCAGTATCCGGCAAACGTGCGCATTATCAGGCTGATGTGCTCCGCGCGCATCGACCCGCTCTACGTGCTGGAAGCTTTCCGCCACAACGCGGACGCGGTGCTGATGTCGGGATGCCATATCGGCGACTGCCACTACATAAGCGCCAACCTCATGACGGAGGCGCGCTTCTTCGCGCTCAAGGACTACCTGACCGATCTCGGGATGGACCCCGACCGCCTGCAGCTCGCGTGGATCTCCGCCGCCGAAGGCAAGAAGTGGGCCGAAGCTGTCAAGAACATCGTAGACATCGCAAAGAAGCTCGGGCCGCTCGACAAGAGCGTCCTCCGCTACAAAGAGTCCGAGCGCACCAGAGCCTGAAAACAGGGTCGTTCACTTTACACTTCTTAATGTGATTATTCCCTTAGCTCAGAAAGACAGCATCTGTGCGTTCTTTTCCTTCGGCGAAAGGCGGGCTTGATGATGAGCGGCAGAAAGAAGATT